>Ga0075684_122_pt2 | contig 4700 bp, 6 predicted proteins | sample RifGroA2_FD_67686 | JGI IMG/M metagenome (GOLD analysis project Ga0075684, IMG submission 67686) | Microgenomates (Levybacteria) bacterium GW2011_GWA2_40_8 | reverse complement strand
TACCGACATCAACTCCAAATATCTTTTCGGAAACGGCGTCAAAACTTCTCATCCTGCCATCTTTTTTTACCCGCTGGCAAAATTTATCTTAAATTATATTTTAAAAAAAGGGTTCATGGACGGTACGCCGGGCTTCCTTCACGCCATGGGAATGAGTTTTCACTCTTTTCTGACAAGGGCAAAACTTTATCTTATTTGGAAAAAAAGGGCCGGTAATAAATGATTATTTCCTTTTTATTGTATTTCCTTATTGCTCTTTTGCCGCTTGGCGTAATTTTGCGAATCCCTTTGGCAGTTTCTGACATTCATCTTTATCTTCAAGATCTTGTCGTTTTTTTTCTTAGCCTTATCCTGCTTTTTTTACACGCCGGAAAAAAGAAAAAAATACCTATTACAAAACGGATAAAACTCTTTGCTCTTTTTGTTGTTATTGCCTTGCTTTCTCTTATTGTAAATATTGTAAATCTTCTCCCAAATCAAATCTTTACCAGCTCTTTATACCTTGTAAGAATCGCTGTTTATTTTTCTGTTTATCTTGCTGTCCTTAGTTTTGAAAAAAAGGGGAAAATCCTGGACTTTCTTTTTCTTTCGGGATTTATTTCCTCCGTTCTCGGCATCTTGCAGTATTTCTTATATCCAAATCTGGCAAACCTTGTTTATCTTGGATTTGACCCCCATCAGGGAAGAATTTTTGGCGCCTTTTTGGACCCAAATTTCTTTGGTATTATTGCTGTTTTGACTCTTATTTTGGGCAATTATCAGCTCCACTTTAAAAAAAGGGGGGGGATCTTTTATCTTTTAGCCATTTTTCTTATTGTTTTCGCTCTTGTCTTTTCCTTCTCAAGAAGCAGTTATTTAGCCTTTTTTTCAGCAATGATTTGTTTTCTTGTCTTGACAAAAAAATTCACTCCGGTTTTGGCAAATATCCTTTTTTTTGTATTTTTTTTAGCCTTTATTCCAAAAACCAGCGGCCTGGAAAGCGTAAATCTTGTCCGCACTTCAACAGTCAATGCCAGAGTTGATAATTACTTGAAAGGTTTGGCGCTTATTAAGAAACAATTCTTATTGGGAGTCGGTTTTAACACTCTTCGTTACCTAAAAGAAGACAGCCTGCAATCTCATGAAAGGGAAAAATATTATAACAATGCTGGCGCAGGCTATGACTCCTCTTTGATTTTTTTGTGGGCAACAACGGGCATTTTTGGCTTACTTGCTTTTTTGGCTTTTTTTGGCCTTAGTTTTTTTCAAAAGGGAAGCTTTAAAATCCTCGTTATTCCCAGCAGTTTGGCAGTTTTTGTCCACAGTTTGTTCATCAACTCCCTTTTTTTTGCGCCGGTTTTATTTTGGCTTTTTTTAATTTGGGGTATAAGCGATGATTCGTAAACTCTCAGTTGAATTGCCCGCCTCGTCTTGAGCAATTATTTGAAATTTGTTTTCGCCGTCGGCAAGACTGGCTTCAAAGGTAAAACTGCCGTCGCTTTTAACAAGCACCCAGCGTTCATTTATTCGAACTGCTGCCTCGGGGTCAGTTTTACCTTCGATTTTTATATTCCGCTTTGAAGCTGTTGATTTTTCCTCGCTTGGCGTCTCAAGCTCAAGCTTTGGTTTGCCGGTTTTATAAAAAATGGTTGCGGTTTCGGATTTGTCGCTTTTATTTTTATTCTTATCAAAAGCTATTGCGTAAATCTCATTTTCTCCTTCATAAAGCTTAATTTCCACCTCAAAACTTCCTTCAGGGGATATTTGAACTTTCTTTTTTGAAATCCCATTGATAAAAATTTCAATTGTTTCTCCTTTTTGACTATATCCGGAAAGTTTGTAGCTTGCGCTGTTGGTTGCCTCAAATGTGACGTCAAATTCCGGCGGAAAAACTAAAATCTTTTCTTTCTCATCAACTGAAACTTGTTTATCTCCCCTGTCAAAAAACAAGCTAAGTCTAACAAGAAGAGCGGGTAAAATGTATGCCAAAACAGCCAATAAAATAACCACCGGAATTATTTTTTTCATATCGCAAAACTCAATGAGCCGCCTCTCGGGATTGAACCGAGGACCCACGCTTTACGAAAGCGCTGCTCTGCCACTGAGCTAAGGCGGCAAGTTATATATGGCCAAACCTTGTAGACCCGAGAGGTTTCGAACCTCTGACCTTTCGGATGTGAACCGAACGCTCTAACCAACTGAGCTACGGGTCCGTATTGGGCCGAACAGGTCTGAATGCAACGCTCTATCCAACCGAGCTAAACGGCCGGCAACTTCTTGTTGACAAAAGTATATCATCTTGGTTAAACTTATTCCATGAATAACTCCTTTAAAAGGATTTTTTCTTTTTGTTTTGAAATAGTCCAGACCTTTGTCTTAGCGGCGGCGATCTTTGTTGTAATCTACATGCTGGCGGCACAGCTCCATCAAGTTCAGGGAAGCTCCATGGAGCCGAACTTTCAAAACGGAGATTATATTCTGACGGAAAAAATCAGCTTCCGTTTTAGGAGCCCGAAAAGAGGAGAAATAATAATTTTTAAAGCCCCAAATTCTGACCGCGAATACATAAAAAGAGTTATTGGCGAGCCGGGTGAAACAATCAAAATCTATAACAACGCCATCTATATTAATAATAAAAAGTTAACTGAACAGTACATTGAAGCGCATACTTTTTCCGGAAGTTATCTTCGGGAAAATCAGGAGCTGATTATTTCTTCGGATTCTTTTTTTGTCATGGGTGATAATAGAGAGCATTCATCAGACTCAAGAGAATTTGGACCAATCCCTAAAAAATCTATCATCGGAAGAGCTGTTTTTAGATTCTGGCCGCCTAAAGTTTTTGGCGCAGTAGAAAATTCTTTTTATTAATTTTTTCCTTCTTTTACCAGCTTCTCTATTTTCCGAACGCTTAGTTTTTCAACTATTATTTTTTTATAAAGCATTATCATTTTTTGAGAATCGGAAACCATAAGAAGAGCTCTCGCGTGACCCTCTGAAATGTCTCCATTGAGAAGTCCTTCTTTGACAGCTTCCGGAAGTTTTATAAGCCTTAGCGTGTTGGAAACGAAGGAAAGACTAACCTTGTATCTTCTGGCAATTTCAGTAATTGTAATTTCCGACTCCCTAAGAAGACTCAAAAAAAAATCTGCCCTTTTAAGATGAGGCGGTAACAGCGATGTATTTTTTTCCTCGCTTTTCATAGAATTTTACTCTGCCGGAAATAACAGCATATATTGTAAAATCTCTGCCCGTTTTAGTTCCTTCGCCGGAGTAAAACTTGCTTCCTCTTTGTCTAAGAATTATGTTTCCGGGATGCACTTTGTGCTCTCCATAAAGCTTAAATCCAAGTCTTTTGGCTTGAGGCTGTCTTGAAATGTTTTAATTTTTTTGCCCTTGACATTCTCGACGATTTTACCAACCACCTTGCAGTTTAAAACATACGGCTTTCCTATTAAAACCTCCCGGCTGTCGGATAAAAGAAGCACGTCTTTGAAAACGACTTCATCCCCTTTTTCTTTGCTTAAATTGTCTAAACTGATAGTCTCTTTTTCAGAAACTAAATATTGCGCCCCCGATGCTTTGATGACGGCAAATTTCATAAGAATCATATTATACTAAAAAGATTAGTTTATAGCAATCGTTTGCTGATCCGTTTCTCTCATCCCATTGACGATGCCAAGCGAGACAAAGGTTGAAACAATTGAACTGCCTCCGTATGAAAATAGAGGAAGCGTAATTCCGGTAATCGGTAAAATCCCCAAATTCATTCCGCAGTTTATAAAGACTTGAATAAATATTTGACTGAAAATGCCGATTATGAAAAATCTTGAAAAACTGTCGTGAACATCCCTAAGATAGGAAACAATTTTTAAAAAAAGAAAAAGGTATAAAACCAAGAGCATGAAACCGCCTATAAAACCTGTTTCTTCAACAAAAGAGGAAAAAATGAAATCAGTATGTCTCTCCGGGAGAAAACGCAGGCGGCTTTGGGTACCCTGACCAAAACCCCGGCCGAAAGTTTCACCGGATCCGACAGCGATAAGTGCTTGCAAAGCGTTGTATCCTTCACCGGAAATATCATACTGAGGCGTAAAAAAGGAAGTCAGACGGGCTTTCTGGTAAGGAGCAAGATTGTTCCACAAAATGGGCGAAGTTAATAAGATAATAACCGCAACAAGAATAAAAAAGTGCGGCTTAAAATTGAGCGCTAAAATCAGGACTGCGAAAATGAATAAATAAACCAAGGCATTCCCCAAATCAGGCTGCTTTAAAATTAAAAAAAAGGGGATTAAAAAAAAGGCTAAGAAAAGAAAAATATTCTTAAATCTGATATTGGCAAAGGAGGAAAAAAGACCGGCCAGACTGAAAATTATAAGGGGTTTTGCAAATTCTGATGGCTGAAAGCGGATAAAAAAAAGGGTCAGCCAGCGATGAGAACCGCGTGTTTCCGGCTCAAAAAAAACCGCACTCAATAAAATAATTGTCAGCAAATAAATAAATGGCCAAAAAGGCTGGAGGTTGTGAGTTTTAAACTTAGATAAGAAAAAAAATGAAATGAAACCGATAATTATCCAGGCAAGCTGGAGATAAAAAAGTTCTTTGGCGATGCTAAAAATGGCTAGCAACGATAAGAGAGATATCAGAAAGATGAATTTTTTCATTCAGAGGCTGTCAATTTTTTTTAATTATTTTAAGGCTATCCCCGATTACTATTTTCTCAG
>Ga0075684_119_pt1 | contig 4979 bp, 5 predicted proteins | sample RifGroA2_FD_67686 | JGI IMG/M metagenome (GOLD analysis project Ga0075684, IMG submission 67686) | Microgenomates (Levybacteria) bacterium GW2011_GWA2_40_8 | reverse complement strand
AGAAGCAACCTCATTATTAAAAATTTTCGTCTCGTCTGTAAAAACAGCAAAATCCGGGCTTAGCAAATAGTCTATGGTTAATAAAATTAATCAATCGTCAATAATCAATCGTCAATTACGTGTTGTTTTCTTTGGTTCATCAAAGTACGTATTGCCGGTAATTGAAGCCTTGAATAAAAGTTTTGATCTTTTTTTGGTCGTAACCACTGAGAACATTCCGACGGATCCTGTTGTTAATTTTTGCAGACAAGATTCCATAAACTGCTTGTCTGTTTCTTCATTAGCAGACGATAGTTTCATCCGCCAAATTCGAGGCCAAAATGCAGATTTAGGAGTAGTTGCAGACTTTGGAATTATAATCCCAAACAATATTTTAGAGGCTTTTCCCAAAGGCATAATTAACATTCACCCATCCCTACTGCCAAAATACAGAGGCCCAACTCCCGTTCAAACTGCCATCCTAAATGGTGATACAAAAACAGGCATGACTATAATCAAAATCGACGATGAGGTTGACCACGGACCCATCCTTTATCAGGAGGAGGCAGATATCAAACCGGATGAAACCGCAGAAGCTCTTCTTTCAAGACTTTTTGAAAAAGCTTCAAATTCCCTTCCAAAAACTATATCAAATTACTCTAAAAGTACTCTTAATCTGACAGACCAGCTCCATAAAAATGCTACATATACTAAGGTATTTTCTCGTCAAGACGGCTATATTGATCTTTCAAAATTAAAATTTAAAGATTCATTAGAAATTAGAAATTGGAAATTAGAAATTGCCCGAAGAATTCGGGCCTACTATCCCTGGCCGGGAATTTGGAGTAAATTCGAAATCCGAAATTCGAAATCCGAAATAATTAAACTCTTACCTGGAAGTAAAATTCAGGTTATGAGGGCGGTAAAGAGTTTTTAGAAAACCTTAGCTTAATTTAGGGGTGGTGTCGGTGGAAGGGCTTCCGACAGCGCGCAAGTCAGTGTTTCGTGAACGAGCACTGGCGGGAGGGAAACCGACGACAGGACCCCAATTTTTAAACAAGTCCTGATGCCACTGGAGCAGATGTAGAAATTTCTTCTTTTTTAGGACTTTTCACGGAAATTTGACCTTTTTTGAGGCTGCGAAGACACTTCGTGCAAAGTCTGTAGGTTCTTGTCATTCCCCCGATTTTGAGTTTTGCGGTGTGAAGATTCGGCTTAAAAATCCTTCTCGTTCTGTTTTTTGCATGGGACACATTATGCCCTATCATTATTCCTTTTCCGCAGTTATCACATTTCATTCCGTTTGCCATAGACAGAAAGTATACTAAATTGTATACTAAAAGGCAATGGATTTACTATCAGTTAATGTAATTTTTGTACTCGTCATTCTGGTCTTCTCGGCGATTCTTCATGAAGTGGCCCATGGCTGGATAGCTGACAGGCTGGGCGATCCTACGGCACGGCTCAGGGGACGACTTACATTAAATCCAATCCCCCATATAGATCCTATATTTACTATTTTGATGCCTTTATTAGTATTTTTTGCTAGTCAGGGAAGTTTTATTTTCGGAGGAGCCAAACCCGTCCCTGTTGATCCGTTTAATCTGCGCGATGGGAGAAAAGATATGTCTATTGTCGCCTTGGCAGGGCCGGGAACCAATCTTCTTATCGCCTTACTCATAGCAGGATTCATTCATATTCTTTCCTCGGTTGGAATGACTAGCTTTGAGATTTACCAGATTCTAAGAACCGTCGTCGGAATAAACCTGCTGCTCGCTATTTTTAATCTCCTCCCAATTCCCCCACTTGACGGCTCAAAAGTATTCTCACTTTTCCTAACTGATCGACAAGCTGCATCTTATTTATCAATAGGGTCAATGGGAATTTTTATTCTCTTTTTCCTTCTTCTTTTTCCTATCGGCGGATTTTCTCTGGGCAGTATTGTCTTTAATCTCCTCGAATTTTCAATGAGACTTTTGGGCCTATGACAGAGCACAATTTTAATTAGCAATTCGGAAAACGAGTTTAGGTTTTGTTTACGATCTAAATAGCAATTCGTCAACTATAGGCTTGACAAGAAATTCTTCCTATGATATATTCTGATAGAATATGCCTAGTATGGCCGAAGTAAAACCAGGACAAGATGGAGCCCCAGAGGCTCCTAATTTTGTAACTAAAAAGGCTCCACAGAGTTCTAGAGACTCCTTTCCAAAAGCTGAGTTTAGCCTAGGCCTCAACTCTCAGGCTGACAACGGCATCCTTGGTAGAACAGAATTTTCTACTTCCGAACCTTCGGGCTTTAGCGTAGATCTTCAAACTAAGACTTTTTATCCAGACAATCGGTTTTCACTCAATCTTGGTCCTGCTGTTTCTCAGCAAGGAGAAGATATATTTAGGATAAATGAGGACGTTCAATTAACGAAGATTAAACACATGGGAGAAGCTGTTGTCGCTACCGATAGGAATCCTTGGGTCTCTAGAGCGATAAAGGTAGGATCGACTATCGCATTTGTGGCAGCTTGTGCCGGTCAAACGCCCCCTCCCACAGAAAATCCTACGGTTCCTCCTACGGCAGTTCCGAGCGCCTCTCCTACAGAGCTGGTAACTCCTATGCCGACTGCAGAGCCTACCCCAACCTGGACTGACGCATCACCTGAGCCCACAGCTACGATCATTGTCACCCAATCCCCACCCCCAAGCCATGAGCCAACCATAACTCCCGAGCCAATATCTCCAATCGAAACTATCGTTGATGGTAACTATGATACATCTATTAAACCTACAACCATAGACAGCGATATAAAAACAGGCTTTGATAACAATCCAACAACAGCTAATAAAAAATACCCTTCGGGACTAACATACAGTGATTTTGCAAAACAGAATTGGCAAGACTGTCAAGACGCAAGAACAAACGATATGTTAGATTATTGCGAAATCGCTGTGAATGCGCTTGTAAGATCATTTAACGATAGTAATGACGTTACTTTTATAGAAGCTGCAAAAGAAATAGTGGGATATGCAAAAAGTCGAATGTATGATAGCCAATTTGAACAATTTGTTAACAATCTTAAAATAGATTTTGGACTAGTACAGCCTTGACAGACTATCCCATCCTCTCTTACTATTAATGGGTAGGATCCTTAAGGATTTACTGTCCATGATTAAGAATAAACCCCTAATTATAGTAAGCCTAGCTTTGACAATTTTAATAATTATTTCTATTGGGCTCATTCTATCTCTAGACAATAATGCAAAAAACTCTTCCGACCTTAAAAACCTAGATAAAATTAAAAACGATATACAAACAGTCTCATCTAGTGGAAATGCATTACAAAACCCTGTTTACCAGAAGTTTTTAGCGAAATTTAACGAGATAAACAACAGCAAATTAAACAAGGAGCAAAAATATGAAGTATTAAATACTAGCCTAACATATCTTGTCTCATATTATTCCCTAACGAACGACCCTCAAATTTTCGACCTCGAAGAGAAAATAAACAGCTTTATAATTCTTAATTTCCCAGAAAAAAAGACAACTTTAGAACCTTCTTGTTTTGATCCATCCTGTGCAGATAGTCCCCAATCGCCTGAAATGTTAGCCATAATTGAAGTAATCAAAAACAGCAATGTTCCATCTCCGATGAAGGATGACAATATAAAAGATCTCACAAACTTCGGATATCTACAAACAAGTAGAAACAATTCTAAAGTTCAGAATTACTTAATAATGGCATCTATGATTGAAAAAAACCAAGACTATCAAGCCGCGGGAATAAATATTAAAGTTGCTAACGATATAAGGAGTTACGTAAAAAAGGCATATCCTGCTCTGTACGATAAATACGGCCCATGAAATTTTTCTATAAACTATTCGTAACAGTCTTCGTATTCTTTTTATTTTTTATTTCATTTAAATCTAATTCCTTTGCTGCAGCTTGCAATTCTTCCAATTATAAGGGCGACGTGGCCTGCATACCTAGTCAAATTTCATGTGCTGCTGACGGCGGAACCACTGTGAGCGGTGCCACTTGCAGCTCTGGTCAGCGCTGTTGCTGCTATTCAGGTTCAGGCACTTGCACTGCTAAGCAAAGCGTTAAAACAATTTTTTCCTTTTGCAGTGCTCAAAGAAATACTTCTGGTAACTTATTAAATACACGCTGGGGCATAAGAGCGGTATATTATAATACTGCCGACGGTTACAGCCCTACTAACCCTCAGACCGGACCTTTCACTCTATATCCAGGCAGCAGCGGAGGAGTAACAGACCCAGATTGCTTGGGACCTGGAGTTGATTATCCTGCCATAAATCACGCTCCGACATCGAACGATTTTGTAAAATGGTTTACTGCATGTGTGGATCCAACATCATCGGTTAGGTGTGCTGGTAGTAACTGTTACGGTAACAACGAAGACTTCCCAGGTGTTTATTACACCCCGGTATCGGTGATATGTCGAGCATATAGCGGTAATGCGACATATGCTGGATGTGGAACAACTGATTATCGAACAAAAAATTTTGGTACAGTAAGTCCATTTGCTCTTTGTCCTGCTACTTCTGATTACTGCACAGCTGCGGGATATACCTTGTGGCCGAACACTTGCAAATCTGGATGTGGAACGGGATCAAACAGCTGTACTTATTATAAAAGAAATTGCGTAAGAACAGGTAATGGAAATAATATAAGGCCTTTTCCGCCTGATCTTAATTACTACCCATCCTGCGACAGTACTGCTTTTCCAAATGATTCACGCTGTGGGAGTAATTGTGCAATTTCTATCCCCTCTCCGCCGACGATTTCGAGCGCGACGCCGTCGTGTCAGTCAAGCACAGCAGCGCAAGTTTTTGTCGATTGGAATAATGTTACAGGCGCGACATCCTACGATATAAGATACAAAAGATCGGTTTTGGGTAATTCAGCATGGACCAGTCCTACCAATGTAACTAACAGTCAGAGAACTGTTACCGGACTTGGATTTGGCACATCTTACGATTTCCA
>Ga0075684_127_pt1 | contig 5297 bp, 4 predicted proteins | sample RifGroA2_FD_67686 | JGI IMG/M metagenome (GOLD analysis project Ga0075684, IMG submission 67686) | Microgenomates (Levybacteria) bacterium GW2011_GWA2_40_8 | reverse complement strand
AAAAGCCAGTAAATAATATTTCCGAAAAGCTGAGGTATGCAGTCAAGCGTGGCTATATTATCCGTTCCAATAAGACAGCCCTCAATATCTTCAAAACGAAGCCACATAAAATTAGACTAACAAAGTCTTGTCCGCCTTGCAAGTGTTGGCGGAAAAGGGTTAAAAAGGCAAATTGAGCCCCTTTTAGAGGCCTCTAAGCTGAGGAGTTTTAAGATCTGTCAGGCCATGTCCTGTGAAGAATACAAGGATTATATTGAGGATAAAGTACGCGAGAAAAACTATAACTAGGCCTATGACTGCACCGGTAATTGCTTCTCTGGCTCCTTCAATCTGAGTTTTATCTCCTCCCGCAGCGATCCAGCGGATGCCTCCGTAGATCAAAAACGCCAAAGCAACTATTACAGCTAAGATAAATGCAAATGTTATTAAGTCTCCCACCAAGCCTCCTGTGAAATTTAAACTGCAGAGATTATTAAAAATATTATCTCCCTTTGGACAAAGCTGGATTTTTTCTGGAGCAGCGAAAACTTGCGAAACAGGCAGAAGGTAAGATGCGGAAATTCCCAAAGATGCGATTAGTCTTTTCATGAATACATAACTATCGTATGGACTTATTTTTATTTTGTCAAGTACCCTATTTCTATTTTGCAAACAGTACGAGACCCTCTTAAAATCGCTCCGTGAGTCGTGTTCGAATAGAACTGGAAAGACGAACGGGAAGATTAGGATGGGTCAAGTACCCTAATTGCTAATTCTAACCTCCTTCGATCCCAGAGAAAACCGGTAGCTCGAAGAATTCTATTCCGAAAAACTGGCTGAATATACTTATTACGGCAAAAGATAGAAAAACTACGAAAAGTCCGAAGATTGCATAGACAAGCTTCTGTCTTGCTCTCCCAATGCTTTCTTTATTTCCCCCCGCGGTTATCCAGTCAATTCCTCCCCAGATAATATATGTTATGGACAAAAAGATAGATGCGAGGAAAAGGAAAATAATGCCGACGCGCAAAATGTCCGACAGCGTATTTATCCCTCCCGTAGGTATTCCGCCCGCGCCCTGTATGGTAACATCGTTTCCCGCTGCATCTTTTAATGTTAAAGCCAGCTTATTCATAATTTAAAACTCAAAAATCAAAAGTCAAAAACTAAAGCAAAAAGCTTATAAGTTTCTATTCTTTAGCTTAATTACTCCAGCTCCTAACATTTTAGCTATTTCTGTAACTTCCTGCAAAAGTAAATCAATTTCCTTCTGTTTAACTTTATTCGTTTTCTTAAGAAGCTCAAGCCAATAGACAGTTTCATTAGCACTTTTTAAAGAAATTTCGTAGAATTTTTTAAATTCCAACCTTGAAGAGGAGGCCCTTGCTTCTGTTAAGTTTGCTCCAATTGAAGTCGATGATCTGATTAGCTGATCGGAAATTATCCAGTTACTTCTTTTATTGGGCAACAGATCGCATAAAGAGATTATTCTTAATCCAAGATTAAAACAACGATCTTTTAAATCGCTTTTAAATTTTGAATTATAATTTTGCATTATGACTTCCGGCTTTAGCCAAAGCCGGGTATTCCTATGATATCTCTAGTTATTACCTGAAGTATAACTAAAGAAAATATTATAAACAAAAGCCCTACAACTGCGGAAGTAAGCTGCTCGCGCGCAGCCTGGACCCTTTCCGGATTTCCGGACGACACCATAAGTCTATAGCCGGCAGATATTATAAGAATAAGCACAATCCCTCCGGAAATCCCCAAGACAAATGAGAGAATACGATTTACAAATCCCGGAACATCAGTTCTTATTCCGCCTAGGGCTGTCTGAATAACGCCGCAGCCTATCGCAGGATCATAGTTAGAACAAGGCTCCGGAGTAGTATTCTCTCTGCCGGGACTCGAACATCCCTCCCCCTGAATACAGGGAGTGTTGCTTCCGCATGTTGGCTGATCTTCGGGAGCGACTTGATTCCCAGAAGCATCGCTGCATTGTGGAGGATTTTTAGAAGCATCATATCTTGATCCCTGCGGACAGTCTAGGCAAATCTCTTCGTCTGCCAGTTGGGATCGTCGGAAAGTTATAGGGACATCTAATATCTGCTGTGGGTCTGAATCCTCGTCCTTCACAGAAACTTTATCCTGCGGGTCATCGATAAAAGGAATGGTAAATGAATTAAGCGTAAGATTACCGTTCTGACAATTTGAAGAGGTACAGTCGGTAAATCCGCCTAAAGCTCTGCCCCCAAAATAAAGACCGTATCTATGGCCTTCGGTTGCATTCCCAATCACCACGGTTAAAATATCGGTCTCCTTAAATTCGCCCGATGTCGGACTCACAATTGTAAAAGCTACCGAAGGAGCGTCTGAGAATCCAAAACCACTGCCTGCTATCTTTATCTCATCGAAATAAAAAGCGTATCTGTTCGTGTTGTCTAGGGAGAATCCGGATTCGCTTGTATCATAGACTCCTGTAAAAACTCCATCGGCGCAGGAGATGCTGATCCATGCTCCGACAGGAGCGGGACAGCTATTTTTAATATTAATTACGTCCCACCAGCCTCCTGGCAAATGATCTCTTTCTAAGTCTATGCCAATATCTCCTCTTCCAAAATCACCGGGAATGTTAAAGGTTAATGTTACGCTTTCTCCAAAGGGAGTCTCGGGTGGTGAGACAGAGCCGGTAACTGCAAATGCCGGATCAATAAAAGTAAAAAATAAAAAGGCAAGATAGCCTAAAAAGGTTAGTAATTTCTTCACTAACTTTATCGTAATCAAAAAGAGTAGGGAATTGCAAGAAAAAGACTGTCAGGATAGTGTCCTGAAAATATCAAGTACATACGCCTTGCTCAGTATATACTTTGGGCCATGACAAGTGAAGCAACGCCATTTTGGCTGGAATTGACAACCATTCCTAAGGCTCCTACACTAAGAGTAGGTATGCCGGACGTAACACCAGAGCCTGGTTCTAAGGGCGTGGGTCAGAGAGGAAAGAAGCCCGGGAAAAACTCAAACAAGAAAAAGCTAGAGAAAAAGCGAAGAAAGCTAAAGCCGAGGTCCAGACTCAAGAGTCAGAGGGCCCGGTTATCATAAATGTCGATGCTGATCCCGAATGGGTTTCAAAAGTTGAAGATAAGGTTTTAGGAAGAGAACTATCGAAAGATGAACAGAAGGCGATTTTGGAAGCGCACAAAGTAGGGGAAGGAGAAGATGGAAAAGACGGAACTCCTGCAAGAGCAGGAAATTATACAGAAGGACAGCTTCTTCGAAAAATGCGAATTCTTAAAGCCCATGGATTTTCTGAAAATGAGCGCGAACTCCTCGTAAAAGCATGGGTGGTGGGTATGCCTGCCCCTCCGCCGGACCCTGGAACGCCGGAGTTCTATGCCTTAGATATGCTTAGGATTGTTAATAATCTGGCAGCTTTGCCTCCAATTCCAAATGCCAGGCTTGAGACTTTCAGGCAGGCTCTGATTCAGAATTTTAGGAACACCCCATTTACGATTGATGACCTGATCCACATTAGAAATTCAGCTTCATCTGGTTGGCTCGACCGTCTGACAGAGGACTTATATGTTTTTCGAAATGCCAATCCCGGACTAATTGCCCAAAGTCTGGATATTGAGCAAGCCATTGTTGGGATGTCCGAAAATTATCAGGGAATGGTGGGAAGAGGACCACAAGCGTTTTTTGACCAACTCAAAGCGATAAGGGCTACCGGAGGAGATGAGGTAGAGTTCCTAAGGGAATATGTGTCGGAAATAAATCCTTCGGGCGATAAGATTGCGGACGAGATAGTCCAGCATATAATCCGAGCTGATCCTGAAGGCCAAGCATTAAAACGACTGGTTATAAAAATCTTAGGGAACTCTTTAGCTGTCGAGACCGGAGATTTCAGTATAGGCTTCTACGGCGGAATAAATATGGAGACAATTAAAAATCTTCTCCAGTCTCTTTCAGAGAATCCAAAACGCGAAACGGAACAAAGGGTTAGGGACTTTAGAAACAAGCAGCTTCAAGACGTGGGAAATCTAGAACAGGCTTTCCAACATATTCATCAGCTCAACAAACTTATCGTCACAAATAAGCTGGATGAAGCGGCTCAGTACGGCGGAAATATGCAGCCTGAATTTATGTATCTTCTTCAAAGATTTCGAGCAGTAGGAAATGTAATGAGAATTTTGGAGGTGGCATATCCTGAAATTTTGGCAAAAGACGGATTAATCGATGTTAAGAATCACAGTGTTTTAATGGGGCGTCGCCTTGATGAGAAAACCGGAGAGGTTCAGGCAGTTCAGTCTCCTGACTCTGCCTTCGAAAGGTTTAGGGCCCAGCTTAGGATGGTGAAGGCTCTTCATGATTCGGGAAGAATGGTAAATAACGAGCTTTTGGATTTGGCAGATCTTCCTGAATGGGAACAGAGATTGGCATTTAACATAGGACGAAATCTTTACCATATTGAACATCGAAGTGTTGAGTGGATTTCGCAGGGCCATTATAAGTATGGGTATAAAACCTGGGAGTCTCCTCCTATGGAAGGATTTGCAAGAATATTAAATTATGGCGAATGGCTTATACGACGTTTTTACTTGGGAAATGACATAGGAGGAATGAAGTACTTTAATTTTGTTCTGGAAGCTATACAGCGTGCGAGAAGAAGAGAGGGTTACGAACAGCGCTATACTATGGGACTTAAAAAGGTAAGAGGTCTTGATATGGAGGTTTTCGAAATGCCTAATATGGCTGCATCAAGGGCATTTATTTCTTCGTGGAAAGCTTCCGGAATGATTCTTAGCAAGATAGGCATAGAATATGTAGGAAGAGGGGCGGTCGCAGACTGGGAAGTTTACTATAACGGTAAGCGTATAGAAAGAAACGCTGTTCTAAGAGATTTGGTAGATACTGTTGGGGATAAAGATTTAAATATCTATCCAGTTGAGTTTAGACAAGGGGACAGAGTTTTGACTTGGGGGGAAGCCTCCGATGACATGAAGGCAGACTATTTCCAATCAATTTTTCTAACTGAGAACAGAGAGCTTCGAGATGATTTACAATTAGGACTTGGAACCCTACTTCGAATAGCGCTTGGTCCAGAGAAAAAAAATAGTGAGTTCGGGAAGGTAAAAGAAGAAATACGCGCCAAAATTTGGGCCAGAGTTGCCAGAGAAAATCCCTTGGCCATAGTCAATTTCCTTGAGGGGACAGAATACGCAGATGGGCATGTTGTAAATATTCATAACTATATCCAAAACCCAGAGTTTAGTTGGAGCAAGTTTGCTCAAAAACTTTCTTTCTTACAGGAAGTAAAA
>Ga0075684_130_pt1 | contig 5521 bp, 6 predicted proteins | sample RifGroA2_FD_67686 | JGI IMG/M metagenome (GOLD analysis project Ga0075684, IMG submission 67686) | Microgenomates (Levybacteria) bacterium GW2011_GWA2_40_8 | reverse complement strand
ATATTCAACCGCCAAAGATTTGGCCAGGCTTTCCGTTTTTGCGCTGAAGAATAAAACAATTGCCAAAATTGTTTCCACTCCTGCCATAACAGTCCATGATGTTGATTTTAAATATTTTCATCCCTTAACAACGGTTAATAAACTCTTAGGCGTTGTTCCGGGGGTGGCTGGTGTTAAAACCGGCTGGACGGAAAATGCAAAAGAGAATTTGATCAATCTTACCAAGAGGGACGGTAAAGAAATTCTCACCGTTGTTTTAGGAAGCGATGACCGCTTTTCGGAAACACAGATTCTGACAGACTGGGTTTTTAACAGTTTCAGCTGGCTGGATTTTAGTTACCAACCCAAAAAGGATCAATAGCAGAAACCAAAGCGGCAAAATCCTGATCCCCCTCAAAAACAAAAACCGGCTGCAGGTAGGATTGATAATTTTCACTTTGAAAATATGCCAGATAGATTTTACGGACAACAGCTTCTGTCCCGCTGTTTAAGGCTCTGACAATGAATCCTTTGCCGTTTTCTAGATTCTCCCAGGCGTTTGCTGAAGAAATAATGGTGTAAGTTGAAGCGTTTGAAAGATCCGGTGGAAAATTCTGCAAAGATGCCTCGACAATATTTTCAATTGAAAGGGAACTGTTTTGTTTGGGAGAAAAAATAAGATAAGTGTTTGACTGATCGTAATCTGCGGTAAGAATAGGCACGTTTTCAACGTCAGCTCTTAAAAAGTCAACTCTTATAACTTTAGATTCATAAGGTTTTGAGACAGGGGTCATTTTAACTCCATCGGAAGCAGAATAAGTAACTTTAGCTTTATTAAAATTATTGTCAAAAAGATTTAGATTTGAAAAGAAGGCTTGCGCCATACTCTTTGCCTCATTTTCCGCTGGAGAAGTGTTGTTTTGAAAAAAAGAAGAATCAAGATCCTCCCTTTGGAAGAAAAAGTTAAGATTGGTAATGTCTAAAGTAAGAGCTGTTTTTTTGTTTTGATCGTCAAATTTATAAACCGTTTCTGTTACGTTTTGCGGTTCATTATAAAAGCCTAAATTTTGAGCAAAAGTCAAGGCGTTTTTTCTTGAGAAAAGATTGGGATTCTTTTTAGGAAGAAAATATACTTTTGCGGAGGTTGAACTTTCAGGCGGTTTTCCCTCGATGCTCTCAAGCTTAAAGGAAAGAGGATAAACTCTATTTTCGGGAAAAATAAGCGGGGGAAGCTTTCCAAAAGCTGACTCTGGTTTTGGCGTTGGAAGAGGAGAAGCTGGTTTTGTAAAAAGCGGAGCAATGAAAGGCGCGATTAGAAACAAAAAAGAAACAATGATAATTGTCAGAACCGAATAAATGATTGCTTTTCTGGCAAAAGCTGCTGTTTCAGTTAGGGCAGACATAAATTAAATTTAAAATTTAAAAGTTAAAACTGAAAATTTGCAATTTGCAATTTTAATTTTGAAATTATCTAATTGAGTATATTACTAAAAGGAGATATAATTCAACTTGAAGCTCCAGTAGCTTTTATTAATAATTTTTTAACGGTGGAGCTGAAATCCGGCTAAGCCGGATTTGGAATATATGGTTAGAACACGCATTGCTCCCTCTCCGACAGGAGAAGATATACATATCGGAACCCTCTATACAGCCTACATAAACTGGATTTTTGCCAAGCAAAGCAAAGGTTCTTTTGTTGTCCGTATTGAGGATACTGACAGAACGAGATTTGTTGAGGGAGCGGAAAAGAAATTTCTTGAAACGTTTAGAAGATTCGGGATAGAAGCAGATGAATCACCGGAAAAGAGCGGCAAATACGGTCCGTATCGACAGTCAGAGAGGCTTGCAATTTACAAGAAATACGCGCAGGAGTTAGTTGATAAAGGCCATGCCTATGTTTGTACCTGCAGTCCAGAGCGGCTCGCCAAACTTCGGGAGGAACAGAAAGAAAAAGGCATGATGCCAAGATATGACGGAAAATGCAGGGAAATATCAAATATAAAAAACCAAAATTTTGTGGTGAGGTTGAAAATGCCGGAAAGCGGGGAAACAAGCTTTGAGGATGTTGCAAGAGGGAAAATTACCTTTCAGAACAAGCTGATTGATGATCAGGTTTTACTCAAATCAGACGGTCTTTTATACAAAGCATTCGGCTGGAGACTTCCGACTTTTTGTCATCTTCCCATTTTGCGCAATCCCGACCGGACCAAAATGTCCAAGCGCAAAAATCCGGTCTGGGCATTCTGGTATCTTGAACAAGGCTTCTTGACGGAGGCAATTTTAAATTATTTATCTCTTATGGGGTGGAGTCATCCGCAGGAAAAGGAAATTTTTTCAAGAGAGGAATTTATGCGGGTATTTAAACTCAAAGACTTAAAACCTGCCGGTCCGGCTTTTGATGTTGCTAAGCTTGAATGGATGAACGGAGAATATATTCGTCAAATGAAAAATGAGAATTTAAAATTTAGAATTTATCAATACTATAAAAAACAATATCCGGACACAATTATTGAACAAACAATTCCTATAGTTAAAGAACGGATAAAAAAATTGTCCGATTATCTGTCTTTATGCCGCTTTTTCTTTACTAAACCGAAAAATTTTGAAATTGACCTTTCTTCGTACAAAAAACTTATTCAAAAAATGTATGATATGCTTTTAAGTCTTGACAATTGGAAAGCAGACAAGATTGGAGAAGCGATGCTGGGACTTGCCCAAAAAGAGGGGATGAAAAACAGCCAGTTTTTTATGGTTCTTCGTGTTGCCGTTTCCGGTAAAAGAATTACTCCGCCTCTAAATGAATCGATGGAAATATTGGGAAAAGAAGAAACATTAAAACGGCTCTCAATTGCCAACTTCAACAGTTAAATCCAAATAAACTTTTTTATCTCTAGTTAGCTCCAGCTCTTTTCTGGCAACGGAGCCGATCTGTTTGATTTTGCGTCCCTTTCTTCCGATGAGCATTTCTTTGTACTGCTGACGGTCTGTTAGCAGGCAGGCTTTAACATATAAAACGCCGTTTTTCCGCTCGGATAGTTCCTCAATCTGCACTTTGACATGATAAGGAATTTCCTGCCCCATAAAAAGGAAAATTTTTTCGCGGATTTGTTCGGCGATATAAGTTTTGCTGTCCATGTTAAGAAGCGGAGTTTGCAGATTGTTCGTATCCACAATCCGTTTTCTTTCCGGAAGATAGGAGAAAATAAGATTTAAAAGCCCTTTTAGATTTATTCTTTTGATGGCGGAAATCTCAATTGCTTTTTCAAACTCGTCTTCCAGAAATAAATATTGGACATTATAGTCAGGCTTTTTGATATCGATTTTATTAACGACCAGTATCACCGATTTCTTACTTTTTAGCGCCAAAGTAGCCACCCGGCGGTCCTCTTCGGTGACAACTACATCGGCTTCAATCACTACCAGGGAAGTGATAGCCACCTTTTTATCCAAAAGATTATTCAGAAGCGTTGACTTGCCGGCATTGGTTCGACCGATAATAACGACAGTTCCTGCTTTTTTCATTTGCTCAAGGCGAAGTAGTATATAATTAATTATCCTATGAAATCAAAGTCAATTATATCATTCCTCTCTTATAGAGCGCCATATTTTATCGCTGGTTCCCTGCTTTTTTTACTTTTTACCCTATTTTCTTATATTGTGGACCGCGAGAGGTTTGCGCAAATAGACTTTGATACAACTGTTAAACTGCAAGACCATATCAGCCGCCGGCTTGACGATCCATTTTCCTCCTTTTCCCTTTTGGGAAGCGTGGAAGTTTCCGCTGTTATTTTTATCCTTATTTATATTTTATCTTTACGGAAACTGCACCGTTTGCTGATTATTTCCACCTTCCCTCTATTTCACGTCTTTGAGCTGATCGGAAAAACCATCGTTCATCATCCGGGACCGCCTTTTATGTTCCACCGTTATTCTTTTGATCTCACGTTTCCCAGTTTTTATGTGGTCACCAATTACTCCTACCCTTCCGGTCATACCGGCAGGACATTTCTTCTGTGCGGGATTTTAGCTTTTATAATTTACAAAAGCAAAATTTCAAACGTCAATAAGTTTATTCTTTATTCAATTTTAGCGGTAGTGGCATTAACCATGTTAGTTAGCCGGATTTATCTTGGCGAACATTGGTTGTCGGACACCATTGGCGGAGCAATACTTGGCCTTTCTTTTGCCCTTTTTACTGCCTTTTTGTGGTGAGCCTCTCTTGTGATAAAATTAGCTTAGCTTATCTTATCTTACCCGGTCGTCTAATGGCAGGATGTCACGCCCGCCGTCGCTGGATTTTGAGCTGGGAAATCGTCTAACGGTAGGACACTACGCTCTGGACGTAGTAATCTAGGTTCGAATCCTAGTTTCCCAGCTCAGGTTCTAGCAGGCGGGGAGGTGAAAATTGGGGTCCGAATCCCTGCAGGGTAGTAAGATTGGACAAATGAAATATAATTAAGAAATAATAATATGTACACCAGAGAGGAAATTTTGAGTGAAACGCGAAGGCTTGGAAAAGAGAAGGGTGGTAAAGCGCCAAGTGAAAAAGAACTCGATCTAAATGCTGGCATTAAAAATTATTACTGGCATAAATATTGGACAAAAATTTCAGATCTTCAAAAAGAAGCAGGTTTTTCTCCCAACATGTTCTTAAAACCTCCACATAAGCATGATGATTTGTGCAAAAAATTCATTTCTCTCATAAAAGAATTGGGTAAGTGGCCAACCAAAGCTGAAATAGAAGTAAAACATAACAAAAGAATAGATTTTCCAGGATCAACTATTTTCTATAAAAATCTAGGCAATGGTAAAAGGAAGAGCTCATGGTTGGGTATATCTTATTAAACATGGACGTTTTAATCAGTACAGGATAGGCCAAACTACTAATATATTGCGACGTTGGAAAGAAAATAAAATTGAATTACCAAGAGGAACCGAAACACATTCATACAATAGAAACAGTCGATCCTGAAGGTGTTGAAAAGTATTGGCTCAACCGTTTCGCTGCAAAGAAAATGAATGGTGACTGGTTTAAACTAACTCCAGCTGATATAAAAGAATTTAGGGCGTGGAGAAAGATTATATAGGCAATTTACCTATAGGATTGAATGGTCCTAAACCGGCTTGCTCAGTAAAATTTGGTAAAATAAACATATATGAATATTACTATTCGACCGATGACAGTCAATGATTATAAACAAGTACATGACGTAGATGTAATGACCCAGAAACAATATTTGGGAGCAAAATTTGATCAGATGAGTGAAGATGAAAAAAAATCACATCTGGTTTCCAGAAAATCGGAATTTCAAATAAACGTAGATACAGGTTATTGTTTTGTAGCTGAAGATGAAATGAAAAACATTGTTGGTTTTGTGTTGGCCAACGAAACTTTACCATTTCATGGAAAATTATATATACGTTATATTGGTGTAAATCCAGAGGTGCAAGGTCAAGGGATTGGTCAATTGCTCTACAATAAGCTTATTGAGAAAGCTAAAGAAACAAACGCTGATAAAATTGTCGCATTGGTCAATAATGA
>Ga0075684_129_pt1 | contig 5538 bp, 5 predicted proteins | sample RifGroA2_FD_67686 | JGI IMG/M metagenome (GOLD analysis project Ga0075684, IMG submission 67686) | Microgenomates (Levybacteria) bacterium GW2011_GWA2_40_8 | reverse complement strand
CCTCAAGCGTTATGTGATGGAATGTTCGCATCGTTTTTGCACCTCCTTCCGAACAGTAAATTATACCTTACTGGTGCATTTCGTTTGCGAACCTAAGTAGGTAGCATCAACAAATCACCGCCTTTTCTCCAATTACTAATCACTTGTTTTGCATCAACTATAGCTGATTATTGAAATCTTCTAGAATTTGCTATACTGGGTTCAGTATGGAAAACAGTCCGGAAATGCCAGCTCAATCTTCTACTATGCAAGGTCAGGCTGATATATCTACCATATCGCCATTACAGCAACAACAAACACAACCGCTTTATTTCAAACACAGCGGCTTTATCGTAAGACTTTTTGCCCTTATTGTTGATGTAGTTTTATTTTACTAATTACACTTCTGTTAAACCTTATTATTCAGTTAACCACTGGACAGTCATTAAGTTACGGTAAAGGTTCCCTATTTCAACTTCTGGTAACACTTGTTTCCTTCATATATGCAATTACTCTTGTTACACTATATGGCGCTACTCTAGGTAAAATGCTTTTTCATATTAAGATAGTGAATATTAACTATCAAAAAGTTAGCTTCTTTCAAGTATTGAAACGCGAGACAGTAGGCAAAATACTTTCAGGATTAGTTTTTAATCTTGGTTACTTGTGGGCTGCCATCGATGACAAAAAACAAGCTTGGCACGATAAAATTGCTAAAACCTACGTTATACATGTAGAACCCATTAGCCATGAAGAGTATGCAAGGCAACTAGAAAAAGGCAAAATAAGTTCACTTCCTTATGTTTTAATCTTCGCAGGAGCAGCAGAAGTAATCTTTGTATCATTCTTTGCATTTTCAGTTGTAAGACAGTTAACTACACTTTACGAAACCATGGGAACAGGTGGGTATAATCCTTTAATTACATACTTAATGTTAGGAATAATAGGATTGAGTTGTTTTGCTCAAATTATATGGGGCAGTATATTATGGTCTAAGAAAAAGGCACCAGAAACCATAAGTCAGAGCTCTATCAAAACTGCTAAAGTTCTACTAATACTCGGAGCAACTTTATTTTTCTTACTAATTCCATTCCTTGTTTTGTCTGTTATTCTTCCAATTTACAAATTAACAACTTCGTTTTAACTAACTTAAGAATACACAAGATTTTTAGCATCACTAGAAATTCAAAAACTGAAAATGTGTCGTGTAAGTTGAGTATATTAATGTATAATTATTTTTACCGAATGATTTCGGTGGTGAAAGTACATTACTGTTAGGGAGCGAATGGCAGAATACTTTTTGTAGATTTGTCTAGGCCACAGGGATCGCTTTATTGCGAAGCAAGAACTTGTTCATCTTAGAAGTTTTTTAGCTTGTTTCTTGGGCAAATAATTTTGCGATGTTATTACTTTTCTGCCAGTTTCTTTTTCAAGATTGGACATGGCATCTCCTGCAATTTTGCCACCACGCTTTGAAACCTGTTTATTTCTCTCAAAGCCTTGAGGATGTTCTGTTTTGGTAATTTCTGTGGTTGCAGCTTCACCAAGCTGGGAGAGCAAAAGTTCCAAATCACTCATATGGTCCCGCAGGTTTTGGCGTTTAAGTCCTTTCATTTTCTTATATTCAGATGGAGTTACGCCAAACGTTGCTCTGGATATTTCCGCTGTTAATATCTCATACTCTTTTGCCAGTTCCACTCCATGTTTTTGCCGCTCATCGGTCAATTCTTCTCTGATGGCAATAGAACGCATCCATCTTTCAATCCAATCCTCCGGATATCCTTTTGCTTTATAAAGTGCTCGAGCTCGCTTTTGGGCTAACTCCGGATCTTCTATCTCCTGTACTCTTTCATATCCAACTTTGGCTAACCATCTTTTAAAAGGTTCTGCTTTAGGAGAGGGTATGGATTGGATAATCCTAAAAATACCTTCAGTGTTGGCACATCTTACCCTCTGTTTCCCTCCTGGAGTTTCTATTAAAAGGGGGTGTTCAATTTGAACCCACCCTTTAGCCAACTCCTCATCCCTATTAAGCATATTCTTCAAGTATTGCTTGGGGTTTTGTGAATCTATTAAAGCAGCGATTACATCAGTAATAACAAACCACCACTCATTACTGTGAATAGTCTTTCTTATTTTTCTATTTCGGAAGATCGCTATCTTAGTGACTTTGGTAATTTCTTTATTCATTTAGTTAACAATTGCTATTGCACTTTATTATACAGAAAAAACTCGTTATTGAACAAGGATTAAAAGGCGTAAGTAATGCTTGTTTTGAGGAATTAGGAAACTTCAAAGCTACAGGAGCACCTAAAACAATGGTTCTCTGTCTGCCCGCTTCACAGCCAGCCTCGCGGCTAGGCGGGCGAGGCGAGCCGACAAGCAGGGATTCTGTCCGAGGGCGAGTTTTTGTTATGCCAGAGTGCTGAAATTGGCAGACAGGCACGCTTCAGGAGCGTGTGCTCGAAAGAGCGTGGAGGTTCAAGTCCTCTCTCTGGCACATTATTTAATACAGATTATGCTTCCGACATTGGTTTGCTCCTGAAAATAGACCCCATCCTTTGTATAAAAAAAGGAAGCACTACCGCCGTCTAAGTTTAAAATTCTTGAAACGGTAAACGGTTCTTTTATTTTAAAAACTATTGACGGAAGGTCGGAAAGATAAGGCCCGGAAAACCGGTTTTCTTTAAAAACGACTATTGCCGCATAAATTTTCTTGTCCCGCGCCTCAATAAAAACAGCCCGCCTTGCCGGTTCATCGTCTTTTGTTGAAGCCGCTTTGTCCTGAAAAAACAAAGGTCCGCTTTGAAAGGCAGTTAAGGCCGTATTGGGAAAAGTATTGGCGATATTGGGTTCTCCTTTTGCATCAAGGTAAAAAAAGCCGGTTAAAAGAGTTTTGTCAGAGCTGATATTTTCGTATTTTTTGCCGTCGACCATAAACAAGCCCAAAGGTTTACCCTTTTTTGTATAAAAACCGCCATTTATCGCAAGCAAACAATCATTTTCCTCAACAATTTTTTTTGTTGACTTTTCCTCTAAAAAATTGGGAATCAGCCAAATAGTTTTTCCGGACAGCCCGCCCAAATAAACAAGATATTCCCTGTTTTCATATAAAATGTTTATGGCTTCTTGTGTATTAATCGGCAAAACACTTGTATTTCTAATTTTTGGTGCGTCTGGTTTTGAGTTTTGCTTAAATTCTTTTTCCCAAAGAAAGAGCAAAAAAAATAAAAGCAAAAATAGAGCCAATAAAGAAAACAACTTTTTCATTTAAGAAAATTACGAATAGTTATGACAATATTTTTCTTATAATCGGAATTAGCAATGTCAAACCATTTAACCTTTTTATCCTTTTTAAACCAAGTTAATTGCCGTTTGGCAAGATTATACTCGTTAAACCGCCATTGCTTAACCGCTTCTTCCTCGGTTGTTTTTTTCTTGAAATGCGGTTTCCACTCCTTATAGCCTAAACAGTTCATTCCTGGATTAGACCATCTATAGCCTTGTAAAAGCAGTTTTTTGATCTCGTGAACAATTTCCTGCTCGATGCGTTTCTCAATGCGTAGATCTATTCGTCGGCAAAGAGTTTCTTTTGCTGTGGTTAGACCAATAATAATGCAGTTTTGCAGTTTGGATTTTTGGCTAAGCCCTGCCTTGCTCGTCTCAATTCGGTGAAGCGGGCCGTCGGGCAGGTTTGAGCCTTGCGCAATTTCAAGAGCTCTGATAAGCCGTCTTGGGTTATTTCTGTCTGATTTATTCATAGAAGACAATTTGTTTGGGTCAATTTTTTTCAGCATTTTCCTTAATTCCTCAACTTCCAAATCGTTTAATTTTTTTCTAAGCTGCCAGTTAGGTTCTATTCCTTCTGTGTCCAAGCCGTCAAGAAGGGTTTTGAGATAAAACCCCGTTCCTCCGACAACGATTGGCAGCTTGTTTCTTTGTTGAATATCATCAATAACTTCACGGGCAATTTTTGCGTATTCAAAAGAGGAAAATTTTTGGTTTGGTTTGACGACGTCGTACAACCACAGCGGAATGCTGTTAATAGCATAAAAGCCGATTTGGCAAGAGGATGATTTGGCAAGAGGATGATTTGGCAAGTAGGTTGTAAATTTCGAGTCCGGCGGCAAGTCTTTTCCTGTTCCAATATTCATGCCGATATAAATTTGCCGGCTGTCAGCGGAAACCAGTTCTCCGTTAAATTGCCTGGCAAGTTTGAGAGCAAGCTTTGTTTTGCCGGTTGCAGTCGGGCCGCAGATAACAAGAAGCGGTATATTTTTCCTCATTTTTTAAGGTTGGGATAATTAATCAGTTTTTCCAAAACCATCCATCTTCTCTTTTTTTCTGCAAAAGGAATGTTGTTTTTAAATCTTTTGGAAGCTTCGGTTGTAGGTCTGTTTGAATAAATAGCAACGTAAGCTTTTTCAAAACCGACTTTCTTGCAAAGGTTAAACGTATTTTCAAACTGTTCTTTTGTTTCTCCGCAAAAGCCGACGATAATATCTGTTGTAAATTTTATTTTTGCTATATGTTTTTTAATTTTTGCCACCAGTTGAAGATATTCGTTATGTGTATACCAACGATTCATTCTTTTAAGGATTTCGTCGTCTCCTGACTGAACCGGCAAGTGAATGGTGCGGGTGATATTGGGGTTTTGGGCAATTGTTTTAATTAACTCATCCGAAAAATCCCAAGGATTTGAAGAAACTTTTATTTTTAAATTTTTATTTGAGATATTGCCTTTTGCGTTTTTAATTTTTGATTTTATCAAGTCTGATCCATATGAGTTGACGTTTTGTCCAAGAAGCGTCACTTTCTTAAAACCCTGTTTATACAGTTTTTGGCACTCGTTGATTATTTCTTCAAAGGATCTGCTTACTTCTCTTCCTCTGGTGTAAGGGACAACGCAGTATGTGCAGAAATTATTGCAGCCGTTTGATATTGGAACAAGGGCGTGTTCCCTGTTTGTCCGCGCAGGTTCGTAGGCAAAACCTATTTCCTCAATTGGCAGGAATTCATCAACTTGCGGCATTTTCTTCTTAAAAAGCTTTAGCAATTTGCCGCTTTTGTCGGAAATTGCCATACCGGCCATACAGCCAGTAATGATGATTTTCGATCTTGATTTACTTGTTGGTGAATAAGTCTTGAGTTTTGTTATGTTATTTACCAGCCCATAAACCCTGTTTTCTGCCGATTCTCTAACCATGCAGGTATTTATAACCACCCAATCAGCCTTTTTTATATTCTCCGTTTTCTTCATTCCCTGTTCGTTTAAATATGCAGCAATTCTCTCAGAGTCGGCCACATTTGCCGCACAGCCAAACGTTTTAATAAAATATTTTTCATAGTTTTTTGTATTTAACATCTTGAATTGTTATTAGCTTGATGCTGATGCGTATTGGGTAAGGCTGTAGCGCCATAAAAGAAGACTCCCTCCAAAAAAGAGAACTCCAAAGAGAAGCGATATCAAAACAACAGGAGTTGAGAGTAGTCCAAATAAAGCTTTTGGCGGGAAAGTAACCATTATTCCAACCGGAATAACAAAAGTAAAAAAAGAAC
>Ga0075684_123_pt1 | contig 7032 bp, 5 predicted proteins | sample RifGroA2_FD_67686 | JGI IMG/M metagenome (GOLD analysis project Ga0075684, IMG submission 67686) | Microgenomates (Levybacteria) bacterium GW2011_GWA2_40_8 | reverse complement strand
ATGCCTCCTATGCCACCCGGCGGCATGGGCGGAGGAGGAATGGATTATTGATAATTTAAAGAATATTTAAAAATATGCCAAAAGGGAAGGAAGTTAAGAATCCAACAACGGCAACGGCACAATTTAATGTATACATGACGGCAGGGGTGATTACGAGGTTGACGGGGCTATGGCTACTAGTGCATCACAGACAGAAATTGATGCACAAAGAGCAGCTGAACTTGGTATAACTCTTGAAGACTATCAAAGAAAACTTATCTCCCATTTATTTCTCTAATAATTTAATAAATCAAAACTTCTTCTTAATATTCTTCCTTTCATCGCCTTCCTAATTTTATTTTAATGAATTTTTCACTTAATTTGAATTAAGTTTATGTTAAGAGTTTATTTTATAGTGTCATTCTGAACTTATTTCAGAATTTTAGCAGGCGACTTCGGCATAGCCTTTTAAAATGAAATAGACTCTAGATATGTTAAAAAAATTAAATTTACCAAAACAAACAAAACAAATATAATTTTATCGATAAATCGAATTATCGAAGTATTATATAATTCTCTTTTTTCTCCTAAGAGAATATTCTTTCCAGCTTTGAGATCTCTTTTTACTCCAATCACTTCCAGGCCGAGGAATGGTCAGCTTTTCGATTAGCTCTTCTGTTTTATCTAGAAAGGCATCAAATTTTTCATTCCGAATAAGCTTTGTAACTGCTTTCAAATATCCTTTTCCTCCAATGTTCAACCATGTCTTAACTCCCATGATTGTCGAAGTTGAGACTTTAATCACATCTCTTATGTATTCGTAAGTCGTCCCTTTAATTAAAAGTGTCGCGATAGCAAGACGCTTGGCTAACATTATTCTCTCTGTCGGTGTCAGAAGATCATTTAAAAACTCCTGAACTTCATCTTTTTTTCTTAAATCGGCCAGAGTCTGATAAAAAACAGAAAACATTCTCTCTTCCAAAATTTTATCCATCTGGTATTTGGAAATTTGAGACATAATAAATTATTACCTCCCCTCTATTTATCGATAATTCGATTTATCGATAAATTTATTATATTATAATAGGAAAGTCTTTAGACAATTTCTAGAGGTAATTTAAGTAGTTGAAACAATAAAAAGCTGTTTGAAAACTACCATAAAACAGCCTCCTAAGAGCCCGTAATGAAAAGCAGAATTAAAATTCCTTTCTCATTTCAATCTCTACAATTGCTTTTCCTGAAGGAAGTTTGGCCGCCCGGTCAAAAACGCCGCTTTTACCGGTTCTGGTAAAACCTTGTTTTTGGTAAAAATTTATGGCCTGTTGATTGTACCTAGCTACATTGACAAGAATTTCCCTCTCTTTACCTAGCCATTTAAAAGCTTCATCAATAAGTAAACTACCCAATCCTTTATTTTGATGCTCGGATAAAACGTAAATTCCAAAAATGCGATTATTGTTTTTCTGCTTCCCTGCATCACAAAAACCGATTATCTCATTTCCAATTTCTGCCACCCACCCTTTAAAGTTTTTGTCTTGATAATGTTTTTTCCATTCTTCCAGCTTTCTTTGCCCCGCAGGAGTATTATCATCAGCAAATTTACTTAAGATATCCTCTAAAGTAATTCCTTCTTTTTTATTAGGGTATGTCTTAGGCCAGGTTTTGCGTCTAACATTTTGTATACCATAAACATCGTCGGGGATAGACTGTCTAATTTTAATACTCATGAGGATATTATAACTTAATTCATCTTCGGCAATACTTCAAGCGGATTAAGGTTTTTTCCGTCCTGATAAATCTCAAGATGCAGGTGAACTCCGGTTGCCCATCCGGTCCGACCCATAATGCCTAACACTGTTTCACGGGAAACCTCATCTCATGCTTTGACGCTTATACTTTCCAGATGAGCATAAAGCGAACTTCTACCGCCGGGATGCTGGATGGTCAGATGATTTCCATAAGCGACAAACTTAGAATATACTGTTTGGGAAACCCAGCCTTTATCAATTGGAAAAATATTTTTATCTTTTGAATCCACAATATCGATTGCCCAATGTCCGAAGTGATAGCCTTGGGAAATTTCCGGCTCTCTAACCGGCCAGGCAAGAGTAGTTTCCGTCTTGGTTTCGATATTTACTTCCTGGCTTGGGGGAGTGAGGTTTTCTATTTCCTGCCGGGCATTAGCCACTTCAACCTGCGGGGTAACAACAACCGCAACAAACCAAAGAGTTGCAATATTTACCTCAAAAACCTTTTTAACCCAGTTCCTGGCAAGGATATTTCGCACCCAGCGGCTGGCAAAATTCCTCCCCTGATAAGACCGGCACACCTTTTTTAAGAACTTTCTCATAAAAAAATTCTCCTTAACGCCAAGGTTAAAGAGAATAATCCATTATACCACGAAAAGCCAACTCTAAAGCGTATCCAGAGCCTGATTAACCAGTTTGTCAGCCTCGCTGTTCTGCTCCCGCGGGATATAGGTGTAGGTAGGATAAACTCCTATTCCCCCCTCCAGCTCCCGCGCTTTTATAAGAAGCTCCCTCATTCTCGGTTCTTTGACTTTAAATTTTCCGTTTAACTGATTGCAAACCAAAGTCGAGTCTAGAAAGAAGTTAACTTTTTCAACCTTTTCTTCATCATTTTTAAATTTTAATTTTTCATTTTTAATTTGTCTTAAGGCTTCAATCACCGCTAAATATTCTGCTTCATTATTAGTACAGATTCCAATCCTCTTTCCAGTTTTTATTATCTTATTTTCCTCAGTTTTAATCTTTGATTTTTGATCTTTGATATTTATTACTATTCCTACCGCTCCTTCCCCGGGATTGCCGCGGCTTCCGCCATCAGTAAAAACAGAAATTGTCATAAAAAGATTTTACAGGAATATATTTGCATTCACAACAGCAAATTTCCCGATCTATTTTAGATTTTTATTTTTTCTAAATTTAACGAGAAGAAAAAGCACCAACCCTTCGCTGATAACGGTAATAACGGCTGCTCCGTTGTAGCCAAATTTCGGGATAAAAATAAGGTTTAGCAAAATATTAAAAACCATTCCGATCCCGTAAACCAGAAGAAGCTTGTTTTGTCTCCCATCCGCAACATAAATCCACATGTAAAAGCTTGTCAGGAAAAAAAGAGGCAGGCTTAAAGAAAGAATCCGAAACGGTAAAATCGAGGCGGTAAAATCTGCTTTGACTAAAGAAATTAGCGGCGCCAAAATTAAGCAAGCAGCACCAATTGCAAGGGACGATGTCAAAAGAAAAACTGTTGCCTTTTTTGTTATTTTCGATTTCAATCCGCCAGCTGGCGGATTAAGCTTTGATCTTAATATAACAGGGTAAATCGCATTCATAAAAAACGTCGGGATGGCAAGAGGAAATTCGAAAAATTTATAAGCCAGGCCGTAAATACCAACGTCTATGTTCGGGCGGGCAAAAGCGAGGATAAAAATATCAAACCTAAAATAGATCAGGTTGAAAATGAGGGTCAGCCCCAGAGGGAGTGATTTTTTAAATAATGTTTTCCAGGAAGTCAGGTTTTGGATTAAAAAATCATCGGCTAAGCTTATTTGTTTCCCCAAATATTTTTTTGCCAGAAAATAGGCGCTTGTTATTCCAACCATCCCTCCCAACAAGTAACTGCTTAGACTAAAGGTTAACGGCAATTTTACCCTAACAAAAATATAAAGAAGAAAAATGGTTGTTAAACTTCCTAAACTGGCCGCCAAAACAGACCTGTCATAACGGAGGTTTTTTTGGAAAAGGGCGTTGAAGGAGAGTGAAACGGCATAAGTTAAAACCGTTGGCAGAGTTATAAGAATGCCGACTTTTGAAATCAGAGAATAACCTTTTCCGCCGGCTAAATCCGCGGGTAAAAAAATAAGAATTGCTAAAGCAAAAAAAACCAAAACCGCACTCCAGGCAATCCTTAAAGATAAAAGATTGATAAAAGACAATTTTTCCTTTTTCTCTTCTTTTAGAAAGACAGCGTTCAGTCCGAAATCAGAAACAAGATAAAAAAGAGCAACATAGGCGGTGATTTTGGTAAATTCCCCAAAACCTTCGACTCCAAAGTAACGGGCGATAATAAGAGTAATGACAAACCCTATGCCGGAAGATATCAATTTTCCGAAGAATTGAACCAGAGTGTTAAAAGCCACTTTTTTCTCAAGCTGCATAAAAAGATTTTATCACGAATCAGTATGTGGAGGTTCTTGGGAAGCAATAGGAGAAGAATCGGGTTTTTCACTTTTATAAAATTCTTTAAAAGAGGGGAGCTTGTTTTCGACTGGATTTGCGGTTGTTTCTTGGCTGTTATTATTTGAACCATCTTTTGCTGACAGGACGGATCTATCTTCTCCGTTTTGGGGTATTTCTTTTTCCGGCTCTGTCATTTCCGTCTTCTCAATCTGTTCATTACTTGTTTTTTCCTCTTTTTTTTCTTCTGCTTTTAGTTCTTCAGTTTGTTTTGTTTCCTCCTGCTTTTGAGTAATTGGAGTATCTCTTTTAACGTTAAAAAAGAATTCGTTTTTGGCAATATCAAAATCAATAATTAACTTATCCTGCACCTTTATTTCTCTTTTGATAAGCATATTTGAGATCGGATTTTCAACCAGTCTTTGGATTGTTCTTCGAAGAGGCCTTGCGCCAAATACCGGATCAAAACCGGCTAAAGTCAACTCTTCTTTTGCTCCGTCAGTTGCCTCAAAAACAATCCCCTGATCTGAAAGCAGTTTGGCAACGCCATCAAGTTGCAAAGAAACAATTGCCAGCATATGATTTGCGGTTAACGGCTTAAAAATTATGATTTCATCAAATCTGTTTAAAAGTTCCGGACGGAAAAATTTCCTCAAAAGCTCAAGCAGTTTCTCAGAAACATGCATCAGCTTATCATCGAATACCTCTTCTTCATTGTTAGAAAGGGGAGGGTTGTCGCCTTTTAGGAAATCGGTTAGTTTTTCCTCCTGCCAATTTAAACCAACTTTCAGGTAAGCTTTTTTGCCAACAATAACTATTTCTTCGCCATTTTCGGAAAAAAGATGCATATCCCAAAAGGAAAGATTTATCTTCCGGGCATTCTCCAAATAATCGCCAATTTTCTTGGTCGTCCAGTTTTTGCTCTGGCGGTTTTCCCGAATCCAAATCCGGTCTCTTAAAGTTATTGTTTCTACCTCCTGCGGTGAAATGGCATGAGTCTCCCACTCTGCAGTTGGTAATTGTTCTTCCGGGTTATCTGGCTTTGCATTGACTACCTGATGATAGGCAAGATAATCAACAAGAGAAAAACTTTCCCATTCTTTGGCAATTGTTGAGTTGCGCCTCCAAATTCTTCCCTGACAGGTTATTTCTTCCTCTCCGGCAGGAGAAACGGTGTGGGTATTAAACTCAACGGTTGGGAACTTTTCCTGAGGATTTAAAATATCAAGACCAGTCACTTTCTGTCCGGCAAAATACTGATCAAGAGATCCTCTAAGCCAGACTTTTTTATCCTCTTTTTGCCAAAGAGTATTGCCAATAGTTGCTATCTCTCTTCCTGTCGGCGTGATTACATAGGTGTTGAGATTTTCTTCTTTTTTTAAAATTGTGGGATTATCATTATCCGATGATAACAACTCCTCTTGGATAATACCCGTTCCGAGATTGGACGTGCAAATAAGAATCGTGTTTTTAAAATTTATCGTCCTTCCTTTATTGTCAGTAAGCCTGCCGTCATCTAAAATCTGCAGCAAAATATTAAAAACATCAGGGTTGGCTTTTTCTATCTCATCAAGCAAAACCACAGAATACGGCTTTCTTCTGACAGCTTCTGTCAATTGTCCGCCTTCTTCATATCCAACATACCCGGGCGGGGCCCCGATCAGTTTTGCCACTTCATGTTTCTCCATATATTCTGTCATATCAAGTCTAACCATCATCTCCTCGCTTCCAAAAAGGGTCTCTGCCAGAGTTTTAGCAAGCTCGGTTTTACCAACTCCTGTCGGACCCATAAAAATAAATGAGCCAATCGGCCGCTTTCCGGACGATAGTCCGGCCCGTCCCCTTCTTATGGCTTCAGAAACAGCAGAAACAGCCTCTTCCTGATCAATCAGTCTTTTATGAAGAATGTCTTCAAGCTTGACTAATTTGTCTGATTCGGACTCTGTCAGTCTGGCAATAGGAATACCTGTCCAGCTGGAAACAATTTCCTCAATCACCTCAGGCGTAACAACGCTTGTTGTTTGTCCTTTTTTTACCTCAAATTTTTGGTGAGATTCGCTTAGCTTATCTTTCAAATCTTGAATCTCTTTTTGGATGGTCGCAATTCTTAACTGGTCTTTTATTTTTTGAACTTCAAGCAGTTCTCCTAAGAGCCTTTTTATTTTTTCCTCCATGGACCTTATTTCTTCCGGCAGAGAAATAGCCGGAAGTCTGACCGCTGAGGCCCCTTCATCAATCAGATCAATTGCCTTATCCGGCAAAAAACGGTCTCCTATGTAACGGGAAGAAAGCTTAACAGCGGCGACAATGGTTTGCTGAGGGATTGAAACTTTATGGTAAGATTCGTATCTGTCTTTGATTGCCGTCAGCATTTCAACCGCCTCATCAAGATTTGGCTCCCTGACAAAAATCGGCTGAAAACGTCTTTCAAAAGCAGGATCTTTCTCGATATATTTGCGATACTCGGAAACCGTTGTCACGCCAATTGTCTGCATTTCACCGCGGGCAAGAGCTGGTTTTAAAATATTGGAAGCATCCATTGCTCCAGATCCGCCGCCGCCGGCTCCGATAATATTGTGTATTTCGTCAATAAAAAGGATTATTTCTCCTTTGCTGGATTTGATTTCGGCAATAATCTTTTTTAGTCTTTCCTCAAATTCGCCCCGATGTGCGGCTCCGGCAATAACACTCATTAGATCAAGAGCAAGTATTTTTTTGTTCAATAAATTCTGGGGAACTTTTTGGGAAATGATCCGCTCGGCCAGACCTTCGACAATTGCCGTTTTCCCAACGCCCGCATCGCCTATCAAAACAGGATTGTTTTTTGTCCTTCTGGAAAGAATGTGCATAATGC
>Ga0075684_128_pt1 | contig 7728 bp, 8 predicted proteins | sample RifGroA2_FD_67686 | JGI IMG/M metagenome (GOLD analysis project Ga0075684, IMG submission 67686) | Microgenomates (Levybacteria) bacterium GW2011_GWA2_40_8 | reverse complement strand
GTTCTTGAATAAAGATAACAGGGGAGTTTGAGAATTTGCTTAGAAAGTCAGGAAACGGGCAGTCTTACGGTAAAAGTTGAGCCTTTGTTTATCTCGCTTTTAACTGAAATCGTTCCTTTATTTAACTCTATGATTTTCCGGGCAATCGAAAGCCCCAGGCCAAATTTTGACCGTGAAGTATCCACCCGATAAAATCTTTTAAAAATATGGGGAAGGTATTTTTTGGCAATGCCTGTCCCGGTATCGGAAACTTTAATCTCCAAAAAGTGCATTTTTTTCTTAAGGCTTAATGAAACGCTTCCATTGGCCGGCGTATATTTAAGGGCATTGTCCAGAAAAATACTTATTAATTTTTCAATGCTTTCTCTGTTGGCGTTTACTTTGGCGTCTTCGAATTTGATGTCAAAACGGATTTTCTTTCTTTTGGCGATTAATTTTATCCCTTTGGAAACTTTTTCAACAATTTCTCCAAGAGTGAATTCTTCCTTGGAAAGATTTGAACCGTTGTGCTGATATTTAACCAAGGACAGTAAACTTTTTGTGAGGGATTTCAGTTTCTCCACATCCTCCAAACTTTCGGAAAGGGTTTTCCGCGCATTTTCCAAATTTAACCTTTTATCCCGCAAAGAAACCTCTATTGAAGTTTGCAGGGAGGTAAGCGGAGTTTTCAGCTCATGTCCGGCATCAGCAATAAATCTTTTCTGGTTTTCAAGAACTTCCTCTATCGGACCGAGGGTTTTTCCGGCTAAAAAATAGCCGGCAAGAGAAGAAAATAAAAATATCGCCCCGTTTGTGTAAATAAGAATAAACAGCAGTCTTTTTCTTGCTTCCTCAATGTCGTGGATAAAAATCCTTGTTTGCCCCAAAGGCGGAAAAAAACCAAATTTTCTAAGCTCCAGTCTGCTTTCAATGTCTTCAAGTCTTCTTTGCAATTCCAAAGTAAAAATCCTGTAGATAAAAACGCTGAACAGCAAACTGATCGCCATAATAATCAGAAGATACCAAGCAGTCAATTTCAGGCGAGCGGTGTGAAACATAGTAATAATTTCTAATATCCAATTAGGTTAATTCTCACTTATTTTATACCCAAACCCTCTAATAGTTTTAATAAGAGGTGCTGATTTGGGAAAAGCTCTGTCAACTTTAGCCCTTAAATAACCGATGTAAACTTCCACTGTATTTGGCAGCACGTCAGCGTCGTAATTCCAGACATGATTGATAATCTGGTCTTTGCTTAAAATTTTACCTTTGTGCCTTAGCAAATACTCCAAAAGCGCAAATTCCGTTCTGGAAAGGATGATTGCCTTGCCGTTTCTTTTAACTTCATAATTGAAAGTGTTAAGCGTTAGACCAAAGATTTCTAAAATAACTTCTTCCATTTCCCTGGGTCTTCTGATAAGAGCGCGCACCCGAGCCAGTAATTCGGAGAAGGCAAAGGGTTTAGATAGATAGTCATCGGCGCCAATGTTTAATCCTTTTACTTTGTCGTCAGTTTCACCTTTGGCGGTAAGAATCAGAATCGGGGTGTGGATTTTTTCCTCCCTTAATTTTTTGCAGACGGTTAGACCATCCATTTTAGGGAGCATCAAATCCAAAATAATAACGTCATAATCCTCACCTGAAGCAAGGTCAAAACCATCTTCGCCGTCATAGGCAAGATCAACGGCATATGACTCCTGCATGAGTCCCTTTTTGATCGCACGCCCGATCTTATGTTCATCCTCGATAACTAAAACTCTCATAGCAGGGATATTATACCCGAAAGCTGAAAATAAACTGAATTGTTCGATCCATCAGCTGGCGGAGAGAACTTCTCATTTCCCCCGCCACAGGCGGGGTCATTTGAGGAATAAATGTGTAATTCATGTCATGATAAAACTTATGTAACGACTTTAGACCGGGTCAGGCTTGGCTTTAACTTATTCCTAATTTTGTGTTGTTAGATTTTTTTTAGAAGGTATTAATTGAATCAGGATAAAACAGACGCAGCCCCGTTTTAGACTTCAAGTTTGACTTCATTCTCCCAAGATCAAGAAAAAGGCTAATCGTACTTATTAAACCCAGTTTATACTGCTTTTTACTGGCATTCACTGTCACAAGCAATACCATCCTGATCCGCATCCCAAACTTTACAGCCGCAAATATTTAGTTGATACTGAGCTTCTTCACAAGATGCAATTTGCGAGCAGGTCTTAGAACAATTACAAGTATAAGCTCCTGCTGTTTTGATGAAAGGATGACAAATATCTCCCCAGAGTCCTTTCTTTTCTTCTCTGGCTTGTCTTTGGGCTTCGATAAATCTCTCTTGATATTTTATATCTGGCGGGTAACTACTTGACTGGGCATAACCTTCATGGACAAGATATTCGTTCACCAATATATCTCCAAGCCAAACATATCTTAAAAGCCTGTCGTATTTATCGGTTTCGGAGACATCTTTTTCTAGTTTTACTTCTTTACCTTCAACTAACTCTTTATTTTTGTCAGAAGCCTCTTTACCATAACATTGAACTGGTTTGCTGGGGTGAACTGTTTCGGGAGTGTCGATGCCGATATATCTGACCACTATATTATTTTCTATCTTGATGGTATCGCCGTCAATCACTTTACAACTGCCTTGACACTAATGGTGTTAGTGCCTAAAACCAAACCTGTTTTAATCTCAAATTCACCCTTATCGTTGGCTGTGGTTGCTGGCAATTCGTTGTCTTGAACCGAAGCGATGATTTTAGTATTAGGCTCGGAGATGCCTTTAATGGCGATTTCTTCTTCACTGTCATTTGGTAATTTATTTGGCAGGGCAATCTCTGGTTTAGGAGGCGGGGTTTGGTCCACGGTAATAAGAACATTCTCACTTTTACATTTGTCCTTCTTTTCTGAATTGCATGTTTCAATAGTATAGGTGTAATTACCGTCTTTTAAATCATTTAAAGCAAAATAAAATTTACCGCTGGAGTCTGATTTGATTGACTGGACGATTTTATTATCTTTTAACAAATACACTGGTTTGTTTGAATGGGTTTTACCGGCAATAGAAACAGAATTTTTGCTGGTGGGGTCTATTTTGTCCAAGGCAAGAGTAGGAGCAGAGGAAGATAAGACAGCCAATATCGTTAAAAAAACAAATAAGTAAAAGCCTGAAGTGATTGAAACCTTCCACCATTTACCTGATCGGAAACCAGGAATTTTCCTTAGTGAAAGGGACATTTGGTGATATTATAGCATTGGCGAAAGTAAAGACAATTCTAAATTTGTGATAAAATCCTTTTAAGTATACTCCTTTGCCCATGCCTCCGGCAGGGCTTCGGAAGCATACCATGTTTCGGGGATAGATATCCCCGTTTATTGCAAAATCAAAGCAGAGGGGTATATGACTGAATCTTTAGCTTTATCCGCAAGAGAATTATTAATTTAAAATGAAGGGCAAGACTTCTCTTAAACATCCATCTTCCCGCCAGCAAAACAGCATTTTTAAAAAGATTTCCGGTTTTTGCCTAAAATATAAAAAACAGATTATTTTTGTTCTTTTGATAGCAACGCATGTATTTTTAAGATTTTATCTTCTTTTGGAGCGGGCCAGTCTCGGCTGGGATCAGGTTGACAGTGCTTGGGCCGCCAAAAAAATTATTGCAGATCATGAGTTCTTGCTAAGCGGCCCGGTGGTCAAAGGAAACAGTGGCATCTATATGGGTCCCCTGTATTTCTATCTGGTATCAATTTTTTATTTTTTTACCAATTTGGATCCGGTTGCCTCACCGATATTCCAAGCAGTGTTAAGTGTTGTTAATTTACTGATCCTTTTTTACGTCACAAAAAAACTCTTTGGCGTAAAAGCTGCATTTTGGGCTATGGCAATCAATACTTTTTCTCTCACTGTTTTAAATAGCGACCGGGTGCAAAGCGCTTACTATCTGATCGTTCCTGTTTCATACCTTATCTTTTATACACTTTACAATGTAATTTGCGGTCATGAAAAATATATTTTGCCGCTGGCTGTTTTTTTAGGGTTCTCAAGCCATGTTGATTTTACCTCAATCCTTTACCCGATTCTTGTCTTGTTTACCCTGCCTTTTTTTCCAAAAACTAAAAAAACTCTTAAATATGTTCTTTTTTCCCTGCCGGTCTTTTTTATTTTTCTGCTGCCTTCGATATTGACTGTCTTGCAAAAAACGAGTTCTTCCTCAAACAGTTTTTTATACCTTTTTAATACTTTTTATCACGGAATACACCTAAGAAGAATATTACAGCTTTCTTTCGATGCCTTTATCTCAATTGAGCAAATACTGCAGTTTAGGTTTCTAAGATCCTTTGTCTTTTTCGTTTTACCCATATTTATGGTTATTTACCGCGCGTCTAACCGGAACAAAAAAAGTTTCCTGCTTTTTTACCTGATAAGCCTCTGGTTTTTAATTCCCTGGCTGGTGATGTCTACATATTCAGGCGAACTAACTGATTATTATTTTTCACTTCCCCGCGATATTGTGATTGCAATTTGTGCATATCTTACGGTATTTATGCTCCGGCAAAAGCGAATAATTTTTAAAATTGCCCCTCTGTTTTTCTGGATAATATATGCTTTACTTAGTCTGCAAACGTTTTTTAACGGATGGGGCGGGAATTTAACAGCCAACAAAGAATACGTAAAACAGGTTATCAGCGAGGGAAAAACCATTCCTTTTAACGATCACGGACTGAACTCGTATCTTTATTATATTTATACAAGAAAATAGAATTTAATGACCAAATGGATTTCGTACGACATTGGTTTAATCTTGTGTTTTCCAAGGTTTTGCCGGATTTTTGGTAATTTCAGCGCTTTGCTTTCACTCGTTTTTCTGGTGGAAATTCTTTCTTTTAACACCCTGCTTATTCTTCTTTTCAATGTTAATGTTCTATTATCTCCTCTTTCTGCTTTTGCGGAAGATGATAATAATACAGCAAGTCTACGATGTTTGGGACTACCTCCAACGGTTTTCGCAACAGAAGACCTAACTCACCATAATAGAGAAGAAAGATCTTTTGTTCTTTTTCCTCGGGTGTAAAGTTGTTAAAAAAACTCCCATAATTTAATGGATCAGTTTTCACTAACTCTTTGGCTTTCTGTTTAAGTATGGCATATTGAGCTGTATGAGTAAGTTCATGGAGGATAAACAGCCTTTTTTCCTCAGGCGCTAACTTTTGCCAAGAATACGAAGGGTGCAACCATATTTGCACCTTTGTTTCCGGATCCTTAACTTCAACTCCTGATGCATTTGTAAGCAATGATTTATGATAACCACTAAATTCGCTCTTCTTTTTTATTATCCGGATGTTAACTTGATTAGCAGCAACTTCATCTGTTTGTGGATAACCTACTGTTACTGTTTGTTCCGATCCCTCCTCCTCTGTAGAAAGCTGATCTAAAACTTATATGGATAACTTAGCTGCCTCGTCTAGATAAGTTTTATCCGGTATAAAACGCTCAATTTCACTTTTGGTATTTTCTATTTTTTTTAGAGCTTCTGCTATAGGTTCAGGATTGAAAGTTACAGGAGGAGTCGGCTCAACTGGTTTTGGAGGCACGGGCACACAACCGGCAGCTGTCAGAGCGGCAAGCGCAGCTCCTGTCAATCTGAAAAAGGCCCTACGATTCATCTCTTTAGTCTTACTCAATTCACTCATATTTTGATTTAACAGAATATCTCATTTTTGTTTATCTTTCAAGTTCAACTCTCTTGCCCGGAAACATTCACTGAATCATCATACCACCATGGTAGGAATCACCAATGCTGATTTAGTCTTAAAAGGGCTCGTTTAAAAACTCAAGTGTGTATGGGATCTATCTGAACTTGAACAATGAACCTATCTGTAGGGATAGCACTTACCCAACCGCAACATTAGACTACCCTAGAAAATGGCGGATCATCATGGAGAGAGACAGCTTCGGAAGAATTATCCGCTCCGTGCCGCCACCTGTAAGTCTAGAAAGCCGATCGAAGCCTTCTTACCAGATTTTACAAGGCTAAGAAGATCTTCCTCGGTTTCGTAGGCTTCAGGCAATCATAGAGATAACTTAATTTATGATCTAACTTAAATCCTTCTTCTTTTCTTCAAACTCTTTTTTGTTAATTTCTCCTCTGGCGTAGCGCTCTTTGAGAATATCAAGAGGAGTTTTGTCCTCTTTACTTTGTTGTCCTGAACGGGCAAGATAACGGACTAAAGCAACCGCCCCAAGAATTATAAGAACCCAGAATATAATCATAAAGAGCCAGCTTAAAATACCAAAACCACCCCAGCCGCCCATCGTATTACCCCAACCTCCATATCCCATCATCGGATTTCCACCTCCTCCCATCATCCACATCATCGGCATAAAACCTGCTCCATTTGAAGGAACTTGGGCTGAAGCATCACAGCCGCTCAAGCGTTTACCCATCACAATGTGCATTTGTTCCTCTCCTTTTTCACCCATCATGCTTATCATCATCTGGTTCATAGCGGCATGTCTTTGGGTATTGCCGATTGCTTGACCCATAAAATATTCACCAAGCACTGCATAACTGCCATCGGTAAGGTCTTTGCACTCAAGCTTTTTTGCTTGCAGTTTTTCCCGGATTTCTTTTCCTTCAGTTTCTTCGGAAGCTGTATGATTATCTGTAGTGATAGTTTGCTCGCTCGAAGACTCAGCGGCAAGAGAATAAACAGATAAAGTAAACGATAAAACTGGAAGCATTACTAAAAAACTAAAGATAAACTTTCTCATATTGCTATAAATAACTATAAATCCTTAAACACCTTTGCCAGAGATTGACCAAGTACATGAACTGAAAACTCGTAGAATTGACCAAAAGGCACAATATGGGTAGACAAACTCTTTTCCAGTTTTTCATTTATTTTATGAATAAGGTCATTTGCCGTATCGGGATCAGATTTGCTGGTTGAAAGGTGAGCAAAAGAATGCAAAACTACAATAGTCGCTTTATTTTTATTTGCCAGCCATTTAATGTTCCCGACAGCTTTGTCAACCACATCACTTTTACCTTTGTCAGCTTCTTCCACATGGATAAATATAACAAGGCAGTTTTGAAAAATCCTCTTTTCTGTTTCAGAAGAATTTGACTTGTATGGTTTATACCAAAAACTTTCTGTGTGAAACATTAATAGCTTCATATTTTACTTCTATCAATAATTCCTCTAATAATTTCATCAACTTCTTTTGGTAAATTGCCAAGATTTGCTTGAGGGAAGAATTGAGAAAGAATAACGGGGCGCATACCTGAAATATAAGTTTTTCCATCTTTTTGATAAACATTTATCTTACAGGGCAGACAAAGACCAATCTTTATATCTGCCTGAAGCACCATGTAGGCACTCTTGGCGTTACAAACCTCAATGATCCTGAACGGCTCAATCTTAAAACCTTTCTCCTTCAAAGCAGCAGAGACATCGTGGATATAAAGAACTCTAAAGCCAGCTTTTTTAGTCTCCTCTTCAACCGCTGTTACCGCTCTATCAAAAGATTTTTCTGTCGTGACTGTATAATCAAATTCCATAAAGCTCCTTTCTTAAAAAGTTACAACTTTATCACTATCGGCAATCAGATTGTATAAATCTTCAATTCCCCCCGCTGGACATTCTTTGCCACTTTTCTGCTCTCGGATCGCCATGCAAGTGCCGCAAGCAACAATCTCTCCACCCGACTCCAGGAATTTCTCAACCTGCTTACTAATATCAAATTGATCAGAAGAA
>Ga0075684_122_pt1 | contig 7770 bp, 6 predicted proteins | sample RifGroA2_FD_67686 | JGI IMG/M metagenome (GOLD analysis project Ga0075684, IMG submission 67686) | Microgenomates (Levybacteria) bacterium GW2011_GWA2_40_8 | reverse complement strand
CAAAGGAGTTGAGTTTGCCAGAAATAGTAATTTTACTTAAAGGCTGTCTGACTTTAATCTGAAGAGATTTTCTTTGCGAGTGGCCCATTTCGCAAATTTTTCTGACAAGAGTCATTAAATCCTCCAGTTTCGGATCAATTAAAGAAGTCTCCGCTTTAGGCCAAAAAGTCAGATGAACGGATTGAGAGCTGGTTAAATTTTTAAACATCTCCTCGCTTATAAAAGGAACAATCGGAGCCAAAAGCTGGGAAAATTTGCACATTATTTCATAAAGAGTATTAAAAGCCTCTTTTTCACCGCTGCCAAATCTTTCCCTTGAACGTCTAATATACCAAGTAGAAAGATCTGAGGTAAATATTTTTACTTCACTGAGTGCGGAAATCGGATCATATTTTTCAAAAAAACCGGTTACGGATTTTAAGGCAGCGTTAAATCTTGAAAATATCCAGCTGTCCATAACTTCAATTTCCGGCTTTTTCTGCAAATTTTTTTTACTTGGCGGAGTGTATTTATGCAAAATAGCATAAGTTACAAAAAATTTGTAAGAATTCCAGATTATAAGCAAAAGATTTTTTACTTGACTGCGATATTCTTCTTCGGAAATAAGGATATCCCCCCCCATCATAACCGTACTTCCTAAAAGATAAAGCCTCAAAGCATCGCCGCCGTATTTTGAAAGAAGCATCCGGGGATCAGGGTAATTTCCATAATTTTTACTCATTTTCCGGCCGTCAGTTCCCAAAATTACCCCATTAACCAAAACGTTTTTGAACCCCTCTTTTTCAAAAAGCGCATTAGCAATTACATGAACAACATAAAACCATGCCCGGATTTGGCCTGTATATTCAACGATAAAATCAGGCGGGAAAAAATCAGACAATTTCTCCTTTTTGTTAAAGGGATAGTGCCTTTCGGCAAAAGAGGCCGAACCCGCTTCGATCCAACTGTCTAAAACTTCCGGCACGCGGTGCACCTTTTTATGGCATTTTTTACAGCGGATTGTAATTTTATCAATTTCCGGTTTATGCAAGTCAAATACTTTAACATCGGCTGAAACTTCGAGTTCAGAAATTGAGCCGGGAACAAAACGCTCTCCGCACGAGCACTCCCAAACCGGCACCGGAGATCCCCAGTAACGGCTTCTTGATATGCACCAGTCAGGAGCCGCAATCAGGCTTTTTTGAAATCTTCCGTGCTTGAAATGATGAGGCACCCAATTTATATTTTTGTTCGTTTCAAGCAGTCTTTTCTTTAAGGTCTGAATATCCACATACCAGGCATTTTGGGGAGCATAATAAAGTCTCGTATGACATCTCCAGCAGGTAGGAACAGTATGGGTATACTTTTCCCTTTTATAAATTAATCCTCTGCTTGCCAAATCAGAATCTACCAGCTCGTTCACATCCAAATAATATCTGCCCGCCCATTTTGGGACATCTTCGGTTAGGTGTCCTTCATCGTTAACATGCAAAACGATTTGGATATTTTCTTTTTTCATAAGTTTTAAGTCATCCTCGCCATATGCGGCAATTGTCACAACACCCGTCCCCTCATCTGCAGTCACAAAATCGCCGCCAACAATCAAAAAAGCTTTTTTTCCTTTCTCCGTCTTGTAATAATCATAATGAGGAGCAAACTTTAAACCGAGAAGTTTTTCGCCTGAGAACTCAGCAACCTTGTGATAGGGCTTTTTTATAGTATTTTTAACGGTTGATTTTGCTAAAATATAATACTCATCTTCCTCCCTTACTTTTACATATTTTAATTTGGGGTTCACGGCAAGAGCCGGAGTCGCAATTTTGTTCCAAGGCGTTGTCGACCAGGCAAGGATATAAGTTTTTTTTTCATCCTTCAGTTCATATTTGTAAGTGGTTGCCGTTTCTGTTATTTCTTTGTAATTGTCCTCATCCATCGCCACTTCAAAATTGGAAATAGGAGTTGAACAGTGGGGACAGAATAAAGAAACCCGCAACCCCTTGTAAATATAGCCTTTATCATACATGCTTTTAAAAACCCACATTACTGTCTCCATATAATCACTATCCATCGTCTTGTAGGCGTTTTTAAAATCCACCCAGCGGCCAATATGATCCACATACCACTCCCATTCGGAAGAAACCTGGCTGACGTAGTTTTTACACTCGTCAATAAATTTTCCAACTCCTATCTTCTTTTCAATATCTTTTTTTCTTTTTATCCTAAGCTTTCCTTCAACTTTATTTTCCGCCGGCAATCCATGACAATCCCAACCCCAAACTCTTCTTACCCTGTAGCCTTTCATAGTCCAATATCTTGGAAAAAGATCCTTTGGCAAACTGGCAAGAAGAGTTCCATAGTGAGGCAGTCCGGTTATAAAAGGGGGACCGTCTAAAAAAGTCCATCTTTTATTTTCAGGCCGAGACTCGATTGATTTTTCAAAGATTCGATTTTTTTTCCAAAATTTAACTATTTCATCCTCTATTTTGGGAAAATCGGGAAATGAATCAACATTTTTAAACATATTTTCAATTTTTATTATAACTTATTGAAAAGGGATTGTAAATTTAAGCTATCCTTAGGCTTTTTATTTTTAAACTGGCGGAAAGCCAGGGGGAAAGGGGAAACAGTTCTTGATTATTTACAAGAAAATCCCAATCCACCAAATCATACCCGTAGGCAAAATCAAAATTGGGAGAAGGCGTAAAATCAACCCTGGCATGATAAACCGTACAAAATTCATGCTCAATAAAATCTTCCTTATCCTTTGCTTTGTAAAAAAAAGAACCTTTCTTAGTCAGGTTTTTGATCTCCTTTCTCTTCAAACTCCACTCTCTAAGAAGGGTTTCATAAACCGCTTCTTTTTCTTTCTGAAAAGAGGGTCCAATTGCAATAGAATGGCCTGATGCAGTAAAATCAGTCACTTTATCAAAAAACAGATGCTTCCGCTTTTGCAAAATGATTTTTTTGTTTAGAAAAAGCCCGATTGAGAAACCTTTGTGCAAAATGCCTTTTTTGTGAAGTTTATTTTTTTCGCCTCTTCCGATTATTTTTCCTTTTTCATCAACTAGAGGTAAATATTGAATGGTTCTATAATAATCGTTCATAGAGCTTAACTCTTTTGTCTTAAGAATGCGGGTACATCCCACTTCTCGTCATTGTCAGAAGGAGTTTCATCATGAGTTTCTCCGTTTGTTTTTGTCTCCTGATCTTTTTTGACAAATTGGGCTGGAGACGCTGTCATTCTGACGAGCCTTTGTTTAGTTTCATCAAAACCGGTTGCAATAACTGTAATTCTGATTTGGTCAACCATCTGATCATTGATAATTGCTCCAAAAATAATGTTTGCATCAGCGTCAACATGATCAGATATTATTTTTGCCGCTTCATCAATTTCGTTCATCGTCAAATCCGGTCCGCCCATAACGTTAAACAGTATCCCTTTTGCTCCATCGATTGACATCTCAAGAAGCGGAGAAGAAACCGCAGTTCTAGCTGCTGTTGAAGCTCTGTTTTCACCAACGCCGGTACCGATACCCATAAGCGCCGAACCGGCGCTTTGCATGATCGCTTTAACATCCGCAAAATCAACATTGATAAGACCGGGCATAGTAATAAGGTCAGAAATTCCGGCAACTCCCTGTTCCAGCACGGAATCAGCCACTTTAAAAGCATCAAGAAGAGTTACTTTTTTATCTATAGTTTCGATAAGTCTCTGATTCGGAATAACAATCAGCGCGTCAACTTTCTCCTTCAAGTTTTCTATCCCCTCTTCGGCAACAATCATTCTTCTGGTTCCTTCAAAGTGAAAAGGCTTTGTAACTACAGCAACGGTCAGTGCTCCCATCTCTTTGGCAATTTCCGCAATTGCCGGAGCGGCACCAGTTCCCGTTCCCCCGCCTTCTCCGCTGGTTAAAAAAATCATATCTGAATCTACCAAGTGCTCCTTAATTTTTTCCCGGGATTCCTCGGCCGCTTCTCTTCCTATATCCGGATTGCCTCCGGCACCAAGACCCCGTGTTAAATTCTCTCCGATCTGGAGTTTATTTTGAACGGGTGAGTGAAGAAGCGCTTGCGAATCGCAGTTTACAACAAGAAAGTCAACTCCCTTGATTTGACTATTTGAAGCCATTGAAGAAACAGCGTTTGATCCTCCTCCGCCAATGCCAATAACCTTGATTTTGGCAAACCGCGCTATATCGGGTTTGATTAACATATGGTCAAAAATTATATCATGGCAGGAAAGACTTCACAAGTTCAATTAATTTACCGGCAGTACCTTTAATTGATGAAGATTTAATCGCCTGTGAAATTTTAGAAAAATTAAATCCCGCTGATTTTGAACCCATTTTTGAACCGTATTTTATGAGACCAACCGCAGTTGCGTATGAAGAAGAAAGGATTTCATCAATTACCCCCTTGATATCATATGGAGATCCTATTCTGACAGGAAGAACAAGCGTTCTTTTTGCGCAATCAGAAAGACCAATTGTCTTTGCACCCCCTCCTGAAATTACCACTCCCGCTGGAGTCGTTCCTCCAAATCCGCTTCTTTTTATTTCAATTGCTATTAAATCAAATATTTCATTAAGCCGCGGCTTAATTATTCCTTCAACAAGAGTTTTACGCGAAACCGTTTTCAATCCTTCCGGGAGATTTAAAGAAGCAACATCTAGATCATCCGTTGATTTTTTTTCCTCTTTCTTATTTTTTCTCTCATCGTCGGGCTGCGTAATTTTTTTACCTTGTTTAGATAAATATATCTTTATTTTTTCAGCGCTCTCTATCGAAATTCTCAATCCAATTGCCAAATCGTTGGTTACGTTTCTTGCTCCGACAGGAACAACAGAGGAATATGAAAGCGCACCGTCAATGTATATTGCCATATTAGTTGTTCCCGCTCCAATATCAAGAAGAATTACGCCAAGTTCTTTTTCCGTCTCTGTAAGAACACTCTCAGCGGCCGCTAAACCATTAAAAACAAATCCATCAATATCAACGCCTACTCTTTCGATACATCTTTCTAAATTGCGAAGAGAAGTGCTCCCGCCGGTTATTAGATGAGTGTCTACCTCAAGACGCACTCCGCTCATCCCGATAGGATCTTTAATTCCTTCCTGAGAATCTACAGTAAAAAAACGGGGTAAAATGTGAACTATCTCTCTTGCCGGAGCCAAAGATATTGCTTTGGCAGCTTCAATAACTCTAACGACATCATTTTGGGTTATTTCTTTATTTGGATCGGCAACGGCAACCACCCCATGTGAATTTTGACAGCCAATATGCGTTCCGCCCACAGAAACAAAACACGATGCAATCTGGTAGCCAGCCATTCTCTCTGCAGACTCTAAGCTTTCAATGACGCTTTGAGTCGCCTCTTCAATATCGACAATTTGACCCTTCCTCATCCCTAAGCTCTTGGTCGTGGCTACCCCAATTACGGAAGCTCTTCCCTCCTCATCCAATGAACTGATAATGGTTGAAATCTTACTGGTGCCTATATCTATGCCGGCAATTACCTGTTTTTTCCTCATTTAGAATTTAACAACTGGTTTGTTGAATCTATAATCAATGCTTGCTGGAACTTTACCTTCTATTTTAAACCGAGAAAGCATTATTTGCAAAGATGATATAAAATAATCGGCGTCGAGCTCACTATTTACAGTTACCATAATACCATTTTTAAGGTAAAAATCTATTCTTTCTTTATTATATACGGCTATTTTTTCAACATCAAGCTCACTTTTTTCCGCCCGATCAAGAATAAAAAGAATTTTATTAAACTCGTAATTTTCTATTCTTTCGTTTCCGAAAAGCGGCTCAGTCAGAACAACAATTTGAGGCAAATTTTCACTTTCCCCAACCCTTCTTACCTGCCCTTTAAGATCAACTGAAAATTCGCCAATTCTGGCAACAGGCTTGCCAAATTTAGGTTTTTCCGCTTTTGACTTTAAAAAAAATAAATAATCCCCTAAAAAAAAATTAATTAGCAAAACAATTGTCAAAAAAAAGGCCAATTTTAGAAGCAGCGACCTTATGATTTTCAGTCTCAGCACTCTGACTAAAGTCGAACGCTTTTTTGTTAAGTTCATCAATATTTAAGATTATTTTATTTAAGATTTCTTTTAGATTTCCCCAGTTTAGTTTTTCTTCCTCAAGAATTATGGCTGTTCCATTATCGGCCATTTTTTTTGCATTCGCCCTTTGTTCGTCAAAAGCAGACAGCGGATGAGGGATAAAAATGGCAATCTTTCCTAAAACCGAAAGCTCACAAACCGTATTTGCACCGGATCTTCCTATAATTATATCAGCCGCATTAAGAACCCTGTTCAGTCTCACCGCTTCTAAATTTTTATAGATTGCATATTTGCTTTTAAGCTTTTGGGGTAAATCTTCCCGTATTTTGTTTAAACTACTATAGTCATCATAGTAGGAAACGCCGCACTGGTGGATAACTTGAAATTTTCTTAGCAAAAAAGGGAGTAATTTTGCTATCCTTTTGTTAATTTCATGAGCTCCTGTTGATCCGCCGGTTATATAAAGAAGCGCCTCCTTCTTCTGTATAGATAAACCTTTAGGCTCTTCTTTTTCAGGTATTTTTTTTATTTCCTCTCTTAGCGGATTGCCCGTCAGCAAAGTTTTGCCGGCCGGAAAATATTTTAGATTTTCCTTCCATGAAACAAAAATTTTCCAAGCAAATCTGCTAAGAAGCATATTTGTCCTTCCCGGTTTAAGAGTTTGCTCATGCAAGAGCAGGGGAATTCTCAAGATAAGTCCAGCTATGCAGACTGGAAACCCGACATAACCCCCAAATGAAAGTATGAAATCCGGTCTAATTCTTTTTAAAACTGGCAGTAATTTTATAATGCGAAAAGGGAAATAAAATAGCGAATACAGATTTAAGAATGAAATTTCTTTTTTCAGCCTTACAGATTGGGGGTCAATGAAGTTAATCCCCATTTTTTGCATCTCCGTATATTCAAAAGAGAGTTCTTTATCTTTTGAAAAAGCGTATTTTCTCCCCAAAAAAAATATTTTCCAATTTCTCTTTTTCAACTTTTGAATAACGGATATGGCAGGCGAAAGATGTCCGCCGGTTATAACAATTATTTTTTCCATCTAACTTTGTTTAGAAATATTAAGAAGAATTCCAATCATTGAAAACGAAATCAAGAGACTGGAACCTCCGTAGGACAAAAAGGGCAATGGAACACCGGTTAGCGGAATAAGAGCAACCATTGAGCCGAGATTGACTAAAGTTTGGAAAATGAGCGCGGAAATCAATCCTCCGCTTAAAAGCAAGCCAAATCTGTCGCTGGATTTAAAAGCAATTTTAAAACCTCTGATAAAAAGGATGGCAAACAAAACAATGACAATGCTTGCTCCTATAAAACCCAGCTCTTCCCCAGCAATTGCAAAAATAGAGTCTGTTGCCGCCTCCGGCAAATAAGCAAATTTCTGCTTAGATTGTCCAAATCCCAAACCAAACCAGCCGCCGGAACCGAGGGCTAGAAGAATTTGCTGGATATGATAAGAGGCTCCCTGCGGGTCAATATTCGGATTTAAAAAAGTCATTATTCGTGCAAATCTGTACGGCGAAATGATTGCCAATATCGCACCGCTCCCTGCAATTAAAGGCAGTATAAAGAAAAAGTGCCAAATAGATGCGCCGGAAAGAAAATATAAAACCAAGGCCGTAAAAGCCACAATAGCTGCTGTTCCCAAATCAGGCTCCAAAACTATAAGAGCGGCAAATATAACCATAAGAATAAGGAAACTAATTAAACGTTTTCT
>Ga0075684_126_pt1 | contig 8124 bp, 8 predicted proteins | sample RifGroA2_FD_67686 | JGI IMG/M metagenome (GOLD analysis project Ga0075684, IMG submission 67686) | Microgenomates (Levybacteria) bacterium GW2011_GWA2_40_8 | reverse complement strand
GATCACTTTTTTCCTTTGGATTTTAAGATCAACAATTGCCAAATCTATTTTCACTTTATTTTTGTTTAAAAATCTGGTTGAAGCATCGCCCACAGAGATAATCGTTTTTCTCCCGAATAACGGAATGGTTTGTCTTGTGCTTATTTTCCCAAGCGGACGTCCCAACCTTTCCCGAAGTTTAAGCGGCAGGAAAAAAGGCCCTTTTTGGTCAAGATACAAAAACCCCTCTCTTGAAACCTCCCCTTTTCTTATTCTGGTTGAGGATAAATAACGCTCGTCGCTTGATTTTATAATTTTACACTTTACAATTTTAATCTTGCCTTTTAGGTTTTTCAAAACCAACTCATCCACCCGGGGACCGACAACAACCGCCTCTATTTTTTTATTAGTTAAAAGCGGCCCGTAAGGATCGTGAAGGATAACTATAAGGCTACGGGGAAAAAGTTTTGTTTTTTTTAAAAATGAGACAATTTCTTTTCTTCGGCGATTATAGGAAAGAATAAGACGGGAGAGAATTTTATTCTTTACCATCTGATCCGATGTGATGCCGATAATAACTTTACTGCTAACCCTAAAAGCAGTTTTTAACAGTTCTTCGTGTCCCTTTTTTGTTTTCGCCCCAACCTCTATGAATAAGCATTTTTTTAAGTTTTTTGCTTTTTACTCTTTTCTCAAAAAAAGTGGAAATAAAAACAGCGGAGAAAAAAATAGAAAATACAAGCCAATAGGCGATTCTGTTCATCGAAAAGTCAGGATCAAAAATAAAATAAAAACCAACATGAACTACAAAGAAAAAAACAAACGTTAGTTTCATAAGCCGCATATAGCTGTTTTGCAAAACGTCAGCCGCATCGGAAAGCCGAATAACCAAAAAAAGCACCAGACCGCATATTAGTCCAAGAATAAGCAAGCTGTAAAATTGAAGCTTGCTTTGCCCAAAATCCAAAGGGACAAAAACATTAACAATAGACAAAAAAGAAAGCAGCAGCATCAGACCAACCCACAGAGCAATATGCGACCACCAGAGATGAAAATATTCAGAAAGATGATAAATGTCAAAATCTTCATCGGCATGTCTTCTTAGCCAAAAAGTCTTTGTCAAACTATGAATGGCAATGGCAATAACAATGATAAAGGAGACCATGGAAAAGGCGGTATCAATAATAAAAATTTCTGTAGCTGAAATCTTCAGATCTATTTCTTTTCTCAAAAGATAAAAAAGAAAAGATTTCAACCAGACAAACATCGTCGGCGCAAGGACAAAAAGATAAATAAATTGCACCAAATCAAGTCTGAAAATCTGTTTTTTTGCGCTTTGCAGCCTATAAATCAAAAATCCGGAAATTGTTGCCAAAACTGGAATAAAAAAAAGAAGTATTTTCATGATGAATTTACTGAAAAAACATAAGGTGTTTCCTGCTTAAAAATATTAATCTCAACTCTCCCCTTAACTTTCAAAATTAAATCCCTGCTAAAACCCCTTTTTATTATCTTGGCAAGCGGTTCTCTTTTCTCATATAGAAAATAAAGAATTGGATCTGCCTCGCTGTAAGAAAAACCAAGCTCACCCTCATCTGTCTGGCCGTTCCAAAGACCGGCGGTAGGAAAGGATTTGATAATTTCGGGCGGGATTTCAAGCTGTTTTGCCAATCTGTAAACTTCTGTTTTATAAAGATTTCTTATCAGCTCGATGTCGGAGCTTTCATCTCCAAAACGGGTAAAATAACCCAGCAAATGTTCGCTTTTGTTTTCTGTTCCGACAACCAAAGCGCCTAACTTTTTGGCAAGATCAAAAAGAATGGTCATTCTGACTCTGGCAATAATGTTGCCGCGCCTTACCCTGTCTGTTTGCGGAAGCTTTTTTAAAAGCAAAGCTATTGGCTCTTGAATATTAATATCAAAAGTCTTTTCCTAAAGAATTGACGCAAAGCGTTAGGGTAACGGCTGAATCAACGCCGCCGGAAAGGCCAATCATCGCTTTTGAGAAATTATTTTCCTGAAGCGTCTTTTGCAAAAAAACTGCCGCCTTTTTGGTAAAATCCCCGGGGTTAAAAATTCTCATTTATTTATACAACTGTTTTTTTTCAATATATTCTTCAACTTCTTTCGGGACCAAATTTTTAATGCTTTGGCCATTTTTTATTCTTTCCCTTATGGCTGTTGAGGAGACGTTGGTGATTATTGAGTCTTTTTTGGCTAAAGAATAAAAATTATCAGGCAGTTTTTTCATCGGAAAACCGGCTCTTGGAAAAACTAAAAACTTAATCATTTTTGAAAGTTTTTTGTATTCCTTCCACTTGTGAAAAGTCGGCAAAGCATCAGAACCGAGCAGCCAGAAATACCTATCTTTTCTTTTCAAAAATTCTTTAACCGCTTCAATGGTAAAACTCGTCTTTTTTTGCTCTATTTCCCAAGGATCAACCCGAATTTTTCTGTTTGCCGAAAAAACAGCCATTGCCAGCCTTTCTTCCGAAGAAGCATAAGCATCCCGCCAAGGATGCTTGTATGCCGGCATCAGGTAAACCAAATCAATTTTAAAATCCGATTCAAGCGCCTGCTTGGCAATTAAAAAATGACCTAGGTGCGGCGGATCAAAAAGACCGCCCAAGACAGCAATTCGTCGCCTCATGTCTTGAATTATACCCTAAAAACTGATAAAGTTAATAGGAAAGGTGTCCTGCCTATGGATCAACATCCCATTCCTCGAAACATCACTGGTTTTCAGTTTCAGCTTGTGGGTTTTATGACCCTAAAACAGTTTTCCTACCTTATTGTCGGACTGATTTTCGCCTTTATTTTTTATAAAGCCCCGCTTTCGATTTTTAAAATACCGCTTTCGGCTCTCTCCTTGTTTTTAGGCGTGGCTTTTGCTTTTTTACCCATTCAGGAAAGGCCGCTTGAGGTTTGGGTTAGGAATTTTTTAAGAAGCATCTATTCGCCAACCGAGTATATTTACCAAAAAGAAACCGTCCGTCTCCCTTATTTGGAAGAGACAACAGCTCAAAACCAGCTAAAATTACAAAAATCAAGCGCGGTTTTGGAAACCCACCATGACGCCAAGCAAAAACTTGAAGCCTATCTTAAAAACGCTTCCTTTGGAAAAAGAAACCCTCTTGATGCGTACGAGGAGGATTTTTTAAAAAAACTTTCTCCTCTTTTTAACCAAAGACAGCTTTTTCCACAAACCTCTAAAAATAGTGCAGCAGCAGTAATTGTCAGGCCAGTGAATGCTTTGCCAAAAGGGATTATTGCCGGGCTGGTTAAATCAGACAAGGAAGCGCTTGCCGGTATTTTAATAAATATTCAAAAACAAAACGGAGAGGTGGCTAGAATTTTGAAAACAGATAGCAGCGGCAAGTTTAAAAGCAATCTTCCTCTTCCAGCAGGTGTTTACGAAGTAAAGGTTGAGGATTTAAGCAAAAGATATAAATTCAAGGCTTACCAGTTTAAAGTCAATGGAGAGATATTAACTCCCTGGCTTATCAAAAACATTTTATGACGCCAATTCGCGCAAGCACACAGTTTTTTTTGCAAATTGAGGATATTAAAGACGATTTGGTCGTTTTAAAAGACGGCTCTGTTGCCTGTGTTTTAGAAACAACGGCGGTGAACTTTGGCCTTTTATCAAAGGACGAACAGGAGGCGGTCGTTTATGCCTTTGCTGCCTTTTTAAACTCTCTTTCTTTTCCTATCCAAATCAATATCGTTTCCAAAAAGGTTGATATTTCAGAATATCTAGAGCTTATTAAAAAACAGGAAGCAACTCAAAAATCGGTCAAGCTAAGAGAAAAAATTTCCTCTTATTATCGTTTTATAATTTCCCTGATTAAGGAAAACCGTGTTTTGGAAAAGCGTTTTTTTATTGTTGTTCCGTTTTCATATCTTGAACTGGGTCTTGTCAAAACCGGCTCCTTTCTTTCAAGACCAAAAAAACTGCCTTTTTCCAAAGAATACATTCTTCAGAGAGCAAAAACCGCTCTTTTTCCAAAAAGAGACCATTTGATAAGACAGCTTTCCCGTCTCGGATTGAAAGCTTTTCATTTAAATACTCAGCGGCTGGTTGAGCTGTTTTATGAAATTTATAACGCGGAAGACTCGCCTTATCAAAGAATACCGGAAAACCCGACCGCACCGATTGTTGTCAGACAATAAAATGTTTACAAAAAAAAAGCAAAACACAACTCTTAAAACTCAAAAAACCCAGTTTGCAAAAGGGGTTGTCACCATCCGCGACATTATCGCACCCTCAATGGTTGATGTCGATTTTGACAGCCTAAAAATCAACAGCACTTATTATCGGACTCTTTTTATGGTCGGTTATCCGCGCTTCGTTTCTCCGAATTGGCTTTATCCGATTGTTTCTTTTGACCATTCTCTTTTTATCTCAATGTTCATTTATCCCGAAGAAAGCAAAATTATTCTGGAGGATTTAAAGAGAAAAATTGCCGAAATGGAGGCAACCATTGAGTCGGACATCAAGCGGGGCAAGGTGGTTGATCCGTCTGTTCAGGTTCAGCTTGATGATGCTTTGGCTGTTCAGGCTGAACTTGCAAAAGGGGCGGAAAGGTTTTTTCAGCTTTCTCTTTATTTAACCATTCCCGCAAGTTCTTTGGAAGAGCTAAACCAAACTACAAAACAAATAGAGTCTTCTCTTGGCTCTCTTCTTATGGTCGGCAAACACGCCGCCCTGCAAATGGAAGACGGCTTTAAATCAACTATTCCGATGGGTTTGGACCTTTTGAACGTCCAGCGGAACATGGACACAACCTCGCTTGCCACAACCTTTCCTTTCTCAACCGCTTCTCTTACTGACAATTGCGGTGTTTTGTATGGGATAAACGAACACGACGGAAGTCTGGTTATTTTTAACCGTTTCAGTCTTGAAAATGCCAACTCTGTTGTTCTGGCAAAATCAGGAAGCGGCAAGTCTTTTCTAATTAAACTTGAAATTATGAGACAGCTTCTTTTCGACGCCGAGGTTTTTGTTGTTGATCCGGAAGGGGAGTATAAAGAAATAGCTAAATCTTTCGGCGGAGAGTTTGTTGAGTTTTCTTTTAATTCTCCCATTAAGATAAACCCGTTTGACCTTTCCAATGTTTATGAAGAGGGGGAAAACGAACTGGGGCTTAAAATCCTTTCCCTTCACTCTTTAATGAAAGTGGTTATGGGAGAGTTGAATCCGGAAGAAGAGTCTGTTTTGGACAGGGCGTTTGTCTTAACTTATAGAAACAAGGGGATCACGCCGGATCCGCAAACACAAAGAAACGAACCGCCGCTTATGGAAGACTTGTATAAAACCCTTCTTGGGATGGAGGAGCAAACAGCAAAAAATCTTTCCGATAGATTGGAAAAATTTATCAAGGGCTCTCTGGCCGGAATTTTTAACCAGCAAAGCAATTTTGACGTTAAAAACCCTCTAACGGTCTTTTGTATCCGGGACCTTGAAGCAGGGTTAAAGCCGGTTGCCATGTTTATTATTCTTGACTTCATTTGGACAAAAATCAAAAAAATCCCAAAAAAAAGAATTCTTGTGGTTGATGAGGCTTGGTATCTGATGAAGCAAAAAGACAGTGCGGATTTTCTTTACGCCATTGCCAAACGGGCCAGAAAATACCTGCTTGGATTAACCACTATCACCCAGGATGTGGAAGATTTTATGGACTCCGAACACGGAAAAGCAATTATTACCAACTCCTCAATCCAGATTCTTTTAAAACAAAGCCCGGCGGCCATAGATAGAATTGCGCAAACTTTTTACCTCTCCGGCGGTGAAAAACACTTTCTTCTCTCAACTGATATTGGAGAAGGTTTGTTTTTCGCCGGCTCTTCCCATGTTGCCGTAAGAATTGTTGCCTCTCCTGAAGAGTACGAGCTGATCACTTCAAACCCAACAAGCGGCTTAAAAACGGGGATAAGACCCGAGAGAGAGGAGGAAAGACAATAAATGCCGGCCGCAATTTTAAAAATAGCAACCAGCCTTTTAAATCTCTGGAATAGAACAAAAAAAGCAAGACAGGTTTTTTCTCTGGCAAAGCGGTCGCTTTTGGATAGATATAGGAGCGAGGAAAAAAAAGACCCTTTTTTTCCGACTTTTCTTATGATTGCGGTTTGTTTTTTGGCAATTATTGTTTTATTGCTCTTTCCTGGTCTTCTTCCCGGCCTGCTTTCGGCAACGGCCCTGATTGCGCTATAATGCTTGTATGCGCTTTTCTTTCCTTTTTAACAGAGCGGAAAACCCCGGGAGAGAGAGGTCCTGTTGTTTGAAGAAGAACCTCTTCTTCTTCGCTGGAATTTAAAAAATCCAGAAGAAAACGGAAGTTAAAGGCAATGTTCAGGTCTTTTTCTCCTTCAATTTTTGCTTCAAGCTGTGTTTGGTTTTCTCCTGTTTGAGGAGAGGAGGCATAAAGAAAAAGGCCGCTTTCTCCGGTTTGCAGTTTTACAATGTTTGCCCCGTCCTTGGCAAAGATGGAGGCGATTTTAACCGCTCTCAAAAGTTCGTCGCGATTAAAGGTAATTTTTATCCCTTTGTTCTCCGGAATAATTTTTTTATAATTTGGAAAGTCTCCCTCGACCAGCCGGCTATACAACTTTGTTTCTTTTGTTGAAAAAACAATTTGTTTTCCGCCGCCAATAATTTTAATGTTAATATCTTCTACCCCCTCTTCCTGGGCGATGGAGCAAATATCAAAAACGGTTTTTGCCGGAATAATTAAAGACGAGGAAAACGCCGGGCTCTTTTCTTTTTTTTGTAGAAGCGAAAGCCGGAACCCGTCTGTTGCCACTACGTTTAACCCTTTTTCTTCAGGTTCGAAAAAAACCCCGGTCAGCGCTCCGCGCGCCTCATCTGTCGATGCGGCAAAGCAAACCTTTTTCATCGCTTCTTCAAAAAGCCCTTTTGGTGTGGTTTTTCCTCCCTCCAAATCCTTTTCTTCGGGAACGGGAAAGTCGTTGGGGTTTTCTGTTTTTAGAACAATTTTTGTCTTTCCCCCTTCTATTTTCACCTTCTTCTCGTCTCCTTCAATAACAATTTTTTCTCCGGCAAGAGAAGAAAGAAAAGAAATAAGCGTTTTCGCGTTTATTAAAACTTCTCCCTCCTGAAAAACTTTTCCTGTTGCCGTACTTACTATGGTCGTATCAAGATTGCTGGCAAAAATTCTTATTTCGTTTTCTTTTGCGGAAAAAAGGAAGTTGTTTAAGCTTGAAATCGCAGGTGTTTTTGTTGGCAGCGCCCTAGATAAAAAGGACACTTTTTTTGAGAGGTTCTCTTGAAATATAATAACCTTCATAGCTTTATAAAATAATAGTAGTAATAGTAGTAGTAATTGTGGACAAGTTTACTCTTTTTTTGTTTGTCTGTCAACCTCAAGAAAAAGGCCGAAGAGACATTGTGGAAAACACGAGGGCTCCTTTGTGGATAACTTTGTGGACAGTTTCTATATTTTTGTGGATAAGTTTAAAAGAGCCGGAAAAACAATCCACAAAAAAAGGGAATCAGCCCCAAAGAAGCTTGCGGATCTGAGAAAGAGAGGAACGCAGGTTTTCTTTTTTGGGAAGGAGTGAGGCGATTTTTTCTACCCCATAAATGATCGTGCTGTGATCTCTGCCTCCTAAAAAAAGACCAATTTCCTCAAAGGGGAGCCCCATGTCTTGTCTTAAGACAAACATTAAAAGCTGTCTTGGTTCGGCAATTTGTTTTTTTCTTCTCGGGCCGCGAAAGAGGGCCTGTTTTATCTCAAAGTGAGAAGAGAAAACCTCAAGCAGTTTTTCAGGGGCGGTTTTTTTCTTCTTTTCTTCATTTGAGGAAAAAGGACGGCTTGTTATTTTAGAGATAATTTTGTCAACGTTGTCGTTTTTACCCTTTTCACTAAGATAACGAAGAAGAGCGCCTTCAAGCGCGCGCGTGTCTTCAAAGGCGGCGGCAAGGCTTTTGGCAGCGTCAATGGGAAGGGCTATTTTTCTCTCGCTGGCTTTAATAAGGATGATGGCTGTTCTTAATTCAAAAGTGGGGTTGGAAACGTCTACTATTAAACCGCCCTCAAAACGCGAGCGAAGCCTTTCTTCAAGCTTGCTTATTTCCTTTGGGGGGCGGTCGGACGTTAAAACAACCTGGCCTCCAAACTGGAC
>Ga0075684_125_pt1 | contig 9993 bp, 9 predicted proteins | sample RifGroA2_FD_67686 | JGI IMG/M metagenome (GOLD analysis project Ga0075684, IMG submission 67686) | Microgenomates (Levybacteria) bacterium GW2011_GWA2_40_8 | reverse complement strand
CTTTTTGCCAAATTAACAATTATTACTGCTATTCTATTTGCCATAATTGCCTTCAGGATATCGGGAGAGGTCTTTAGATATATTAACTATGCATCTCCCAAAACTCAAGATCTAAGCGAAGGTCTTCCGTCAAACTGTCATTTAGCAGTAGATTTCAGTAAATGTCCGAAAGAAGGTTCTTGTCAGCCCGAAACACAAGTGGTTTGCGATAATCCCGGAGAATAACGCATGAAAAATAAATATGTAGAATTTGCAAAGAAATACTTTGCTAATCATCCCGAATACCAGCAAAACCTTGATCAAATGGCTTTCCAAATGAAGATAATCGGGATCCCGGAGAAAGATATAGAGAAAATTATTGTGCATTTGGCAAAACAAACCGCACAAACATATAGTCCTCATTCAGGCGGGCTAATGTTTAATAAAACTTTCGTTTTTCTACTTTTAACGTACATGCTGGTAATATCCGGAATGTTCTATTTTATTTTCTTTTTTAAATTTCCCGCACCAGCGCAGGATTCGAAAGCTCCATCTATCGTCCAGAATCAGGAAGCGCCAATCCCTACACAGGTTTCTTCGGCTCCAGCGCGGGGAATTATAAAGAAAGTTTATGCTAACGAATTGCCGATTCAGATGCAAAAAGTTTTCTCATATCCTGTTCAAAATGATATTCCTAAGCCACCTTCAATCCGTCCGAAAAGAGAAGTGGTTGGATTTGTACCATACTGGACGTTGGATTCATTGGATAAGCTTCAAGTAGACCAGCTTACCTCTGTTAATCTTTTTGGGATTGAGCCTGATGGAGACGGCAACATTATCATTACAGGCAAGAATGGACAAATGGATGGAGGATGGAATATGTGGAACGATCCAAGACTGACAGAGTTTATAAGTAATTTAAAGAAAAAACAAATCCGCGTCAACATTACGATTAAATCGTTTTCAAACCAGCGTATGAATACATTTCTTTCTTCAGAACAGGCTCAAAAGAAATTAATCTCAAATATAATATATATGGTTAACTCTAAGAATTTGGATGGTGTTGACCTCGATTTTGAATATGTTGGGAATCCGCCTAATAATTCGCGAGAAGGATTTACGGAATTTGTAAATACGCTTTCCGCGGAACTAAAAAGGGAGTTTCCGTCATCGACCCTTACAATAGATACATACGCATCATCTGGAGTTGGAAACGACCTATTTGACCTTCCTGCACTCTCTTTTGTGACGGATGGTTTTATAATAATGGCATATGATTTTCATACTCCCCGCACAGGACCTGGGCCAGTTTCCCCCCTCACTGGAGAAAAAAGCATTGCCAGTTATCTGGCGAATTATTTAACCCGCGTTCCTGCAAACAAAATTATCTTAGGCGTCCCTTATTACGGGTATGATTGGTTAGTGACAAACCCATCGCCAAATTCTACGAATATACTTTCCTATGCCGACATCGCTGCAGCAAGTTCATTAAGCAATATTCAATGGGACTCTTCGACACAGACGCCATGGTATCAATATTCGGACGGTCAAGGAGGTGCTCGTAGGGTGCATTTTGAAAATGTCCGTTCACTTGGATTAAAGTACGATTTAGTTAATGAAAGAAGCTTAAAGGGAATAGGTATATGGGCCGTAGGGTACGAGGGTCTTCACAATGAATTAAACCAGCTAATATCACAGAAGTTCGGCTATTAAATCCTCTAGTATTAAATAACTTCGGGAATTATTTAAGCCTGGAGTTAATAGCAACTTTGACTTAAATCCTGACATAGCAGTTTCTAAAGGAAGTCAATTATAGGAGTTCTAAAATTTGATGGCTTTATGCTTGAGATCTCTCCCGGATGATATCCAATATAGAGTGTATTTTCATGACTAAGAGGTGGCTTGCCTATTTCCGTTACTATTACATCAGCTACTTCCGAGGCCGAAGGAGTAGGGAACTCAAAAGGCTCGTCGCTAGTTAGCTTATGCACAGCCTCGAGGACAGGCACAAACCTTCCAAAAAAGTTTCCAATTGGGGTATCTGTTACTCCGGGAGCCACAAAGTTATAAAAAACCGCGCCTGAATCTTTGGCTAAATCCCGCAAACCCAAGATGCCCTGAGCTTTGTATATTCCTACTACTCTATAATGCTCTGGTCCCGGGTAAAGGTTATCTATTTGGTGAGCCTCGTCCGGGCCTAGGCGCTCCAGAATTTCTCTTGTATATTCAGAAATTGTGCTGCCTAAATATACAATTCTACTGTTTTTATTAAGATTTCCATTTTGCTCCAAATCCCTACCTAAGAGAACCGGTGCTATGAGGTTAATCTGCCTCGCAGCTTCGACTACGCTTTCTCTAGTCATAATTTCCCTAAATCTTTGAGTAGCTTCTTCGGCTGCTTCAGGAGTGATGCCCTCGGGAGTTTTTAGCTGACGCATAAGACCAACGAACACTCTTCCAATATCTATCGAGGCAGCATCAAGGCCACCGGCAGCCAAAGCATAGTAATCTACTGCTTGCCCAGGCTTAAGACCGCTTTCTTGATAGGCCGTGGCTATTTCTGATGGATCGGTTATATCTGCAATAAAGGGTGCAGGAGAAATTCCACCTGATTGTTCAATTTCGGAGCTAATCCTTTCAAATTTTTCGGGATCCCTCGTTCCAATAATTACTCTTTTTCCTTGCTTAGCGAGTCGTTTAGCAACTTCTCTTCCAATTCCGCCCGTGCCGCCTGTTATAAGAGCGATTTCTGCTGGGCCTGGTTCTGCCTCGGTTCGTTGTGGAAAATTATTTTTGACTTCAGCTGCCATATATTTGGGGCAGAAAACTTTTAGACTTGTATTTTAATTCCTGGAGACATGGTAGATTTAAGAGTGACGTTTCGGATTTTGCTTCTGTTTATCGCATCGATTGCTGTCTCTATATTTTCAGAAAGTTTTTCCGGTCCGAAAGACAGTTTGCCTACGCTTAAGTGAACAATCGGAGCCTTCTCGGTCTTAAAATTTATCTGTCCAGCTTCAAATTTCTTGATTACATCCTCTGGCTTATCGGTTATTGTTCCTGCTTTAGGATTTGGCATAAGACCTCGGGGTCCTAAAACCTTAGCAACTTTTGCTAGTTTTGGCATCATTTGGGGCGTTGCCACCAAAACATCGAAATCAATTTTACCCTTTTCAATCTCAGCTATTAGCTCATCCGTGGCATTTGCCACTTTGGTTTTCTTTCCGGTTCCATGAGGAAGAGACATTCTTCCCGAAACAGATCCGTCAAGCGTATTTATATGGAGTTCGACAGTCTCGTCAAATCCGGCTTTTTCAAATTTTGAAAGGATTCCTAGGGCTTCTTTAAGGGAATATTGCTTGTTTTTATCGAGCGTTACGATTTTTGCTGTATATTTTTTGGACCTTTCTTTCTTTTTGGAAGCTTTCTTTGATCCGCCGGAGGCGGATTTCGCTCCGCTCAATTTTCCTTCTGTTATTTCAGGCGTTTGCTTTTTGGTTTCCTCAAGCTTCTCAAGCTCTTCCTCTGTGGGTCCTACCATCACAACTCGTTCTCCGCCGCCCATACCCGGAAGATGAGTTTTTTTGTCTTTTTCCAAATCCGAAACGTTTTTGAACTTTTGAAAATTCTAATTTGTTTCGAGTTTCGAAATTCGATATTCGAATTTACTCAACTCGTACTCCCATACTTCTTGCTGTTCCTTCAACAATCTTTCGAGCCTGCTCTAAATCATCTGTGTTGAGATCTTCCATCTTGGCCTTAGCAATTTCTTCGGCTTGGCTTTTTGTCAATATTCCTGCCTGTTCAAAGCCCGGCTTTTGAGAACCCGATTCTTTACCAATTGCTTTTTTAATCATTTCCGCAACAGGAGGCTTTTTGATAATAAAGGAAAAAGTTCTGTCTTCGAAAACAGTAATAACAGCCGGAATTAGATTCCCTTTTTGATCAGCAGTCCTTTCGTTAAATGCCTGAACAAATTCCATAATTGGGAGTCCGTGCGGGCCGAGTGCTGTTCCCACAGGAGGCGCAGGAGTTGCAACTCCAGCAGGGATTGTGATTTTTATGATTGTTTTAATTTTTTTGGCCATAGTTTGGTTATTGGGAAATTAGGCAATTAGGAGATTTGAAACCCAAAGACCTAATGCCCTAACGTCCTAGTTTCCTACAATTTGTTTACCTGTAAGAAATCAAGCTCTACCGGCGTTTCTCGCCCGAAAATAGATACCAAAACCTTGAGTTTTCCTTTTGCTTCATCAATTTCGTCAATTGTTCCTAAGAAATCGGTAAATGGCCCGTCGATTATCTTTACTGCTTCACCCACAGAGAAAGTAGTTTTATAAAGAGGCTCTTCGGTGTCCATGAATTTTTGGATTGCCTCAACTTCTTTATCGGAAATCGGCGTCGGCTTGTTGCCTGCTCCTATAAAAGCAGTTACTCCTTGTGTGGTTCTGACCAATATCCAGCTTTCATCTGTGAGAATCATTTTCACAAGGACGTAGCCTGGGAAAATCTTTTCTTTTACTGTTTCTTTTTTGCCTTGAGAAACACGAATTGTATTTCTGACAGGAACAATTATGTCAAAAATTCTATCCTCAAAACCCAAAGACTGAACCCTTTGCCTTAGCGATTTTGCGACCTTATTCTCGTGGCCGGAGTAGGTGTGGATTATGTACCATTTGGCCGCAGAAGACGCAGACGGTGACTCTGGTTTTTCCTTAGGTTTTTTCTCAGGTTTTTCTTCTTTTGGCTCGCTTGCTGCAGGTTTTGAATCTGTGGAGGTGGCCTTCGAATCTTTTGATTCAGGCTGCAAATCTTGGGGCAAACTTGAATCTGATTGCTCTTCAGGTTTTGTTTGTTCAGCCGGCAAACTTGTTGCTGTTTGCTCGTCAGGTTTTTGTTTCTGATCAACATTCAAACCGGACTCTTGAGGCTGTTCTGTTTGTTCTGTTTGTGGCTTTCCTTTTGTATCGTCCATATCTATCTAATTAAAAGTTCTGTAAGTTTGGTTAGAAAATAATCTAATGTCCCTAAAAAAACTCCTACAATAAGACTCACGATTATCACGACTGATGTAAGTCTTGTTATATCTGAGCGAGACGGCCATCTAACTTTTTTAAGCTCATCCCGAGTTTCTCTGACAAATGTAGCAGGTGACGTTGCCATAAATAGTTTAAATCCGCCTGATACATTTGGCGGAAGTGTCAAATATTTTAACAAATCTTCTGTCTTGTGTAAAGCACAAGATTGCTTATCGCACGCAGACTACTGACTACAGAAAAAGCAAATTGCTAATTGACTACAGTCTACAGATCGCCTTATGCTTTTAGCATATAGCTTTTAGATTCGAAAAATTAGATGTCTGGCAAGATGCAAGGAGATTCGTAAGCGACATTTATGAGACTTCCAAGCATTTCCCATCCGATGAAAAGTTTGGACTAACAAACCAGATAAGACGAGCGGCTATTTCTATTGCTTTAAACATTGCTGAGGGGTCTGATAAAAAATCTGATGCAGAGTTCAAAAGATTTTTAAGGATGGCAATAGGCTCTTGTGAAGAAGTAGTTACGGGAATGTTTATTGCTTTAGATCAGGGATATATAGAGAAGAAAAAGTTTGATATAATTTACACTAACGCTAATAATCTTACTGCCAAGCTGTAGTCAAGTAGTCAAGCGGTAGTTTGAAAGCAGTAGTCTGTTAGCAGTGGTCACTAAGCGTATTATGAAGAAAATCCGAAAAGCAGTTATCCCCGCGGCCGGATTTGGCACGAGATTTCTTCCTCAGACTAAGGCAATGCCTAAGGAAATGCTCCCAATCGTTGACAAGCCTGTTATTCAGTATGTAGTGGAGGAGGTAGTTGCGTCAGGAATTAAGGATATTGTCGTGGTGACAGGCGCAAATAAAAGAGCAATTGAAGACCATTTTGATACCCCAAATCAGGATCTTGTTCAGAATTTAATTTCCGGAAGCAAGCAAGAGCTTTTGGATTCAATAACAAAATTAGCAGAAATGGCTAACTTTATTTACATCAGGCAAAAGGGGCCTTATGGTAACGGAACGCCTGTGTTAGCTGCCGAACCTGCTATAGAAGATGAACCCTTTGCCGTTATATGGGGAGATGAATTCATATATTCAGAGCCCCCAAGGCTTAAACAAATGATTGATGTTCATGAAAAATTCGGCGGAATTGTTATATCCGGAATAAGAATTGAGAAAAAAGAAGACTTAAAACGTTACGGAATAGCCGATGTTGATCCGGTAGAAGGAAATGTATATAAAATTAAATCTATTGTCGAGAAGCCGGAGCCCGATCAGGCGCCGAGTAATCTGGCGACGCATGGCGCCTATATTCTGCCTCCGGAAGCATTCGCTGCTTTTAAATCGCTAAAACCCGGAAAAGATGGAGAAATATGGATTGTTGACGGAATAAATCTTCTTCGTGAGCAGGGTATCCCTGTTTATGCAGTTGAAATAAAAGGCGGAAGATATTATGACACCGGAAATAAGATTGAGTATATGAAGACAGTTGTGGAGTTGGCGTTAAATCACCCTGAAATAAACGAAGAATTTAAAAAGTTTCTTAAGGAACTCAAACTTGACTAAATGTCTTTTAGTAGAAAACCTCTTTTAGCAGGACTTTTGCTACTTTTTCTCTCTTTAACTCTCATTGTTTATTTAGGGCTCTCCACGTCCTTTGACCAATCAGCTGTTTTATTTCTTCAGAAAATTACGTCCCGAAGCCTTGATATACCATTTTCACTTCTTAGCTTGGTTGGAACGTTTGAAATTGTCACACTGATTTTGGTTCTGATACTTGCTGTTTCGGGGAAATTAAATAGAATTATTGTTCTTATTGGATATGGTGTTATCCTAGCTCTGGAGGTCTTGGGAAAGTCCGCAGTTTCCCAGAATGCTCCGCCAATGGAGTTGCTCCGGACTAAGATCTTCTTTTCCTTCCCGACCGGTGAGATTTCGGAAGCTTTTTACGCTTATCCTTCGGGTCACTCCGCACGCACCGCATTTATCTCTCTAGTTTTGCTCTTTGCGATTTGGTCAAACAAAAAACTCTCAAGAAATTTGAAGCTGACTCTCGCCTTTATTATTTTGGCTTTTGATATTCTTATGTTTTACTCCAGAATCTATTTGGCAGAGCACTGGGCATCAGATGTCATAGGCGGAGCGCTCCTGGGCTTTGCCATAGGGCTTTTGATTTTGCCCAAGGCAAAAGAAACTAGGTTTCGATAGGAGCTGTCAGAAGATGCTGGGGTAATCTTTGGTCCTGTGTAAAATGTTCAATAACAGTTCTTGCAACATCCACCCCTCGATAAAACCAAATTCCCGATGGGACATCTTCAGCGCCCTCTAAATCCGGAACAGGTCTTGCTAAAAATCTTCTCTTAAGCGCTGTTGGCCTAATGAGTCTTTGTGGCTCTGTGTTTAAGATAAACCAGTAATTTTTAACAGGCAGATATATTATGTCAAGGAATCCTACATGGGATATTTCTGCTGCAAGAGAGGTTACTCTTAATGCTCTTTCTCTTATTCTTGCTCCCATTAATTCAATTACCATGCTTCTTTCATCCGGTCTTTCGTCATATTCCTGCAGTGCTTTTGTGGCAGTAACTGTTAAATTATGGTACGCGAGTCGAAGATCCCTTTGTTCGGGAGTGAGCGGAGGAGGAGTGGAGAGTTCTCCATGGACCATTCTGTAAATCTCACCAAGCATCCAGAAATTATAGCAAATTAATAAAAGCCTATAATGGACCAAAAAAACTTGACAATTTATGTACAATAGTTTTTTAATTAAGATATGGCTAGGCTTTTTCCTGAAGGAGAGTCGCCGCCTTTTACAGCTAAGGATATTGCCTCTATGTCCCCAAGGGGCTTTAGTAATTTTGCCAAATTATATCATAGGCTTGAGCGAAGAATCGATCAGAGGGAGAATGGGCAGAGATCAGATGCAGGACTCCCTTTGCAGAGTTCCCGAGTCAAATCCCCACGACCTAACGAATAATTTACTTTCCCTTTGAGAAGAAGTGGAGGACGAAAACCTCGCCTTTATAGGTAAACGGAACGAGTACTGCTGTAGTTTTAATTTCTCTTCCTTTTTTGGTTACAAGCGAGCCTGAGAAGCTTCAAGCTTTATATTTCCCCGAAACCTCTTTTATCAAATGTTTGTGATGGACATCATGAGGCATATGGGCCTTAATATAGGCCTATCTTAGGTATTTTGCAAGAGGGGAAATAGAAGCGTTATGCTTCTTTTTGTCAAGTTGACAAAAAGCAATTTAAAGTACTATACTTTTTGTGTTCTTTGGTATTAGAGACGGGTTTTAATTTTTCCTCTACAAATTCATTTTCCTTGAGGTAGTCCCGATTTTCGGGATGACAAGGCGGAGTTTTGAGTAAGTGTTCTTACCCAAACAGCCTGCCGGAGTAAAGAATCAGGGGAAAGGAAAACCTTGCGCTCGATATCAAAGACGAATTTATTCTATTATTTAAGAGCTTGCGATTTTAATTAAGCGCAGGTTTATTGCCCCTAAGCTTCTTTCCTGATAAAATTACACCAGCGCCGAGATAGCTCAGCGGTAGAGCAATTGTTTTGTAAACAATAGGTCCCGAGTTCGAATCTCGGTCTCGGCTCAGACTCGACAAGCTCAGTGCAACCCGCTGGGATGGCGGAGCAGTCAAACGCACCTGGCTGTAGACCAGGCGCCCGAAAGGGCTACAGGAGTGCAAATCTCTTTCCCAGCACCAAACGCCGACGTGGCTCAGTGGTAGAGCAAGTCATTGGTAATGACTAGGTCGTGGGTTCGATTCCCACCGTCGGCTCAGTGTCTCTCTTCAAAATTCCAAGCTTTTCTGTTAAAATAGCTAATCTATGGCCAAATCAGAACAACGAGTAAAACTGGGTTTTAAGTGTACAGTTTGTAAAAACGTAAATTACATTAAGACCAGAAACAAAATAAATACACCCGACAAGCTGGTTCTTAAGAAGTTTTGCAAACACTGCAGAAAAGTCACCGAACATAAAGAGACAGAGAAGTTGAAATAAGGTATAATTGGGGAGACCTAGGGGTATCGGTTAACGGTAAACCAGCGGTCTCCAAAACCGCGACTGGGGGTTCGACTCCCTCTACCCCTGCTAGTAAAAACTCCAGTCTTTATGACTGGATTTTTAGTAGTTAGGATTGATCGAACTGCCGGACTGAGCGAAGCGAAGGAGGCGGGGTCGCGAGGCCGAGCAGAGCGAGGAACTTGTGACTCGACTCCCTCTACCCCTGCAACCACACCACTTATGGCGCCACTTCTTTCCAGATGTAGCTGGGGACTTTTATTACACCTGGGATTCTGAGAAGAAGGTTGAGATTGGGCTGAACATAAAAAGCCGCACATTCCGATGAACAAAGAGTTCTTTGTAAAACGACCTGACCGCCATTTAATGCTGCGTTTGCTATTATATTTCCTAAAACATTGAGTTTTCTATCGCTTCCCAGGGAACAATTGTTGTTGCCGGCCACTACGAAATTTCTTCCTGCCGAATAAATCCCCTCAAGATTGGGCGTTGTAGAGTTATAAGTATTAGTTCCGACGTTTGAGGCAACGGTTATATCCCTGCCTGCGGAAATCACCAAGCCTGAATCTGAGTCCAAATGAATTTCGCTATTTATCACTACGTCGTCTCGGACCAAGATAACGTAATTTCCCTGCGTGAAAACATTATTGGGATTTGATAATGTGAGATTTAGACTGCCGTTTACCACATATACACCTGCGGGAAGGTTTCTGGTAGCTGCGCTGCCGCCGAGCGTGCAGTTTAAAGGATTAGCGCAAGGAAGCGTTCTCTCCGCAGCTTTTGCCTGTCTTACGTTTGCCAAAATGTAGTTATAGCTTGTTCTTATGGTTCTTGGTATTACAGGTGCGAATGGCTCTCCGGAGGAGAGTCTATCCACATTTAAGATATTTGGATTTAAAGTAGCAGAACTGCCGAAATTAGACGGATTATCGCCTGAA
>Ga0075684_119_pt2 | contig 10175 bp, 7 predicted proteins | sample RifGroA2_FD_67686 | JGI IMG/M metagenome (GOLD analysis project Ga0075684, IMG submission 67686) | Microgenomates (Levybacteria) bacterium GW2011_GWA2_40_8 | reverse complement strand
TCTTCCAAAGTTTTTATTAGTGACGCCTCGTTATAACGCGGCGGAGGAAGAGTTTCATGAGCCTCCGAGGAGGAGGAGATAAATTGCAAAACCTCATTGGCTTTAAACTCCGCAAGCCTCTTATCTTCCAAAGCATAGGGATTAATTTTTAAAAATCCTTCGAAGAGAAGAACTGAGCCATTGGTCTTAAGAGTATAATCTTTCCCGCCTGCGGAAACTAAAACAGTCGTCTGCTCAATTACAGCATCCGCCATTTGGATAGCTAAGGCTCTTCTCCAAATCATTTCATACAAACGGGCATATTGTGGCCCCAACTCTTTGCTGACCGCTGACTGCTGAACGCTAGCCTTCGTCGGCCTTATGGCTTCGTGCGCCTCCTGTGCGGTCTTGGAAACACTTCTATAAAATCGTGGTTTTGAAGACAAATATTTCTCTCCAAACTCTTTTTTTACGTAATCTGCCATCATCCTTCGAGCGCTTTCCGCGATTTGCACAGAATCCGTTCTGTGATAGGTTATAAATCCCTCCTCGTAAAGCTTTTGGGCAAGCTGCATCGTTCTTTTTCCGGAGAGGCCCATTCTTCTTGCACCGTCCTGCTGAAGAGTCGATGTGGTGTAAGGAGGAGGCGGAGTTCGTCGGGTTTCTTTTTTAGAAACATCTGAAACAACAAAGTCTTTCGTAGCCAAATCTTTTTCAATTTCTTTTGCCTTTTCCGCAGTTTCAATCTTTGTCTTGGCAAATCTGTACTCACCGTCATAAAGCGAAAGTTTTTCCGCAATTTCAATCTTTTCGCCGTTAATTTCTATTAGATCAAAAGCTGTTTCGCCGCTATCTTTAAGACTTACGACAATCGTCCAGTAGTTTTCTTTTTTAAACTTCTCTATTTCCCGCTCCCGCTCCACTATCAAACGGAGAGCGACTGACTGGACACGTCCGGCCGAAAGACCACGCCTGACTTTTCGCCAAAGGACTGGCGAAAGCTTGTACCCTACGAGACGGTCCAAAACTCTTCTGGCAGTCTGTGCATCTACCAAATTCTCGTCGATGTTTCTTGGATCTTTCAGCGCTTCTTCTATTGCTTCTTTTGTAATTTCATGGAAAACAATGCGTTCAAACTTGGAATTTGGGATTTGGGACTTAGGATTTTCGCTGAGCACATCTTTGATGTGCGAAGCGATGGCTTCTCCTTCCCTATCCAAATCCGTCGCGAGAATTATTCGCTCTGCATCTTTCCCGGCCTTTTTAATCTCGGATATTGATTTTTTCTTCGCAGGCATCAACTCATATTGAGGCTCAAAGTTTTTCTCTACATCCACTCCCAATTTACTCTTGGGCAAATCTTTTATGTGTCCCATGGAAGCCAGAATCGTATAGTCTTCCCCCAAAAACCTGCCAATAGTTCGCGCCTTGGTTGGACTTTCTACAATCACTAAATTCTTCATCCCGTTAGAAAACTCTCCTTTCAAGGATATCACCTAGTATTAAAATTGTATGTCTTAAATATATTTTTCTAACGGGATTCATAACTTTTTCAGCTTAGTCTAAAGAATATCACACTTGTCAAGGGAGAGAATAGGAGCCGCCAGAGTTTTTGAGGATTCCTTTTATCTCCATAAAAGTTAAAATAGTTCCTGCTTTTGAGGGATCAAGTTTTAGACGACGGACAATTTCATCAAACTGCAGACTTTCATTTTCCAAAATCTCAACAATCTTTCCCTCTTCTTTGCTTAGGTTTCCAAACTTTGGACCTTCGCTTTTTTCTCGGTTTTTTGGTTTTACATCAAACTCTTTGAGAATATCTGACGGGCTGACGACAAGTTTGGCTCCTTTTTCTATCAATCGGAGAGGTGCTGCGGACAAACTTGAAGTAATAGGCCCGGGAACAGCAAAAACGCGTCTTTCAAACGAAAGAGCTAGATTTGCTGTAATTAAACTTCCTGAATCCTGCGCTCCTTCTGTAACTAAAACTGCCTGAGAAATTCCCGCAATAATTCTATTTCTACTCGGAAAAGTTCCTTTAGAAGGTGGCTCTCCCGGCGGAAATTCGGAAATTATCAAACCTTTCTCTTTCAAAATCCGATCGTATAGATGCGCGTTTGAGGACGGAAAAGGAAGATCAACTCCATTCCCCAAAACAGCGATGGTCAAGCCCGAAGCATCTAGGCACCCTATATGAGCCTGCGAATCCACTCCAATTGCCATTCCAGAAACTATTACAAAGCCTGCGTTTGCCAATTCGAATGCAAATCTTTCCGTAACCACCCGTCCATATCCTGTCATCTTCCTCGTTCCGACAATTGCAACTACAGGGGTTTGTGAGAGCAGTTTTCTGTTCCCTTTTAGATAAAGCAGAATCGGAGGATTTGGGATTTTGGAAAGCAAACTAGAATATTCTCTATCGGCTAAGCAGACATAATCTATTTTTTTCTTTTTTAAGTCTTTCTCAAATTTAGGAATATCAAAACCTTTTCGAAAATCATCAAATTTCTTGGTCCAACTCTTCCCTATTATTTCCGACAAACTTTTGACATCAGCTTTATATGCCTTCTCTGCTGAGCCAAATGTTTTTAAAAGCTTAGTAAATCTATGCGGACCAATTCCCGAAAAAGAAGAAAAAGCAAGGTAATAACTCCTCTCATTCATTTTTTTCAAACCAGGCGGTAAGGATTTCTTTGGCAATCGGGGCTGCGACATTACTTCCCTCTCCTGATTCTTCCGCGAGAACCGTAACTATAATCTGAGGGTCATAGGCGGGTGCCAAAAGAGTGATCCATGCGTGAGGAAGGGTTTCCTCTCCACCGTGCTGGGCAGTTCCAGTTTTACACGCAACTGATACTCCTCTAAAGTCTTTAAACCCGGCAGACGTGGTACTCTGGGGCACTTCCGAAAAATTTTTTCCGTCTATTGGGAGATTTTTATTCTTAACTCTGAATTCAAACAATGGCCAGGCAACTCCTCCGGTTGCGCATGACTCTATCATTCCCTGTTTTATTAAGTCTGAATTTTCTTTGTTTAAAAGATTTTTCTTAAAAGTCTTTGTACCCAAATTTTTTAGGATGTAGGGTCGGTAAATTACGCCTTTATTTACTACAGCCTGTGTCCAGGCATTTACCTGAAGAGGGGTTGTGAGAACAAAACCCTGTCCTATTCCGTAGTGATAAGTATCCCCCAAATACCAGCTCTCGCCGATATTCTCTTCTTTCCACTGGGGGGTGGGAACTAGCCCTTCTGCCTCCCCCGCTAAATCTATGCCCAATTTCCCTCCCAAACCGAATTCTTCGGCGGTCTCAGATAGCCTGTCAACTCCGATCTTTTCTGCCAATTTGTAGAAAAAAATGTCGTTAGATCTTTTTATCCCCGAGACTATATTTAAAGTTCCATCAGTTCTTCCATATCCTGTGTAAAGCCAGTTGGCAAACGAAAATGCTCCTACCCTAAGAATTCCTATGTCCTCCACTGTATAGCTCTCGTCTATTATCCCGCCCTCAAGGCCTGATGCGGCTGTGACGATTTTGAAAGTGGAACCCGGAGGGTAGGCACCTCCTATTGCGCGGTTTAACAAGGGCTGATTTTGGAAGTCTCCAAGAATTTCCTCGACATTTTGATAGCCTGAGGTTGTGGCAGTTTTGTAAAACTCTCCTAAGGTAAAAAGGTTGGGGTCAAATGAGGGTTTTGACAAAAGAGCTAGGATTTCTCCTTTGGGAGTTGATACGACCACTGCCCCTTTTTTAACTTTCTCCATGGCCTTAAACGAAGCAAGCTGAAGGTCAAGATCTAAAGTAAGAGTTATGTCGCGTCCTGCAATCGGTTCTGTCTGCCCTAAAACCCGAATTTCGCGGCCAGTTGAATCCTCTTCAATGAGACGCTTTCCTTCTGCTCCTTTTAAAATTCCCTCGTACTCTCGCTCTATTCCTTCTTTTCCAATAAGATCCGTGAGATTGTAATCTTTAAAGAAAGGGATTTTGAGCTCATCTTCGGAGATCTGACCTAAAAATCCTAAGACGTGAGAAAAGGCTTCTTTATACGGGTATTCTCTTAAGGAATCTATTTCCAGATTATTCTCTCCTTTTGCCAAAAGTTCATTTGCCGCGTCGGCGTCTAGAATTTTCGTTTTATTTCCCTCAATTTTTCTAAATCCCGGAATGTTATAGATTAGGGGCGTACCGTTGTGGTCAAATATTGTACCTCTGGGGGCATGAACCAAAACAGTTTTAGTCCGATTGCTATCTGAAAGCTCTCTGAAATAGGATCCTTTAAACACCTGAAGGCTCAAAAGCCTTAGAAATAAAACTCCGGTTAATATAATAAAAATTAAAAGGAGAAGAAGCGTTCTTTCATTACGAGGGGCTTTTTCCTCAAACTCCAAATTTCTGGGTTTTCTATGTTTCTCAAAGTGAATGTAGTCAGGAAATGCTACTCCTATTTTTGTTGCCAAGTCAAACCCCCTCTTTCTTGTTTTGGAATAAAAGTTTTATAGATTAAAAAGGCAAGAATGGCTGATAAAACGGCATAAATAAAAGGCGCATTAAGCCCTTTAAGAACGCTAAATAATAAAACGCCCGAAAAAGAAAAAATTAAAATATAGTAGCTACTTTCCGTCTCAAATTTCCTCTTATACATTAGAACCAAGGAGAGAAGCAGTACAAAATAAAGGGAGGTAACACCTACTGTTTCAAGACGAACAATATCTAAAAAAATTCCTGAAAAAAATCCTAGGAATAAGACGTTTAGATCATTTTTATAAACTGCATAAATTAGAAGAAGAATTAAAGTCAGAGGAATCGTAGCGGAACTTGCCTCTAAGAGAATCGTCAGGGCTAAAATTATAGTAAACATCTATTTAATAATTATAAAAACGTCTGATAACTGCGAGAAATCAATAGGGCTCTCTAGCTTGGCTTTCTGGAAAAGGTCAGAGGACTTTTTATCAACAGACACTATTTTACCAACTATCAAATTTGGCAGAAATCCCGATCCTTCCTCCGTTACATCTCCTTTTGTAAGCACTATATCGCCCGGCTTTAACACTTCGGAAAGCAAAACATTTCCAAAAACCAAGGATAATCCTTCTCCCCGGACGATTCCTGTCGCTTCTCGCCCGTCATCGTAAGAGACAGATCTTGCGGTAAAAGAAGAAGCCTTATCAGTAATAAGCTGTACTTTTGAAATGTTTGCTCTCGTCAAAATCACTTTCCCCACTAAATTTGCTTCAGAAACTACAGCTTTACCTATATTTACTCCGTCTTTTGCTCCCCTATCCAAAATTAGATATGAGGGCTCTGAAACGCCGGGAATAAACCCGGGACTACCTACTACTTTTGCAGGCAAAAGGTTATGTGATGAGGGATATGAAGTCTCAAATTGATCACTTAAAGCATTGTTCTCGCTTTCCAAAAGGGATGAATCGGTCAATTTTTTCAAAAGCATTTGGTTTTCCTTTTTTAGCTCCGTCAAACTTGAATCTTCGTTTATTTTTATTTCAAATGCCGAAAGAATAACTCTTTGGAAAGGGGTTAAAACTGCGAGTACAGAATTTTCGGCAAAATTAAGTTTTTGAAGAATTGAAAGAGCAATAAGACCTAAAGATATTAAGGACAAAAAAAGTAGAACTGGCAGTATTTTTTTCTTTCGCATCTTTTTATTTTAGTCCGCCTATTACTTTTACGCGGTCTAGTAAGGAATCGTCCTCCAGAACTTTTCCCGTACCCCTAACGACTGTTGTTAACGGGTCTTCCGATCGAATAACAGGAATGTGAGTTCGCTCTACTATTAAAGCGTCGAGTCCCAAAAGTTGGGATCCTCCACCAGTGAGCAAAATTCCCTGTTCCAAAATATCCGAGATCAACTCAGGTGGCGTTTCCTCCAAAACCTCAGCAATTCCTTCGGTTATTTTTGAAACCACAGGGGAAAGCGCTTCTCTTATCTCTACCTCGGTTACGCGGAGACTCTTGGGGAGTCCTGTCTCGATGTCGCGCCCCCTGACAACTGCCATTTTTTCAAGTCTTTCTGAAAAATCATCATTTTTCTTTTCATTTCCAGCTGTCAAACTTTTACTTTTCGCTTGTCCGCCCAGGCCTTGGCGATGGCGGTAACTTCTCTCATATGCACTCCCGAGTTTGATTTTTATATCCTCGACAGTTTTTTCGCCAAGCAAAATCCCATGCTTGAGTCTTATGTAATGAGCAATTGCTAAGTCCATATCGTCTCCAGCCAGTCTCATAGATTTTGAGACGACAATTCCGCCCAAAGATATTATTGCAATCTCAGTCGTTCCCCCTCCTATATCTACTATCATTTTGCCTGTAGGCTGAAAAATAGAGATGCCCTCTCCGATTGCCGAGGCCATCGGCTCCTCGATTAAGAATGCTTCCCTGGCTCCTGCAGTTAATGCCGCCTCCCAAACAGCGCGACGCTGAACCTCGGTAACTGAAGAGGGAATTCCAATTACCACCTTGGGCCGACTGAGTGCCGTCGGAAGCATAGATGCTTCCATATCGTGAACAGCTTTAATGTATGAGGAAAGCATGGAAGTTGTGACATCAAAGTCTGAGATAACTCCTCCGGACAAAGGCTTTACGGTAATAATCGACTCGGGAGTCTTTCCAAGCATTTTTTTGGCCTCCGTCCCCACAGCAATAACTTTTTTGGTCTTTTTATGAAGCGCGACAATTGACGGTTCTCTTATCACAATTCCTTTTCCTCTCACCCAGACTAAAGTGTTTGCGGTTCCTAAATCTATGCCAATGTCATGGGAGAAAAGGCTTGTTAACTTATCAAGCATAGTGAAGATAATAGCACCTTGTTATGGTTTTTCCAATATGCTACGATACCCAAATCCAATGAGAATGCGAGGGGTGACGCGCGGGAAGGGTGCCTGACAGCGCGCAGATTTTCGTTCGGTTCCCGGCAAGGGAGAGACCTAGAAAATCGAGCACTGGCGGGAGGACAGTCCGAGCGGCAGGACCCCGAGCAAACAGCGAGAAAATTTCAATGCGAGCAGTCTTATATTAATGAGATTATTAAATTTTTCCCAAAAGGCAATCGAGTATTTATTCTATGCCCTCTTTTTTCTAGTCCCTATCGTTTTTTTAGGTTCCACATCAGAGCTTTTTGAGCTCAACAAAATCTGGCTTACATACTCCTTAGCGATTCTTATCGCGCTTTTCTGGGGAATTAAGATTATTGCAAACAAAAGACTTCTGATCCGAAGAACGCCTTTGGATATTCCGATTCTTCTCTTTCTTTCGGCAAATATTTTGTCGACAATTTTTTCTTGGGATCCGTACGTTTCCTTCTGGGGATATTACTCAAGGTTCAACGGCGGATTACTCTCGATAATAACCTACATCTTTCTCTACTATGCTTTTGTTTCAAGTTTCGAAGGTGAGCTAAAGAAAGTCATTAGAAATCTTTTGGGAGTATCCCTTCTTTCCGGCCTTTTTGTTTCTTTGTGGGGACTTCCTTCTCATTTCGGCTATGATCCGACTTGCCTTCTTTTCAGGGGGACTCTTGATGTTTCCTGCTGGACAGAACAATTTCAACCGAAAGTTAGAATTTTCTCTACAATGGGTCAGCCCGCCTGGCTTGCCGCCTATCTCTCAATTCTTCTTCCGATATCGCTAAGTTACGCAATATCAAGCAAAAATGCTCTCTTGGAATTCTTCGAAAAACTAAGCTTGCCAAGACCGCAAGTTTGGTCTCTTGTTTTTTTCGGCTCTCTCTCCTCACTTTTCTTCCTGGACATTTTATATACAAATACCAGATCAGGAATACTTGCCATGCTTTTATCTCTTATTTTCTTTGTCTCAATACTTTTTTTTCTAAACCGTACTTCCTTTAAAAAGTCTGTCTCAAGCTATAAAAAGCTCTGGGTTATACTTTTGATTTTTGCCTTAATCGGCTTTATCGTAAAAATCCCTCTTCCCTATCTTGAAAAGGTGTCACTTGAGAATTTGAAACAAACTTATCAGAATAAAGAACCTGCGCCAGCAAAAGAAGCCGTATTAGAACGCACAGGTGTGGCTTTGGGAGGAACTGATTCGGGAAGAATTAGATCTATTGTATGGCGCGGCGCTATTGATATTTTTCGCGCAAATCCAATCCTGGGAACAGGAGTTGAAACATTTGCATATAGCTATTATAAATACCGCCCCATCGAGCACAATCTAACCTCAGAATATGACTATCTTTACAACAAGGCACATAACGAATACCTGAATTATCTTGCGACGACCGGAATTCTAGGATTCTTGTCATATTTTCTTATAATCGCCGTTTTTGTTCTCAGAACAAAAAAAGCGGCATTTGACGCTATCAAACTTAGATTTCCCCTCTTTGATAGATTTCCGAAAACGAGCGAATCAACAATGCGAGAACTTAAAGATCCCATCAATTTCTCCCTGCTTGCGGCATTCTTAACTATTCTTGTCACCAATTTTTTTGGTTTTTCAGTCGTCATAGTTAATATTTATCTTTTCTTTCTTCCCCTATTTTTCTTCGGACTGACAGATATGCTAGGAACAAAGCGAATAGAAAGGACTTTTGGAAAAGCCAGGGAGGCTTTTTCTCAAGGCCAAAAAGTTATAGCACTTCTTCTAACAGTTCTTGCTTTTTTCTTAATCTTTATCCTGGGAAAACAATGGATCGCAGACAAAAACTATGCCCTTGGATATAATCTTTCCCGGGCTGGCCAATACGAGCAGGCCTATTCATACCTTCTTAAGGCCACCTCTTTAAGGGGAGAGCCCGTTTTCCAAGACGAACTCTCGGTAAACAGCGCAATTCTGGCAAGTTTTGTTTTGGCCCAAGGTGCCGAAAGCTCAACAGAGTCAGCAAATCTTGCCGGAGAACTAATCCAAAACGCGATAAATTCATCTGACGAGCTGGTCGCGTCTCATCCTCGAAATATAGTCTTTTGGAAATCCCGGGTTAGAATCTTTTATAATCTTTCGCAAGTCGATCCAAGCTATCTGCCAAAAGCTTTAGAAGCTATGAAAAAGGTCCACGAACTTGGACCTACTGAGGCTTCAATTTCCTATAACCTGGGCGTTTTATACGGGCAAAACGGCGAAGTCGAAAAGGCAGTAAAAGAGCTTGAAAGGACAGTAAGGCTAAAGCCGGATTATAGAGACGCGTGGTATGCTCTGGGGATTTTCTACCACGAATTAGCAATAAACGATGCGGGACAAATTCAGGATAAAGAAATTCAAAAAAAGGCAGAAGACGCGCTAAATTATATTTTGAAAAACATAAACATTGATGACGAAACAGTTCTCCAAACTCTTGAGTCCTGGCAAAACCTCTAAAAACTACTCACATTTCTGTTATAATCAGCAATTAAGATGATACGCGGGGAGCTTACAAAATTTTCGCAGATCGCATTTTGAGCTCGTTTCAACGGCCGTTAACTTAAGATTCACATCGTCAAACAACCAATTGACGCTTGCTTATAGAAACTAAGCCGCGATACTATCGGAGCAAGAAAATTTTCGTAAGCGACCTCAGCGTGCTACATTATGAAAATTATTGAAGCACCGAATCCTGTTTTATCCCGTAAGGCTCAGGCAATCCGTCTTCCCTTTCCCTCTGATTTGCCGGGGATTCTCCATCAAATGGAAAAAGCGCTGTTGTCAGCGAAAGACCCAAAAGGAGTAGGCCTGGCAGCCCCCCAAATAGGCCTCTCTCTTCGTATTTTCATAGCCAAGCCCACAGATAAATCCAAAATTCAGGTTTTTATTAATCCAAAAATATTAGCCTCTAGCAATTTGCAACTAGCAGCTAGCAAAAAAACCGGCAGCAAGAAGTCGGGAGCTAGCGGCCGAAAGCAGAGAAAACTCGAGGGCTGTCTGTCGCTTCCTTCTGTCTGGGGCACAGTTAAAAGGGCACGGATGGTTAGTCTTTCATACCTTGACGAAAAAGGAAAACCCCATACCAAAAAACTGTCAGGTTTTATGGCGATAATCGCTCAGCATGAGACAGACCATCTGGACGGAGTCCTCTTCCCCAGAAAAGTTTTGGAGCAAAAAGGAAAGCTTTACAAATCCTTCAAAAACGAGAAGGGACAAGTTGAATTTGAAGAAATAGAGCTCTAGTTTATTGACAATTTATTATCTACAATTGACTAGGAATGAATAATAAACCAACAGTTTTAAGAGACAGACTCATCGAGTTCACCC
>Ga0075684_117_pt1 | contig 10826 bp, 8 predicted proteins | sample RifGroA2_FD_67686 | JGI IMG/M metagenome (GOLD analysis project Ga0075684, IMG submission 67686) | Microgenomates (Levybacteria) bacterium GW2011_GWA2_40_8 | reverse complement strand
ACCAAATATGCCGATAGGCTTTTAGAAGATTTGAAAAAAATCGATTGGAGTGGAAAAGTTGTCACTGCGCAACGGAATTGGATTGGCAAATCAGAAGGGATAGTGCTAAAGTTTGAGACTGATATGGGGGATCCTATAGAGATATTCACTACTAGACCTGATACTTTTCACGGTGTCACATTTATAGCTATTTCTTCACGTCATCCGCTACTTAAAACTGTGAAAAATTTAAAAAATGATGTCCTGGAGTTTGTAGAAAACTCAAAAGTCAAAACTCAAAAATCAAATTTTGGGGTTGAAAAAGAAGTTTCCGGCGTGTTTACCGGTTATTTTGCAAAGCACCCTTTAACAGGAGAAAAGCTTCCAATTTGGGTCGCCAACTACGTCCTTTTGGAATATGGTGAGGGGGCCGTTATGGGAGTTCCGGCTCACGACGATAGAGATTTAAGATTTGCGAAGAAGTACGACCTTCCGGTTAAAGAAATAAAACTTCCCGACATTAACGAAGCTTTCATGGAGCTTAAAAAGAAGGGAATTGGGAAAAGAAAAACCAACTACCATCTTAGGGATTGGTTAATTTCAAGACAAAGATATTGGGGAGCGCCGATCCCCATGATAAATTGTCCAAAATGCGCCCGCCTGCCGGACGGGCAGGGCTGGCAGCCGGTTCCCGAAGCTGACTTGCCGGTAACCCTGCCCCTTATTGAGAATTTTAAGCCTTTAGGTATCCATTCGACGGATTCGGCTGAGCTCAGTCGAAGCCCAAGCTCAGGACAAGCAGGAGAAGCACCTCTTGCCCAAGATAAAGAATTTGTTAACACGAAGTGTCCCAATTGCGATGGGCCGGCAAAGAGAGAGACCGACGTCTGCGATACCTTTCTAGACTCGTCCTGGTATTACTTAAGATATCCTTCGAGTACTTTTAATACAGTTCCTTTTGATGAGAAGCTTACCGAGAAATGGCTTCCGGTAAATATGTACATTGGGGGAGCCGAACACTCTGTTTTACACTTGTTATACGCAAGATTTATCACCAAAGCACTTTTTGATCTCAAATTCGTGAGTTTTGATGAGCCATTTCCTAAATTTCGAGCCCACGGTCTTCTTATAAAAGAAGGATCGAAGATGAGTAAGTCAAAAGGAAACATAGTTAATCCCGATGATTACATTGTGAAATTTGGAGCTGATACATTGCGATGCTATTTGATGTTTTCAGGGCCTTTCGAACAGGGCGGCGACTTCCGGGACAGTGGTATTGAAGGAATGGAAAGATTCATAAAAAGAGTTGGCCGTCTGATGAATTATCAGTTGGGTCGAAAAGATGCTAAAAAATTCGGACATTCGGCTGAGCTCAGTCGAAGCCTGCGTAAACCCGTTAGAAGTAGCGCTCACGAAATCGTGAGTCACGATGACCGCGGCGCGGCTACTTCTAACGGGTTGGATCGCGCTATGAACAGAGCAATAAAAGAGATAACCGAGGACATTGAAAATCTTAGATATAACACTGCTATAGCGCATATTATGGAATTTGTTAACGAGCTGAATAAGGAAAAGGGTAAGCTTGACAATATTTATCTTGAAAATCTAACACTTCTTCTTGCTCCTTTCGCCCCTTTCTATGGTGAAGAGTGGTGGAATATGCTTGGGAAAAACTTCAGTGTTCATTTCCAGAGCTGGCCTGAATATGATCCAGAGAAAGTAGTATTTGATGTAGTTGTCGTGGCTGTTCAAATTAACGGAAAAATAAGAGATACGATTGAAGTTGAAAATTCGAAAGCCAAAGATCAAAAATATGTTGAAGACGAAGCAAGAGGGAGTTTGAAAATTCAAAAATACCTTGAGGGATCGGACATTGAGAAAGTCATATACGTTGAGGGCAAGATAATTAATTTTGTAATTTAAAAATGGATTCCAAAGAATTCTTCCAGAAACTTACGCCTCTCTTGAAGAAGAATTTTTTAGCCCTAACGCTCGGGATAACAGGGGTTATTCTTCTGATCTCCGGAGCGCTTTCTTTACTTTCCCAAGAAAAGGAGGATATTGTATTCGAGACCGAAAGCATAAATCCTTCCGAATCTGCCAAAATCTCAGTTGATGTTTCAGGAGCAGTTCTAAGGCCAGGGCTATATACGCTAACTGAGGGATCAAGAGTCCATGACGCTTTAGTTTCTGCTGGAGGCCTAAGCGAAAGTGCCGATAGGGAATGGATTGAAAAAAACCTTAACTTGGCTCTTAAATTAAGAGACGGAGTGAAAATATACGTACCGAGAGAGTCTAAGCAGGGATTTGTCCAAGGAGCAAATGTAGTCTCCGGGGGAGATTTGATCAACGTCAATTCTGCCTCCTCCCGGGAACTTGAGTCATTACCGGGAATTGGTCCTGTTACAGCTGGGAAAATTATTGATAACAGGCCATATTCTTCAATTGATGAGCTTTCCTCAAAAAAGGTAGTCTCCTCAAAGGTTTTAGATCAAATAAAAGATAAAATCACCGCTTTCTAATGGGGCGATCGATAGTCTTCTTAATTTTAATCAGTCTTTTGATTCTTTTGACAGCCCGGTTTTATGTATATTCTTTGGGAAACAAAGTAAGCGATGGGGAGCAAATCGAATTTGAGGCAAGACTTCTTTCGCAAGTAAAAACAACTTCATATTCCCGAAGCTTCAGCCTAAATTATAATGGCGAGAGAATTTTTGTAAATCTGCCGCTTTATCCTCCTGTCAAGTATGGGGACAAACTCAAAATCTCAGGAGAATTAAACCAGAAAAAGCTTGATAGGGGAGAAATCTGGGTGCTTAAGAAGCCAGATATCCAGTTGGTAACAGAAAAATTCTCTTTGCTTTCGCCAATTTATTCATTTAGATCCAAGGCTGTTGAAGTGTATAGGTCCTATTTACCCTCTGATGAAGCAAGTCTACTTTTGGGAATAGTTTTTGGTATAAAGGAATCTTTTTCTGAGAGTTTTTATGACGATTTAAGGACAGCAGGGGTGCTTCATGTCATAGCAGCATCCGGCATGAATGTTTCGATGCTTGGGGCGCTTCTTGCAGGATTTTTCGGTGCATTTCTAAGAAGACAGATGGCAATTTTACTAACAATTTTTGGAATCTTTGCTTTTACAGCCCTGGCTGGATTTGAAGCATCGATTGTGAGAGCAGCTATCATGGGCACCTTAGCTTTTTCTGCCCAAATCCTAGGAAGGCAGAGCTGGGCGTTTTTCGGACTTTTGATATCCGGCTTTTTAATGCTTTTTATATCACCTAGCCTAATTTTTGACATAGGATTTCAGTTATCTTTTTCAGCTACGCTAGGGCTGATCTATATCTCTCCTTTTATAGACAAAATATTTAGAATAAGAAAAGCCCCAGTTCTTCGTGCAGTTTCTGAAGACTTCAACACTACTGTCTCGGCTCAAGTCGCAACACTTCCTATAATACTTTCCAATTTCGGAAGCTATTCGATTCTGTCAGTTTTAACAAACGTATTAGTCTTATGGACAGTTCCTATCCTAATGATAATTGGAGGGATTACATCAATTCTTGCTTTCTTTTTTCAAGGTTTTGGGATTTTTTTGTATTTAGCTTTACCATTACTCATGTACTTTAAATTTATCGTTGGGTTCTTCGGTAAATTTGGAGGCCAATTCGAGATAGTCAGTCTTCCTTGGCAGTTAAGTCTAGCATATTACTTATTTATTTTGGCTCTATTTGCCAAGAAGTTTAAATGAGATATCTAGCTATATTTATATCTAGTTTGATACTCCTGATTTCTATTTTTATTTCTCAGACGCTTCAGTTTTATGACGGAAAAATGCATGTCGTCTTTTGCAATGTTGGACAGGGAGATGCTGTTTTTATAAGAACTCCGAACAGAAACGACATTCTTATCGATGGCGGCCCGGATGATAAAATTTTAGGATGCCTTGAGAATAATCTTCCTTTCTGGGATAGGCAAATTGATGCTATATTTTTAACCCATCCCCATGCTGACCATTTGACGGGACTCACATACGTTCTGGAGAGATACGAAGTAAGGCATTATTTGAGCACAGGCATAGAGGGAAATACGGAAATTTATCGAAAATTGAGAGATTTCTTAGCAGAGGAGGGAGTAAGCGCAAAAAATTTAAAGGCTTCGGATAGGTTAATATTTGGACAAGATACGGCCTTTCAGATCTTATGGCCGACTGTGACCTATCTTGAGAACTGGCGTGAAGGAGCCTACGGAGACGATCCGAATTCCACATCCCTGGTTATTAAAGTAAGCTTTGGTTCTTTTGACGTTCTATTTACTGGCGATTCGGAATCCGAAATCTTGAATCAAATTTCCCTATCTCCAGCGGAAATTCTTAAAGTTCCTCATCAGGGATCGAAGGGAGCTTTAACATCAGAAGATCTCGAACGGATTAAACCGGAAATTGGAATAATTTTCGTAGGTAAGAACAGCTACGGCCATCCATCTCGTGAAATTATAGATCTACTTAACTCACGAGGTGTGAAAACGTTGAGAACTGATCGTGATGGGACTGTGAAAATAGTGACTGATGGCAAAAGCTGGAGTGTGAAAAAGTAATTTTCATCAGTTTACAACCCGCCTGAGAGAGTTTGACTGCATTTGAGCATTAGTATATTAGAAATCTGGGCAAAATGGGCGAAAAAAAGCAGAATGTCGCCTCTTGACTGACGGACGGGAGAGTAAAGTGCTAAAAAATTGAGCGTCGCAAAATGTCTTTTGAATCGTTGACTCTATCGAACAATCTTCAAACAAGAGGAGATTTTTGCCTTGTCGACTATATAAGAATCTATCAAAAGCTCTCGAGTTTACTCACAGAATGAAAAACTGCTCGCATTGAAATTTTCTCACCTCTACGTTGCGCTAGTCTTCACTAATTCGGTTATTAGATGTTTGCCAAACGTATAAACTGCTCTTTGGTTGGAATACCCTTTTAGCTCAGGTATAGCTTCGAAAAGTTCCAAAGCTCGCATTCTTTAGGATTTAGAAGTTAGAATTTGGTAATTCCGCCTTTATAGGCGGTTATGCTACAATGCTTTTGAAATGTCAACATTCAGAAAACACCTAGAGAAATCCTTACTTACCATAACAGACGCTTCTAGTGTGGAGATAGGTATGCCCGATCCAACTAGGGGAGATTATGCTACGAATATAGCTCTAGAACTTGCGCAGAAGCTTAAAACAGATCCAATGAGGCTTGCTCAGGATATTGCGTCACAGCTTTTAAACAAGTTTGCAATTAATTCCGAGGCTGTAGAACCTGGCTTTATAAACGTAAAAATTCCATCAGATTTTTATAGCAGTTTACTAAGTAATCTGCTAATTGATGTAGAAAAGACTGAGATGATAGGCCAATCGCATAAGGGTAAAACTGTTGTGGTTGAATATACAGATCCCAATCCTTTCAAAGAATTTCACATAGGGCATCTATACAGCAATTCGGTAGGCGAGGCTATCTCAAGGCTTCTTGAGTCGCAAGGCGCTAGGGTTTTTCGTCTTTGTTATCAGGGAGACGTAGGAGTACATGTGGCAAAAGCAATTTTTGGCATGATGAAGCTTAATTCTCAAATGCCGGACGAGAATGACGGTTTGTCAGAAAAAGCAAAGTTTTTGGGGAAAGCTTATGCCGAAGGCGACAAAGTTTACGAGAGTGAATCTTCCAAGAAGGAAATTGATGAGCTGAATAAGAAGATTTATGAGAAGGACAAGGAAGTCCTTCCTCTTTATGAAAAAGGAAAGAAATGGAGCCTTCAGTATTTTGACTACCTTTATAAAAAACTTGGAACGAAATTTGACAAGCTATATTTTGAATCAGAAGCAGGAGAACACGGTTTGAAAATTGTTAGACAGAACACTCCAAAAGTTTTTAGACAAGATCAGGGCGCGATAATTTTTAAGGGGGAAGATTATGGATTGCACACTCGAGTTTTTGTCAATTTCCAAGGTCTCCCGACATATGAAGCAAAAGAATTGGGACTTGCGCCTCTAAAATACAAAGATTTTCCTTATGATTTATCGATAATAATTACAGGAAATGAAATCAATGAGTATTTTAAGGTTTTACTGAAAGCCCTGTCGCTCATTAAACCCGATTTAGCTTCAAAAACGGTTCATATCTCCCATGGAATGGTGCGTCTTACCTCGGGCAAAATGTCATCAAGGACAGGGGATGTGGTTACAGCCGAGCAAGTTCTAAATGATATAGAAAGTAAACTTAAGGAAAAGTTTAATGTTTCCTCGAAAAATTTAGAAGCTATTTCTGTAGGGTCGGCAAAATACGCACTTTTAAAGTCAGGGGTCGGGAAAGATATTGTTTTTAGCATTGAAGAGTCAGTTTCTCTTAACGGTAATTCAGGACCTTATATTCAGTACACCTACGCGAGAACACAGAGTGTGCTTGCGAAATCAAAAATTAAAAATAAAATCTCAAATCTTAAGTTTAATCTTGATAGTTTGGAAAAAGAAGAAAGGGAATTGCTTAGAAAGCTAGCTTATTTTGAAGATTATGCAGAAATGGCGTCGAAGAACTACTCTCCGAATACGATCTGCACTTATCTTTTTGAACTTGCCTCATCCTTTAACCTGTTTTACGAAAAACATAAAATTATAGGATCGAAAGATCAAGAATTCCGACTCGCACTAACTTTGGGAACAGGCAAGATTTTGAAAAAAGGCCTTCACCTTCTGGGAATTGAAGCGCCCGCTAGGATGTGATAAGATAACCTCTTCATCATGAATTTTAAGAAAATCATCCTCAAAAACGGACTTCGTGTTTTGACATCTCCAATGCCTTCGTTTGAATCCGCAACAGTACTCGTAATGGTGGGCGCAGGAAGCCGTTACGAAACAAAACTCAATAATGGAATCTCACACTTTTTAGAGCACATGGCTTTTAAAGGAACTAAGAAAAGACCGAGCGCTATCGAAATCTCAGGGCTTATAGACTCAATAGGCGGAGAATTCAACGCATTTACCACAAAAGAATATACCGGTTATTACATAAAGTCCGGCAAAAATAATATAGAACTATCCTTTGATTTACTGTCTGATATGGTCCAGAACTCACTCCTTTCCGAGAAAGAAATTGAGAAAGAGAAAGGAGTAATCCTTGAGGAGATAAACCTATATGAAGATACTCCTATGCGAAATATTGGCGATGTCTATGAAAGACTTTTGTACGGAGATACTCCTATGGGGTGGGATACAGCAGGTGAAAAAAACATCATAAAAAAAATTAAAAGAGAAGATTTTATGAATTACTTTAAAGCCCTATACAGCCCTTCGAACATGACTATAGTCGTAGCTGGAGGAACGGAAGAGAAAAAAATCTTGCCCCTGGTGAATAAATATTTCTCCCAAATGGAACCTTTTGAAGCAATAAAGCCTCTTCCGGTCGAAGAAAAACAAATAAAGCCCCAGATTCACATAAAGCATAAAAAGACGGAACAAGCGCATCTGGCAATGGGGCTTAGAACTGTCTCCCTAGATTCTCCTGAAAAATACCCTCTTTCTGTTCTGTCGTCTATTTTAGGAGGGGGAATGTCTTCAAGGCTTTTCCATGAAGTGAGAGAAAAAAGAGGACTTGCTTATTACGTTAGATGTAACTCGGACCAATACACTGATGCAGGATCATTGGTAGCCACGGCTGGAGTGGATCCCAAAAGAATTGACGAGGCTATTGAGGTAATAATTTCAGAGTTTGTGGCCCTGCGTGACGGAAAGAAAAAAATAGGGAAAGAAGAGCTTAAAAAAGGAAAAGAATTCCTAAAAGGACATTTGGTTTTAGAGCTTGAGGATTCTAGATCGGTCTCTATATTCTATGCGACACAGGAGCTTTTGGAGAAAGAAATTGATAATCCATCTGATGTTATTTCAAAAATTGATAAAGTGTCGGTAGGCGATGTAATGGACGTAGCAACTAAATATTTCGTTCAAAAAGGGTTTAATCTTGCCGTAATCGGTAATTTCGATCCTTCGACAGGCTCAGGACAAGCGCGATTTGAAAAACTCCTCAAAATTTAGAAATTTGCTCGGGGTCCTGTCGTCGGTTTCCCTCCCGCCAGTAGCCGTTCACGACTCACTGACTTGCACGCTGTCGGGAAACCCTTCCCCGACACCACCCCTCGCAAACTAGCTATTTACAATTTACTATTTGCTATTTACAATTGAATCATGGAACAGACAGTAGTTTTGGTAAAGCCGGATGGGGTAAAAAGAGGCTTGGTGGGCGAAATTATAGCCCGCTTTGAGCGTGTTGGTCTAAAAATTATCGCCATGAAAATGGTTTGGCCCAAAGAGGATATTCTCTTGAAGCACTATCAATCGGATAAGCCGGAAACTTTGAAAAGATGGGGAGAAAAAACGCTTAAAACTTACAGCGAATATGGGAAAGATGCTAAGAAAGATCTTGGCACAGATGACCCTATGACACTGGGGAAAATGGTGAATAAGTGGCTTTTTGACTATGTAACTTCAGGACCGGTCGTGGCAATTCTTTTAGAGGGCAAGCATGCTGTAGAAAACGTTGTAAATCTTGCAGGCCCTACTATGCCCGTACAGGCTCCAGCAGGTACGATCAGAGGAGATTATTCTACAGACTCCGCAGCCTATGCGAATGCTGAAAAAAGAGGAGTAATGAATCTAGTTCATGTCTCAGCAAGTCTTGAGGAGGCAAATGTTGAAAAAGCACTTTGGTTTTCTTCTTCGGAAATCCATACTTATAAAAGAGCAGAAGAAAGTATCTAAAAGACTGCTCGCATTAAAATCTCTTCTGTTTGCTCGGGGTCCTGCCACTCGTTTCCCTCCCGCCAGTGCTCGATTTTCTAGTCTTTTCCAGTTGGGACGCGAACGAAAATCTGCGCGCTGTCGGGATACCCTTCCACTCCTGTCACCCCTCGTAGCTTAGATTTTAGAAATTAGGAATTAGAAATTGAAGTAGGATTATTTCTGTAGTTCTTCTTCTATTGCCTTTTTAAATTCTTCGTAATTTGCGTTTATCCTAAGAAGTTTTTTATTTAGGAAAAATGTTGGTGTTGAATTAACTCCCAGCGATAAGGCTTGTCTTTCCTGAGATGAGACATAATCTTTAGCTTCTTGCGAATTCATATCTGTTTTAAATTTCTCAACATCCAGGCCCAATGTCTTGGCATATTCGACAAAAGTCTCGGAAGCGTTTGCTTGACTTGACCAAACCGCTTGATTATCAAAAAGCATATTGTGCATTTCCCAGAATTTTCCTTGCTTGTGGGCCGCGTAAGAAGCCTGAGCGGAGATTGCGGCGTTTTGGTGATTTTGGCGCAGGGGAAAATTTCTATAAACAAAAAGCATTCGGTCTTTATAGGCCTCCTTTATCTGTTTGAGGACTGGGTAATATGCTCCGCATGCCGGACATTGAAAGTCAGAATACTCCACAAGCACTACTTTTGCGCTTTCTGTTCCGTAGAAAGTTTCATTTGCTTCAATCTTTGGAAAATTTACTACTGGTTCAGTGGTGGATGAAGTCGGTCCGGTGCTTGCCAGTTTGATTAGAAAAATAAGAATAGCTAGAAATCCTAAGGCCGCGCCTCCCCAAAGCAAATATTTTCTAAGCATTTGGGATTTCTCTTGCTGTTTGATTTTTTCCTGCCATTCGACACGCCTTTCCTCGCGCTTCTCTTTTTTCGTTAACTTTTCCACCATAGGTTATATTTTATCTTCTGATAGATAAGAATTTCAAGGAGGAATTTGAAAAATTCCGACGATGTCCCTTCAACAAATGCTCTTCTAGCCGTGTTTGAATAAAACTGAAAAGGCTAGAAGTAAATTGTGGGGGACAAGAAGCAATACTTGATTTTTTGTGAAAAAAGCAATACTATTCGCTTATGACGCTTGCTGAGCTTTCTCTTGAAACAAAAGGTCGGTCGACTGCTGCTTTTGAAAAAGCAAGCGCTAGGTCTGAGCATCACGGTCCCTCAATGCCTGTTCCACCGGAAGAAAGGGCAAGGCGAATAAGAGAACTTTACGGAAGCCCTATGGATTTTGAAGACCACAAAATTTACGATCAAGAGCTACTGGATGCTATGTTTGAAGTTCCAATAAGCCAAAGGACTAGTGAGTTAATGGAAACAGTTGAGCATTTTAGATTTCGTGAACTACAGCCTGCATCCGAGCCGGTTACCCCATTAGTAATTTTTGACAGAGGCCCCGCAAGACCACTTCCCAGGAGGATCTAAGATTCAAGTGTCGGGGTGGAAATTAAATCTCTGGTTTACCAAACTTGATTAAATTCTCTTTCTTTTCTCGTCGCCAACCTTTAATTTGTCGTTCACGTCGACGTGCTTCTGTCAGAGTTGAGAATTTTTCTGAGTAAACAAGTGAGAAATTTTTGTTTCTTTTTGTAAATTCTGCTCCATCGCCGCTTTCATGCCTAATTAATCTTGATTGTGGGCTATGACTAACGCCTACATATAAATGTCCTTTAGGATTCCTCAAAATATAAACAAAAAACATTAAATTGAGCTTCGACTGGCTCAGCTCCCTTCGGCAAGCCGAGTCACAGACCCTGAGCTTGCCGAAGGGTCGGGGTGGGGGGAATTGAACCCACTGCACGCCTGTCAAGCAGGCGAGCTCCTTCTCTATTCGCTCAGTCCGCTCCTGCTCGGTCCCGAACCCCATATAATTTTCAGTCGGAGAGGAGGGAATTGAACCCTCTATCTCTGCGTCCCGAACGCAGCGTGATACCGATTCACTACTCTCCGCTAAGTCAATGATCGTTTCAATATTTTCTAAGCATTTGGGATTTCTCTTGCTGTTTGATTTTTTCCTGCCATTCGACA
>Ga0075684_116_pt1 | contig 10890 bp, 9 predicted proteins | sample RifGroA2_FD_67686 | JGI IMG/M metagenome (GOLD analysis project Ga0075684, IMG submission 67686) | Microgenomates (Levybacteria) bacterium GW2011_GWA2_40_8 | reverse complement strand
ATTCGGAATTTGTTTACCTTCAGATAAAATTTCTATAATCTCCAAACCCCGTAAAGAATTTTCAAAAAATATCGCGGACTTGTGAAGCATTAAATAGGCATATTGGATCTGAGGTTTTTGGGTGGATGGCCTTCTCGTGAGAAGCTGTATTTTACGCCCTCGGATTATATTACAGTCAGGCGTAAGCCGGCACTTGCATATTGAATTGTTGGAAAGTATTGTAAATTCTGATAAAATGGTCTTGTAGCGAGTTCCACTTAACAGAGGTCTCGCTCACCGAGTCAAACTCGGCTTCGCTGAGGGTGACGAGGTGATCGAGTCTGACTCGACACTAATTTTATACTTTATGAATAAAACGCCACAGTCAAACGTGGCTGGGAAGTTAGACTTCCCGTCAGACGTTTTAACTCCAAGCTTCGTTTATGTTCTCTTTAGTATTAAAGATAGAAAGCTCTATGTTGGTTTTACTCACAACTTAGAACAAAGACTAAGGGATCATTCTTCTGGAAACGTTGATTCCACAAGAGCAAGAAGACCACTCAAACTAATTCATTACGAATATTTCACGAACGAAAATGATGCTAAATCTAGAGAAGTATTTCTAAAGAGTGGGTTTGGGAGAACTCAACTAAAACTTTCCCTCAAAAGAACGCTTGCGGAGCTTGGATTAGAGAGTGGCGAAGTGTAGTGCGGCTCACAAAAAAGTAGTGAAATTATGAACGACTTAACAGAAATAGCTGAATTAGAGAAATACATAGATGACTACGAAAAGAAAAATTTAACAAAATATAACATTACATCTGTTTTAGTTCAATTTAGACACCGTGTTTTATTTGTTCATTCCGATATAGAGCGCGTTCTAGAGAAACTTATTTCACGATACTTCATGTTCCCCTTAGTAGATAAAGGAGTTGATAAAGAACCATTTGCGAAAGTTCAATTTGGTGAAATGTGGATTTTGGGATGGCTTTCTTTTCAAACTAAATCTACTATGGCCAAAAAGTTGGGTCTCTTAAGCAACGGAGCTCACAAAAAACTGAGGGATGTAAATAGCGTAAGAAACAGTTTTGGTCATCCGAATTGGAAAAATATACATAAATATACTAAAGTTGCTTTTAAATTAAAGGTTTTGAAGCTACTGAAAGAAGCCATGGACGAAATGGAAAAAGTAGAAAAAATTAAAATAACCCCAGAATTGTATAACGAAAATTTTGAAGAAATAATCTTAGCAAAGGAAGAATAAGTGCTATATAAAAACTTGAGTGGTTGGTATTTGATGGCAATTCTGAAACATTTGGGTCATACCACTTGACAGAAAACAGAAGGAGTATTAAAATCTCCTTACCTCTTACGAAATTATTACTCTTCTCTTATTGAAGCAAGCAGCTAAAATAGTGTAATATTGCGCTTAAAAATATGGCTGTCTCTCCTGAAGAAATTGAGAATGGTCCAGGTATTCCTTCCCCAATTAGCAGGGTTGAATCTCCTAGTGGTCCACTTGACGCTGTAAGTTATGATGTTGCCGAAAGGTACGTTATGGGTATTAGGAATGCAAACAGAAGTAGCACTTTGCATGGAGGCCGCAGAAACTTCTGGTACTCAGATCAGCGGGCAAGAATGGATTTGGCAGAAGCAGTTTATGATGTTTCACCGTTATTTAAGAGGAACCAAGGATCCTCATACAGAAAAGAAGAGGAGGAGCAAGTTGCTCAACGCCTAGAACTGATTGTAGAGGCAATGATGAGAACCAGACTAATGCCCACTAGCGGAGATATTAATTTCGGACGACACTCAGAGACTAAAGCCGAACGTCATTTACGCTGGATGCGAGATGTTTTAGTTGAAAAAAGACTTGCTAGGTCCAAAGCGTCGGGAAATGTCACTCAATTATTTCCCAAGCCAGCTCAGATTGAAGGAGCTTCTATGAAGCTTAGTTAAGCCGAACTCTCTTATAGCTTCTTGGTGTTTTTTTGTTCCGTAACCCTTATTTCTCCCGAATCCATAATATGGATACTCCCTTGAAAGCTTCCTCATTAATTTATCACGTTCTACTTTAGCTAAGATTGAGGCAGCTGCTATAGAAAGGGATTTTCTATCACCTTTTATTATTGCTTTTTGATTCTTAAGGCCAATTCCTCGAATAAATTTTACATGAAATCCGTCGACCAAAACAAAATGTCTACCCTTAAGCTCTGAGATAGTTTCTGCAATAACTTTTCTAAAAGCCATTTTATTGGCATAACCTATTCCGTATTTATTTATTAAATTAATGCCAACGTTTGATATTGAGAAAAACAAGGCAGATTCTTTAATTTTTTCCGAAAGATATTCTCTTCTCCTTGCTTTCAAAAGTTTGGAGTCATTTACTTCCCTTAAGAAAGAGCTTTTAAAATTCTTAGGAAATACTACTGATGCGGCAAAAATAGGACCAGCAAAAGCACCCCTTCCTACTTCATCAATACCCAAAACGTAGTCAATTCCTAAGCCCCAAAGAATTTTTTCTTCGTCAAAAGAGGGTCTAGTCTGTTGTTTCACCTTCTCCGCTTTCAAGCTCAAATACTTCCGCTTCCTTTAATGGTTTAAGTGAAGGTATGTGAGACTCAAGTATTCCATATATCTCTCTATTATTTCTTTTAAGCTTATCAATCTCTTCTTTTCGTTTCTTCCAACGCCTCTCATTCCACGCAATTTCTCCTTCTAAGTCTTCAGACATGCGATCAATTATTTCTTTTCGCGCCTCAAAAAGATGCCTGAACGAATCGCTTGTAACCAATTTATAAAAGTTCCTTAAGTTTTCATCACTATAATTTGCTGTAGATTTAGCAATCGCAACATCCAGAAATCCTTTACGTATCACAACAGCGAGTTGGACTGCCGTTTCGTAATTAGTTACCCAAACATTTTCAATTCTGTCATAGCTTCTTACTCCGTGAGGTAGAACATCTGTGACCAGGATACAATCAGATCCTGTCACTTTTCGCATGTCATCTTTTAGCTTAGGCAGCCATGCTTTATTCCAACCCTTTTCTTTTTTCGTTTCCCATATTATAGTCCCAGCACTATTGCCAAATTTATTTTTTACTTCATGAATAATATCTGCACCAGTGATTCCCTTAGGAACGTCTTGTATATCGTCGTATGGAAAATTTTTTCTCAATTCATTTTTCAACCATTCTTCTCCAACCTCCCCTTGTAGTTGCTGAGAGGTTTGATTCAATTTACGTGTCAGATCTTGATTAGCTCTAGTAGCTTTACGCTCAGCATCTCTTGCATCTTCAAGTTGCTTTTTAAGAATACCAATTTCGTTAATCGAATCCTTTTCTGCCTCTTTTTTGGCATCTTCCTTTATTCCTTCTTCTCTTTTTTTACTTTCCTCATCATTTTTAGCTAATTTCCTTCGCATTTCTTCAAGCTCTTTATCCTTTTCCTTACTTTCTCGCAAAGCCTTATCTCTTTGTTCTCTTTCAGTCCTTTCCCTTTCTTCAGCACGAGCCTTATCAACCTGAGCTTTGGACAATTGATGAATAATTGCTTCAGAAAGTTCTACTCTCTTTTTACAATGGGGGCAAATGATGGTGTCCATGAAAGTCATCTTATAATAACCCTCATTCGTATTATTTTCAAGAAGCTTTACGAAATTGACAGTAAAAGTTTTTATCTGTTACGATCAATTAGTAGTGAAGACTTTTCTTAGGATCTCAGCGGTTAATGGTTTTTCCCTTTTTATTCTTGATCAGTCTATTTCAGGGGTAATAATTTCAGGAGGCTTACGAGTTTTTATACTAGGCGGAGTTTTCCTCACAATCTTGGGAGTGACCCTTAAGCCTGTTTTTAATTTAATTTCAATTCCCCTAAACATGGTAACTTTAGGGCTTTTTTCTTTTCTCTCGAATGCGCTGCTTCTTTATATTCTTACCATTTTAGTTACTGAAATAAAAATTGAAGCTTTTAATTTTGAAGGATTTTCTTGGGCAGGATTTGTCATACCAGAATTTCAATTGAATACTTTCCTTGCCTACATAGTCTGCGCAACTTTGCTTTCGGTAGTCCAAGCCATAATTAATTGGCTTATCGATAGATAACTCTACCCTTGCCTGAATCCGTCCAAAAATATATAATTGCATCTACGTGATTCTTTTTATCCTTGAGATATTAGTTGCAGCCCTTCTTATAGGAGTTATTCTACTTCAAATGCAGGGTTCGGGCTTATCCTCAAGCCTTGGCGGTACGGGTGGAGAATTCTACAGAAGCAGAAGGAGTATAGAGAAAGTCCTGGTATGGGCAACAGTTGTGCTCGCCGCTTCATTTGCAGTTATTTCTCTGTTGCTTCTGATTCCCCGCTAAAATCGTTTTTAAGTTATGATTCTTATAAAGAGAAAAAGACTAATTCTCTGGCTAGCAAAGGCCTATTTTAAGAGATGGGGTAAAACAATTCTAGCATTTTTCATACTAGGCCTTTTTCTTTCCTCAATAGCTTATGCTAACCGATCGTTTATAGTCTCCAAGATTCCTTTCTTAATAAACGAGGAAAGGATTGGAATCGCGGGAGCATTTACAATAGATACTCTTCCCTCGGAGGTTTTAGATAATGTTTCCCTAGGACTTACGAAAGTGTCAGAAGACGGACGGCTTTTACCTTCGGCGGCTAAGCGTTGGGAAATAAGAGACGACGGTAAAACATACATTTTTTATCTTCGAGACGACCTTTATTTTACCGATGGACAAAAGCTGACCTCAGATAAAATTGATTACAGTTTTGTCGATGTATTGGTAGAACGGCCCGCCGAAGGAGTAATTGTCTTTAAATTAAAGGAGAGTTACTCACCTTTCGTCGTTACGGTTTCCAGGAAAATACTTAGAAAGAATTTTGTGGGGCTTGGGAAATATAAAATAAATGACATCGAAACTAACGGTGACTTCGTTCAGAAGATTTCTTTATCTGAAGTGTCGGGCCACGGTAGAATTACCTACGCGTTCTATCCCACACAAGACGCATTAAAAAATGCCTTTGTCTTGGGGGAAGTAACAAAAGCGATAGATATTAACGATACTAAAATCAAAAATATTTCATTTGAAAATTTTAAAAATACAAAAATTTCAAAAACGGTCAATGAAGAAAGACTCGTTACAGTTTTCTACAATAACGAAGATGCCCTTCTTTCTGACAAGAGAGTCAGAAAGGCTCTTACATATGCTTTGCCTGATTCATTTAAATACGGTGAAAGAAATTCCTTATCTCTCCCTGAAGATAGCTGGGGAGCAGAGCGCGTAGGTTCCATTCCAAAGCAAGATACCAAGCGTGCAAAAGAACTACTATCCGAGAGTTCAGCGACAGAGTCTGCTTCTCTTAGACTGCAGCTTAAAACCTTGCCTCAGTACAAAGATGTTGCGATGGATATAAAAAATGCATGGCAGAAAATTGGTGTAGAGACTGTTGTTTCCGAGACCGATTCTATTCCATCGGTTTACCAATCATTTTTAGGTGAGTTCTTTGTCCCTAAAGACCCCGATCAGTATATGCTTTGGCATTCCCAGCAACCCTCAAACATCACAAGATATAAAAATTTAAGAATTGATAAGCTTTTGGAAGACGGAAGAAAAATAGTCGATCTAAACGAGAGAAAAAAGATATACGCAGATTTTCAAAAATATATTCTGGATGATGCTCCCGCGTCTTTCCTTTTTTTCCCCTACACTTATGTTGTCGAAAGAAAGTAAGACTTTTGCCGAAGCTTTCTGTGATAATTTAAAGCAAATCTATGCGCCTCATCTCTCACCCTCCTTATAAGATTAAACGCAGGATTTTTTCTTGAGAACCTTATCTGTCTTAGGTCCTGCGTAATTATTGTTTCGTTTCTTTTGGCAAGACCGACCAAGGGGATTTTAAATCCCAACGAATCAAGAACCTGTTTGGCGGACGTAATCTGACCTTTGCCCCCATCTATAACAATAAGATCAGGAAGCGGCCAGTCATTTCGGAGCCTCCTTCGTAAGACTTCTTTGATCATTTCATAGTCGTTTGGAACAATCTTCGGAGGGTTTTTTATCTTAAATCTCCTGTACGATGAGGAATCTTTTTGACCATGTGTAAAAACGACCATCGAGCCCGTAGCAAAATCTCCCAAAATGTTTGAAATGTCATAGCATTCAATTCTTTCCAATCTTTTAACGTTAACGCCATTTTCCCTAAGAAGATTTAATAAGCTTTCCAGGTCCTTTTCGTAGAGATCTTCTGCCAGATTTGGATTTACCTCATAATTAAAAGGGTTTATCAAAGGATTGGTAATCCGAAGAGTCATGTCTATTTTGAGCTGAATCTTATGCGCGTCTTCAAAATCCTCTTTTTTACTTGCTTCGTCTCTTTCCTTCTCAAGTTCCCCCAATACTTTCTTAGTCTCCCCATTTAGGAATTGAATAATATGTCTGATATTCTTTCTGTAATTTCTCTCGTCCTCCAAGCTTTGAAAAACAGGAGGGCAAGGACATAGCCCCAAATGATTATAAAGACAGATTCTCTTAGGGTGATTCATAACTGACTGATAAGGAAATATTCTTCTAATGAGCCTAAGGACCGAATATAAATCCCCTGCATTTGGATAAGGGCCAAAATAGATGGAATTTTTATCATCCACCCTTCTTGAGATTAAGACTTTTGGAAATTTGTCCTTTTTGGTTATACGTACGAAGGGATAGGACTTCCCATCGGTTAGTCTAGTGTTGTATTTTGGAGAATATTTTTTTACAAGATTTGCTTCAAGAAGAAACGATTCGATTTCAGAAGTTACCTCAATGTAGCGGGTCTTTTTGATCTGGGAAACAAGCGCCTTTGTCTTTGGCTCCAGGAATTTTTCGTTTCTAAAATATGAGGAGACCCTATCCCTTAAGTTTCGGGCTTTCCCTACGTAGAGAACTTCATTTGCCCTGCCCTCGAAGATATATACTCCTGAGCTTTTTGGTAGTAAAGAATATGATGATACTAAGTGCTCCAATGAATATTCCTCCTAAAATTATAAAAAGATTTAAAAATATTGGGGAAATTTTAAATTGAGCAGAATCTGTTTTTTCTCCGAGAATAATTCTAACTTCCTCTGAAGAATTTGTCAAAAAAGGAGTTTTTGTAAATACTACTTTTACCTCGCTTTTTCCAAAAGGCGGAATACTATCAACGGTATAGCTCCTATTCTTAAGAAGTCTTCCTGAAGCATTTAGGATTCCTCCTTTGAAAATCTCTCCTCCTCTATTCTCGATAGTTACTTTCCCCTCGATGGGAAACCCGGCGATATAAGAGTTAGAAAAATTCGAACTAATTGATATATTTTTTTCTGTCGTTTTATACAGCCTAGACAATGATACTTCAACGTCTTTCACAGACTCATTCCCTTCAAACTTGTATCCCCCTGCCGGAATTGGATATTCGCTATCAACTCCACGTATAACAAAAGCAAAATGGTCAAAGTCCAATGTTTTAAAATAGTCCACTCCGTTTGTCGTGTTCCCCCATGTTGGGTCTATCATCGTCCATGTTTTTTTATCTTTGTCGTAGTACTCCGGCCACGCGTGAAGGATGTCTTTTATAAGAGACAGCGGGCGTTCTGTTGAATTTTCGGTATAAGCAAATCCGTTAACCTCTCTTGCCGGAATTCCGGCTGCTCTGGCAAGCGCTATGAAGAGATCTGAGAATTCCAGACATACGGCTGAATCTGGATTTTTTAATGTTTTTAAAGCCCCAAGCCGGACTTGACCCTTTCGCACTCTTTCGAAATCGTAGGTCAGATTATCCAAAACGTAGTCGTAAATCTTTTCGGGAGTTCCAAGTTCTTTCGCGAGTTTTCGGATATCAGAAGAGTCAGCTTGCCAATGCTTGGTGGGCGCTAGATACTTATTCAAATCTTCGGAAGATTCATTTGAAGACCGAGGCATTAGATTGATTTTAGCATTTCCCAAAACATTTATCTCAAGTTTCCCTCGCGGTTTAAGAGTGTATTTGGCGAGCCAGTTTCCGTCTGTATCGATTACTACATTTGATGGCCTTGGGAAAATATCATCTATTGATACATCCTGATAATTCGTTGTGGGAGGGAGCGCAATCTCAGTCTTAACCGGAAATAGATTCGTATTTTCTAAGTGATACCTGAGGTTAAATTTATAGACCTGATAGTCTCCATATGCCATTGAAATCCCCGAGCTACCAAGCTCTGACTTTGTAAAAACAGTTGTGGTAGAAGACGAAGTCGCGACGCGTTTTATCTCGGGTTTTATATAAACAGGTCTTCCTAAGTTTTCAGGGACAATTACGGAAGCAGTGAATCCTTCAAAATCGTTGATGTTTTCAAGACCCGGAACATTTACTTCCCAGATTCTTCCCTGGCTTTGAGCTACTTCAAAAGTATCGAAAGAAATCGTGAAGTTAAGTCTATTACCTTGCCCCACCACCCTGTCGTTAAACGTAACTTTTATCTCAGAGCCCCTATCTGATGTTTCAAGATTGACTGGAGCAGGCCCCGTCGAGTCAGAAGCCGCTACGTTTTCCAAATTTTTAAAACCAACGAAGAGGGTATAGGAGGAGGCATAAGATTCGCCAGTCTTATTGGTAAGAGAGGTTTCAAATCTTACGTTAGTCCTCCCGGTATTTTGGATAAAGTAGGAGACATGGGCGTCTGTTTCAAAAAATTCAGAAGCAAATGAAGCTTTGGGGAATAGCAGGAGTAGTAGGAGAAAAATGAGCAGTATTATTTTTCTCATTTAAAAAAACTTTTAAGAAACTCTCCTGTATAGGACTTTGGGTTTTTTGAAACTTCCATTGGTGTTCCCTCAGCGACAATCATTCCACCCCTATCTCCGCCTTCAGGACCTAGATCTATTATATGGTCTGCATTTTTTATTATGTCAAGATTGTGCTCAATGACTATCACAGTATTTCCGATATCAACAAGACGCCGAAGGACCAAAAGCAATTTTTCCAAATCTGCGAAATGAAGGCCTGTTGTGGGTTCATCCAAAAGGTACAAAGAATCCGACCCTTTCTTGGATAGCTCCGCGGCCAATTTTACTCTTTGAGCTTCTCCCCCAGAAAGCGTTGGCGCAGGCTGCCCTAGTTTTATATATGAAAGTCCAACGTCGTTTAGGGTTTGAAGTTTGTGCTGAAGTGGCGGAATACCCGCAAAGAACTCCAAGGCCTCAGAAACGCTCATTGACAAAACCTCTGAGATATTCTTTTCGTTATAAAGTATGCTTAATGCCTCGCTGTTATACTGCGCTCCTTGGCACACCTCACAAGTAACGTATACATCCGGCAGAAACTGCATCTCTATTTTTATCTGACCTTCTCCTTCGCAGGCCTCACATCGTCCTCCCCTTACGTTAAATGAGAATCGTCCAGGACCGTACCCGCGAGTTCTTGCGTCCTTAGTTCTTGAGAAAGCCTCTCTTATGTAAATAAACGCTCCTGTATAGGTAACGGGATTACTTCTGGGAGTTCTTCCGATCGGAGACTGATCTATCATGTAAACGTGTTTTACGTTTTCAAATCCTACAATTTCTTTATGCTTGCCCGGTTTTTCCCGTCTGAAGGGGTTCTCTATCTGCATAAGAGAAAGATATAAAACGTCATTAATTAAGGTAGATTTTCCGGATCCGGAGACACCCGTTACAACGATCAACTCATTAAGAGGGAACGTTGCGTCTATATTTTTGAGATTATGCTCCGAAGCGTTTACGATAGTTAAGCTTTTTCCATTCAGCTGAGTCTGTGCTTCAATTTTTATCTTCCGTTTCCCCGTGAGATATTGTCCTGTCAGAGAATTTGGGTCTTTTTTTATGTCACTAATTGTTCCTTTTGAAACTATTTTTCCGCCGGTCTCCCCTGCACCAGGACCGAAATCGACGATAAAATCCGCCGATTCCATAGTTTCCTTATCATGCTCCACCACAAGAACCGTATTTCCCAAGTCCCTAAGTCTCTTAAGAGTTTCGATGAGTTTTTTATTGTCTTTTTGATGAAGTCCAATTGACGGCTCATCAAGTACATACAAGACTCCGGTAAGACCTGACCCGATCTGAGAGGCTAGTCTTATCCTTTGTGCTTCTCCGCCAGAGAGACTTTCAGCTCCCCGGGACAAAGTCAGATAGTCAAGGCCTACATTTATTAGGAAATTCAGTCTTTCAACAATCTCCCTTATGATAAGCTTAGCAATTGCTTCTTCTCTTTGGGAAAAAGCCTGTCTTGTCTGCTTAATAAAATCCAAAGCTTCTAAGATCGGCATATCGCAAATGTCCATGATCGATCTGTCTCTTATTGTGACCAAAAGCGCTTCTTTCTTAAGCCTTGATCCCTTACATACTTCGCACTCCTCGTATTTCATGAATTTTTCTATCTGAGATCGAAAAAAGGTAGATTCTGTAGACTGGTATTTATTCCTAAGCTCCCAGAGTATTCCTCGGAAAGGTTCAAGGATCATAGTATTTCTTCCGAATCGATTTTCTCCCCAGACTTCGTATTCCTTCTCACCTGACCCCCTAAGTAAAAGATTTTTTTTGCTCTGGGGGATTTGCGAGAGCCTAACATTTATCGGTATGTCGTTTTCTTCACAAAAAGCCTTAAATGTCCTCGTGTACCAGGTGTCATGAGAAAACATATTCGAAAACGGGAGAATTCCTCCTTCAGATATCGTAAGATTATTGTTAAATACCAAATCTTTATCAACGGTAAGATTGGTCCCTAATCCGTTGCAGTTAGGACATGCTCCGTGAGGTGTATTAAAGGAGAAAATTCTGGGTTCTACTTCAGGAATTGATATGTTGCAAAACGGACAGGCAAATTTTGTAGAGAAAAGAGTATCTTCCATTTTTTTGGGATGTTCCGGAAAATTAAAACCCGGATCTAACACGGTT
>Ga0075684_115_pt1 | contig 10965 bp, 12 predicted proteins | sample RifGroA2_FD_67686 | JGI IMG/M metagenome (GOLD analysis project Ga0075684, IMG submission 67686) | Microgenomates (Levybacteria) bacterium GW2011_GWA2_40_8 | reverse complement strand
ATAAATGCCAAAAATAAAACAACCAAAAAAACTAACTGGACGGCCACGAAAAGAGAAAGCTGTGGAAGAGATTTCTCAAAAACTTGAGGAATCAGATTCTTTAGTACTAACTGATTATCAAGGCCTCAAGCATAAACAGCTTGAGGATCTGAAAAGGAACCTAAAAAAATCAAACGCTATCTTTAATGTTACAAAAAATACTCTCCTTAAAATCTCTGTTGAAAAAAGCAAGAAATACGCCGATCTTCTTAAAAAGCATACGTACGAATCACCCACTGCAGCATTGTTTATCAAAGGAGACGTAACTCAGGCGCTTAAGCTTTTGGCAAAAGCCAATAAAGCCTTTGGCCTGCCTAAAATAAAGGTAGGAATAATCGATGGAGAGGTTCTCGATGAAGCATCTGTCTTGAGAATTGCATCTCTTCCCAATAGAGAAACTCTTCTTGCCCAGCTGGGAGGAACACTCAATTCCCCAATTTCAGGACTGGTTTTTGTTTTAAATGCAAATTTACAAAAATTGGTATTTGTTTTGTCTGAAATTTCCAAAACCCGTTCGACAGGTCATTCGACCGTGAGCTCAGACCGAATCGGCTCAGGGCAGGAAGTTCCCGCCTCCGCTCCGAGCTCCGGCGAGGCAATGCCCGCTGAAGAAACATCAAAACCGCTTACAGAAGTTTCTGCTCCGGCAGAGCCGGCAGAAACCCCAGAGACTTCAACAGAGCCTACCCAGAACCAAGAAAAATCCGAAGCACCAAGCGCGAATACCGAAACAAATTCTAATGATCAGAATGCAAATTAATAAAAGTTTCGGATTTCGATATTCGAAATTCGAATTTTCGAACGGGGGTGAGATTTTATGGCAAAATTAAGCAAAGACGATATTATTAAGCAAGTTTCCGAAATGTCAGTTCTTGAGCTCTCCGATCTAGTGAAGGCGCTTGAAGAAAAATTCGGAGTCTCAGCAGCCGCAATGGCAGCGCCTGCCGCATCTGCAGCTCCCCAAGCTGAAGCGGGAGAGGCAGAGCCGGAACAGACAGTCTTTAATGTGGTTGTTGCAAATGGCGGAGCAAATAAAATATCAGTCATTAAAGCGCTAAGGGAATTGGTCCCTACGCTTGGACTTAAAGAAGCAAAGGATTTAGTGGATCAGGCTCCAAAAGAAGTAATGACTCAGGTAAATAAGAAGACAGCTGATGAAGCAAAAGAAAAACTTACAACTGCAGGCGCAACTGTTGAACTTAAATAACGACAAACCCTCCTATATCGAGGATTAGATTGTCCGGGAGGGTTTTTTCGTGATCTCATCTCAAATTGCTACTTGACAAATACTGTACCACTTTGTTATTTTGTACAGTGTTATCATACATATTGATAACCAAAGCATATATCTCGAGGCTATGGCTGAACAAAACCTATCAATCAATAACCTTCCGGATCTCCTAACAGTTCGAGAAGCGGCCCATGTTCTTAGAGTCTCTCCCCTCACCTTAAAAAGATGGGGTAAGAGAGGAAAACTTCCAGCAATTAGAATAAATTCAAGAGGCGACAGACGATACCGAAAAGAAGCTATACTTTACCTCCTCGGAATTCAAACAAAAGAAGAATAAGCCAAGGGCTCAGAAATAATTCCTAATTGACCTAATTATTCTAATTTCTAAACAAATCCCAAGCCTCAATTACTTAACTTTTATATAGATTGAGTTAAAAATCAAATTTAGCTCTTTGGCCTCCTGCCATAAAGGTTTTGCCTCGTCCTTAAGTTTAGGAACAGCAACTACAACCATTCTAATAAAGTGCTTTGCTTCTCTCGTTTCTTTCTTGACAATTCCAATCTTATGCTTAAAGTCTACTTTGCTTTCAGCGTCATCTGCTTCAAAATAGTTTGCTCCAACACTTGTCCCGCATTTAACTAGCTGAACTATTAATGGATCTGTAATCGGTCCTCTGGGAATTTTTTTGCAAAATCTTATAACATTCTCTCCAAATTTAGCAGTCCGTTCTTCTAAATCGTATTTGGTATTTTTATCATTAGTCATTTTTTTAGGTTAATTAGATTAATTAGAAATTAGGTTAATTTACGCCTTTCTGTGATATTCAGCTCTATTCTCTCTAATTTTTTCTATATCAGGCTCGTTAAAGTGATCGTTTATAAAGCGGAATGTCTCCGAAGGGTCTTGGGTATTGATTACTATACCAGTCCCCAGCTCAAAGGCTCCCAGAATTTTTTCTCTTGGAATTAACCTTAAATACCAATCTTTCGAAGGATAAATATAAAAGTTAAAAGAAAATTCGTGTCCATGGCGAATGTCCATTATCTGAACTAGCCTATACAAAAGCTTCGCAAAAACTCTTATTTCCTCATCAGTTATTTCTCCAAACAATGCTCCCTTTTTTTTGGGAGCAATCCAAACTTCATCGGGCCAGCGGGAAGTTTTGGGACAGAAAAGCACAAATTGTCCCGCTTCAAAAAGTCCGGTATTATCCGATCTATCAAGAGGCGGTATCTCAAGCTTCACTCTTTTTGGTATTACTGCTATTTGACTGTGCGGATGCGTCAGGCTTTCTCCTGATTTATCACCCTTGTTATGGAAAATGTAAACCTGACCCTTTCCTTTATACTCGTTAAATCTTTTTCTAAACGTTTGCAGAATCAATTCGTTCTGCGGAAGAGGAAGCTCGTCAAAATTTTTGTGATGATCCGGGGAATGAACTACTATTTCATGGACCTCGGCAAAGGGATATTTATTTTTGACTACCCAAACTTTCCAGTCAGAATCCGCTCCCCCCACCCTGTAAACTTCTTCTTCGTTTGATTCGTTCCCCGGGCAAAAAGGACATAGGGGCTCGTCTCCTTTTGCTTCATTTGGCCTTTTGGCCCTTTTCGGTGCAGAGACTACCCATTTTCCCCACTTATCCTTTAAAAATTTAAAATCCGCCATCTTCTCCTAGTATTAAGTATTTGGAATTAAGTATCAAGTATGGGAGCTATCCCGAGAGGATTTTTTCGTAAACTTTTTCGTATCCATCCACCATCTTATCAACTGTAAAATTCTCTTCGACATGCCTTCGGCAAGCCATTCTGTCTATTTCTCCAATTCTGTTAATCGCCTCTACCAATCCCGAAATCCCCTGTTTTTTTATTATCCACGATCCCTTTCCCGGTCTGTTTACATTATCTGGATCTATAATAAACCCAGTCACACCATCTCGTACTATCTCGGAAACACTCCCTCGGTTGAATGCAATAACAGGCGTTCCGCATGCCATTGCTTCAATCATTACCATTCCAAAAGGCTCATCCCACTGGATTGGAAATAAGAGAGCTTTGGCGTTTTTTAGAAACGACGACCTATCGGCCTCTCCGAGAAATGTTGCATCTTCAATGCTACCCTTCTTAAGCTGGGGTAAAACCCTTTCTTGGTAATACGGACGGGCCCTGTTAGCGTCGTCTCCAATCATCTTGAGCGGTAAACTAACTTTTTCTGCAGCAGAAATTGCCTCAATTACACCCTTTTCTTTTATATAACGACCCAAAAATGCTAGGTACGATCCCGGCTCTTCACCAAAAGAAAATTTTTTAGTGTCTATGCCGTGATACACGACACCAACAGATCTAACGAGATTTCCAAAGTTTTTCTTCTGGGATTTGCTGATAAAAATATAGTTATCGTTTTGGAAATGCTTAAATCTCCAGTACTCAAGGCGTCCCGGGTAGGGTCGTGGATCGTGAAGAGTATATACTGTTGGAATTATTGCCAAACGATTAATATAATACGCCATAAAATCGTGATAGGAATGCATTATTTGCACCCCGTTTTCTTTTGCGTGAAGGTATGCTTTAATAGTAAGACCAAGCTCGTATTCATATTTTGCTGCTATAAAAGCATTTTTAATGCTTGTAATCCGATCAAGTCCCCTAAACTTTGGAACTATGAATTTACGATTAATAAGTTCTGCGTCTCCCGAAATTAAACGAGCCTTTGTTATTGTATCAGGCGAGGCATAAACAAAAACATCATTTCCTCTCTCTACCAACGTATCGGCAAGATCTAAGAAGAGCTGTTTGGGAGCAAAAATCCTATTTTTATATTTTGCACCCATGTAAACAGAGGGCAGTAAAAGTCCTATCTTCATATTAATTGTTTATAAAGCTTCTCGTAATTATCGACCATCTTGTCTACTGTAAAATTCTCTTCGATATGCTTCCTACATGCGCTTCTTTCTATATTATCTATTTTCTCAAGAGCTTTCTTAAGACCTTCGACTCCCTCTTGCGGATCTACTACAAAACCGGTCTTTCCATCTATTACTATCTCAGACACCGCTCCTCTATTAAAAGCTATAACCGGGGTTCCACAAGCCATAGCTTCGGCCATAACCAATCCAAACGGCTCATCCTGATTGACAGTCATTAGAAATGCTTTTGCTCCCTGCATAAGAGATATTATCTTTTCAACCGGCAAGCTTTGTTCGGAAGAAATATCTCCTACCCATTGTATTTTTTCAGAAATATGAGGCTTTACCTCCTCTTCAAAAAAGAGAGGATCCTCACAAGGCCCTGCTAAATACAGCTGTGTTCCGGAAGATTCGGCTAGCTCAATCGCCCAACGGACGCCTTTCTGATCAAGAAATTTGCGATCTGCACCTCTTCCCCTTGCAAGTCTTCCCAACCAAAAAAGATAATCTTTCTTTTTTCCCTGATATTTGTAAGCCTTTGTGTTAACTCCGTTATAAACTACTGAATATATCTTAGCTTTCTTATATAACTTCTTATAGCCTTGGGAAAGGGCAATAAAATTTGTTTTTGGATAAAATGAAAGAAGCTCGTCGAGATAATCGCTATATAGCGCATGTAATGTTGTAACTAAAGGTATTTGAAGTTTTCCCTCATAGACGCTGGCAAAGGGATCAGGATAGGCGTGGTTATGAACCAGATCAAATTTATCCTGAAGAGAAATAAGCATTTCGCCCATCTTCTGAAGAGAAGCTACATCGCGAATAAATTCATTTTCAGGCGAAGGAAGATCAACCCAGCCTTTTTCTATAACAGGAATCACCTCAACTCCTGGAACGTAGCTATCCCCTGTTCCCAAAAGCGATACGCTATGTTCTCTTTTAGCAAGACCTTCTGCAAGCTCATAAATAATCCGCGAGCGGGAGGCAAATATATCCGGGCCAATACGGCGTTTAAGAGTAGCTAAAAGAAGTACTCGCATATTTCTATTATACACAAGGGGGGAATTTAAAACTTATCGTAGATGAGTTCAAACCTATGAGAGATCTTTCTCCATGTAAACCTACTCAAGACAACAGCCCTGGCTCTTTGGCCCATTTTCAGCGCCAATCCATCATCATCTAGGAGCTTATTTACTTTTTCTGCGATATCCGTGGCATTCCTTGAGCGCACGAAAAATCCAGTCTGGCCATCCTTAACGGCCATTGTAACGCCTCCTTTTCTAGTAACAACTACGGGAGTTCCTGAGGCCATGGCTTCGATTATAGTCAGACCTAATGGCTCGTCCCAAACAGATGGCGAAACGAATACATCTGCTACGTAATATAACTTAATAAGCGTTTCGCGATCAACATAGCCCGTCATATGAACATTATCCAATCTCTTTCTTTGAATCATCTCCTGAAACCTTTTCTTTTGGGGCCCATCTCCTGCTATCACTATCTGACCCCTAATTCTACTAGCTGCTTTTACCAAATATTCTACCCCCTTCTCATTAATCAATCTTCCTGTAAAAAGGACTACTTTATCAGCTTTTAGGTTAAAATTTTTTCTAACCTGGGCTAGAGCTTCAGGATTCATCTTTTCGGGAAAGTCGTCAATTCTAATTCCTCCAGGAACTGTTCTTGTTCTGTGAGAAAACTCTTTTCCAAACATCCGAAGAAGTTTTTCCCTGGTATCAGCAGATACCACGGTAATTCTTTCTGCAGTTCTTAAAGACTCCCTGGTCTTTCGGAAATATCTCCTGTCCGAACCGATAACGTGCAAATCGCTTCCATGTGATGTCATAATAAATTTTATTCCGTATATTCCTCTTATGAAATTTGCCACCCAGGCGCTGAGGAATAAATGATGTGCATGAATTAAATCCGGCTTATATTCTTGGACAATTTTTGTAACTTGGTTTAAATAAGCCGTGTAGAGCTCTGCTATCTCTCTACCTGTCAATTCATTGTATTTTTTTGATTTTTCAAGTCCAGGACGACCTATAAAAACGGGGATTTGAGGCAAATTTATATTAAATTGTTTAATATCGTGATGGACTTGTCTTTTATCCGGTAGAGCTACTGCTACTTCAAACCCTCTTTCCTGAAGGCGAAGCGAAAGGTCTTTAATAAAGGCTCCAGAGCCCCCTCCTTTAAGGGGAAAATCGTATAAAACAAGGATTTTTTTCTTGCTTTTTTTATTTTTTGGAGATCCTCCGTTTGAAAAAAAATTCATAGAGAAAGTATTATATCCTAGTTTCTGTTAGCAGGCAAAGATAATTTCTCTAAGAAAACCAAAAATACAAATTCCAAAAGCCGAAATTGTCTTTTTATTCTCCAGGGCTCACGGATAAGTCTGTAAAGCCATTCAAGCCCCAATTTCCTAACAAACGACGGCGCCCTTGGGATTCTGCCTGATATGATATCAAATGCCCCTCCTACTCCCATCGCACACTTTACAGGAAGTTTTTGAAGATTCTCAGCTATCCATTTCTCTTGTTTTGGTGATCCAAACGCAACAAAAAGCATGTCGCAGCTTATAGACGAGAGGTTGTCCGGGGCTTCCCCTGCGACAAACTCCACCCTAAGATCTGGGTATCTTCCCTTTAAGCACTCAGCAGTCTCATCTGCTACGCCATCCCTACCCCCAAGAAATCCCACCGTTATAGGCCGTTTTGACAGTCGCTCAGAAAGCATTTCCATAAAGTCAACCCCGGTAATTCTTTCTTTTAGTCTTTCTCCCAAGATCCTCCCTGCAAAAAGCACTCCTACACCGTCCGGCAAGGCTATTTCCGCATGATTTAGGACATTTTTATAATCAGGATCCTTTCTGGAAATAATCAAAATTTCGGGGTTTGGAGTAACAATGTAAAAATTTTTTTCGTTTTTCTGTAGTTTTTCGACAATATACTCCAGGATACTGTTCAAATCGCTATCCGTAAATTCAATTCCTAGAATTTTTTTCTTTATCAATTTATTCATAAACTACAGGTCATATTTTAAATTTATTTCTCTGCTTTGGGAAGAGGTATATGAACATTTATTTTGATCATTATATGTAGCTATCTTCTGCGTTTCTAAGGCGAAAAAATAATTGGTTTTTATTGACATGACAAAACGTATTACTATATTTATCTGACATTGTGAAAGTCCATCCTTTCTTTGTATATTTTCACAAACTTCAAAATCTATATAAATATTATAGGTTTAATCTATTGGACGCGTCTACCTTTTGGCTATACTCCTTTTGTAAAGCTCGATATTCTCAAGCGCCACTCCTGTTCCTCGGACAACACATAAAAGCGCATCTTCCGCCACATGGCACGGGACTCCCGTCACTTTGGTCATAAGCTTGTCAAAGTTCCGAAGAAGAGAAGTTCCCCCGCTCATCACAATTCCCTTATCTATGATATCCGCTGCGAGCTCTGGCGGAGTTTTCTCAAGAATTCTTTTAACACCTGCGATTATATCCATAAGAACTGGCGCAATAGCTTCATTAATCTGGGCTTCTGTAAGCTCAATAGTACGAGGTAAGCCGGTTACCGCGTCTCTTCCTCTTATCTCTTTTTTCCTTTCTTCGGCGCGTCTCCCTTCGTTTATTCCGTTTCCAAGCTCAATCTTTATCTCTTCGGCGGTTCTTTCTCCGATAAGAAGGTTAAATCTCTTCTTAGTGTAGTTGGCAATAGCTTCATCGATCTTATTTCCTCCCACTCTTTCTGACTCGTGTACCACCACTCCGCCAAGTGAAATAACAGCAGCTTCTGTAGATCCTCCGCCCATATCAACCACCATATGACCCGCAGGCTGAGCGATGGGAATCTTTGCTCCAATTGCGGCAGCAAGTGGCTCCTCAATTAGATATGCTACCTTGGCTCCGGCAGACATCGTGGCATCGAGTACCGCACGCCTCTCGACCTGCGTAACGCCAGATGGAATGCAAACCATAACTTCGGGCTTAAAAAATCTTGAAGGCCCACACGCCTTATCTATGAAATACGAAAGCATAGCCTCAGTTATCGTGTAATCAGCTATAACTCCGTCGCGAAGCGGCCTCATAGCAACGATATTTCCCGGTGTTCTGCCAAGCATTTCCTTGGCTTCTTTACCAACTGCCACGACTTTATTTTCCTCGGCAGTGACAGCCACAACAGTAGGTTCGTTAATTACTATCCCCTCTCCTGCGAGATAAACAAGAGTATTTGCCGTCCCCAAGTCAATTCCGACTCTTTTGGATAACATATCTAAATAGGTTAAATTGCAAAAACAATTCCAAATGCTGGAGCAAAAACTATATCACAATAATACTTTACTATATCAACTCCGGCTGAAACTCTTATGATTATAGCCCGCACTTACAATTGTTGCAAGGGTTATTTCAAGGGTTTATAATACGTCAGTAACATATGAACCGCCACGTTATATTTTCTATCATCGCCTTTGGCTTTATAGTTATAGCTACTGTTATTTTTGTTCTCTACGGCAAGGGCTACAGATTCGGATTTGACCAGGGAAAGATAGAGTTATCGGGTACAGGATTATTGGTAGCCAAAAGCATTCCTGACGGAGCACAAGTTTTCCTAAATGATAATTTGACTACAGCGACGAATAATACAATAAATCTTTCGCCGAAGGAATATAGGGTAAGAATTTTTAAAGAAGGCTATTCTCCCTGGGAAAAGAGTATTAAGATACAGAAAGAGGTAGTTTCGAAAGCAGAGGCTCTCCTTTTCCCAACTGCACCCAAACTGGAAAGCATTACAGATATCGGCGTATCTGATATGGTAATAGACCCTTCTCATACAAAAATTGCTTTTACTGTCGCTTCCGAATCTGCGCGCCGAAACGGTGTATATATTTTGGATATGTCCTCAAGGCCGATTCTTACACTTCAGAGTGCTTATTCTCAAATAGCCGACGACACATTTGCCATCCTCTCCCAAACCCATCTCTCGTGGTCTCCTGACGGCAGAGAACTGATAGCCACAGTTTCTGCCTCAGCAGGCGACATAACTTATCTGTTGGATGCTTCAGGTTTTAATTCATCACCGACCAATATAACAGCACTTTTGGATACCATAAGCGCTAACTTTGAGACAGAGAAAAAACAGGCTGAGCAGGCTCAAATATCATCTTTGTCCAAAAATCTTAGATCTTTTGTGAATTCAAACATTCTGATCATAGCCTGGTCGCCTGATGAGACAAAAATTCTTTACAAAGCCACGGAGTCTGCTGCAATGCCTATTTTCATAAAGCCTAGAATCATAGGAGCCAATTCCACGCCTGAGGACAGAAATATAAAAAGCGAGGAGTATTATATCTACGATATTAAGGAGGATAGAAATTATAAACTAAGTAAGGACAATTTTGATGAGCATTTTATTTGGTTTCCGGACTCACGCCACATTATTTTCGTAAAAGATCAAAAGCTTCAGGTTTCGGAATACGACGGAGGCAACCCAACCGTATTCTATGCAGGGCCTTTCATAGGAACTTACGCCTTTCCCTGGCCGGACGGCTCAAGAATAGTCATACTTTCCAATTTAGGAAATTTAAACGTCACGCCTCGAATCTACACAGTAGGCATAAGGTAAAATTTCTAAATTCTAATTTCTAAACAAATCCAAATTAGTAATGTTCGAATGCGAGGGGTGACAGGAGTGGAAGGGTCTCCCGACAGCGCGCAAGTCAGTGTAAGTCGTGAACGAGCACTGGCGGGAGGGGAAACGAGTGGCAGGACCCCGAGCAATGCGAGAAAATTTCAATGTGAGCAGTCTTTTGTCCAAATAAGCAGTCGGAGTTTTTGAATGCTTATTTGGGTTTGGCGAAAACCAAAAGTCTTTTCCAGGTCGTTCCAGGAGGCCAGCATGTTTGAAGGATAAGGGTTTCTTCTCCTGTTTGAGCAGATGTTATATGAGACACGTCCTCCGCGTCTACTATTCTTGACTCCGTAACGACATAATTATGCCTCACATTTTCAAAGAAAACTACCACCTCATCCCCCGGAGATAAATCTTTAATCAAATAAAATATGGCGTTGTAACGTCCTACGTCCCAGAAATTGTCTGTGGAGTGAGCAAATAGATAGATATTTCCGTCCATTCCGGGGAAAACTGTTCCTTCCGCATGCGCTACGCCTGCTTGAAGAATTGGCAAAAAGGATTCTTCTCTGCTAGGGTCTATGTTTGGGAAAATTCTGGAACTAGCCCCAATTTTGGGTATCAAAATACTAAAATCTGTATCAGGAGGGGTCAGTATTTGCTTGGTCGATGAATTTAAGACATCCGAAAACCCGGGGGCATCGGTTCGAACAGCAGTTTGTCTGACCAAAGTTCCCTGTTCGGAAATATGAAACTGGACACCCCTAAACTGCAATAGCCTGAAAGAGACTTCATAGTAAAGAGCCGGCCCAAAAGTCGCTCCTACTCCGAAAAGTGCAAACAAAACAAGGAAATTTCCAATCGAGCGAAGAATTACAAATTTTACCGCCTCTTTTTTGGTCATTTGCTTTTTATTGTAGAAGCTATTGTGCTAAAATACAAACGAGTTCCCGTAGCTCAATGGATAGAGCAGTCCCGTCCTAAGGGAAAGATTGGAGGTTCGACTCCTCTCGGGGACGCAACGAACAAAATCGAAGATTTTTACGTTGCTGAAACGTTTAATTCTTCGAATTATTACGTTTCGCAGATGTATTACGTATACCTTTTAAAGAGTCTTAAGGATGAAAGTCTTTACATCGGTTATACATCT
>Ga0075684_120_pt1 | contig 11891 bp, 16 predicted proteins | sample RifGroA2_FD_67686 | JGI IMG/M metagenome (GOLD analysis project Ga0075684, IMG submission 67686) | Microgenomates (Levybacteria) bacterium GW2011_GWA2_40_8 | reverse complement strand
CGATGAATTTGGTGCCGGATGATCCCAAACCGGATAAAGACTATACTTATTCAATTAATGCTAATCCGGCAACGATTTATTGTTTGTGCGCTTGGCTGGAAAATGATGGTTCAGGAAATGCTAGTACAACCGGGGCAGGCGGAGTGTGCGTTTGGGCAACAGGGGCAACAGCAGATTATTTTTGTGTCAGTAATCAACAATGAAAAGCAAAGGCTTTACTTTTATCGAAATGCTGGTAGTAGTGACGATAATCGGCGTTTTGTCAGCCGTAGGCGTGGCTAATTTTAAAGTGGCCAACCAAAAAGCCAGAGACGGCCGGCGGCAGGGAGATTTACAGCAGATCAGGGCATCATTGGAATTATACCGAACCGATTTGAATGTTTACCCAATTACAGGTGATTTAAGTTCATTATCACCGACTTATATCCAGACAATCCCTTCAGATCCAGTTTCAGGCAATCTTTATAGTTATGAAAGCGATGGAAAAACTTATACTTTGTGTTCGACTTTAGAATTAAGTGCGGCGGCGGTGACCGATTGCGGTAGTTGCGGAACCGCAACCTGCAGATATAAAATCACCAATCCTTTATAAAAATGACCAGGCCTGCCGGATTTACTTTAATTGAAATATTAGTGACAGTGGTGATCAGCGGGATTTTGTTCGGCGGCGGGATAGCGGCCTACCGGGGAATTGGAGATAAACAAGCGGTGAAGCAGAACGGAGCGACATTTTTATCTAATTTAAGAGCGTTCCAACAGAAAGCTTTAGCTTCAGAAAAACCGGCGGACTGCGGTGCAAATAAATTAGAAAGTTTTAAGGTTAGTTATGTTAATGTTTCCAGTTATTCAGTAAAGGCTTCATGTGTGGGAACAGCAACAACAATTACTTTGACTGACGAAGTTGAGTTTACAGCCGGATTTAATGATATAGATTTTCAGGTATTGAAAGCAGAGGTACTAAATGGAGGAATAGAGGAAGAGCAGACAATTACTTTACAAAAAGGCAGTACCAGTTATCAAGTAACTATTGAGCAAAGAGGAGTAATTAGTGGTAAATTACTTTAGTAAAAATAAATCTGGCCAGTCCTTGATCGAAGTGGTGGTGGCAGTAGGCATGATGGCTTTGTTGTTAACGGCGATTTTAGCCTTGGTGGCTTTGTCAGTAAAAAACAGCCGGGTGGCGAAAGACCGAGCCCAAGCAGTGAGTTTGGCCCAAGAAGGAGTGGAGTTAATGAGAACTTACAGGGATTATAGCTGGACAGAATTTATAGGGAAAGCTAATGGGTCCAATTATGCTTTGCCGGAAGACTGGACAATAGGGACAGGATTAAGCGATACTTGTCCTATTAGCACTAGTAGTTTTTTTAAACGTTGCGTGGTTTTAAGCCAAAATCCAACACCAGTGACTGTTAATGTGGTGGTATCCTGGAAAGAAGGCGCGCAAACTTATCAAACAAACCAAGAAACGCACTTGACTTTATGGGAAAGATAACAAGTAAATTTTCAATTTTCAATTTTCAATTTTCAAAAATAAATCCGGGATTTACATTAATAGAAGTTCTGACTGTTTCAGGAATAATGGCTTTGTTCAGCGTTACTTTAGTGGCGATTTTGTTATCAACTTTCCGAGGCGGAACAAAGTCTCAATTAACACAGCAAATTCATCAAGACGGTGATTTTGCCCTCAAGGCGATAACCAGAGAGGTAAGAAGGGCAGATAAGATAGCGTGTGGGGCTGGGGAGTTAACGTTAATCATGCCATATGGCGGCACACCGATTGTATATAAGCAATCGGCTGACAGGGTGGCTTCAGACAGCGCGTTTTTAACCGGGGAGTTGGGAAAGGTTTCCGGGCTGACATTTTCCTGCATAGACGGCAGTGGCGGCAACCAGATAGTGACTATTAAATTTACTTTAACTGCCGGAGAGGCGGCGTCCCAGGCCCAGGAAAAATTAAGCCAGGAGTTTGCCACTTCAGTCTCGACGAGACAACAATAATTTAATATAGTAAGATTAATTGTATGCCGTGCTTAAAAAGGAGATATCAGCAGGGACAGGCAGTCTTGATTGTGCTGTTGGTGGGGTAGTCTTAGCAGCTTAGTTATAGGAGATGATTATAATTTGACTGTGGATGATGTTAGGGTTACATATTCGGTTAATGGTGAGGATTTTTTAGAGGGAATTTATCAGGAAAATGAGACAGCGACGGTGGTTTTGGGAGATGGAGTACTGCATACTTTGACGATTGAGTGGGGCGAAAGTTGTCCCGGAGCGGCGTCTTTGCTGATTGCAGTAATTGACAGCAGCAATCAACTTGAAAGATACGGTTGGAATGCCTGTGATTTAGGTGATGATTTTACTTATGTGGCCGATCCAGGCGATGATGGTTATTTAAGGAAGAAAGAATTAGCGGTAGCGGCTAATTCATTAGTAAGAATCAGACCAGTTTACAATCAAGCAACAATCAGAGTCAGCGGTGATAATTTACCGGTCCAGGCTTATGGTATTGATTCTCAAGCCCAATCCCCGACTTTGGAATCAAAAGCGATTCAGGTGAGCCGGACAGTGCCGGCGGCCCCGGCAATTTTTGATTACGTTTTATTTTCAGGAACAAATATTGTAAAGTAAGCATTAACTGCCCTATGAGTTTATTTTTTGGTTTAGATATTGGTTCAACTCAAATCAAGGTGATGCAAGCAGGTAAAAATAACCAAGGCTTGAGAGTGGAAAGATTTGCCTTGGTGGAAACTGACCCAAAGAATCAGGCAGCAGCGATTAAACAGGCCATTAAAGAAGCCGGGATTAAGGGGGCGGCAGAAGTGAATGTGGCTTTGGCGGAAAGTGAAGTGTTTACTAAGATTATTGAGACGCCCAAACTATCAGAAACAGAGTTGGCATCCTCGATTCAGTATGAAGCAGAACAGTATATTCCGGTGGCTTTATCTGAAATAGAATTGTTTCATCAAGTTTTATCCGTTCAGGAAGGGATTGACGGAAAAATGATGAAAGTGTTGTTAATTGCGGTGCCGAAAGAAAGAGTCAATAGTTTATTGAACCTGATTGATCAAGCGGAATTGATCCCTAAAAGCCTAGAAACAGAATTGTTCAGCGTCAAACGGATTTTCAGTAAAGAAGATAAAATTCAAATATTGGTGAGTTGCGGTTACCAAACGACGGATTTAATGATTTTGAGTAAAGGAGTTCCGGTTTTTACTTTCAGCGTTAATGTTGGCGGTTTGGCTTTGACTAGAAGTTTGATGAATGAATTAAATCTGCCGGTTGATCAGGCCGAAGAGTATAAAAAGACTTATGGCATGAAAGCTGATTTACTCGAAGGCAAGGTCGCTAAAATATTAACTTTAGTCGTGGATGAAATAGTCAGTCAGATTAATAAAGCCACAATGTTTTTACAACAACAAGGTTTTAATAAACCGCTGGAGGAGTTGGTGCTGTCAGGCGGCGGCGCCTTACTGCCGGGATTGAGCGCTTATTTAGCGGCCAAGTTGAACTTGGAAGTAGTGGTGGGCGACCCGTTTGTTAAGTTTATCAAAGACGATGCCTTTAAAAAAATGGTGACCCAGGAGAGTAATCCCCAACTAACCACTGTAACCGGGTTAGCTGTTAAAGGATTGATCTAGAATGGAAGTTAATTTATTAACCAAAAAATTAAATAAAGTCAGAGACCGGCAAAGAATCAAAAAGTTAGCCGGAAAGATTTTATTGGCAAGCATACTGGTTCTGGCTTTAATAATGACGGGATTATCAAGCTATGCGTTGAGTATAGCCAATAGCAATAAAAAGCTTGAACAAAAGATTAGTTTAACAAAAAATAAAATTACCCAATTCCAGGAGATAGAAAGCAAGCAGGTTTATTTGGTGAGTAAATTGGGCTCGTTTGCGGATCTAGTGAAGCTGCAGGAGCGGCACCAAGCCGTGGCAGGAAGAATTTTTAGCATCATTCCCAGCGGAACTTCTTTACAAGGATTTGATGTGAATGAGGACGGAAAAATAGTTTTGTCAGGGAGAGTCCCTGACTGGCTAAAATTATATGAATTGTTAAAGCGAATCAAGACTCCAGCAACGAATCAATTAAGGGTCGTGCAAGCGCAAGTTAACAAGATTAGTTTTGGGAAGACGGGCGAGATAAATTTTGATATTAATATTGTTTTGTCAGGGGTTAATCAATGAAAACTAAACAGTTGATCATTATGTCAGGAATCGCCATAGTTTTGGGGATAGTTGTTTTTGGGCCAACTTTGTCTAATTTGCAAAAAAGATTAAGTATTAATAAGAAACAAAAAACAGAGCTAGGTAATTTGGAGAAGAAATTACAGATTTTAGAGGGGATTGATAAGAATTTGGTTACAGATAGAGTCAAGAAAATGGAAGCGGTGTTTCCATCCGACAAACCAATAATTCAATTACTATCGGGCCTATCTCAGTTAGCGGCTAAGCATAATTTAAGTTTTGGCGGGATAAGTTTAAGCCCCGGATCTTTAACCAAGACAGATGAAAAAAAAGCTGAGACTGATTTATCAGATTTAACTTTTGGTTTTGAGGTGGACGGAGAGTTTAACAACGTCTTGAAATTTTTGCGGGAATTAGAGACTACGGCCCCCTTAATGAAAATAGATAAAGTTGGCTTAACGATTAAAACCAGTCTATTGATTGACAATATTAGTACTGTGGTAACTGCCGATATCAATGTATCGGCTTTTTACCAACCAGCGCCAAAATCGTTAGGCACGATCAGCCAGCCAGTCAAGTTATTATCAAGAAGCGAAGAAGCAATTTTAAGCCGGTTATTTAATTTTACTCATTTTCAGGCAGTGTTGCCGGTGGCGCAGACGGGAAAGACGAATCTGTTTGATTTTGGTCAGTAAGCATCACTCTGACCCTTAAGCCCTGTTTAATAGCTTTAACTTTGACTAATTCCCTGATGGCGTTAATAATTTTACCGCCTTTGCCGATAACTTTTCCCATATCGACCGGGTCGACAGTAATGGAAATTAAATGAGTGTTTGATTCGTCGATATTTTCTGTGACTAAAACTGACTCAGGATGATCGACTAGGTTAGAAACAAGATATTTAGTGAGATTAAGCATGGTTATTTTTTAATTAGTCGGGCAACGGTAAAAGTGGGTTTGGCACCTTGGGATAACCAGTAATCAATTTTTTTTTGATCAAATTTAAGGGTGTGCGGGTGAGTGTTAGGGTTATAAATGCCGAGCAAGTCCAGATATTTACCGTCACGTTTATCTCTGGCTTCGTTGACCACAATTTTGTAAGTGGGATAATTTTTTTTACCGGTGCGGGTTAGTTTGATTTTAAGCATAGGGAAATTATAACAGATTTAGCGGCGGCTTGTTCGGCAGCCTGTTTAGTTTTACCTCTCCCCTCACCTTTCAACTGCCTTTTTAGAAAAACCTTGACAATAAAAGTTTTATTATGGTCCGGGCCAAAACTCTTAACTAATTGATACTTAGGAGCGGTCTGGAATTGTTTCTGCCAGGTTTCCTGAAGCTGGCTTTTAAAATCATGGATATCTGTCTGGTTAAGTAAAAGGGTCAGTTTATGCAATAAATTTTGATAGATAAAATCAGCCGCTTTTGTAAATCCTTGGTCAAGATAAATAGCGCCGATAAGAGCTTCAAAGGTGTTGGCCAGCAAGCTGACATTGGTTTGGCCGCCGGCCTTTTTTTCACCTTTGGACATGATTAAATTTTGGCCTAAATTAAGTTTAATGGCGGCGGCGGCCAAGGTTTTGGTTTGAACAATGGCGGCTCGTTTTTGGGTCAGCCGGCCTTCAGACAACTTGGGATAAGTTTTAAATAAGAAGTCAGAGACAACCAGTTCCAGAATGGCATCGCCTAAAAATTCCAAGCGTTCATTAGATTGATGACTGCCTTTTTTTTCGTTGATTGCCGAACGATGAGTTAAGGCGGTTTTTAGCAAGGTTTGGTCGTTAAAGAGAATCATTTTTTGATAATTGCTCCTAAGACGCCGTTGATAAATTTGGGAGTTTTAGCGCTGCCGAAAGTTTTAGCTAACTCAATGGCTTCATCAATAACGACTTTAGGAGGGGTGGTTGGAGAGGATTTGAGTTCTTTAAGAGCCAGTCTTAAGATGGCCAGGTCAACTTTGTTTAATTTATTGACCGGCCAATCCGGGGCGTTTTTGGCGATAATTTGATCAATTCTTGGGTCAAATTTTTCCCCATGAAAACTAGCGGAATAAAGTTTTTTAAATTGTTTGATGCGCTGGAGGTGGCGAGGATCTAAGCGAGACTTCATTAATACTTTTTGCAGTTTGAGCAAAGTTGGTGCGAGAGTTTATCCTGATGGCAGTAGGGACATTTCTGCACATTCGGCTTGGTCAGTTTAATGGCGGCTCGGCGTTTGCCTTGGCGCCGGGAAGAAATTTTTCTTTTTGGTTGGGGAGGCATATTTTAATTTAAAGAAATTTGATTCATTGTATGCTTTTCCAACTGTTTTTTCAAGAGCGAGGTTAGCGGTTGGCAGTCCAGGGCGGCCTGACGGGTGAGATTAATCAAATCAATATCAGTTAAAGAGGCCAGCTTTAGTTGTAAAAATCCGTGCTGTTTTAAGCCATAAAGACTGCCGGGCCCTCTTAATTTCAGGTCCAGTTCGGCTAATTTTAGCCCTGAATAATTAGTTTCCAGATATTTTAAACGTTTAAGTGCTAACTGGTTTTGGCTGAAAATCAAACAATAAGAGTTTTTTTCGCTCCGGCCAACCCGGCCGCGGAGTTGATGTAATTGGGCTAATCCAAATCGTTCCGCATTCTCAATAATCATGACGGTCGCGTTAGGAAAATCAATTCCGACTTCAATTACCGGCGTGGCCACTAAAATATTAATTTTGTTTTTCCTAAATTGCTCTAGAATATGATCTTTATCTTTGTTCTTTAGCCGTCCATGAATTAAGCCTAACTTTAATTGATTAAAGACAGAGTTTAATTGATTAAATTCATGAGTAACGGCTCTAATATCCTGCATGGTTTCTTTTTCAGACGGCTCGATTAAAGGACAAACGATGAAAGCTTGGATGTGGTGGGTGTTGATTTGTGTTTCAATCCAGTGGTAGGCAGACAAGCGCTTTCTCAAGGGGACAACCCAGGTTTTAACGACTTTTCTGCCGGCCGGCATTTCGTCAAGAATAGAGAAATCGAGATTACTATAAACAGTTAGAGCTATGGTTCTAGGGATTGGAGTGGCAGTCATGGTTAATAAATGCGGAGTAGTTTTTGTTTGGGAAATAAGTTGAGATCTTTGTTTAACGCCGAAACGGTGTTGTTCGTCAATGACCACAAGACCAAGGTTAGATAAGTTAAGTTTTCTGAATAAAAGGGCATGAGTGCCGATGTAAATATCTCCGTCCGAGGCGGATCGGCCTTTGGTCGAAGAAGTCACTAATTGAATTTTAATTCCGATTTTAGCGAAAACAGCAGTGAAGGTGTTAAAGTGTTGGGAGGCTAAAATGGTGGTCGGGGCCATTAAGACAGATTTGAAGCCATTGAGGTAACTGACATAGATGGCGATGGCCGCCAAAACGGTTTTACCTGAACCAACATCGCCTTGAAGCAGTCGGTTCATGGGCTGATTTTTTTCTAAATCAGATAAAATTTCCTTTAAACATCGGTTTTGGGCCGAAGTTAAATCAAAAGGCAAAGAAACAATCAGGCTTAAGATTTTTTCCTGATCAAGATTAAACCGATAACTAAGCTTTTTTTCTTTCCAGGCTTTTTGCTGTTCAATTGCCTCCAGTTGCAGTAAAAACAGTTCATCAAAGCTTAAGCGTTTAGTGGCGCTATTAATTTGAGCTTGATTTTTTGGGAAGTGGATTTGTTGAATAGCCTGATTTAAATCGATTAAGTTAAATTTAATTCTAATATTATTTGGCAGCCAGTCCTGAATTTTTGTAAAGCGTAAAAGATTATGGATACGGCGGCGCAGGGCTTTGGAAGAGACTCCCTTGGTTTCCGGATAGATCGGCACCAAGCGGCCGGTGTGGATTAACGGACCGTTGACTTCATACTCATTACCCGCTAAACTGACACTTACCCCCGGCCTTAAAGTTTTAATTAAAAACGGCTGATTAAAATAAGTCATTTCTTTAATCCCGGCATCAATTTTAACTAAAATTTTCTGAACTGTTTTACCGAAACGAGTATAAATATTTTTACTGCTGATGACTACTCCCTGCTTATAATTTCTTAAATCCTCATACCGGAAGGGATAGTGGTGGAGTAAATCTTCGTTTTTAAAGATATTTAGTTTTTCCAGGGCGGTTTTAGAAAGCATAAAACAGAGGCAAAAGTGATCCGATCAGCAGACTTAAGCCGGAAATGATGACTAAAACAGTGAAGAATCTTCTTTGTTTTTTGGTAAGCCTCATATGATTTTAACAAATGTTTTTTTGCCGATTTTAACTTTATCCCCGATTTTAATGGGTTGGTTAAAATCAGTTACGGCTTGATTATTTAAATCAACGGCTTTTTGCTGGATTAATCTTTTGGCCTCGGAGTTACTGCCGACTAAAGCGGCCACAGTCAACATCAAATTAGCTTGGGCTTTAACTGTTTGCTTATATTCCGGGGCTTTTTTCTGAAACGTCTGTTCGAAATGGGTTTGAGCCGTTTGGGCTTTTTTAAGGCCGTGATATTGCTGGATAATTTCCAAAGCTAAAAGTTTTTTAACCGATAAAGGATCACCTGAAGGCATGTTTTTATCAGTAAAGAATTCATAGTAATCAGGCATTAATTCATCGTGGACAGCCATTAATTTTCCAAACATATCTTCGGCAGTATCGGTCAGCCAGATGCAGTTGCCGGAAGTTTTACTCATGGGTTGGCCGTCGGTACCGGAAATCATTTTGCCGGCCAAAACATACTTTTCATGATGATTGATCTTTTGCTGCAGCTCCCGGCCGATTAACATGTTAAAAGTTTGATCAGTGCCGCCAATCTCCAAGTCTACATCCATCACCACTGAATCGTAACCTTGTAACAGCGGATACATGGTTTCGTGATAATAAACCGTATCGTCGAGCTTTAACCGTCTTTGGAACATTTCCCGCTTAAATAACTGGACAGCGGAAACTTTCGAGGCAATTTCAATGATGTCTTTCAAATTCATTTTTAGCAACCAGTCGCCGTTGTATTTAATCTTGACTTTATTAAAGTCAATAATCGGTTTAACCTGGTCTTTCCAGGTTTTGATATTTTGATCAATTTCCTTTTGGGTAATTAATTTCCTGCCGGTAGCTCTTTGGGATGGATCCCCCACTAGAACAGTCCCGGTGCCGAACAGCAAAATCGCTTCATGGCCCAAATTAGCAAACTGCTGGAGTTTGCGTAGCATGACGGTGTGGCCTAAATGGAGCTTGGTGGCTGTTGGATCAATGCCTAAGTAAAGCCGGATTTTTTTCTTGGCCATTAATTTTTCCAATCCCTCCCGGCTGGGCAAAATCTGCTCCACTCCCCTGGTTAAAAGTTGGTCAATGGTTAACATAAGTTTATTGTAACTGATTTCGAAAAAAATTAAAGGCGTTTTGCCAAATTAAACCACCGCTCATGGCAATTTTTTTAGCTAAATAACCGGTTGGCGACTAAGACGCAGAATTCTGTCAGCTGTTATTGGGCTGGCGTGACTAATATCTAAGCTTTTGCGGATTTTTTTAACGTCTTTTTTTAGCCCTGTAATGTTGGCTTCCAGGCTTTTAACGTTAGTTTTCAAGCTTTTAACATCGATTTTTAATCCGGTAACATCAATTTGAACGGGTTTGATACCATCATGAATAATTTTTTTTATTTTACCTAAATCATTATTAGTTAGCATAAACTCAAGTTATCACACTAAGATTATTTTTTCAACCAGGAAACGCCAAGATAAGTAAAGGGAGTTTCAATAACAGACATGAGACACTTTAATAACCAGTATGGCCAAATCAGAGAAACAATAAACCAAAAACTGCCGGGAGTGTAAAACGCCAGAAACATAAAGATAGAAGTATCAAAAAGCTGACCAATGAAGTTGGATAAGTTGTTTCTTAGCCAAAGATTAAGTTGTAAGCGTCGCTGGTGGGCAAAAAGCGCTTGGCCGGAGGCAAGACAAGGGCGAGGATGGTATAAGCGGCTAAACCGATAAGGCTAAGAGTTCAGCGGCGACAATTTTTGCGCTTTGTCCATAATAATAAAATGAAGTATATTATATCTATGTCCAGTTGGCAAAGGGTGTGGCGGAAACGAATGATCAAAATTAAGGAGTTTTCCCGTAACTATAAAATCAGGACTAAGGCAGATGTGGTCAGGTTGTTGGCGGTCGTAGCTTTTTTTGGTTTATTAACCCTGTCTTTATTGGGAGTGGTTTTATTTGCCTGGTATTCCCGGGATTTGCCCAGACCGGATAAAGTAGTTAGACGGGAAGGATTCAGCACGAAGATTTTAGATCGCCACGGCGAACTTCTATATGATGTGTTTGCCGATCAGCGCCGGACGCCGGTGACTTTGGACCAAGTGCCTTATTTAAATTCCGGCGGCTGGCCGGCGGCTCGACTTTAACCCAGCAGTTGGTGAAAAATACTTTATTGAGCCAGCAAAGAGCGGTGAGCCGAAAAATTAAAGAGTTTGTTTTGTCAGTCCAAATAGAAAAAAAGTATACCAAGGACGAAATTTTACAGATGTATTTAAATGAGTCGCCTTACGGCGGGACGGCCTGGGGCGTGGAAGCGGCGGCGGAAACATATTTTGGCAAAAAAGTGAGCGAGTTGAATTTAGTCGAGTCGGCGATTCTGGCCGGACTGCCGCAAGCGCCCAGCACCTACTCCCCTTTTGGAGTGAATACAGAGGCTTATAAAGACAGAACCAAAGCGGTATTACGGAGAATGCGAGAGGATAACTACATTACTAAAGACCAAGAAAAGCAGGCGCTGGCTGATTTGGAGACAGTTAAGTTTGCGGCGGAAGGGTCGGACTTTAAAGCGCCTCATTTTGTGATGTATGTCAAACAGAAATTAATTGATCGATATGGAGAAAGATTAGTTGAGCAGGGCGGGTTAAAAGTGACGACAACTTTAGATTGGCAGTTACAGGAAAAAGCCCAAGCAATTGTGACAGAAGAGATTGCCAAGGTTGAAGATATTCATATTACCAATGGAGCGACGTTGGTCATAGACCCGCAGACGGGGGAGATTTTGGCGATGGTGGGGTCGAAAAATTACGCGGCCGAAGATTATGACGGTAAGGTGAACGTGACTTTATCTTTAAGACAGCCGGGTTCGGCAATTAAACCGGTGACTTATGTAACTGCTTTTAGAAAGGGTTATAGTCCCGCGACAATGATAGCTGATGTGTTGACTGAATTTCCAGGCGGAGCTAATCTTCCAGAGTATAAACCGAAAAATTACGACGGCAAGGTGCATGGACCGGTGCAGTTGAGATATGCTTTGGGCAGTTCTTTAAATATTCCGGCAGTGAAATTATTGCAGTTGGTGGGAGTGAAAGATATGTTAACTACGGCTTATCAAATGGGATTTACCACCCTTGAGCCCACAACTGCTAACGTTAACCGCTTTGGATTGTCAGTTACTCTCGGCGGCGGCGAGATCAGGTTAATTGATATGGTGGCCGCTTACAGCGCTTTTGCTAATTTAGGATTTAAGGTGGAGCCGGTGAGCATTCTCAAGGTAGAAGATGCCCAGGGTAAGATTTTGGAAGAGAATAAACCGGTGGCGAAGCAGCGAGTTTTATCGGAAGAGGAAGCATTTTTAATCAATGATATTTTAGCGGATAACAAGGCGCGATTAATTACTTTTGGCGCCAACAGCCTGTTAAATATTGTTAACCGGACAGTAGCGGTTAAAACTGGTAC
>Ga0075684_112_pt1 | contig 12686 bp, 10 predicted proteins | sample RifGroA2_FD_67686 | JGI IMG/M metagenome (GOLD analysis project Ga0075684, IMG submission 67686) | Microgenomates (Levybacteria) bacterium GW2011_GWA2_40_8 | reverse complement strand
CTGTCAATGCGCCCATTACTTTTCCCATGTCTTGAATTGAAGATGCGCCGGTTTCAGAAATTGTTGACTCAATAATCTTTGCGACTTCTTCTTCCGACATTTGTTCAGGCAGAAATGTTTGTAAAATCTCAAGCTCTTTTTGTTCCTTATCGACCAGCTCTTGACGTCCGGCTTTTTTAAATTCCTCAATTGAGTCCCGTCTTTGTTTGGCTTCCTTTTGAATAACAGTTAAAACATCTTCAGAAGAAGCACTATATCCTGCTCCGCCTTTCTGGATTTCGTGATAGTTTATTGCAGATAATAATAAACGCAGAACCGAAGTCCGGAGCTCGTCTTTTGCAAGCATTGACTTTTTTAGTTCCTCTTGTAATTTTTGCTTGTCCATCCCGTTAGAAATAACAGAAATAACTATAATTTAGCTCTAATTTGTTTAATATGATTTTCATAAATCTTGACAACACCTTTCAAATTTCTAACGGGATCCATCCCCTTATTATACTATTTCCCTAAATCTTTGATTCGTTTCAATAAATACTCTTTATTGTTCTTGGACAAATCTTCATCGACTTCTTCAAAAAGCTTTTGCAAAATTTCTCCGATTCTCGGGCCGGGTTTGATGTTAAGCTCTCTCATTACATCGTTTCCATCAACTGCCATATCTTCTATGGAGAAAGGTTTAGGAGCAAGTTCCCCTGCCACTCTTTCTTTGAATTTTTTAAGTCTCCAGCTTTCTGCTGTTTGAGTTCCTCCGCCAAGCCTATCTCCGATTCGAAGATTCATCATATCTCTGACATTTTCGACCCCAATTCTTCTAATAAATCTTCGAACAGCCGAGTCTGTTATCTTTTCGTCTACAGAAAACATATGCCACCTTATTAACGTTACTATTTTCTCCGTTTCCTTATTTGAAAATCTGAGCCGCTCGCATATTTCTTTTGCAATCTTTGCTCCTATAACTTCGTGATTATAAAAAGTAACAAGTCCTTTATCGTCAGATCCAGAGGCTTTAGGTTTGCCTACGTCATGAAGAAGAGCAGAAAGTCGCACGATCGGATCGCTAGACGGACAATGCTTAAGCGAGAGAAGATTGTGGGTCAGTACGTCTTCTGTGTGATGTCTTCCTGGACGGGCTTGGGAAATTCCCTTTCCTTCCAATAGCTCTGGTAGAGTCCTTTCCAATAATCCAGAATCCATAAGAAGCATAATTCCTCTATGGGGGTCACTACTTGAAAGAATTCTTAGGAGTTCGTCTCGAATCCTTTCTTTTGAAATGTCATCAATGAGTTCTGAGTCGTTTTCTATTTCCCTAAATGTTTGATCATCAATGTTAAATCCTAATTCCGTAGCAATTCTCACCGCGCGCATTAAACGAAGCGCATCTTCTTTAAATCTTTTTTTGGGATCTCCGACTGCTCTGACGAGCTTTCTCTGAAGATCGGTCCTTCCTTCGTAGGGATCAACAATTTGGATTTTATCCTTTTCAATATCAAATGCTATAGCGTTAATCGTAAAATCCCTTCGTGCCAAATCTTCCTCGATTGTTTCACCCCATTTCACTTCTTCCGGCCTTCGCCTGTCTTTATAAACCCCCTCCGTTCTAAAGGTAGTAATTTCCAAGACCTGCTTTTTTCCATCTATCTCAATAGGAACTCCTACGGTTCCAAATATATTGTTGTAGAAGCTGTCTTTAAAAGTTTTAAGAATTTCCGAAGGACGAGCGGAAGTAGCAAAGTCCCAGTCCTTAACTGCTACCTTTAACAAAAGACTTCTTACGCAACCTCCGACGAAATACGCTTTGTACTTTTCCCCCTTCAGTTTTCTGTAAGAGGCTAGGACGATTGGAGGAATATTCTTTTCGACGCTTTCCATAAAACTTTGTGTTTGATATAGTATAGCAAAATGTCCCCAAGACCCACGTTAAACGTTGAAATTCTGGGAAAACTTAGGAGTATCGATAATTTTAAATACCCAGAGCTTATAAAACTTCTTCTCCGAAACAGAGGAGTTAAGACATCGGAGTTTAATGACTTTTTAAATCCAGATCTTTCAAAAGTTACAGCAAAAAATGTCGGTATAAATCTCGGGGATCTTGAAAGAAGCATTAAAAGAGTGAAGAACGCTATTAAAAAGAAAGAAAAGATCGTAATTTTTGGAGATTATGATGTAGATGGAATCTGCGGATCGGCTATTTTATGGGAAACTTTAAGGGACTTGGAGGCTCAGGTTTTACCTTACATTCCGAATAGATTTGAGGAGGGATATGGACTTTCAAAAGCAGCAATTACAAATTTAAAGTCAGAGATACCGGACGTAAAGCTTGTAATAACGGTAGACAACGGAATAGTCGCAGGAGACGGAACAGAATTTGCCAAATCCTTGGGGGTTGACGTAATTATTACAGATCACCACGTTTCGGGTGATCGTTTACCGAAGGCCTTTTCTATAGTTCATACGACTCGACTTTGCGGTGCAGGAGTAGCATACATTCTTGCGAAGGAAATTCGAAATCCGAAATCCGAAATCCGAAAAAATGACGATCATTTAGAATTAGTTTGCCTAGCTACGATCGCAGATCTGGTCCCGTTGACTGGAGCAAACAGAACGCTTGTAAGTTTGGGAATTAAAAAACTTCGGGAGACAAAAAGACCGGGTTTAATCGAACTTTTCAAGGAAGCAGAAATCGAGGCATCAGAGATTGATACTTATGTGATTGGGCATATTATAGCTCCCCGTCTTAATGCAATGGGAAGAATGGAAGATGCAATGGATAGTTTACGCCTATTGTGTACAAAAAATTCCCAAAGAGCAAAAGAGTTGGCAAAAAAATTGGGAGACACAAATAGGATCAGACAGACTTTGACAATTGATACTTTTTATCACGCCAAAGCTCAAGCAGACGGGAAAACAAAAAAGAAACTTTTATTTGTTCATCACGAGAGCTATCCGGAAGGTATCATAGGTTTGGTTGCGGGAAGACTGACTGAGGAATATTATCTTCCCTCAATAGTTATTTCAAAAGGCAAGAAAATAAGTAAGGCATCTGCTAGATCCATTTCCGGATTTAACATCATTGAGTTTATAAGAAACGCTTCTGAGTTTTTGGTAGATGCGGGCGGACATCCCATGGCAGCGGGGTTTACCTTTGAGACAAAAAACTTAAATAAAGTTGAGAAGAAATTCCAAGAACTTGCAGAGAAGGCGATAAAAAAAGAATTACTTTTGAGAAAAAGAAGAATTGATTGTGAGATTGCCTTGGAGAGCGTGAGTCTTAATCTTTACAATGAAATATCAAAACTTGAGCCATTCGGGATGGGAAACCCTACGCCTGTTTTTCTTTCAAGAAACATTGAAATAATTGATGTATGGAGAGTGGGAGCGGAGAAAAAACACTTAAAACTTAAGTTTCAAATTCCTGACAACAAATCAATAATCGACGGAATTTGGTTCGGAATTGGCGATGAAAATGTATTTAAGATAGGAGACAAGGTTTCAATTGTTTATAGCCTTTCTCTTAATGAGTGGAATGGAGTAAGGAAGGTTGAGCTGCGCTTGAAGGATTTAATTCTGGAAAATCAAAGTCCTCAGAAGCCATTTTAGCTATCTGGTTTACTCTTGGATAATTGTTCATGATACGCTCAAGTTTCATAATCTCACGATCTGCTTGACCATCAGGCATCCCACCATCTAGTAGAATTGTTATATACTTTTTGAAATAAGCTTTTCTTCTTTCGCCAAGTCCAACACTAGTTCTTCTGTATAAACTCCTAGCCTTTCTAATGAGCCTTGCTTCGTCGAGTCCTTCAAAAGACTCTCTTAGCTGAAAACCTTCTGTTGGATGGAGCGCTTCCCAGACCGTAATAGAAACTTCAATAGATGAGAGAAGGAGCTTATCCACCTCGACTCGTAATGAATTCAGATGAGTAGCCATCTCGGTTACAGAGGAAGTTCTGTCAATTGCCTCTATCTTCATTAAGCTTTCCTCTTCGGCTTCCTCTTGGGGAACACCCTGATCGATAGAAATGGTTTTCAGTTGATCAGCGGAATATAGAGCCCTTGAGTGAATTATCTCCTTAGCTCTTCTTCTTATTTCTTCTGAGATTCCAGCTTTGGTCTGATCGTCTGTACCATCCGACTCAAACTTAGCCTTAATTGCCTCCAGGGACTTTCTTTCATGAGGACTTAGATCTTGTAGGATCGCAAAATACATTGGAAAGCCGGAAACTGCAAGCTGTCTTCGTAAAGTTACAGCTTCGGTGAGAAGTCGTCTTCTTCTATCCTTAACTGATTCTAGGAACTCTTTTTGTAATCTAGCCTTTTCCTCGTTGGTATCTACATCGGAGACTCCGACGTCTCTTTTTAAATGAGAAATTGCGCTAAGAGTTTGGTCATATGCAGTTCTTACAAGAAGCTCGTAGCTGTTTCGTGCTCTTGCCTCTATTTCGTCCTGGGTCTCTTTACGAGGTAGCTTGGTGTAGATTCTCTCCTGCGTAACAAATCTTTCTTGCTGAGCAGTTATTTCAACTTCGGGTGCCCCAATCTCTCTTAGAATCCCTAAGTAGTTGTCATTGTAGCGGCGTATATTCCTCAATCCTCTTCCTTCCCGAGGCAACATTAACACGCCCGATGTTTGTATTTGCTGACTTCTGTCTCCGTCTGGATTGCTTCTTCTTGGATCTCTATCTCCTGTCATAGGTTTAAATTCTACCATATCTTATAGTAGTGAGTCAATTGAGGCTTGTGTGGGATTTGGCAAAATAATACAATACTTTTATGTCAAGTATGTCAAGAACGCTTGCGAAAGACAGCTTAGAAAACATTGGAAAAAAGATTAAGCTTTTCGGCTGGGCAATAACCGTTAGGTCTCATGGGAAAATCGCCTTTTTTGATTTAAGAGACCGATCGGGGATCATTCAGATTGGGGGATTTTCCCCCTCGGTTGTTGAAGCAATTTCTGCTCTTAGCCAGCAGGATGCGGTAGAAGTTATAGGTACGGTTAAGAAAAGAGAAGAAAAGTATATAAACAAGAATACGCCTCTTGGAGAAGTAGAGGTAGAAGCATCAGAAGTAAAAATCGTCTCAAAAGCAGAAGAAGTGCCCTTTGATATGGGAGGAAAAGACCTTCCTTTGGAGCTTCCGACGCTTTTGGATCATCGCTCGGTTTCTCTAAAGCACCCCAAAGTTTTGAAGATTTTTCAGGTTCAGGCAGGTTTAGCTGAAGAATTTCGTAATGCAGCGAAAAAACTGGACTGCACGGAAATTTTTGTTCCCACAATAGCATCCGGCGCCACGGAAGGAGGAGCAGATGTATTTGAGATTGACTATTACGGAAATAAAGCTTTCTTAACTCAAAGCCCCCAGCTTTATAAACAGATGCTTGTTCCTGTTTTTGAAAGAGTATTTACGATTGCCAAAGCTTATAGAGCAGAGCCTTCTGTTACGACAAGGCATCTCTCGGAGGCTACACAAATGGATATTGAAATAGGATTTATCGAAAGCTTCGAAGATCTTTTGAATGCACTGGAGTTTGTGGGGACGGAGATGATAAAAAATGTTTCGGAAAAACACGAAGATATACTAAAAGAATTTGGCGTTGAAAAACCTCTTGTCCCAAACGTTGTGCCTCGTTTGACATTAAGAGAGGCTCAAAAAATCGTGTCTAAAAGAACCGGCAGGGATCTTTCCGAAGAGCTGGATCTTAATCCGGACGATGAGGCGGAGATTTGTAAGTGGGCCAAAGAAGAAAAGAAGTCTGATTTTGTGACAATCACTCATTTTCCAACGAAAAAACGTGCTTTTTACACCATGCCCGATCCAAAAGATTCGGAGTATAGTCTTTCCTACGATCTTTTGTTCAGGGGACTTGAGATTCTTTCGGGCAGTCAAAGGGTGCATGAGCATGCAAGGCTGATCGAGAGGATGAAGGAAAAGGGAGTCGATCCTAAAAACTTTGGAATGTATCTAATGGCATTTAAATACGGAATGCCTCCGGAAGGAGGCTTCTCTTTTGGACTCGAGAGAGTAACTATGAAAGTTTTGGAGCTTTCAAACGTTAGGGAAGCATCTTTATATCCTAGAGACATGGAGCGAGTCGATGAAAGATTCTCAAAAAAAGAAAAATAAGAGAGACTACTTCACTCTTATTCCCTTAATTCTTTTTACTTTTCTAATTGTCATTTTTTTTCTCAACCTTAAAACTTTGGGGGAGATAAAAAAATATTCACTTTTTTCTTTCCCTTCAAGCTTTTCAGTGAAAGAGTATCCAGTTTTAGATAAAAATCTTTTTCCGGAAGTTTCTGCGAAAGGAGCTATAATCGTGGATCGAAAATCAAAAGTTGTTTTATATCTGAAAAATCCGGATCTTCGTTTTGCTCCTGCCTCCACCACTAAGATTATGACAGCTCTCGTGGCTTTGGAGTATTTTAAACCCGAAGATACATTGATAGTTTCCCAAAATAGCGATCCAATAGGCCCTGTTATGTATAAAATCGGCGAAAAAGTAAAATTTGAGGATCTTCTCTATGCCATGATGCTTCCTTCCTCAAATGATGCTGCGGACATTATTTCCGAAAATTATCCCGGCGGAGTCTCTTCGTTTGTCGTGCGAATGAACGAGAAAGCTTCGGAGCTGTCTCTTAAAAATACTCATTATGAAGAGCCGGTGGGGCTTTTGGATGCAAAAAACTACATAAGCCCTAGGGATTTAGCTGCTCTAGCATCCGTAGCTATGGAGAATGAAACGTTCGCAAAGGTCGTGGGAACGAAAGATAAAATAGTATTTGATGCGGATACTAACTTTCCTCTTCTTTTAAGAAACCTCAACAGGCTCTTAGATATTTCGGGAGTGACGGGAATAAAAACCGGATATACTCAGGAAGCTGGACAAGTACTAGTTACATCTAAAACTTTGGAATCTTCCTTTGGGGATCAATCAATAGTTGTTGTTGTAATGCAGTCAGATGACAGATTCTATGATTCAGAAGTTTTAATTGATACTCTTTCGAAGATTAATTTTTTATCCATTCATCCCTAAGGGATGAGACGTAGGCTAGGAAATTATTTCCCTCAAATACAAAGACAGGTAAAAGATACTGCTGTTTTTCCTCCCCAATATAATAGCCCAGATAAACATTTTTTATGAGAATTTCCCCATCAGACGGGACGTATTTCGCAATATAACCTTCTTCTTTTTTTAGCTCCTCAAATGCCTCTTGTGAGGTCTTTATAGAATAAGTTGATTTCTTGTTAAGATCTGGAGTCTGGTAGAGAAAATCCGCGCTTTTTACTTCCAGGCTCTCATCTTCATATGCGAGGACAAGATTCATAGGAGATTTGCCGTTGGGATAATAGACAGGGTAATCCGAAACGTCTTTTTGAAAGAAATATACTCCCATGGCCTGTGCTTTTGACAGACTTGAGGCCTCTGTCAAAGAGCCGTTTTGAATCGAAAAGGGGATTGTAATTGTTTTTTCAGTATCAATATCTTCGTAGAGAAGATCCATAAGGCTTAAGAAATTTGTAGCTAAAGACATAGCTTCCGATTCCGAATCAGGGTCATTAAAAAAAGCAGAAGCTGAAGATAGATCAGATCTTAGAAAAAAATCAAATGTTCGGATATTCATTCTTAATGCTTTCTCGGGGGACTGCCTTTTCCATTCGTAAACATTTCCGGATATTTTCTTTCCCGTTTCTTCAAAACCAATCGCCGATGCTTTTTTATTCGCTTTTTGTAATGCCAGAAGATCCGCGGGAGGAATTCTCATTAGATACAAATCAATTAAATGCGGAAAAGTAGGCAAATTTCCTGATAAAGTATCGATCTGATAAGTCAATTTTTCTTCGGTAACGCTTTTCGGAAATGAAATTTTTGGAAGCTTTCCGAAAGCTGCCTGGGGAGGGGTAGGAGGAGAAGGTCTTATTTTTTCTTTAACAAAAAATGCTCCCCTATAAAGAATATAGATCAGAAGTAAAAAGCCTAGGCCAAATAAGAAGAATCGAAAAATTTTTCTTATGTCATATTTTAATTTGCTCAGGGTCAGCATATCTTGAGTATAAGTTAGAATTTGGCTACAATGCAAATGAATGGTAAGAGTAAGAATTGCGCCAAGCCCAACAGGAAGCCCACACATAGGGACTATGTATCAGGCCCTTTTTAATTATTCATGGGCCAAAAAAAATAACGGAAGATTTTTTGTCAGAATCGAAGACACGGATAGAGAAAGGTTTGTAGAAGGAGCGGAAGAGGAAATTTTCAATACGCTTGATTGGATAGGGATGCCAGAAGATGAAAGCCCGAGAAGAGACGGAGGATACGGCCCCTATAGGCAATCTGAAAGACTTGCGATTTATAAAAAACATGCGGAGGAATTACTTGAGGCGGGCGGAGCATATAAATGCTTTTGTTCCAAAGAGCGTCTTGAGGCACTGAGGGCAACGCAGAAAGCTTCCAAACAGCCGACTATGTATGACGAGCATTGCAGAAACTTAACTCTTGAGGAAATTTCGAAAAATGAAGGAAAGCCTTACGTGCTCCGTTTGAAAGTTCCGGAAGAAGGCAAACTAACCGTTCGTGACGAAATTCGAGGAGATATCGAGTTTGACCCCCTTCTTATAGAAGATTCAGTTCTTATTAAGTCCGACGGTTTTCCGACATATCATTTTGCTGTGGTCGTTGATGACCACTTGATGAAAGTTACCCATGTGATAAGAGGCGAGGAGTGGCTTTCGTCCTATCCTAAGCATGTTATGCTCTATGATTTCTTTGGTTGGGAAAAGCCCTACTTTTATCACACGCCAAATCTTAGGAATCCTGATAAATCAAAACTTTCCAAGCGCCACGGACATGCATCGGTTGATTGGTACAGACAGCAAGGTTTTTTACCAGAAGCTATATTAAACTTTCTTGCTCTTATGGGATGGAGTCATCCCAAAGGAGTTGAAGAATTTGAACTTTCGGAGTTTGTAAAAATGTTTGATCCAAAAGACTTAAAACCTGTTGGACCAATCTTTGATATTCAAAAACTTGAATGGCTTAATGGGGTTTATATCAGAAAACTCAGCTTAGAAGATCTCAGACAAAGACTTCTTGTTTACTACAAAGATGATATGAGTCTGCTTGATATCTTTAAAAGTAACCACATAGATTTATTAATCAGACTAGCTCAGTCCAGGATGAAAAAGCTTTCAGATTTTAAAGAATTGGTATCTCCTCAAAAGCCCAAGAGTTTGTCCTCTTCCCAGAAGAAAACAGCCAGTAAGCTTTTGGAAGTTTTATCTCAGATAAAACATTCCGATTGGATGGAGGAAAATATCTTAAATATCCTGAAAAATTTTAAAAATTCAGAAAATATTTCTATGAAAGAAATTTATTTTCTAATTACCGGTAGAGAACAGGGTCTGCCTCTTATCGAAACAATGGTAAAAATAGAAGGAAGGGAGCAAATTCTTGAAAACCTCAAGTCCCGTGCATGAAAAAAAACCATTTTGAAATAAAAACAAAAAAATTCAAGGTGGGGGATATTCACCTCAATGTTGCGATGGCAGGAAAGGGAGAGCCACTGGTATTTATTCATGGGTGGTCCAATTCATGGATAGGATGGACTCTTTTGGCAAAAGAGCTTGCCCCGTACTATTCGCTTTATATGATTGATCTTCCCGGCTTTGGTGATTCTGATTCTTTGCCCCGCTATTCTTTGGAAATTATAAATGACTATTTATCTGAGTTTATTAATAAATTTGTTCCAAACCCCAAGGCGATAATTGGGGCGTCTTCGGGAACTTTTGTAGCTACTTACTTAGCCGATACCGAAAAATTAGAAACATCATTAATCTTGATCGGTGCAGTTTTAAAAAGAAGAAGGACTCATCTTATTAAAAAAACTTATTCAAAAATACTTTCTCTATCAAGCAACTCAGAAATTGCGCATAAGGCATTTGAGCGAATAATTAAAAATAAACATAGTGCCTATTTTGTCGAAAAATATATCCATGCATATCGATTCGATAAAGACCTTGTTGACCTGTATCTTGTTCCCGGCAGGAAAAAAGTAAATGGGAAAAGCTATGTTCAGCTTGGTGTAGCAATTATGGGCTATATCCTTGAAGAGGAATTAAAAAATATATCTCAAGAAACTCTTCTAATACTTGGGGTAGCGGATAAATATGTTTCAGTCAAAACTGCGCAGTCATTTCTAAGGCAAGCAAAAAATCCAAATCTTTCGCTCTCTATCATTCCGAAAGCTGGCCATAGCCCCTCATACGAGCAGCCCAAAAAAACCGCAAAGGCAATACTAGAATATCTGGAATAGGGGAAAAGGAGTACGCTAATGGGATGTTAGGCTTGACTTTGGTATAATTCACATACATTGCGGAGTCGTATAACGGTAGTACGCATCCCTCTGGAGGATGTTATCTTGGTTCGAATCCAAGCTCCGCAGCAAAGACATTCTCCGTATGTTGTTTTTAGTTAAGTCCTGTAGTATAATTCCACCTTATGCCTGAAAGACTCGCGTTTTATCGAAATATTGATTCCGGCATAAAATATCCTATCGGAGACCTGTTTGGATATGCCGATTCTTTAATTACGGCAAGAACTTCAGCTGCCTATCATTATGGGATAGGATTACTCGATAATGGTGGAGATTATTCTTCGGTTTTAGATTACGGTTCAGGCAGAGGTCACGGTCTTGTGGTTATTCGTGAAAGATTAGGCTCAAGCCGTATTGTAAGCGTCGATAAACATGCCCCATACTTGGAAGCACAACGACTAGCGCTTGCCTCAGGGGAAACAACTGCTCCATACGAATTCTTAAGTTTGTCTGGATCTCCGTTACCATTTGCCGACGAGGCATTCGGAGCTATATTTTTTATGCATGTAATTGAGCATATTGAAGATCCAGAGCGGTTGCTTCGGGAGATGCACCGAGTCTTGCGGAGAGACGGGAAGTTAGTCATAGCTACGCCCAACTTAAAAAATCTAGTTGCGCCAAACCCGACAGATGAGCATGTTTACAGGGAAGGAGAACTGCCTCCTTTGTTATCTGAGGTGGGTTTTGAATCGGCAGAACATCATTTAGTTCCAAATGAGGCCGCTTGGAAAGTCCACAGTAGGAAAAGACTATTGGCTCATTTGCCTGGCGCACGCACTTTAAGAGACAGAATCCCCAGAGCTATTTCCGATAGAGCAATTCTTAGAAGAGGAATTACGCCTAAGCCTTTAACGCTTCATGATTTTGATTTATCTACCAGTCCGCATGATAGAGCCATAGACATTTTAATTCTTGCAAGAAAGATACCACAGCTTATTTCTCAATAGGATCGGACTTTGCTTTTTCCCGACGGGCGAGGAAAATGAAAGGAAGAGCTGCGAATTGGAAAATCGATGATATTGCATAAGAAGTTGAATAATTCCACACATCTGCTGCTTTACCAAGGGCAGGCTGAACCACAATTCCACCAGTTGATCCCATAAGAGAATCAAATGAAAGAACAGTAGCCCTTTGCTGGGATGGAATAATTCCGTTAAGATAAGCCTGTCTTATAGGGGAGAGAGCAGCAAACATGAGCCCCCAGATAAAGATAAGTCCAATTGCTACAACGAAGCTTTGAGTTTGCGAGACCAAAAGTAAAATAACTCCTGAAATGGCGGTTCCTGTCAAAAGATATGTTGTCCGTTTGCTAAAAAGTTTTCTTAACTTTGATGCTGCAATTCCTCCTGTAATTTGCGCCAGAGCAGAGATCGCAGCCACGAGCCCTGCAATGCTGTACGCCTTTTCGTCACCGTAAAGTTCGAGCAAAAACGGTTGGAGAGCATAGAAAATGTAGAAACTGACCCCTGTAATAAATGGAGCGGAAAACATAATCCAACGAACGGGCGGATTTTTAAGACCGTTATCAATTGACGCCTTAAAAATATTTGCCATTTCTTTCAAAGGTTTGCCGGCACGTCTTGGAGAAAATCCCAGATCTTGCATCAAGATAAATGCTGTGGCAAAGTTTAACATTAGAACAGCTGCGCGCAGGATATAGGGGACTCCTAGGTTTGTTACTTGGGCTATTATTCCTCCTCCTAAAGATCCTGTGAGCATTGCTACTCCTCCAATAACTTGCGCTTTCGCAAATACAGAATCCAGAGACCCTTTAAATTTTGTAAAATGCAGGGCATCAACAAGCCATGCCTCTGTTGCCCCTGAGAAAAAAGTATAACCAAGTCCTAAAAGAATTGATGAGAGCGCCCATTGCCAGAAAGGCCCGTGTATCTGCCAAATCCAGAGATACCAAAGAGTAGAGGCAGCCAAAGTCACGGCGCCCAAAAGATATGAAACGCGTCTTCCAAATGTATCTGCCACAATTCCAGTGGGAACTTCAAAAATTACATAGCCTAGCGAAAAGAAAGCGTTGGCTAGAAAAGCTTGGTAATTTGAAAGACCGGCGTCCAGTAAGAAAATTGTGTTAATTCCCCAGATAAAAGAAGTGGCCAAAGTATTTCCTAAAACTAAATAAAGATAAATTGTCTGGATATTTTGAGGACGGCGAAGAAATTTTTTAAACATTCTCTACTAATATAGATTTTTTTCCTCTATGTCAATATAATAGCCCTATGAATTATAAGAATTTTGTAATTGATCTTGCTTATAAAGCAGGGGAGAGAATGAGAAAAGATTTTACATTGGGTATGAAGAAGGAATGGA
>Ga0075684_113_pt1 | contig 13186 bp, 14 predicted proteins | sample RifGroA2_FD_67686 | JGI IMG/M metagenome (GOLD analysis project Ga0075684, IMG submission 67686) | Microgenomates (Levybacteria) bacterium GW2011_GWA2_40_8 | reverse complement strand
AGAAAAAGTAATCGAGAAAATGTCCTTCGACTCTCCTTCGACAGGCTCAGGACAAGGCGCTCAGGATAAAGTAGGTGTGGATGTGCAACTAAAATATGACGGTTTTCGAGTCCAAATTCATAAGGACGGAGAAAAGGTGCGTATGTTTTCAAGAAATTTAGAGGAAATGACCCATATGTTTCCAGAACTTATTAAGGCTACGCTTTCTCAGGTAGAAGCAAAGACGGTAATTTTAGATACGGAAGCACTAGCGTACAACCCCGCTTCCGAAGAGTTTTTGCCTTTTCAGGAAACTACAAAAAGACGCAGAAAGCACGGGATTGACGAGGCTGCTCTAAAGCTTCCCCTAAAAGCATTTGTTTTTGACATTTTATATAAAGACGGCAAACAGCTTTTAGATGAACCTCTCACCGTTCGTATGAAAATATTGGATGAAGTTATTAAAGATGATGGAGTTTTAATTCGCACCAAAAATCAAACAGTAAAAGATCCAAAAACATTAACACTTCTTTTGGAAGATGCAATTTCAAAAGGCCTGGAGGGCCTGGTGGTTAAGAAATTACAAAGTTCATATGAGGCAGGAGGGCGAAATTTTAATTGGGTAAAGCTAAAGCGTCATTCTGACGGGGAACTTTCAGACACGATTGACTGTGTAATTTTAGGCTATATTTCGGGGCGCGGAAAAAGGACGGCTTTTGGTGCTGGGGCACTTTTGGTGGGAGTTTACGATAAGTCAAAAGATGAGTTTGTCTCAATCTCCCGCATTGGTACGGGACTAACGGACGAAGAATGGAGAGAGATTCATAAAAGGGCCGATAAAATAAGGGTGGACCATAAACCGGCCCGCGTTAACAGCTTGATTGTTCCCTCTGTCTGGATAGAGCCTAAAATTGTCATCGAAGTTTTGGCAGACGAAATTACACGTTCGCCACTTCACACTGCCGGTGCTTCGACAAGCTCAGCATCTGGCGAAAAAACTCCGGGCTTTGCCCTAAGATTCCCGCGTTTGGTTTCCTTCAGGGATTCTGATAAAAGAGCGGAGGATGCTACAGAGGTTTCAGAAATCCGCCGCCTCTACGAAATCCAGTATAAGAAGGGGAAAAATAGGTTAATGTCCGATACCAGCAAGAAGTGATGCGCCTGCAAGTCTTACGTTTGTTACCAAACCTCTTCTATGAACCTCAGGCCTTGTAGCCCTATCATAAACCAAGTCCCTTCCTAAAAAATCATCCACGGAATAGAAGACATTTGGCGACATATTAATTTTGCGGGTAGGTTGAGTAGGACCTTTGTAACCGGGCATAGCAATAGTTTTCTATAGGATATTGTCTCCCCAAAAAATTCAATTGTCAAGCCACAAGAAATAATAGATAATAGATCATATTTAATATCTGAATGGCGAGGAATGAAGAATTCGTAAATAGGGCGCTAAGGTTTGCAGTTGATATAATTAGCTTCACCAAAACTTTACCAAAAGAGAGAGCTTTTTGGGTTATTACAGACCAATTAATTAGGAGTGGTTGTTCGATTGGGGCTAATATGACTGAGGCTTTTACGGCCTCAACCAAAAAGGATTACATAAATTTCTATTCATATTCTTTAAAAAGCGCGAATGAAACAATTTATTGGTTGAGACTTATTCAAGAATTAATTCCAAAACATAAAACAGTTAGTAGATTAATGAAAGAAGTAGAAGAATTGTGTAGAATTCTAGCTGCGAGCATAATTACAATGAAAAGAAACTCAAAATAGATATTAGATTTTATCTATGATTTATAATTTAGAACTATGCAGGTAATAGCAGATTTACACTTACATTCTAAATATTCACGCGTCCCAGAAGATCTTGCCGTTCGCCTTTTCTGTTCTATTCGAACACGGCTCACGGAGCGATTCAACGGGACAGCTTTTTGTTTGGTGTTAAAATAATTTGAATATGCAAGTAGTGGCAGATCTACATTTACATAGTAAATACTCACGCGCAGTTTCTAAGGATATGGTTCTTCCGATCATGGCTCAAATGGCCTCAAAAAAAGGACTGGACCTTCTTACGACTGGCGATTTTACACATCCTTTATGGCTTCGAGAAGCAAAAGAAAATCTAAAAGAGATTGAAGAGGGAATTTATTCTCTTAAGCAAACAGCAAACAGACTACAGACTACAGCAGAAAGCAGTAGTCGGAAAGCAGAAAGCAAAAATGAAACCCGTTTCATTTTAAGCGTAGAGGTTTCAAGTATTTATTCCCAGGATAAAAAAGTGAGACGCGTTCATAGCCTATTATTTGCTCCAAACATCGAGACGGCTGAAAAAATAAATAAAGAGCTTTTTAAAAGGGGAGCCAATCTTACATCTGACGGAAGACCGATTGTCGGACTAAATCCGCAAAATTTGCTTGAGATCATACTGTCTGTTGACAAATCCTGCTTTCTTATTCCATGTCATGTTTGGACTCCGTGGTTTTCTTTGTATGGATCAATGTCGGGATTTGATTCTATCGATGAATGTTTTGGTGAATTATCAGACCAGATTTTTGCCGTAGAAACCGGTCTTTCCTCTGACCCTTCGATGAACTGGAGGATAAAAGAGCTTGAAAATCGCTCGATTGTCTCTTTTTCTGACGCCCATAGTCCTATGAAAATGGGAAGAGAAGCTACCGTCTTTGTTCGCAAAGACGGAAATTCGAAATCCGAAGCACGAAATCCGAGTTTTAACTATGACGATATTCGGCGGGCTTTGATGCAGGATTCAAAAGCAAAACTTAAAATAGGCTATACCATCGAGTTTTATCCTGAAGAAGGAAAGTACCACTACACAGGACATAGAAATTGCAACGTTTCTCAAAGCCCCGATGAAACCAAAAAGAAAGGAACTGTCTGCCCTGTTTGTAAAAAGCCCTTAACTGTGGGAGTTATGCATAGAGTAGAGGAACTTGCGGAAAGTCCTGAAGATTTTGAGAGCAAACCAAATTCCTCGGGGCTTATCTGGAATCTAGATCCCAGAAAATTGCATCCGCCATTCGTGAAGCTTGTGCCTTTAAATGAAATAATTGCAGAAGTAATTGAATCTCCTGTCGGAAGCCCGAAAGTGGCTAGAATTTTTGGTGATCTTGTTGAGAAATTTGACTCCGAAATGAATGCCCTATTAAAAACCTCAATTTCAGAGATTGAAAAAGTTTCGGGAGCAGATATTGCTTCTGCAATTAATAAAGTGAGAATTGGCGATCTATTTATCCAGCCAGGCTACGACGGGGAGTATGGCATTGTTAAGATTTCCAAACGGAAGGATGTAGCGGACGTTTCGAAAAACATCGATCTTCAGAATCAGCTTGGACTTGACATTTAATTACCAAGGTATTAGTCTACAGACAAATGAATCCCGTTAGATAGACGGGATGATTGAATATAATAGTTAGGAGGATAAATATCTAACGGGATGAACAGCTTAATATCCTATTTATCGGATTTTTACAGTAAATTTCCCAAGCTTTCCTCATCTGTCCGCGGAATAGTTGTTGATGTAATGCCGTGGGTAGCACTTATCGCAGGATTCCTTTTGGTTATAATGGCTGCAATCGATCTTACCTCCTCCCCATTTGTCTCAATTCTTGCGGGGCCGGTTCTTGCATATTTAATGCTTTCTGCAGTTTTATCTCTTATCTCGGGCGTTTTGCTTTTGTCTAGCTTTCTACCGCTTAGGAAAAAACAAAAAAAAGGATGGATGCTTCTATTCCTCGTGGAACTTCTATTTATTCTAAGTCCTGTCTTAAGCTTTAATTTGGGCAACATTATTTTAAATTTGATCCTCGCAGGAATTGGGTTTTACCTCCTATTTCAGGTCAGACATGCCTACAAATAGCTTGATTCAGCGCTCTTATTTTGTTTATAATCGGCAAAGAATTTCTCTAAGATGAAATTGATCGTAGGGTTAGGTAATCCTGGAGAGAAATATGAAAAAATACGCCATAACTTAGGTTTTATGGTTCTTGAAAATTTCCTCAAAGCCTACGCACCGGTTTCGCAGACCTCCTGGGATAGCAAAGATAAATTCAAAAGCTTGGTAGCGGAAATTGAGTGGAATTCAAGAAAGCAAAAGAGCCTGGAAAAAGTTATTTTAGCAAAACCCAAGACTTACATGAATAATTCCGGAATGGCCGTGAGTTTGCTTTCAAAATTTTATAAAGTCAAACCAGAAGACATCTGGATAATTCATGATGAAATAGATTTGCCGTTGGGAGCTATGAAAATAAGGTTTGGCGGATCTGCTGCAGGTCACCGCGGAGTGGAATCAGTAATTGATGCTCTCAAAACTGACAAATTCTGGAGATTTAGGATGGGAATTGGATTCTCAAAAAGTAAGGATTCGCTTGCAAAAACACACTTGGGGAATACCACAGAATTTGTCCTGCAGGGTTTTTCGGGGAAAGAGAGATCAAAAGTAAAACTTCTTCTGAAAAGGGGAGTAAAAGCGATAGAGACAGCGCTTGAGAAAGACATACAATCCGCGATGAACCAATTCAACACCAAATAATTGTTATAATATCCCCATGCGATCAGTTGGCAAGATTCTTAAGAATTTTAATCCCGTAGAGGATAGGTATATTTCCCGTGAGTTTCAGTCTTTCGGCATTCATCTCGCAGAAGAGCTGGACGACTACAAGCATAGAAGTCTTTATATAAAACTTGCCAAAACAGTCCACCGCTCGATTCTTGAAAAAGCACTTTCCTTTGTTTCAGACTCAAATGCAGATAATAAAGGAGCACTTTTTATGTGGAAACTTAAAGAGCTTCGCTCCTTAACAAATCCCAAATCCCAAGCCACAAAATCCAATGCAAAGGAAGTTTGATTTAAAAGAACGAATTTTGAGTTTTATTCTTCAAGTTATTGCTTTAACGAAAAAACTCCCGCAAGATAGAACGAACGCTGTTTTTGTAAATCAAATCATAAGATCTGTCACTTCCGTTGGCGCAAATTATGAAGAAGCGGATGGTGCACGGAGTAAAAGAGAACTCATCTCGATAATGGGGATAGTAAAAAAGGAAGCGAAAGAAACAAAGTATTGGCTTGAAATAATAAAATTAGCAAACCCCAAGCTGCTTAGAGAAGCGGAGAAGCTACAAGATGAAAACGAGGAAATAATTAAAATAACTGCTAAAATTATAATAAATAGTTCTAATTGAGATTTGGTCATTGGAGCTTGTGATTTGTTATGACAGTTCGTGTTTTAGTATCAGGTTTTGTGCAGGGTGTAGGTTTTCGGCATTTTATTAAAAGCAATGCCCAAAGCCTTAATATCAAGGGTTGGGTAAAAAATCTACCCGACGGGAAAGTGGAAGCAATGCTTCATGGAGACGAAGAAAAAATAGAACATCTGATAGCAATTTGCAAAAAAGGGCCATTTCTTTCCGAGGTAGAAGATATGAGAGTTGAAAAAATCAAAAGTGCGGAAGCTTTTGAAAAATTTGAAATAATACATTCATGATTATTTTTGTGATAGGATGACCTTATGCTTTTAGCTTACATTTTATTCTTTACGCTAATAGGAAGCGTTTTTTCTTTAGTTGGAGGCATTATACTTCTTTACAAAGAAAAAACCGTATTAAAAGTCTCACATTTCCTTGCAGCTTTTGCAGCAGGTACGCTTTTGGGAACTGCATTCTTTGACCTTTTCCCAGAGGCTATTAACGAAGGCGGAGAAAATATTTTCCTTTTTACTTTAGTAGGGATACTGTTTTTTTTCCTAATCGAACGGTTCGTTCACTGGTTTCATCACCATCAGCATGAATATGAAGATGAGCCTCCCAAGCCAACAATCCCATTAATAATTTTAGGCGACTCAGTTCACAACTTCATTGACGGAGTAGTTATTGCAGCAACTTTTTTAGTAAGCATTCCTTTAGGAATCGTTACAACAGTTGCAGTAGCGGCTCATGAAATTCCTCAAGAGATAGGAGATTTCGGAATACTTCTTCATAAAGGACTTCGCAGAAAAAAAGTACTGGCAGTAAATATATTTAGTGCCCTAACAGCCGTCGTAGGCGCGGTCATTACTTTTTTAATAGGAGAGAGAATTGTAGCTTCAATTTCTATTCTTCTCTCTCTTACAGCGGGCTTTTTCATTTACATTGCTGCATCTGACTTAATTCCTGAGATTCATCACGAAGGCAGACGCGGATTTGCCTTTATAGAAACATTGCTTTTGTTTGGCGGGGTAATTACAGTTTGGATATTGATAAATCTTCTCGAAGGCTTTGGTGGTTAATATTTTATTTCGCAGACCTCATTTAATTTTCTTAAAGTATAAACAAAAGAAAGAAGAAGTACCGAAATAGCAAATAGATTTAGCTCCATTCCCCTGAAGGGCAGAAAAGCAAAAGTAGCAGCAGTTAGACCAAATAATGAAATTATAGAAAGTCCGCACGCAGAACATCCTGTCGCAACAATTGCGAGTATGGTTCCGCCGCCTACCGAGATTCTAACTTTCTGATTTTTAAGCCTTTTTAGAGTCTTTAGTATCAAAGAAATATTTACTCCCACCAAACCTGCTGTTACTAAAAGAAGCAAAAGATCGATACCTGAGACAGATTTAGGAAGACCTACAACTAGGCTTGTAAAAAGATTAAAAGTTGTATGGATCGGAAAGTTGACAAAAGAATACAGGAGAAGTTTGTTGTTGGGAATAAAAACGAAAAGAAAGATGTATAAAAATGAAAAAAGCAAAGATAAAAGGAAAAAACGGAGAGTTAAGACTTCTAGCTTTATCGTCCGGAGAAGGGGCATTATTTTAGCTGTTCGTCGATTGTTGATTTAAAGGTTGAGAATGGAACAGCTCCCGACACTAATATCCCATTTACAAAAGTAGCGGGCGTTCCATTTACTCCCGCGGCAGTTCCGGCGTCAACATCTTTTTTTACTGCGTCTGCAAACTTTCCTGATTCCACGCACGTTTTAAGACTTGCTCCATTTAGGCCTGCGCTATTTGCATAAGAGGCAAAGCTATCTAGTGCTTCATCTGCGCTTTGTCCCTCCCACTCAGACTGATTCTTAAAAAGCTCATCATGATAATCCCAGAAGTTTCCCTGTTCGTTAGCGCACTCAGATGCTTCAGCGGCTTTTTGTGCATTGGGATGGATCGCATCAATTGGAAAGTGTCTATAGGCAAATTTAATTTTTCCGGTGTCAATATATTCTTTTTTAAGCTGAGGAAGGGTGTCATTCCAAAGACTTTTACAGAAGGGACATTGGAAATCTGAGAACTCTATAACGGTAACTTTAGCGTTTTTGTCCCCCAGGATAGGAAGGTGTCCTATCTCAACATCAACAGGAGTAGTGCCGACGTTTGAGTCATCTTCCGGAGCCAAATCGGATTCAGATACAGTTGTTGAAACGCTTCCGCCTTCAAGGTATTGGACTTTGGTCGTCAAAACTCCCAGAAGATAGGCTGCCACAACAACAAGGACTACAAGAAGAGGGAGATAAAGCTTGTTATTTAGTTGAATTGGAGGAAGACTAAAGGAGACTTTTTTTCTATCGGGCATTCATCCATTTTATAGATTTGATAAAAAAGATGTCAAGAGGGAATTGTGTAATTGACACAAAAATTCATCATGTGTTATTCTTGTCTTTACGAAATGGCGGACGTAAATTTCAAAGATTCAGATTTTGAGGCAGAAGTTTTAAAATCCGAGGTGCCGGTGGTTGTTGATTTTTGGGCGCAGTGGTGTGCCCCCTGTAGAATTGTTTCTCCCATAATCGAAGAATTGGCTAAAGACTACGAAGGAAAAGTAAAAGTAGGAAAGCTAAATGTTGATGAAAATCCTCAAGTTTCCCAAACATATAACGTTATGAGTATTCCAAGCATTATTATCTTTAAAGAAGGACAACCGGTAAAGATTCTTATCGGAGCACAAGCCAAAGAGAATTTCAAAAGAGCAATAGACGAGGTTTTGTCCTCGTAAATCCGAAATTCGAATTTCGAAATTCGAAACAGTTAGTTTGGAAATTTTGTTTCGGGCTTCGGATTTTGACATTCGGATTTTTTTGTTTATGGAAAACAAAACATACGACGTAATAATAATTGGCTCGGGGCCTGCTGGACTTACAGCTGCACTCTATACAACTCGAGCTAACCTTAAAACTTTGGTTATTGCAGGGGTTAAGTGGGGAGGACAGCTAATGCTTACGACTCTGGTTGAAAATTATCCCGGATTTCCTGAGGGAATCGATGGGCCGGTCCTCATGGAGAACATGAAGAAGCAGGCAGAACGGTTTGGGACGGAGATTTTGTATCAAGATTTTACTCAGGGGAATTTTGATCCGCCAGCTGGCGGACCGTTTAAAGTTTCTACAACAGACGGCAAAACATATGAAGGAAGGTCAGTGATTATCGCCACAGGAGCCGATACTAAATGGCTCAAAGTCCCAGGAGAGGATAAATTAATAGGAAGAGGAGTTTCATCGTGTGCTCCTTGTGATGCGCCTTTTTTCAAGAGGAAAAATGTAGTGGTGGTCGGAGGAGGAGACTCTGCGATGGAGGAGGCGCTCGTTCTTATCAAGTTTGCGTCATCTATAACCCTAGTCCACAGACGAGAAGAGTTTCGAGCATCTGAAATTATGCAGGATAGGGTCAAGAAAAACCCGAAAATAAAAATTCTATTTAATACAGAGGTTAAGGAGGTTCTGGGTGAAAATAATGTAACTGGAGTTAGGCTGTTTAACAATAAAACTAATAAAGAATCAGAGATGAAAGTCGATGGGGTATTTGTCGCCATAGGGCATATCCCGAACTCTCAAAAGTTTCAAGGAATTGATATCGACGGAGGAGGTTTCATAAAAGTTCAGAATCATACAAAAACTAACATTGAAGGAGTTTTTGTAGCGGGAGACGTCCATGATGCTGAGTACAAACAGGCAGTAACTGCTGCCGGATTCGGATCTGCAGCAGCACTAGAAGCAGAGCGCTGGCTCGAGAATAGATAATCTTGACAATTCGTAAGCAATTCGATTAACCTGAGTTTAGTGGCCAAAATAATAAGTACAGGAACCCCAAGTCCCGAAGACCTTAAGCAAAACTTCTTTAAAAACATCTGGGAAGACTTCAGATCACTGGATAAAGGAGCCAGATTCGTTATACTTTCAGGATTTTTCTTAATTATCTTCGGAGTTTATGCCACCCGCAATGTTTTGGAAACTCGTCAGCGCGCAGGAGGAGGATTGCTTTATAGAGTAGATATTAATCCAGGGCAGGTGACAGCCAAAGTAGACGGACCGAGCGTTGGACTATCTGCACTTGCCTATGGTCCATCGGGAGAGCCTGTCTGGGACGGAGTACTTTACGAATGGAGTATGAGCTCGACTAATTCTGTAGGAACTCTTAACTCGACTTTAGGAACTATCACAGAACTTGATCCGATAAGCGTAGGATATGGAGATCTTCACGTAATCGCAAGACTTGGGAGTTATGCCGTTGAGAAAAGTATACAAGTAATGATAACAAATCCCGACGGCTCGATTCCTCCCCCGCCTATTACAACACCGATGCCTACCCCTGTGGGGAAATGCACCGACTCAGATGGAGGTAAAAACTTTGATATTAAGGGAACTACAAAAGGGGTAAGTCCATCTACGGGAGAAATCTATAGCGGATCCGATACATGTTACACAGGAGAAGACAATGGGTTTTATAAGAAAGGCGATTTAGTAGAACATTATTGTGATGGGGACTATCATACAAACCTTGCTTATAAATGTCCTTTTGGATGCGGAAATGGAGCTTGTTTGGTAAAAAATTCACAGCCTTTAACGCTTCAGCTTACTCCGACAGCTGATTCTTATGTTCGCTCAAATCAGCCTGGGAAGAATTTTGGATTCTCAAATGTCATGTGGATTGATGGAAAACCTAAGGTAATCTCTTATCTTAAGTTTGATCTAAGGAAGTTTTCAGGGAAAGAAATTTTAGGAGCCAAATTAAGACTTCGGGTCGCTAACGTAACTGATGCGCAATCTAAAGGCGAATTTCTTGTAAAAATTTCCGGAGCAAATTGGAGCGAAAAGACTATAAAGTATAATAACAGGCCCCCCCTTCTTTCCCAAATCTCTAAATTTGCCAACATCAAAAAAAACGCTATTGTTGAGCTTGATTTTACCTCATTTATTCAGGCAAACGCAGGGAACATCGTTTCAATAGGAATTGACACGGGCTCAGCTGATGGAGCAGTGATTCGTTCAAAAGAGGCTACAAGCGCTTCCAGCCGCCCGACACTTGTAATAGAGTATAGGTAAGCTTTTCTATTCCAAATCGTAGGTTCGGTTTGACAATTCATGGGCAATTTGCCTAAATAATTATAAGTGAGAGAGTCTGTCAAGGATTTTTTGAGTTCGCAGAATTTTAAAAGGTTTTTTCCGCTTTTTATTTTAGGAGTCGCATTACCCCTGGTGATTTTTGCCGCGCTTCAGGTTCAGGATATAAGACAGAGGGCAAGTCCTTTGCCTTCGGACACATCTTTAACAGGACTTTCAAATGCAATTCTTCAAAACTCCGCAGGAGTTGATGTCACGGGAAAAGTGAGCACTCAAACAACTGCTGAGCGAGAATACAAAGCAGTTTCCTCAGCCAAGACTAGAAAGGAACTAATGCTTAAAAAGGCCGAGGAAAATCCCGAAGAGTTTTTGCTTAACGCATTCCCCGCAAGAGTTAGAGATGGACTTTCCCCGGAAGTCCAAAAATATATTGAAAAAGAAAGCGAACAAGAGGGAGAACTTCAGGTTTTGCATTTCGACAACTTTAAAGAAAAAAAGCAGAAAACAGAATACCGACTTTTAATAAAAGATGGAAAAAAGATTAAAGCAACTTATAAGCTTAACTTTGCCAAAAAAGTTCCGAATATTTTGACAGGCTCCAAAGTCCGGGCAAAAGGATATCAGCTGGATGATCATATGGTCATTCAGGGAGGAGAAGGAGGAGGGTTTGAGATTATAGACCCCCAGGAACCCTCAGCGATAGGAGATCAGAAAACTTTAGTTTTACTTTTTAATTTTAAAGACGATAATACAGAACCCGTTTCAAAACAGGAAGTTGACAACTATATCTTTGGAGACGCAAACTCTGCCGAAGCATATTTTAAAGAGACTTCATATGGAAAGACTTCCTTTTCAGGCGATATTGTAGGTTATTTTAAGATTCCCTACTCAAACATAGATTGTAATCAAAACTATGAATGGTCCATCTCTGCAGATTCAGTTGCGTTTGCGAACGGATATGATACCGCCAGTTACTCTCGAATTGTTTATGTATTTCCAACGAGAGGTAATTGCTGGGCAAGCGCTTGGGCGACGATAGGAGGAACTCCTTCAAAGGCATGGATGACCGATGCTTCAAGAACTCCTGGGATTTATGCGCATGAATTAGGCCATAACTTAGGCGTTTCGCATGCCAATAGCTATGAATGCCGCGATAAACAGGTGGGAGATTTTGCCTCATATGATAACTCCTGTTTCTCAAATGAATATGGTGAGCCATCAGATGTAATGGGTTTTTCAGCCTGGACCAACATGTACGGTTTTAACGCTCCCCATAGGGACGAAGTTAAATGGCTTGATCCCGGACAAATATTAAATGTTTCATCTGATGGAGAATATAAAGTTAATCCTTTGAACGCGACAACATCTGCAAACATCAAAGCGTTGAAAATTGCAATTCCGAATAGCTCTTTATACTATTATCTAAGCTACAGAAAGCCCTTGGGTTTTGATAGTTCCTTGGATTCCGGAATTACCGAGGGAGCGGCAATACAAACTTTTGAAGAAGCCCCATATGTGAACTCCAGTTATCAAACTAACCTTATCGACAATTATCCTGAAGGACAGTATTATAACGATTTCTCAAACTCATCTTTAAAAGACGGAGGGGAGTTCAATGACCCATATAACGGAATAAAAATAAGAGAGATAAGCCACAACGATGATTATGTATCGGTGGATATTTCTCTCGATAAGTCTGTTTGTAGAAGAGGAGTTCCCGACTTTTTTATAAATCCAACTACGCAAGTCGGAGCCCTGGGAGAAGCAGTCAGCTATCAAGTGTCTCTTAAAAATAACGATACCCCCAACTGTTCTTCAAGCACTTTCAGATTTGGTGATGATAAATATGATTGGAATGTCACATATTCTGAAGGCTCTGTAACATTAGCCCCTGGCCAGAGCAAAGAGCTGACTAAAACAGTAACTCCTCCTTTTAACTCAAGAATTGGGATATACACACTAAATACAAGTCTTTATAGCGATGAAGTAAGGCACAGAATTAATGTTAAAAACAGCTTTATTGTTACGGGAGGATTAGGTTACGTTTGGGTGAATCCGGGGAAAGTGGAGATTCCTGTAGGGAAAGAAATCGGAATGTCAGCTCTTGCCTACGATATGAACGGAAATGCCATAAGATCGGGAGTAACTTATGAGTGGAGCATGAGTTCCGTAAATTCCGTTGGGACTTTGGGAAAAACAGAAGGGGTTATAAATACACTTTTGGGAGTAAAACCGGGATTTGGAGAACTTACCGTAATCGCCAAATTTAACGGAGGACAAGTTTTAAGAACCGTTCCGATTAACGTAACAGGTGAGATACCTCCTCCAACAACAACACTTCGCCTAACACCCACTGATGATTCTTATGCCCGATCAAATCAGCCCACAAAAAATTTCGGGAACTCAAATGTTATGTGGGTCGACGGAAGCCCCAAAGCTTTGGCATTTATTAAATTTGATTTATCTTCCTTCTCGGGAAAAGAAGTTTTGAATGCAAAAATACGGCTGAAGGTGGCAAATATCAGAAATGCTCAATCAAAAGGAAACTTCAGAGTAAGTTCTGTAAAGGAGGAGTGGAGTGAAAGAACAGTTAACTACAAAAATATGCCTACAATTGTTTCAAAAATCTCATCTTTCGGGTCGGTAAAAAAGAATCAAACAGTTGAAATAGACGTTACTTCTTGGGTCAAACAGAATTTAGGTAAAAAAGCCACCCTTTCTATAGAAGATTTGTCGGCAGATGACGCGTCTTTCCGTTCAAAAAATGCAACAAGCGCCTCAAACCGTCCCACCTTAATTATTGAGTACAAATAAGTTTGACAATTTGAAGTAGGCTTTATACTATAAAATCGTAGAGCTTTATGGCAAGAATAATAAGTTTTGGGAAAA
>Ga0075684_109_pt1 | contig 16790 bp, 14 predicted proteins | sample RifGroA2_FD_67686 | JGI IMG/M metagenome (GOLD analysis project Ga0075684, IMG submission 67686) | Microgenomates (Levybacteria) bacterium GW2011_GWA2_40_8 | reverse complement strand
TTTAAATACCGGTGCATGTACCCTTCGTATTTTTTGATCCATACAAACCTATTGTAATTTAGTCTAAGGGTACTGTACAGATTATTGGGTCCATTATAAGAAGACATAAATATGAAGGCGTTCCATATGCTGTTTTTGATGATGATGGGAAATTATTAGATCTTGAGGGTGATTCAGATTCTGTAGCTATTTATTCTACAACATATGGTGTAAGAGCAGAGAACAAAGCCTAAATGCATAGAGAGTAGAAAGAGGAAGATAGGATTATAAGCATATTTGCTTAGTCTCTTTTTGTAATTGCTCGGCTTTCGCCGAGCAAAAATCGCGCGGCAAGTGCAGCCGTCCGCTAATCACGCCTGCCTTGGTTTCAACGAAGGGGGGTTGTTTAAGGTTCAGGGAAAGTCTCTTATAAAGTTATACTCAGATTGAGGAAGTTTTAGTGATATCACTACTGACAGGTGTAATCCGTTTAGTAATAGCTTTTAGTATTTCTATTTGTTTTCTTAATGCTCCGAAAGGATTGTTGGGATAAAAGTCGTTAACGGTATGATACATCACAAGATCAGGGTCGGAATGAACAGTATTAGAATCTACCCGAGAATTATCCCACATTTCTATGGGACTAATTTGGGCTGGATTGTCATAAAAAGAAACTCTAACGCAATATGCTTTCTGCCGACCTGTATATTCTGGACTGCCATCATAAATTACCTTATTATAAATTACCGTTAAATTCCCTTTTTCAGGATCAAGAATATATTGGTCTGCACGAGCATAAATATGTTCTTCACGCCTGTTTCCGTTTCGTTTCTTAAATATTCCCCTGCGGGTAGTTTCCTCCTTTTTATTCATATCCCGATATAGCGGTGTAACTGCAGCACAAAAAGCTTGAGAGGCTTCAGCATATTCTTTTTCCGCTTGTCTTAGACGTCTTTCTCTTACCGCACTGGGCAATAACCATTCAAAATTGAGATATTCAAAAGCTTCTAATGCCATAAATTTATTTATTATCAAATAATGTCGTTAAAACGAGCTGATTATAGCACGTCAACCATAAAAACAATAGTATAAAAGCTAACGTTTTTGTGTTATAATTTCAGTCAACTTGAAAAAACACGTAAAAGACGTGTTTTTTTGTTAGTCAATTTTAAACTATGCAAATACGAAATATCGCCATTATCGCCCATGTTGACCATGGAAAAACGACTTTAGTGGATGCGATGTTAAAACAAACGCATACTTTCCGCTTAAACCAGAAAGAAATGGGAGAGGAACTTATCCTTGATTCAAACGATCTGGAAAAGGAAAAAGGGATTACGATACTTGCTAAAAATACAAGCGTCTTTTATAAAGGAACAAAAATTAATATTATTGATACTCCGGGTCATGCTGACTTCGGCGGAGAAGTGGAACGGGTGATCAATATGGCATCCGGCGCCTTGCTTTTGGTGGATGCGGTTGAGGGGCCTCTTCCCCAGACAAAATTCGTTCTAAAAAAGGCGCTTGAGGCAAAACTTAAAATTATCGTGCTTATTAACAAAATCGACAAAAGAGACGCCAGAGCCAAAGAAGTTCTTTATGAAATCGAAAACCTTTTTCTGGATCTGGCTGATGAAAATTCAAATCTAAACTTCACTACTCTTTACAGCGTCGGCCGCGACGGCAAGGTTTTTTTTAAGCTTCCCGAAAAATATCAAACGGAAATGGAGGGAGATCTTGCGCCCTTGTTTGAAACAATTCTAAGGGAAATTCCCGATGCGGTTTCTAAAATTGATCAGCCTTTTCAGATGCTTATTTCTACTCTTGATTATGATAACTTTATCGGCAAACTGTGCATCGGTAAAGTAACCAGGGGCAAACTTTTAAAGGGCGGTTCCATTGTTTTGGTTAATGAGGGTAAAATATTAGGTACTTACAAGGCGCAGAAGCTGATGACAAGCGTCGGTTTGCTACGGAAAGAAGTTAATGAAGTTTCAGCCGGAGATATCGTGGCTGTTGCCGGAATCCCTGATTTAACTATCGGACAGACGATATGCGATCCCTCCTATCCAGTTTCCCTTCCCAAAATTCACATTGAACAGCCGACCATTAAAATCACAATCGGTCCCAATACCAGCCCGCTTTCAGGAAGGGACGGACTTTATTTCAGCTCAGCCCAAATAAAAAAGCGTCTTCTTAAAGAAAAGGAGACTAATCTCGGGCTTAAAATTAACCAAAGCGGGGATTCGGTAAATTTTGAAGTTTGCGGAAGAGGGGAGTTGCATCTTTCCATTCTTATCGAAACTATGAAGCGGGAAGGCTACGAAATGGAAATTTCCAAGCCGAAAGTTATTTATAAAACCGTCAGCGGAATTTTGTCCGAGCCTTTTGAGGAATTGACTTTGGACGTGGACAGCTCTTATATCGGCGTTATTTCCGAGGAGCTGGGAAAAAGGCATGGAGAGCTTTTAAATATGACAAATGTTGTAAATAACTTCTTAGTCCGCTTTGTTTATAAGGTCTGCAGTCAGAACCTGATTGGTTTGCGGACTGTTCTTTTAAATAAAACAAAAGGGACAGTTTCCTATAATGCTTTTTTTATTGGCTACTTTCCAAAAAAGTCAAACAGTGACAATTTCAGAACCGGCGCGCTGGTAGCAACGGAAAACGGCAAATCTCTTTCCTACGGCCTGGCAAACGCGCAGGAGCGGGGGATGCTTTTTGTCAGAGTTGATGAAGAGATTTATGAAGGAATGGTTGTCGGTTTGTCCAACAGAGCAATGGATATTGAAGTCAATGTCTGCAAAAAGAAAAAACTGACCAATATGCGCTCATCCGGCGCCGACATCGCCGTCCAGCTGACGCCGCCTGTTAAACTTTCTCTGGAGCAGGCAATCGGCTTTATCGCCGAGGATGAACTTTTGGAAGTTACCCGGAACAATCTTCGCATCAGAAAGAAAATCTTAAACGCGACCAAACGGAAAGTCCAAAAAAGAAAAGAAGTTGAAAGCGGAAAAAACATTTTCCCTGTTTAAAAGAGGCTTTCCTGGTTTTTATTTTTCTTGGCTTTTCCGAAATGGGCAAAGCCGGAAGAGGTGGCTTCCCGTCCGCGGGGCGTCCTTTTGACAAAACCGATCTGCATAAGATACGGTTCAATCACTTCCTCAATAGTTCCAATATCTTCAGAAAGACTGCTGGCAAGCGTTTCAATGCCTACCGGTCCGCCGCCAAATTTCTCAATTATCGCAAGAAGGTACTGCCCGTCATTTTTATCCAAACCCATCTTGTCAACTTCAAGAACCGCTAAAGCGTTGAAAAGAATCGGCAGGTCAATTGTGCCGCTGCCTCGCACTTCGGCAAAATCGCGGACGCGCTTTAAAAGTTTAAGGGCAATCCGAGGAGTCCCGCGCGCTCTCTTTGCCAGCTCGGAGACTGCTTCCTCCAAAATCGGGATGGCAAGAGTTTTTGCCCCTCTTCTTATAATTTCAGAAAGGTCTTGGCGTTCGTAATAACTAAGCCTATGGACAACTCCGAAGCGGTCTCTAAGCGGAGCGGAAAGCAAACCGATGCGGGTGGTTGCCCCGATAATGGTAAATTTCGGAAGAGAAAGACGGAGAGTGCGGGCAGAGGGACCTTTACCGACAACAAGATCAAGGGCAAAATCTTCCATCGCCGGATAAAGGGTCTCTTCAACCACTTTATTGAGCCTGTGGATTTCATCAATAAACAAAATGTCATTTTCCTCCAAATTAGTTAAAATTGCGGCAATATCGCCGGCGCGCTCCAAAACAGGGCCTGAAGTCGAGCGGATATTTGCTCCCATTTCTTTCGCCACCAGATGGGCAAGCGTTGTTTTACCCAGTCCCGGCGGGCCGTAAAGAAGAATATGTTCAATCGGCTCGTTTCTTTTTTTGGCGGCCTTGATGGCGATTTTCAAAGCTTCCTTGACTTTTTCCTGGCCAAAAAAAGAGTCCCATTCGCGCGCCCTCAGGATGTTTAAAATCGTTTTCTCAACCTGGTCCTGCTCGGAATTATCCTGCTTTTTTTTCATTTTAAAATTTTCAGGGAAAGTCTGATTTTATCCTCAAGCGTTACTACCTCCTTTGGCAGTTTCCTTACCGCATTGTAAGCTTCTTTTTGCGAAAATCCCATGCTGCGGAGGACGTCTACAATTTCCACCAGTTCCTTGTTTTCTTTTTGGGACAGATCCAGCTCCGAGATTGAGCCGAGCTTGCTTTTCAGCTCAATTATGATTTTTTGCGCGTTTTTACCGCCAATTTTTGGAATATTTGAGAAAAAAACAGTGTCGCTTTCTATAACCGCTTTTTTAACACCTTCCACTCCGGCGGAAAGGATATTTAAAGCAAGTCTTGGGCCGACTCCAGAAACGTTTAGCAGTAATTTAAATATTCTCAAGTCCTCTTTTTGAAGAAAGCCAAAAAGCTCAAACGCGTCATCCCGAACATGGGTATGGATATAAAGCAGAGTTTCTTTTAAAGAAAGTATTTTTTCCATCTGGCTCGATGGCACTCTCACCTCATAGCCGACGCCGTTTACATTAACAATTATATTATTTAAATAACCCTTCTCAATTTTTCCCTTTAAAAGGCCGATCATAATTTGTGAGTAAAACAATGCGTCACCGCAATACCCAACGCATCTGCGGCATCGTCCGGCTGCGGCAGTTTTTTTAGATTTAAAATTGATTGTATCATTTTCTGAATTTGCTTTTTATCGGCTCTTCCGTAACCGGTTATCGCAAGCTTTACCTCAAGAGGCGTATAGGAAAAAATCGGAAGATTAAACATAGCTCCTGAGAGCATAACAACGCCACGAGCTTGACCGACAGTCAAAGCAGTCTTCACATTTTGGGAAAAGAAAATTTTTTCAAGAACGACGGCCTCAGGCTTGTATTTTTTGATAAGCCTGCTTGTTTTTTCAAAAAGAATCCGCAGGCGCTGTTCTTCATCCTCGTCTTTGCTGGTTTCCATACAGCCATAAAGCAAAGAATTTACCCTTCCCGCTTTTTTTACGACAAGTCCAAACCCCAGTCTTGCGATGCCAGGATCAATGCCCAAGATTGTCATTTTGCGATAACCATCATAGCAAAAAAAGACTTGAAGGTAAAGGCGGAGAATGTTAAAATATCTCATGAAAAAATTTATTGCCGCTCTCTTGCTTCTAGGAATGCTTTTCTACCTGAATATCAGCCGGTCTTTTGCCAATACGACGGAGCAATTTATTTATTTTTACGGCGAAGGCTGTTCCCATTGCGCCAAAGTTGATAAATTTTTAAGCGGGGGCAATTACTACCAAAAATACCAAATCGAAAAAAAGGAAATCTATTTTAACCGAAATAATGCAATGGATCTGAATTTGCTTTTTGAAAAATACAACATCCCGATTGAAAAAAGGGGAGTACCGACTCTTTTTACCAAAGACAATTTCTTAATTGGAGACCAGAATATTATAGATTTTTTCAATAAAGACAACGATAGCCAAAAAGTCACGTTCTCACCTCCTAATTCAAGCTCGAATCTCACAATCCCTCTTGTTATAGGAGCTTCTCTTGTTGATTCGATAAACCCCTGCGCTTTTGCGGTTTTGCTAATTCTTCTTTCAACAATGACCATTGTTAAAAAAGACAAAACAGCTTTAAAAGGCGGTCTGGCATTTAGTCTGGCTGTTTTTATTTCTTATCTTCTTATGGGTTTGGGGGTATACAAGGTTCTTTCAACAGCTCATTTTTCCCTGATCATAATTAAAATTATCGGAGGGATGGCCATCCTTTTAGGGCTGTGGAATTTAAAGGATTTCCTGTCTTACGATAAATTTTTACCGCCGATTGAAGTCCCCATGAGCTGGAGACCGAAAATGAAATCGCTTCTAAGAAAAACCACTTCGCCAACAGGCGCCTTTTTTGTCGGGATTTTAATCAGTTTATTTCTTCTACCCTGCACTTCAGGTCCATATATTGTTATTCTTTCAATGCTTTCACAAAGGGAAACTTTTATCTCGGCCCTTTCCTACCTTATTTTATATAATCTTATTTTCATCCTGCCAATGCTTCTTATTACTTTTTTGGTTTATAAGGGCCTCAGTCCGGAAAAAGCAGAGCTTGTACGAGTTGTCAATACCAAAAAACTCCATTTAATCGCCGGAATTTTAATGATTCTTGTGGGTGCATATATTCTTCTTTTCTACTAAATGCAGTTTATGATAAAATAAGTTCATCAGTTATCTTTTTTGCGGCGCGTTCGTCTAGCGGCCTAGGACGCTGCCCTTTCAAGGCAGAAATCACGGGTTCGACTCCCGTACGCGCTACCATTTTTCTTATGACAGTTGCTAAAGCAAAAGATATTCAGCAGGAAATCAAAAAAATCCTTAAGCGGACCATATTCCCGCATATTAAAATCAAGAGTATTATCTGTTTTCGAAGTTTTGGCGCCAAAACCAAAGCTTATGCACGCATCTGGAATTTTCCCTCCATTTGGCAAAAAGCACTTAATTTACAGCCGCACTACATTATTGAAGTGATTTCCGAAAGGTTTGACAAGCTCTCCGATGAGCAGAAAATCAAAACTCTTATCCACGAGCTTTTGCATATTCCGAAAAATTTTTCCGGCGCCCTTCGGCCTCACCGCGGACGCAATTGGAGATTAAACAAACTTGTCGACCGCCACTTTTCCGATTTTAAAAAAAATGATAAAAATTCTTCACGGTGACAACTTTGCGGCGCTGCGCGGTGAGCTTTTTAAAATAAAAAGCCAGTCTGAAGAAGTTATTTCCCTTGACTGCCGTAAGTTGGATCTAACTAATTTAATTCAGGCCTTTGAAGCCAATTCGCTTTTTTTTAATAAAAAATTGGTGGTTTTGGAAAATGCAAACACCTTAAATTTAAAAACAGATTCAACGCGGCAAATTGTAGATTATTTGGCACATTCCAAATCCCTCAACACTGCTGTTATCTGCAGTGATAAAGTTTTAAGCCCGGCGTTTTTAAATAAACTCAAGGGAGCCGAAATCTCTCTTTTTAAGCATCCTGTGATCATTTTTAAATTCGTTGAATCTCTTTATCCTGAAAATACAGCTTCTTCTCTGTCTTTTTTAAGGGAGGCTTTAAAAAATAGTGAAATTGAGCTGGTCTTTGCCATGGTTGTCCGTCAGTTCCGGCTGCTTTTGGCAATAAGGTATAACGCTTTAGTTGAGGACGTAAAAAGACTGGCCAGTTGGCAGAAAGGAAAGCTTAAACACCAAGCCGATTTTTTTTCCGAAAAGTCGCTCTTGAAAAGTTATAAAGAATTGATGATAATAGATTATCAGATAAAGACCGGAAAAAGCGTTCTCAACTTGACAAAGAGACTGGAATTGTTTATTATTAACTTGTAAGAATTAGTAAGATAAAGTATGAAAATTAATCCATCAATTTTTAAGGCCTACGATATTCGCGGTTTGTATCCTCAGGATATTAATAAAGAAACAATTGCGGGTTTGATTAAAGCAATTTATACCTTTTTTGTAACGGATATCGGAAAAGAGAATCTTCTCTTTGTTTTAAGCCGAGACATGCGTTTGTCCTCGCCTGAACTATTTAAAAAGGCGAAAGACGCTTTAGTTAGTCTTGGGGCAACAGTTATCGATATCGGGTTGTCCTCGACGCCGACTTTTTATTTTGCCCTAAAACATTATCAGGCTGATTGCGGAGTTCAAATTTCCGCATCTCATAATCCAAAGGAGTGGAACGGTCTTAAATTTGCTAAATTTTCCGCCTCAAAATTATATAAAGTCGGAAAAAATACCGGCATGGATAAAGTCAGAGAATTGACAATATCGGAGAATTTTGTTCATCCCGAGAAAAAAGGAAAGGTTATAGTTAAGCAGGATACTCTAGAAAAAGAATTAGATGAAATTTTTAATATTGTTAAGCCTGTCCATTTGAAAAAGATGAAGGTTGTTGCTGACCCTGCAAATGCCATGGGAATTTTATGTCTTAACGCCTTGGTCAAACGACTGCCCTTTGATTTAATCCGTATGAATTTTGAGCTGGACGGCACTTTTCCTTCTCACCAGCCCGATCCTTTGCAATTTAGATTGCTTAAAAACTTGCAGCAAAAGGTTCTTTCTGAACATGCTGATCTTGGCATAACCATTGACGGCGATGGCGACCGCGTTTTTTTTATAGATGAAAATGGCTCCATTATTCCGGCAACTCATATTTCCTCTTTAATAGCCTCGGAAATACTTCAAAAACAGCCTGGAGAAAAAATTATTGTTGATATCCGCTATACAAAAAATGTAAGCGCTGTTTGCAAACAATATAACGGCAAAGTTTCGATATCCAAGGTTGGCCATGCCTTGATTACTGAACAACTCAATCGTGAAAGTGCTATTTTTGCAGGCGAGTCTTCCGGCCATTTTTATTTTCGAGACGGCGGAGGAGCTGAAAGTTCATTGCGAGTTATTTTAATGCTTTTGGAAATAATTGGTCGCGAGAACAAACCCGTTTCTCATATCCTTTCAAAACAGATCAGTTCTTTTGAGTCCGGCGAGTCTAATTTTATTTTGCCTCAATCATTAAAGGCGAGTACAGTTTTAGACTTATTGAGCAATAAATACCGTGATGGCCAAATCTCTTATCTTGATGGGATTGCTGTTGATTATCCCAGCTGGCGGTTTAATATTCGAACATCCAATACAGAGCCGCTTCTTAGATTAAACGTTGAGGCAAATTTACAGAAACGGGCAGATGATAAACTAAATGAAATAAAACAGATCTTAATTTCCCAAGGCGCCTCTATTAAAGATTAACATGCTAAATCTGGATAATATCGAAGAAGTTAAAAAAATTGATAAAGTAAACGTTGCCGGTTCCATTACGGAACTTTCTTTGCAATTTAACCAGGCATGGGAAGAAGCGGGAAAGATAAATTTTCCTAAGAATTATTTCGGTGCTGAAAATATTGTTTTTTCCGGCATGGGAGGTTCGGCTCTCAGTGCTTATGTTGCCAAAACCCTTTTTTTGGATGAGCTTTCCTTGCCTTTTGAGATTGTCAACGACTACCATCTGCCTGAATTTGTCAATTCAAAATCACTGGTTATTTTAAGCAGTTATTCGGGGACAACCGAGGAGACGCTTTCCTGCGCTAGTGATGCATTGGCAAGAAAGGCAAACATAAGCGGTTTGACCACAGGCGGCAAGCTGGCCGAATTTTTTAAAGCTTCCAATATCCCCTCATATATTTTCAATCCCAAACACAACCCCTCGAACCAGCCGAGGATGGGGATCGGTTACTCGATTGCCGGTTTACTCTCGCTTCTTAGAAAACTAAATTTAATCACTTTGGATTCCTCAATCCTGAAACAGACGATTGCCGTATTAGAGAAAGGCACCAAGCTTTTTGGTTTAGAGTCTAAAACGGAGAATAATCCGGCAAAACAAGTTGCTACCCAGTTGGTAGGAAAAATACCGGTAATCGTTGCCGCCGAATTTATGACCAACATCGGACGGGTAATCAGAAACCAGTTTAACGAAAACGCGAAAAGTTTTGCCGCTTTTCACGATCTCCCAGAGCTAAACCATCATCTTATGGAGGGTCTTATGTATCCTAAAAGCAACAGGGAAAATCTTTATTTTATGTTTTTTCGGTCAAATAATTACTCATCCCGCATCTTAAAGCGTTTTCAGGTCACAAAGGACGTTGTTGAAAAAAACGGGCTTAAACATTTCGAATTTATACCCCGATCTGAAAGCAGATTTAGCCAAGTTGCAGAATCAATCCAATTCGGTTCTTATGTCACTTATTACCTGGCTCTTCTTTATCAAATCGATCCTTCCAAAATCCCCTGGGTTGACTATTTTAAAGCCCAACTTGCCTCTTGAAATTATATTGCTGTGATTGTTATACTTTTACTATTCTATTTTTAATTTTGATGTTTTTTACTTTTTGAATTTTAAGACCATGTCTGCCCAAAAATTTGTTGTCTGGTTTGATGAAGTTGATAAAAGCGATGTCGCCCTCGTCGGCGGAAAAGGGGCAAATTTGGGGGAGATGACAAAGGCCGGTTTTCCCGTCCCCCCGGGCTTTATAGTCACTTCAGAAGCCTACTTTCATTTTCTGGAGCAAAATAAGCTCGAGGAAAAAATTAAGAGAAATCTGGCAAACATCAATTACAATGACCCCCGCGATTTGAACCGTATCTCATACGCCATAAGAAAAGATATTAATAATGCACCTGTTCCTTTGGAAATTTCCAAACTCGTCATTAAATATTATTTTCTTTTAAGTGAATACATTAATTCGAAGAGAAAAAAACATCATTCTGTCTGGAGGAAGTTCAAAGCAAAAGCGGAGAGTCATGAGACCTCTGTTGCCATACGGAGCAGTGCCACCGCAGAGGACTTGCCGGAAGCCTCCTTTGCCGGCCAGCAGGATACATACCTAAACATCAGAGGTGAAGCCAACGTTCTTGAAAAGGTGCGAGATGCCTGGTCTTCGCTTTTTACGCCGCGGGCAATTTACTACCGCTTTCAGAATAACTTTGATCATTTAAAAGTTGGTATTGCCATCCCTATTCAAAAAATGATCAGCTCTGAAAGCTCGGGGGTGATGTTCACAATTGATCCGGTGACAAACCGCAAAAATGTGATTGTGATTGAAGCTATTTACGGCTTGGGTGAAATGATAGTTCAGGGTGCAGTCATCCCTGATCATTATGAAGTAGACAAAGACTCTTTAAAAATTAAAAGCTGCGAAGTTTCCGAACAGAAATATTATCTTCCCGGTTTTGGCAAAAGAAAAGCGGAACTGCCTAGAAAAATTCGCTCCAAACAGAAAATTAATGCCAAAACTATTCTTTCACTTGCAAACTTGGGAAAAAGACTGGAAAAACATTATTATTTTCCCCAGGATATCGAATGGGGCATTTACGATGAAGAAATTTTTATACTTCAAACCCGCCCGATAACGACAATCAATCAAGTCCGAAGAGATACGGCGCAAAAAATTAATCTCGACCAAAAGGTGATTTTGAGCGGTTCGCCGGCCAGCCCGGGAATCGGTGCGGGCAGGATTGTTAAAATAAAAACCGCGGATCAAATTTCGAAAGTCAAAACCGGGGATGTGCTTGTTGCCCTGCAAACAAATCCCGATTTTGTTCCGGCCATGAAAAACGCCGCGGCCATTGTCACGGAAAGGGGAGGCCGGACTTCCCATGCAGCAATTGTTTCACGCGAGCTGGGTATCCCGGCTGTGGTTGGAGTCGAAAATGCAATCAAAACTCTGCTTGACGACATGGAGATTACCGTTGACGGTACCAGCGGCAAAATCTACCAAGGTCTGCCGCCGCCGGCTGTTCTTGAAAAAATTCGAACCGCAAATCTGACTCGCTTTGATTCCAACCTTAAAACGGCGGTTAAAGTTTATGTCAATTTAGCTGACTCATCGCGGGTTCAGGAGATTTCTTCAATGAACGTTGACGGCATCGGCCTTTTAAGGGCGGAATTTATGCTTGCAAGAATTGGTATTCATCCCAAAAAAATTATCAAAGAAGGGAAAAAGACCGAGTTTATAAACAGGCTCTCTGAGGAGATTGCCATATTTTGCAAATCGTTTGGTGCGAAAAAGCCGGTTGTTTACAGAACAACTGATTTTAAAACCAACGAATACAAAAATCTGAAATTTGGTTATTTATATGAAAAAGACGAGGAAAACCCCATGCTTGGCTTCAGAGGTGCTTACCGATACATCGAAAACTCCGATGTTTTCGAAATGGAGCTCTCCGCTATTAAAAAAGTCCGCAATAACCTTGGTTTCAAAAACCTGTTTGTTATGATCCCTTATGTTCATACTCCAAACGAGCTCTCTGAAGTTAAAAAAATTATGTCCATCCACGGACTGCAACGCGGCGGAAGTTTTAAAATCTGGATGATGGTTGAGATACCGGCAAACGTAATTTCTATTGAGGATTTTCTTAAAATCGGCATAGACGGTGTTTCCATCGGTTCCAATGATTTAACACAGTTAACTTTAGGAGTGGACAGGGATAACAGCCTGGTTGCCAAGATTTTTTCGGAAAAAAACCCGGCTGTCCTTTGGTCTCTGGAAAAAGTAATTAGAGCTTGTCATAAATATTCTGTCACTTCCTCAATCTGCGGTCAAGCGCCTTCTGACTATCCTGATCTGGTCGAAAAACTTGTCAGGTGGGGGATAACAAGCGTTTCGGTAAATGTTGATGCTATAGGCAAAGTTCGTGAAACCATCTATAAAGTGGAAAACAGTCTCTCAAAAAATTAAAATGGCTAAAATCAAACTGGTTAAAGCTTGGGAAATTCTAGACTCAAGAGGAGACCCGACAATTAAAACAAAAGTCATTCTCGATGACGGGATAGAAGCTTCGGTCTCAGTCCCCAGCGGCACGTCTTTGGGAAGATATGAGGCGGTTGAACTTCGAGATAAGGATCCAAACCGCTATAGCGGCAAAGGCGTTCTTAAAGCGGTTGCGATCATCAATCAGGGAATCGGCCCCGGACTGACAAACGTTGAGGCCAGCTTGCAGTTTGAGATTGACAGATGGCTTAGTAAAATTGACGGCACAAAAAACAAGTCGAAACTCGGCGCCAACACAATTCTTTCCGTCTCACTTGCCGTTTTGAAAGCCTCTGCCTTATCCAGCAAAATTCCGCTTTACCAATATGTAAACAGCCTTCTTGGAAAAATGGGTTTACAAGTTGAAATAACAAGCATTCCTTCTCCTGTTTTTAACGTTATAAACGGCGGCAAGCACGGAGCGGGCAATTTAGATTTTCAGGAATTCCAAATTATCCCGGCTTCGGCCAAAAAATATCACGAAGCTTTAAGAACCGGTTCGGAAATATATAGCCATATAAAAGATGTTTTGGTAAAAAATAACGCCATCCACTCAGTCGGCTATGAAGGCGGATTTGCCCCAAACTTGTATACCAATCTTGACGCTTTAGAAATTATTATGCAGGCTGTTAAAAACAGCCACTATGTTTTCGGCGAGGATATTTTTCTCGGGCTTGATGTGGCGGCCTCCGTGTTTTACTCACATGACACTTATAAGATAAGAGACGAGCAGAAACCTTTTACCACAGAGCAATTTATCGAATATTTGGTCGACTTAAACAACCAATACCATCTTTTACTTTTGGAAGATGCTCTTTCGGATGATGATTGGAAAGGCTGGCAAATTTTGACAGAGCGGCTGGGGAGTCATGTCATAATCGTCGGCGACGATATTTTGGCAACAAACGAGGAAAGATTTGCAAGGGCAATCAGGGAAAATGCCTGCACCGCTATTCTTATTAAACCAAATCAAATAGGGACTTTTACCGAAACTCTTGAGGTGGTGAAAATGGCCAAAGATAATAATTTTAAAATAAATGTTTCGCATCGAAGCGGTGAAACAGATGATACGACAATTGCCGATTTTGCCGTTGGCATCCAAAGCGAATACGTAAAGTTTGGTGCACCGGCACGAGGCGAGAGAGTAGCCAAATACAATCGTCTCCTAGAAATAGAGGAGGAGTTAAATTTCAGATGATACGCCCAGTTGTTTTAATTGTCATGGATGGTTGGGGTCTTGCGGCGCCGGGTCCTGGCAACGCCATAACTTTAGCCAATCTTCCATTTTTTGATTATTTATGGTCAAGCTTCCCGCATGGAAAAATCCATGCTTCGTTTTATAAAAACGAAGCTTTTCTTGCTGCTATTAACTTTGCCAAAAAAAACAATTCCAACTTGCATCTTATGGGTCTAGTCGGCGGCGGCGGCGTGCATGCTAATAATGAACACTTATTTGCCCTCTTATATCTTTGCAAGGAACAAGGTTTTAAAAACGTTTTTATCCATATTTTTACGGATGGACGCGATTCTCCTCCGACAGTTGCTTTAGAGTATGTGAAGAAAATTGAGGAAAATCTCCGTATTTTAGATATAGGGAAAATAGCCTCGGTTTCAGGCAGATATTATGCAATGGACCGCGATCTCCGCTGGGACAGAACTCAAAAAACCTATGAAATGTTAACATCCGGCAGCTGCAACCCTAAAGCCGTCTCTGTTGAGGAAATTATTAAAAAATCCTATGAAGAGGGAATAACGGATGAATTTATCAAACCAACCCCTGTCTGCGAGAGGGGAAAACCGGTTGCGACAATTACCGAATACGACAGTGTTATCTTTTACAATTTTAGAATTGACAGGCCGAGACAGCTAACTAAGGCTTTTATTTCTTCTGAGTTTTCCCCGCTAAAGAGTAAAAGGAACTTCCATTTATTTGAAAAGAAGCTGCCAGCTTCCCTGACAAGGGCAAAAAAAATAGAAAATCTTTTTTTTGTCACCATGACCGAATACGAAAAAAATCTTCCGGTAAAGGCCGCTTTTCCACCGCAAACCGTTTTTCGGCCTCTGGGCCGTATTATTTCGGAACGCGGCTTGCGTCAGCTCCGGCTTACCGAATCAGAAAAAGAAAGATTTGTTACCTTTTATTTTAACGGCCAGAAAGAGGAGCCTTTTATCGGAGAAGACAGGTTAATTGTCCCTTCCCCTAAAGTTCCAACCTATGATCTGGCGCCGGAAATGCGCTCGAAAGAAATAACCGACAGCCTGCTTTTTAAAATTAAGGAAAATATCTATGATTTTGTTTTAATTAATTTCCCCAATCCGGACATGGTCGGACATAGCGGCGTTATTCCGGCCGCCATTAAGGCGGTTGAGGCAGTGGATGAAAGTTTACAAAAAATTGTTCCTGCTGTTTTGAATGCGGGAGGCGCGGTTCTACTAACTGCCGACCACGGAAACTGCGAAGAGATGATTGACCCAAATACCGGCGGTGTCGATACCGAACATTCAAACAATCTTGTCCCTTTTCTTGTCATCGGAAGTCAATGGGAAGGAAAACCAAAGGAGCTAAGAAACGGTATCTTAGGCGATGTGGCACCGACAATTCTTGAAATTTTAGGTATTGAAAAACCTGTTGAAATGAGTGGCCGGAGTTTGTTATCATAAATTCGCAAATCAAGATGAAACTAAACGCTGCCTACGAGGCAATTGCAAAACATATTAATTCTCCCCGCAAAAACAAGGTGGCGCTTTTTTGGGAAGGCGAAAACGGTGAAAAAGTCCAATTTTCATTCTTGCAAATCGATCTTCTCGCTAGCAAATTCGGCAACATGCTCAAAAGTTTGGGCATACAAAGAAGAGATCGGGTTGGGGAACTCGGGAGCTAAAATTTTAATTACAACAACAGACCTTCAGGAAAGAGTTGACAAAGTTAGGCGCAATCTTCCCCGTCTGAAGGAAATTTTAACCGTTGACGGCGATAAATTTAAAACATTGCTTGCGAAAAGTTCCGATGATTTAAAAATTACGGAAACTAACGCGGAAGATCCGGCCTTTATGCTTTATACTTCCGGCACCACCGGCAAACCAAAAGGAATTGTCCATGTACATAAAGCGATTCTTCACGAACAGAAAACCGCCCAGCTTGCCCTGGATATTAAGGATACGGATATTTACTGGTGTACAGCTGATCCGGGCTGGGTGACCGGTATTGCTTATGAAATTTTGGGCACTTGGTCCATCAGAAAAATCACGGTAAAAATTTTTTGAGCCATCCTCTCATTTTATCCACCGTGTGGCCGATCTTCGGAAGGCCGTCAATCGCCGGCAACTTTGTGCGGTAGGCATTTGGCGAGCTCATTGCCGCTTCTTCGGCTCCCCAAAGAGCCAGGCCCACGGCTGTCACAAATCCCGGCTCGTCAACTTTGTCAACTATCCCACTTAGCTCCATGGGAAAACCGGTTCCGGAAATTACGGCCGCAATTATGTCTGACAAAGGAGAAATCCTAGGTCCGAACAAAATCGGTAAACTGGTTTTGAAGCCCGGCTGGGACAGTATGATGAGGAAAATCTGGCACCGGCCGGAAAAATACAAATCTTATTTTGAACACGGCTGGTATGTCACAGGCGATCTTGCTTATCGGGACAATGATGGTTACTTCTGGTTTGTCGGAAGAGCTGATGATGTCATCAAAACTTCCGGAGAAAGAGTTGGCCCTTTTGAAGTCGAGTCAGCCCTTATCTCCCACCCGTCTGTCGTTGAGGCAGGAGTGATTGGCAAACCTGACCCAATGCGCGGTGAAATAATCAAAGCCTTTGTCGTTTTGAAAAAAGAGATGAAGGCAACAGAGGCTTTGAAAGAAGAGCTTTCTCAACACGTAAAAAAACACCTGGCTGGACATGCATATCCAAAGGAAATTGAATTTATTGACAAACTTCCTAAAACCAGGTCCGGCAAAATCATGCGCAGGATTTTAAAAGCAAAAGAACTGGGACTACCGATTGGGGATACTTCTACTTTAGAGGAATATTAAGGCTTATTAACGGATTAAACCCTTATATTCAAGTACAATTCCGCAGGTGTAACAATGTTGAACTGACTCATATGTTATGCCTTGTATTCTGTTTTGAATAATTGGTTTTCCCTCTTGAGGACACCTCTCACCGGGGTTTAAATTATTACCTGTTGTTTTGGATGTTGATATTTAACTTTAAATTCTCTTCTTTCTTCTCCTGAGTGCCCGTTATGTGATTGTCTATCTGGTGTCATAATATTATTTGTATGTAAATATTATACATAATCATTAGTAGATTATAACAAACTCTCCTTTGGGATTTTTGAAATATTCTAAGGCTTCACTGACTTTTCCCCTCCAAATCTCCTCGTGCAGTTTTGTCAGTTCCCGGCAAAGGACAATTTCAATATCTCCCAATGTTTCCAGAATAATGTTT
>Ga0075684_124_pt1 | contig 18467 bp, 18 predicted proteins | sample RifGroA2_FD_67686 | JGI IMG/M metagenome (GOLD analysis project Ga0075684, IMG submission 67686) | Microgenomates (Levybacteria) bacterium GW2011_GWA2_40_8 | reverse complement strand
GCTTTTTTACTAATTCCGCAAAGATAATAAATTTTAATCCGCCATCTGGCGGAGAGGGTGGGATTTGAACCCACGATAGCCTTGCGGCTATATCCGCTCTCCAAGCGGACGCACTAGACCACTATGCGACCTCTCCTTTTCTCTATTCTAACAAATCAATGTGCTCTCGGGCAGAGTTGAACTGCCATATCAGCCTTCGGAGGGCCGTGCTCTATCCGATTAAGCTACGAGAGCGGTATTGGTTTGATTGTCAGTGTTAATTTTTAACTTTCGAAAAATCCTTAAGGCTTCTTCAAATGCCTTTTTATCATTTTTATAAGTTAGAGTTTTTCTGACCTTCTCTTTTTCCAGCCATTTGCTATCCGATACTTCAAAATCATGATCGTTGATATCGCCTTTTTCATATTCCATCAGGTAAAAATAAACAGTTTTAAAAACTTTTTCAGCGTTTAAAACATACCAATATTTAACCGGTCTGGGAAGTTTTTTGATGATTTTAGCATCAATTCCGCCTTCTTCCCGGACTTCCCTGACAGCGGTTTCCTCTTTTTTTTCACCTTTTTTAGTATCGCCGATTAGACCTTTTGGAAAAACCCAGCCTTTATGCTGGCTGTGCTGGACAACAAGCCACTTAATTTGAAATTCAAAACCCGCTTTTCTCGCCTCGCGGCGAAGCGGGTCGTTGGGCAGGTTTGGAATTTTAAATTTTCTAAAAATTATTCCGCCGGCGGAAAATTCGCGTTTCATAAGATTAAACTATGATTGGAATTTTAAATTTTTTCTTTCTGTATTCAAGATAAAGTCTTATAGTTTCTCCATGATCAAAAGCAAATTCATCAAATGATAAAAGTTTCTTAAATGAAATCCATTCGACTTTTGAAACCTCGCTTCCGCCTCTGGCAACTTTTTTTACAGGCGCAACAAGAAACTCTAGAGCGACATTCTGGCGGTCTTCTTTTGGCCTGTTCGGATTGGTATTGACTCTAAACAAACCGGTTACTTTTCCCAGCCAGCCGGTTTCTTCAATCAATTCTCGAATGACGCATTTTTCCGCTGTTTCATCACGGTCTAGGAATCCGCTGGGCAATGCCCATTTACCGGATTCCAAAAGATTTCCGCTTCTTTTTTCCAAAAGGATTTTCTCGTTTTTTACCATTATGGCATGAACAACCACGTGGCGAAGCTTAGCTTTTCCACCGTCTTCAAAAGTGCAAGTAATCATGGGTAAAAATATCAGTGATAAATTTTATGCGGCGGGAGAGGGATTTGAACCCCCGTGAGACTTTAGTCCCGCATGGTTTTCGAAACCAGCCTGTTAAGCCGCTCCAGCATCCCGCCAGAAAAATAAGTTACGCTATATTTTATCACCTCGCAACCGTAGGTTGCAAAGCGAGAAGCTTTCCTTTACAATGAATTTGATGACACAAAGAATAGAAATCTCTTATAAAACGGTAATATTTGTGATAGCCTGTTTTCTTGCCCTGTATCTTCTTTATATTATCCGAGATATTATTTTTTTGGTGATGGTTTCATTCATCTTTTCTGCCGGTCTTCGGCCGGCGGTTGAAAGAATGGAAAAGCTAAAAATACCAAGAACTGTCAGCATTGTCATAATTTATTTATTTATAATTTCTCTGATTGCTCTTATTATTTCTTTTATTATTCCTCCTCTTGTTTCTCAGACGATAAAATTGGCAAAACAGTTGGCATATCTTCTTGATTCTTTTTCTCCGTATGTTGATATTTCTCCTCAGCAGATAACTGATAAATTAACACCTCTAACCGGTGATATTTTCCGGGCAACTTGGGGAGTTTTTAGCAATATCTTCAATATTTTTACTCTTCTTGTTTTTACTTTCTATCTTCTTTTGGAAAGGCGCCATATGCGCCTGTTTTTAAAAAACTTTTTAGGCGAGAAAATTAAGAACAGAATTGTTAAAGTGATTTTAGAAATGGAGAATAAGCTTGGTGCTTGGGCCAGAGGTCAGCTTACTTTGGCTTTAATAATAGGTTCTTTTTCTTTCGTCGGGCTAAAATTTTTGCAAATAGAGCCGGTTTTGCCCTTGGCGATATTAGCTGGGATTTTGGAAATGGTGCCAATGATCGGGCCGATTATCTCTGCAATTCCCGCGGTTTTGGTGGCATCGGGGACTTCATGGTGGCTGGCCTTAAGTGTTATTATCTTTTATTTTTTGGTTCAGCAGCTTGAAAATCATCTTATTGTTCCGTTGGTTATGAGAAGAGCCGTTGGCGTTCCGCCGCTTATCAGTCTGCTTGCATTTCTTATCGGTGCAAAGATAGCCGGGGTGATAGGGATAATACTTTCCATTCCTGTTTTCCTCTGTCTTCAAGTTTTAGTCCAAGAATTCATATTTGAAAAAGAAAAAGAAACGGAAAATGTGGTTAAAGACGCTTCATATTAAACTCTATAAATCCAAGAGATCGTTTTCCATTTTTAGACTGCTGTATAATTGGGAAAATGAAAATCGAGGAGAGAGTATTTTTAATCCTTTTTATTTTATTCAATCTTTTTATTCATTACAAAGGCTTATATGAATCAAGATATAAAAAGAACGCTTACCATGAAACTCCTCTTTTAATTATTCTGGGAATTTGCGTCTGGGGAGATGCGGTTATTTTTGGGTTGTTTTGGGTTATAGCCGGAATTATTTCTTCTCTTTTAAACAGCTGGATTTTATTTCTTCTTATCTTTTCACTTTTTTGGGTTGTCAGAGGATTTGGAGAATCGTTTTACTGGTATTTACAGCAGTTTTCAAATATAAACCGCAATCCACTGGAAAAACTCCGCGGTTATAAGTTTTTTCAAAATGACTCCATCTGGTTTATATATCAGATAATCAATCAGTGTATAACCGTTGCCGCTTTGGTGGTTTCTGTTTATCTTGTTAAATACAAATTATAAAGCTTATCTATCCGGCTAAAATCTAAATGGTTCTGGTAATAATTGCCAAAGGATGCTCGTAAGCCAGATTCTGTTTTTCCATCGATCCGCCAGCCGGCGGATTTAGGATAAATGATTATTTTTCTAATGCCTGCAAATATCGGTTCTTCCTTAAAAGCCAAAAGGTATAACGAACCAGTCGGCAGTTGCAGCGGGCGGGATTGCCAGCGTTTCACTTATCTGTCATGCTTTGCAGTTTAGACAGATACTCGTCTCTGTGGCTCTCAAATCCTGTTAATTCAGGAATCTGTTCCCGCTTTTTTTCAGCGGCGGGACACCCTGCCTTGCGGCTGCCCCCCGCCTTTGGCGGGGGAACCCCGGCTTTTCAACGCTGTCTGGACTTTCCTCCCCGCGACTCGGCTACGCCTCGCTCGGGGCAATCATCCGGCTTCCTTTAGCAGTAACAATTATATCAGGAGTAGACAACTCAAAACTTAAAATTGAAATTACAAAGCCGGATAAGACAAAATCTTCCATACTTGTAAAATGGAAAAAATTGATGCACTATTATCTTAGGCGGTTGAAAATTGACTGCATGATTTTTCTAAGGAAAATAAAACACCATCTCAAAAAATACACAAAAGTCATAAATAATCATGATTTTGTTAAACCTCTGCTTGTTTTTCAAAGAGAAAATGAGGCAGTTCTTCTTTTAGAAAAAAAGAGTTTAAAAGATGAAGCGGGAATAACGGTTAGCAAAGATGGGTTTAATTTTAGCCCGGTAGAAGAAACAATGTCTTTGCCAAAAAATATTCCTCATTTCCCAAAAAGCGTTATTTTGCCCAATTTCTACTATCATGGACAGAAAGTAATGTTTTTTGGAGATCGAAGTCTTAAAATAGCTTATCTGACCAAAGACAATAAGTGGAGAGCTAAAGCAAATCCTCTTTTAACATTGCCTCACCCCATTGAACTAGGGAACGTCTTTATAAGAAAAGAGGGTCTGCTTGTTTTTTATCATGAGAAAAAAGTTGAGGATAAGATTACTTATTATGCCTCACATTTTGCTTTTTTTGAGAAGAAGAATCCAAGTAAATTTCTTTTTAAAACAGAGGAGCCGGTTTTGGAACATAAGGCATTGTGGTCTGGTGAAAAAGCGGAACCTCTCGGTTCTGTTTTTTTAAATGAACAAATCATCACTTACTGGCATCTGAGCGGGAAAATTATTTGGGCCGTAATTCTAGCGGGGATTATCTTCGATCCTTTAAAAATCCAAAAAGTTAAATTAAAACTAAAAAAACACTCGCGCAATCCGATTATTACACCTCGTCCGGAAAACAACTGGGAGGCTTTCAATACTTTCAACCCAGCGGCACTTTACGCCGGCGGTAAAGTACATATTCTTTATCGGGCTCAAGGTTTTGATTATATCTCAACCGTTGGTTATGCCTCAAGCAGAGACGGGATAAATATTGACGAGAGACTCAGCAAGCCAGTTTTTAGCGCCAGTTTAGACGGCATAAACACTCAAGGATTTATCAGTAATGAATTTTTTTCAGGCGGAGGACTGGGCGGTTGTGAGGATCCGAGACTGACACAAATGAGGGATAAAGTTTACATGACTTATGTTGCTTTTAACTACAACATGCATCCAAGGCTGGCACTAACTTCCATTTTACTTGAGGATTTTTTAAATAAAAGATGGCATTGGTCAAAACCAGTTTTGATTTCGCCGCCTGGTGTGATTGATAAAAGCGGCTGTCTTCTTCCGGAAAAAATTAATAACAAATATGTTTTTTTTCATCGCGTCTTCCCTAATATTTTAGTTGACTTTGTCGATGATCTAAATTTTGACGGCAAAACTTGCTTTCTTAAAGGAAAATATCAAATTAAAGTTCGAAAAAACAAATGGGATAGTCGAAAAATTGGCACTGGCGCGCCGCCTCTTAAAACCAAGGATGGCTGGCTCTTGATTTATTACGGCGTTGATAATTTGGATGCCAGTAAATATCATATCGGAGCCATGCTTTTAGATCTTAAAAATCCAACCCGCGTTTTATACAGAACTGACAAACCAATATTAGGCCCAACAGAAGATTATGAAAATTGCGGTTTTAAACCAGGGATTGCCTATCCCTGTGGCGCTGTTATTCTTAACAATCAGCTTCTAGTTTATTATGGCGGAGCAGATTCTGTGGTTTGTGTGGCTTCGGCAAACCTTTCAGATTTTTTGGCTGATCTAAAAGCCAAAAGAGCAGTTAAGTTGGAGGTTGTTAAAGTGAAAGAGGTTGTTTATTAAGTCATGCTTACTCGTCATCTGCAAAATCCAATTCTTTCTCCAAATCCTGCCAATAGTTGGGAAAGTTTTGCTGTATTTAACGGAACCATAATTCACACAAATGATAAATATTTTCTTTTTTACCGGGCCATGGGAGAAGAAGTGGATTATCAAGGAAGAAAAATGCGGCTTTCGACCATTGGTCTTGCTAAAAGTCCCGATGGGGTTAATTTTAACTCTCGTAAACAATTCTTAAAGCCAGAGATGAAATGGGAATTATTTGGTTTGGAAGATCCGCGAGTGACAAAAATAGATAATCTTTATTTTCTTTTTTACACCGCTCTCTCCGATTTTCCCCCAAACTACACCAGCATTAAAGTAGCAGTTGCCGTTTCTTCCGATTTAGAGACTATTTCTGAAAGACATCTGGTGACGCCTTTTAATGCTAAAGCGATGACCCTTTTTCCAGAAAAAATAGATGATTTTTATACCACTCTTTTGACAGTTAATACCGATAGACCGCCAAGTGTGATCGGACTTGCTCAGTTTAAAGAATTAAAAACGCTTTGGGATGAAAAATTTTGGAAAGAGTGGTATGAGAGTTTAGATGATCATACTATTAATATTCGCCGCGTCAACAGCGACCAGACGGAAATTGGGGCGCCGCCTGTGAAAACCAAAAATGGCTGGCTTCTTGTTCACTCCTATATCAAACATTATCTAAGTCAGAATGTGCCCAAAGAATTCCGTATCGAGGCAGTTCTTCTTGATAATTCAAATCCGCAAAAGATCGTTGGCCGGATTGAAACTCCGCTTTTAAATGCGGAAATGGACTATGAAAGAAATGGTCAGACAAAAGATATTGTTTTCCCCTCCGGCGCCGTAATTGAGAATAAGAAACTGAAAGTTTACTATGGTGGTGCTGATTTCTGTTGCGCTTTAGCAGAGGGAAATCTCTCCGGGCTCTTCAGTCATTTTGAAATAAACTCGCCAACTGTCTTAAAATGTAAAAAATTTGCTCATAATCCGCTTCTTCAGCCAATTCCTGAACATTCTTGGGAAAGCAAAGCAGTTTTTAATCCGGGTGTTATTGTTTTAAATAACAAAGTTTATCTTTTATATCGGGCGCTTTCAGATGATAATATCTCCAATTTGGGATTGGCCGTAAGTTGCGACGGATTGTATATTGACGAGCGTCTGCCGGAGCCTGTTTATCCTCTCCCTTGGCCTGCGGGGTGGAAGATGCTCGGTTGACAGAAATTGAGAAGCGGATTTATATGTGTTATACCGCTTATGATGGAGAGACGCCTCGCTTAGCATTGTCATCTATTTCCAAACAAGATTTTTTAAACCGCAGCTTTGCCGCTTGGGAAGAACCGGTTGTTATTTCGCCGCCTAATTTAGGAGATAAAAACGGTGCTCTGTTTCCGGAAAAAATTAATAACAAATATGTTTTTTTTCATCGTATCGAACCGAATATAGTCATAGATGCGGCAGCTGATTTAGAATTTAAAAAGAAGCAGTTTTTGGGTTTTGAGGGGATCATTCTTCCAAGAACTAAATCTTGGGATGAGGTGAAGGTCGGAATTTCTGGTCCTCCGATAAAAACAGAATCCGGCTGGCTGGTTTTTTATCATGGCATCAGTCGAATTGACGGGCATTACCGGATAGGCGCTTTGCTTCTTGATCTTACAAATCCGGCCAATGTCATTGCCCGGACGCCATATCCTATTTTGGAGCCGGAAACTTATTTTGAAAAAGAAGGAGTAGTGCCAAATGTTGTCTTTTCCTGCGGCCAAGCCGTTTTTAAAGATGAAGTATACCTTTATTATGGAGGAGCGGATAGAGTGGTCTGCGGGGCGAAAATAAAAATAAGTTTTCTTATTTCCTATCTTCTGAAAAGCAATCAGAAAAAATATCTGTCTTCATAAAAACCCTCAATTATTTATTTCAGGTATAATATGGCCATGACAGATAAGAAGCAGGTTTTGAAACTTGACGGTTCAATTGAAGTTTTTGATCCGCAAAAGATTAAAAGAGTGGTTTGCGCCGCTGGACTTACCAATGAACAAGGTGAAAAATTAATCGCAACTGTTTCTGATTTTATCTATTCAATGGGCGAGAATCCTGTTTCTTCAGAAATAATAAGAGATAAAGTTTATGAAGAGTTAAAAAAAGCAAGCTCGTATACGGCCGGGCTTTTTGCCTGGTATGAAAAGACGAAGGAAAAAAACAATAATTTGCAGTTGAGTAAAATATGAATGGAGAGTTTGGTGGCTGGATAGCTCCTGGAGGTTCGGCTGGGAAAAAAGACCGCGTCTATCATTTTTTATAAATTCAAACTACCCAACTTCAATTCTCCCTTTTTGTCTGTTATACTTTTTTTATGATTGCCAAAATTTTCTCCGGCGCAATTGTGGGGCTTTCCACTATTTTGGTTGAGGTTGAAGTTAATATTGTCAAAAAAGGTCTGCCTTCATTTGCGATTGTCGGTTTGGGAGACAAAGCTATCGCCGAGTCAAAAGAAAGAGTCAGAAGTGCGATTTTAAATATCGGCGCTGATTTCCCGACCTATCGCATTACCGTAAATCTGGCTCCGGCAGATCTGCCCAAAGAAGGACCGTCATATGATTTGCCGATTGCCCTTGGGATTTTGACTGCCTCAGGGCAAATTGAAAACAGTGTAAGCGACAGTCTGTTTGTCGGCGAGTTGTCACTTGACGGAAACTTACGCCATACCCGCGGCGTACTGCCCCTAACTCTTTTTGCCAGGGAAGAAAAATTTAAGCGCATTTTTCTACCCAAAGAAAACGCCAAAGAGGCGGCGGTTGTTCATGATATAGATGTTTATCCGCTTGACTCTTTATATACTTTGGTTTCATATCTTAAAAAAATTGTTGAAATAAAACCGCATCCGACGATTTCATTTTCAGATCTTAAGGAAGATGTTGACTGCGAATTTGACTTTTCCGATATTAAAGGACAGGAACACGCAAAACGGGGACTTGAGATTGCTGCGGCCGGATCTCACAATGCACTGCTTTTCGGCGTGCCGGGAGCCGGCAAGACCATGCTGGCGCGTGCTTTTCCCTCAATTTTGCCAACACTGACCGAAGAAGAAGCGATGGAAATTACTAAAATTTACTCAATTACCGGAAACATTGCGCCCAATCAAAATATTGTTAAAAAAAGACCTTTTCGCGCCCCGCATCATACGACTTCAAGAATAGGATTAATCGGCGGCGGAGCAAATCCCATGCCGGGAGAAATTTCGCTTGCGCACCGCGGAATTCTTTTCTTGGACGAGTTTCCCGAATTTCCCCGTTCGGTTTTGGAGGCTCTCCGGCAACCTCTGGAGGATGGATTTGTTTCTATTGCCAGAGCTGCAGGCCAGGTCACTTATCCGGCGAAATTTATCCTTGTTGCAGCGGCAAATCCCTGTCCATGCGGAAATTTAGGAAGCGCTAAAAAAACTTGCAAGTGCCTGCCGGGCGAGATCCTCCGTTACAAAAAGAAAGTTTCTGGCGCTATTTTGGATAGGATAGATCTGCATCTTTCCTGTCCGGAATTGCCGATTGAAAAACTCTCAAGCCTAAAATCAGCTGAAAAAAGTGTCATCATTGCCGAAAGGGCAGAAAAAGCGCGCAAGATTCAAATAAACAGATTTAAAGGAACAGATCTTAAAGCAAATGCGGAAATGGGGCCAAAGGAAATAAAAGAATTTGTACCGCTTTCCTCAAGCTGTCTTGACCTTTTAAAGCAAGCGGTTGTCAAATTTAATCTCTCTGCCCGTTCATATCACAAGATGATCAAAGTCTCAAGAACAATTGCTGATTTAGAGAGCGAGAAAGAAGTTAAGGCCAATCACGTTGCTGAAGCTTTACAGTTTAGAATCAGCGAAGAAAATTAATTTTTTGTTGGGTTTTTTATACAAAATGTTGTCAAATATGGGAGTTTGTTGTACAATTGCGGGTATAAACAGCTTTATTATTTTTATAATTAAGATTGTATGCCGTCGTAGCCCCGAGCGAAGTCGAGGGGCGAAGGAGTATAGCTATGTTGGATGATCTTATTGTCTCAAGAGTTCGGATTAAGATTTTGAAACTTTATTTTTTAAATCCTGATAAAATTTTTCACCTGCGCGAAATTCAGCGTCAGACAAATGAGGCGATGAATGCTATAAGGCGGGAAATGAACTATCTGAAAGACTGCGGCTTTATGACTTCGGAATATAGAGGAAACAGGAAATATTTTACTGCCAGAAAAGACTCACCGCTTTATTTTGACCTCTTAGCCCTTTTTAATAAAATGTATGGTTTGGGTGGAGAAATCATCAAAAACAAATTAAGACTGGGGAAGGTTAAGTTTGTGATGCTTTCAGGAAAGTTTGTCCGCGGCAAGGAAAAAAGCTCAAATGAAGTGGATCTTTTAGTTGTCGGACGCGTTATTTTACCTGAACTTGCCCAGATAATTAAAAGCGAGGAAAAACGGAAAGGAAGGGAAATAAACTATACGATCATGACAGAAGAAGAGTTTTCTTTTCGGAAAAAAAGAAGAGACCCATTTATTCTAAGCGTTTTGTACCATTCCAGAATAATGATTATTGGAGATGAGGAAGAACTTCTTAAATGACCAATTTGCAAATATCAATTTTCAAATAATTTATTTTGTGCAGCAAAAAGTATATAAATCAGGAAGCAGTTTAGTGGTTGTTGTCCCATCCAGCTTTGTTGAGGCAATTGGTATTGACAAAGGAGATACGGTTAAAGTTAAAATAGATTATAGTTTGGGAAAAATTGAATATTCCTTTTCCGGAAACAGGCAGCTTACCTTTGACTCTAACTTTACGAAAACGAAGAAAAAATGAAAAACCCCAGAAGAGTTTTGCTAATGATCATCGTTCTTACTTTTCTTGCTGTTGGTTTCAGTTTGCCAGAGGGATATCCTTTGAAAATCAATTTGGGAAAATTTCAGATAGATCAAGTGCTTAACCCTTTAGCAATTGATTTAAATATCGGTTCCCTTAAAATCCAAAAAAAACCTAAAACTGTTTTAGGACTGGATCTTGCCGGCGGGGCGAGGATTGTTTATGAGGCAGATGTGGAAAATATACCTTCTGAAGACAGGAAAACAGCGCTTGACGCGGCAAGAAATGTTATTGAAAGAAGAGTAAATCTTTTCGGTGTTGCGGAGCCGGTTGTCCAAACTTCAAAGGTCGGGAGTTCCGAGCGTATCATTGTCGAGTTGCCGGGAGTTACCGATGTGGAAGCGGCAAAGACCTTAATTGGGAAAACAGCGCAGCTTGATTTCCGGGAATTTGAAAGTGAGGATGCTACCGCATCTGCCGGTTTTTTTCCGACGACAGAGATGACTAAAGAAACTGGATTAACGGGAAAAGATCTGAAAAAGGCCGGTGTTACTTTTAATCAAAATTCAGGCCAGCCGGAAGTCGCTTTGGAATTTACAGCAGAAGGAGCAAAACTTTTTGAAGAAATTACCAAAAGAAATGTCGGGAAAAACCTGCCGGTTTTTTTGGATGAAATGCCTGTTACCAATCCTACGGTTAATCAAGTCATTTCAGGAGGGAATGCAGTTATAAGCGGCAGTTTTACCCAAGAAGAAGCAAAAAGTCTTGCTATCCAATTAAACAGCGGTGCTTTGCCGGTTCCGATAAAGCCTATTGAGGAAAAAACAGTCGGACCGACTCTTGGCAGGGAGTCTGTGGAAAAAAGCATCAAAGCAGGCTTTATCGGTTTGACAATTGTGATGGCTTTTATGTTTTTGTATTACGGTAAATTGGGGCTTTTGGCTGACATTGCTCTTTTTGTTTACGGGGTGCTGTCTCTTGCCATTTTCAGATTAATTCCAATTACTATGACACTTCCGGGCGTTGCCGGTTTTATCCTTTCAATCGGAATGGCGGTTGATGCCAACATTTTGATATTTGAAAGAATTAAGGAAGAACAGCGGGAGGGAAAACCTTGGAAGATAGCCATGGAGCTCGGTTTTGGAAGAGCTTGGGATTCGATAAGAGATGCCAATTTCACAACCCTTCTGACAACATTTATTTTATTTAATCCTCTGAACTGGTCGTTTTTACCGCAGTTTGGGATGATCAGGGGCTTTGCGGCGACTTTGGCAATCGGCATTTTTGTCAGTCTATTTACCGGAATTGTCGTCTCAAGGAATTTGATAAGAGTGTTTATTAGAAAAAAATAATTCGCATTGCGCATTTATGCTAAATTTTCTTAAATACCGTTTTTTTTATTTTTCCATATCAGGAATTATCTTGGTTGCCGGAATATATTCTCTGCTTCGTTGGGGGATGCAGCTTTCGATTGATTTTACCGGCGGAACGATAATCCAAATTCAAAACGTAAAGCTTCAAGACCAGATCGGAACAATCCAGAAATTCTTGGAGGAGAAGGAGATAGAAGTAGTTTCGTTTAACATTTCTAAAGAATCCATAAATATTAAAACGAAACCGATCGAGCGGGAAAAATGGGTTGATGTAAAAAACCAGCTGGAAGATGATTACGGTGAAATAGAAGAATTGCAATTTGAGACGGTCGGACCGGTTTTGGGAAAAGAACTTTTGCAAAAAACGGCTATTGCGGCACTTTTGGCGGTTTTCGGAATATTATTTTATATAGCTTATGTCTTTAAAGATGTAAAATACGGGTTAAGATGTCCTTTTCCGTGCATGATACGATTGTTGTTTTCGATAGGATTAGAGAATCTATAAAATCCGAATCTTTACCGCTGGATATAACCATCAATAAAGCGCTTACGGAGACAATGTCAAGGTCGGTGAATAATTCGATGACGATTGTCTTTATGCTTTTGGCTCTTGTTCTTTTGGGAGGAGAGACAATCAAGTGGTTTGTGGTAGCACTTTTAATCGGGATAATTTCCGGCACCTATTCGTCGCCGTTTGTGGCAACGCCGATTTTATATTATCTGAGAAGGAAAGGCGGTGAAAAAAAATGAAAAAAGAATATGCTGGATTTCTGATCCGCTTAATTGCAGCTATTATTGACGGAATAATAGTTGGTATTCCTCTAAGTTTTGTGACGAGAGCAGGTTTGATCCGTTATCTTATCCCAACAGCCTATGCTGTTTTTATGCTGGGTAAATACGGAGCAACCATCGGTAAAATGATTTTTAAAATAAAAGTAGTTAAAGAAAATGGTTCTTCTTTAACTTATAGCGATGCATTAGTTAGAGAACTCTCAAAAATTCTCTCAGCTTTTATCATTCTTCTTGGTTATCTTTGGATGCTTTGGGATGATAAAAAGCAAACTTGGCACGACAAAATCGCCAAAACAATAGTTGTTAAGGAATAATTTTTAAGCTAGTTTAGGAATTTCCTGAAGGAGTATTTCTTTTTTGTTTTCAAGCTTTTTTTCGACTACCTCTTCAAAAAGCTGATTGAGGATTTTTCCTATTTGAGGACCTGGTTTGATTTTTAATAAATTCATCACATCATGCCCGTTAACTTTAAGGTCGGAAACGGTGAATGGCTGTTTCTGGACTTCTATTAATCTCTTTTTGAAAAGTTCAAGCCTCCATGACGTTTCGGCTGCTCCTCCTCCTAAGCGGTCGCCGGTACGAAGAGCAAGGATATCATTTAAATTTTCTTTACCCACTTTTTTTATAAATCTTCTGAGAGTTGCATCCGTTTGAGAGGGATCAACGCTGAATTGATGCCATCTGACAAGAAGAATCAGTCTTCCGGTGTCTTTTCGGGAAAGACGGAGTCTTTTGGCAATATTTATAACCATGCTTGTTCCTTCAACCTCATGATTGTAAAAAGTGACCATTCCGTCCTTCTCTTTTTTAAAAGTTTTCGGCTTGCCGATATCATGCAGCAAAGTTGCCAGTCTGACAATCGGATCAGTGCTTTTGCAGTTTCTTAAGGATTCCACTGAGTGGGTGCCGACATCGTAAATATGGTGTCTTTTAGGACTTTTTTGAGGAATATTAAATGCAATTTCTAGTTCCGGAAGAATAGGAAGCAGGAGTAAGTGTTCTTTCAAAAGAAGAATGCCATCTGCAGGATGATTGCTTCTTAGGATTTTCAAAAGTTCGTCTCTTATCCTTTCGTTGGAAACATTTTGTAAAAGCCGGGTATTTGCTTTGATAGCATTTGCGGTTTCTTTCTCAACAACAAAGCCTATCTCTGTGGCGATTCTGATTGCCCGAATAAGCCGGAGCGCATCTTCTGAAAAGCGCAGGTTCGGATCTCCAACCGCTCTTACAATTTTCTTTTTCAGGTCAGTTATACCGCCGTGAGGATCAATTAATTTCTCCCCGTCAAAGGCGATTGCATTTATTGTGAAATCCCGCCTCTTTAAATCTTCTTCGATTGTGCTGCCCCACTGGACTTTATCAGGATGGCGTTTATCGCTGTATCTCTTTTCTGTCCGGAAAGTGGTTATTTCAAAAACATCATCCTCAATTGGAAGCCCAACAGTTCCGAATTTGTTATCATAAAAACCGCCGGGGAAAATTTTTAAGATTTCTTCCGGCTTTGCGCTGGTTGTAAAATCCCATCCGGAAGTTTTTCTTCCGAGAAGCAAGCCTCTGACAGAGCCGCCGACCGCAAAACAGCTATAACCTTCTTTTTGAAGGGCTTTGATGATTTTAAAAGCTTGTGTTGGAAGTACGGGTTTCATTTGATAGAATTATAACACCATGAAATGGCGGGTAAAAATTCAAAATTCAAAACTCCTATCAAGACTTAATATTAAGAAAATAATTGAAGTTTTACTTTCCAATCGGGGTTTAGAAACGAAAAAAGAACAGGAAGATTTTTTAAAGCCGTCGATGAAATTATTAGAACAGGATTTTTTTGAAAAGAAGGAAGTTGAGAAAGCATTAAAAAGAATTAAAGATGCGATTAAAAAAAAAGAAACAATTATTGTTTATTCAGATTATGATGCAGACGGAATTACCGGAGGTGCGATTGTCTGGGAAACTTTAAGAGACGGGGACGGGGGAGCCTCTGTTTTCCCATATGTTCCTGACAGGATTGCTGATGGTTACGGCCTTTCAAAAAACGGCATCGACAATATAAAAAAATCTTATCTTGGTACAAAACTTATCATAACTGTCGATCATGGAATAACTGCTGAAAAACAGGTGGAGTATGCCAGAGAACAAGGGATTGACGTTATTATAACGGATCATCATACATTCCCTCCCAAGCTTCCGGAAGCTTTAGCAATAATCCATAGCCTAGACCTTTCGGGATCCGGCGTTGCCTATATTTTTTCCGGATTGATCCGTAAATCTTTAAATTTGAGAGATGGGAAGGATCATCTTTCTTTGGCGGCCTTTGGGACAATTGCCGATTTGGTTCCTCTTGTCGGTCCAAACAGGGTAATTGCTGCTTTTGGACTTGCGGAACTGTCTAAGACTAAAAGAATCGGCATTAGAGCTCTTCTCGAGACTTCTTTTATTGAGAAAAAAAAATTGACTCCCTATGATGTTTCCTTCATTTTAGCGCCCAAAATAAACGCCGCCGGAAGATTGACTCATGCTTTGGATTCTTTACGCCTCCTTTGTACTAAGGATGAAAAAAGAGCCGGGATGCTTGCTGAAAAATTAAATAGAGTCAATCTAGACAGACAGCAAATGCTGGCTTCTTCTGTAGATCATGCAAAAAAGATAATCGGCGGCAAATCAGCAGATTTTATTTTTATCTCCGATGAGTCTTACCATGAAGGAGTAATCGGTCTTATTGCCGGAAAACTGACAGAAGAGTTTTACCGGCCGTCTGTTGTCATTGCCAGAAAAGAAAAATATTCCAAGGCCTCCGCCAGATCAATTGCCGGTTTTAATATTATTGACGCAATTAGAGAAGTAAGCGATATTTTAGTAGATTGCGGAGGACATCCGATGGCGGCCGGTTTCACTGTTGAGACTAAAAACATCGAAACTGTCAAAAAAAGACTGCAAAAGGTGGTAGAGGAAAAAATTGAGAAAAAGTTTTTGGAAAAGGTTTTGCAAGTTGATCTGGAATTGGATTTTGCTTCTATTTCCGGTGATTTTTTTCAGAGGTTGGAGAAATTCGCGCCTTTTGGGATAGGCAACCCAGAACCCGTATTTTCAACCTCAAAAGTCAAGATTATCAGCGCCCGTGTAATCGGTAGAGACAGTCAACATTTAAAGCTTCACCTTCAGGCGGATAAAGATGGAGAAAGAATAACTTTTGAAGCAGTAGGTTTTGGCATGGGCAGTCTTTACGACAATTTATCACCTGCTAAAACTTATGGTATAGCTTATACTATTTTTGAAAATTCTTGGAACGGAGAGAGTAAATTACAGTTAAGATTGAGGGATATAAAACATTCAGACGCTTAGGTTTAAGAAGCCGGTGCCTGGCCGTAGATGATAACTTCTGTTCCGGGATTGTCAGCTGTTGAGACAGCGCTTTCCTTATTTGCCGGAAGTTCCGGTTTTGCCCAGTAATAAAGAAGAGCTGCTTCTTCTGTTTGCATGTTGATACATCCGTGTGACATCGGATATCCAAAGTTGGCATGCCAGTATGTTCCATGAATTCCAAAACCTCTGTATTTTGAGATTTGATCATTGTAAAAAAACATGGTATATGGGACATTGGGAAGGTAATAATATGTATTTAAAGCTTTATTGCCTCCCTCCATTTTGGTATAGCGCAGTTTTGTCCAGATTCTAAAAACTCCGGTTGGAGTTTTACCCCATTTGCCGGAGGAGATGAGGAAATTAAAAACTTGATTGATTCCCTCATAGGCGTAAAGTCTTTGGTTTGTTAAATCAATTTCGATTCTTTTTGGAGAATCAGTATCGCCTAAAACATGCGCCGAAAATTTCTTTTCTGCAAGATAAGAAGGCAGGGCAAGATACTGATTATTAAAAATTGCTGTTTTTTCATTGAGATTGAAGTTTTCTGACAAGCTGTAGGGATTAATTGCCCCCTGATTTGAAAAGTAAAAAAGCCAGCCTTTTTTAAAGGCGTACAAGAAGGATAAGGCAAAAAAAGAAAAAACAGCAAAAAAGAGAGTTGCTTTTCTCATTCAATTTAAAATATATGGCAAAAAAACATTGCTGTCAATAAAGCTGTTTTTGAAAAAAGGAGAAACTTCTTGAAACAACGGCTGTCCAGCTTCCGTTGGCAAAATTATGATCTTCAGAAGGATAAGTGTAATAATCAACATCTTCTCCCAAACTTTTCAAATCCTCGTAAAGAAGATCAGACCATCTTTGGGGAACAGCATCGTCCCTTCCTCCTTGGTGTAATTCAATGGGAGATTGAATCCACGGGTAATAGTTTGGCGGTGAGAATTTTTCCACATCATATTCTTTCTCAAAATCGGAAACTATTTTTCGCAGATACTTTCCATGGTCATCAAACTCATCAGTATAATAAAGAATGGAGTAGGGGAAGGGTTTGGAAACAGGAGCCCATAAGACCGTTGGATATTTTTTTCCTGAAATTGCCAAAACAGAAAGAGCAATATGTCCGCCATTGCTGTGCCCCCAAATGCCAACAGACTGCGTATTAGAAGAGATATCGCTATTAATTTCAGAAAGAGCCCGGTTTAGGTTTTTAATTGATGAGAGAAGAGAAAGGGCGGTTGTATAAGTTTTAAATCTTTCTTCCAAAGGATCATTTGAGGCAGTATCAGAATCGCCATAGCCTAAAAAGTCAGGAGCCAGAGTAAGGAAGCCGTTTTGGGCAAAAAACTCTGCCGTATTTTTGCTTCCCATCCCCATTTGATAAACTTCGCGGTTTATGTATCCGCGAAACATGACAATGACTGGCGAGTTTGTTTTTTTGGGCAGATTAGCAAGGCCGCTAATTCTTCCCCCAAAATCATCAGCGAAGAAAAAAGCATAAGAAAAATAATTTTCTTCCTCTTTTATTAATTTATAAAATTTAATTTCTGAACCTTTAAAATCAATTTGTTTTAAATTTTCAAAACTATATTTATCAAAAATTCGCTCCTTTTTTGTTTCTAAAACGCCGGAGATGATTTTTTCATCCATTCGTTTTTTAATAAGAATAAAGAGCAGAAAAGAAAACAGAGATAACGAAACAAATAAAATAATAAAGATATTTTTTTTCGTCATATACTTCTTGCAACTAATTGCAATCAGTATATACCCTTCTAGACTGATTTAATCCGGCTCAGCCGGACAAAATGCAGTAAGAATGGTATATCTTTAAACTAAAGTATACTAAATAAATAGGATTAAATAAGATCTTGCATAATGAATTTAAGAAGTGTTATCATTTTTATGCAGGTAAAAATGCTTAAGAAAAAGGAATCTCCATTTAAAAATCATTATAAATTTCCAATACCTAGGCCGAAGCCGGTTCAGGCGATAATAAAGCTTCGCTTGGCACAATATATTTTAGTTTCACTTTCTTTACTTTTTGGCTATTTATATCTGCGAGCAAACTCTGTCTGGAGCGGAAATTTAGAAACGCATACTCTTTTTGAACTGACAGCGAGTATTTTGAGTTTCTTTGTCGGTTCATTTTCACTTATTAAGTTTTACACCAGACAGAATAATAAATATCTTTATATCGGTCTTGGTTTTCTATATGCCGCACTTATTAACTTTTACCATACTTATATTACTTATTCAGTTTCTACGGTGAATATCACCTCAATTTTTTTCGAAGAAAATTTTAGCCAGCATGCTTCCGGGTTTATTCTCTCAATATTTGCTGTTGCGAGTATTGTTTCTTGGTTTTATGAAAAGAAATTTAAACCTGTTACAAAAAGAGAGGCTTTTACTGTCTGTATTATTCTAATTTTTTCGTCTGTTTTCTTTATACTAGCCATTCCGGTAAAAACGATTAATATTCTTACTTCATTTCTATTCCTGGCGGCTTTTTTAGGCTATCTCTATAAAAGATTATGGCATTTTAAATATTTTGAACATTGGTTTATCTTGTCTCTTCTGGTAGGATTTGTGGTTCAGATAATGTATTTATCAACTGATAACACGTTGGGAGCGATGTTTATGGGAGCGCATGTTTTGAAAGTTGTTGTTTATACCTTCAGCTTAATAGGACTTTTAATAAGCATGAATATCGCTTTCAAAGAAGTTGAAACTGCCAAGGAAACAATGGAGGCGATAGTTCAAAGCATCGGCAATCCAGTTTTTATAACAGATGCCAGTGAAAAAATAACTCTTATGAATTCACAGGCAGAACAATTCTCGGAAATTTCTTTTAAAGACGCAAAAGAAAGACCTTATTTCGAAATTTTCCGCTTTTCCTTTGAAAAT
>Ga0075684_121_pt1 | contig 21077 bp, 21 predicted proteins | sample RifGroA2_FD_67686 | JGI IMG/M metagenome (GOLD analysis project Ga0075684, IMG submission 67686) | Microgenomates (Levybacteria) bacterium GW2011_GWA2_40_8 | reverse complement strand
TTAAATACCGGTGCATGTACCCTTCGTATTTTTTGATCCATACAAACCTATTGTAATTTAGTCTAAGGGTACTGTACAGATTATTGGGTCCATTATAAACATTCGATACTTATTCTAGCAATCGTAAATATATTGAATCATTAACAGATAATATTATAAAAAAGTTAGACTTAACAATAGTTAAAAAAGTATATTATTCATTTAAACCGATAGGCGAAACCTTAGTATATATTCTCTCTGAGTCTCACTTTGTTATACATACTTGGCCAGAATATAAATTAATCCATTTCGATCTTGTAAGTTGTAAGATGCTTACAAAAAAGAAAGTTAGACAGGCAATTACCACGTTAATGAACTACCCCGCAGCAGAGCTGCGAGGAATTCTTTTGATTAACTATCCAAACTATAACGAAATTGATAAATTTTGCGCTTCGGCTCAAAAAGTTATTCAAAATCTAAGATTTGAGGCAAAACAGGCAATAGTCCGAAAAGTGGTCGACACGATAGTCGGAACGCAACTCGACATAAAAGTCTATGGACATTTACCCATCAATATAGGTATTATTGCAACCATACAGAAAGGAGGTGTCCAAGAGATCAAGTATGAACCTATCAGTCGGGATAGCAGGGTTGCCGAACGTTGGAAAGAGCACGCTTTTTAACGCCCTTCTCAAAAAGCAGATTGCCAATGTGGCCAATTACCCTTTTTGCACCATCGAGCCAAACGTGGGAGTGATTGAAGTGCCGGATGGGCGGTTGCCGGTTCTTGCCAAAATTGTCAAAACGGAAAAAATCGTTCCGGCAATTGTCGAGTTTTATGATATTGCCGGCTTGGTCAAAGGCGCATCCGTCGGAGAAGGGCTGGGCAATAAATTTTTATCCCACATCCGTGAAGTTTCGGCAATCATTCACGTGGTCCGGCTTTTTAAAGACGACAGTATCATTCACGTTTCCTCCGAAATAAAACCCGAGGATGATATTAAAACTATCGAAACGGAGCTGATGCTTGCTGATTTGGCAACGATTGAAAAACAGAAAGAGCCGCGCGGCAATGCCACCAAAGAAGAAATGGCTCTTTTTGGATTGGTGAAAAAACTCAAAGGACAATTAAACGATGGACTACCGGTGCGGAAAATGGGTTTGACTGATGAAGAAAATGCGTCAATAAAACAATTAAATTTGCTCACCGCTAAACCAACTATCTATTTATTCAATGTTTCGGAAGAACAATTGACCAACAAAAAACAAACAGAAGAACAAATTGTTAGATTGTTAGACAATTCAGCAATTGAGCAATTCAGCAATTTTATCCTCATCAACGCCAAACTGGAAAATGAGATCCTGACTTTATCGGAAAAAGAACAAAAGGAATATTTATCCGAGTTTAAACTGGAAGATACTGGACTAAATAGGTTGATTAAAAAAGCTTATGAAACTTTAGGACTTATTTCTTTCTTAACTGCCGGAGAAAAAGAAGTCCGCGCCTGGACGATAAGAAAAGGCACTAACGCCCAAGAAGCCGCCGGCGCCATCCATACTGATTTTATTAAAAAATTTATTAAAGCAGATGTTGTCGTATATGAAGATTTTGTTTCCGCAAATGGCTGGCTGAAAGTCAGGGAATTGGGGAAAGTTTCAACAGTTGGCCGGGATTACCTAATGAAAGACGGGGAAGTGGTGGAGTTTAAGATTGGAAGTTAATGTATAAATTCAACGAAAACATAACACTTGGCGAATATATAAAAAACTGCTTAATCTTATTAAGACTGAAAAAAGAAAGTCTCTTCAAAACCGCGCCGGCTTGGTCTCAAGCATCATAAACTCCGATGGAGCAGAACACAAAAAGAAAAACTGCGCAAAAAATATTCTTTTCTCATCATTTGCTGTCCAGATATTTTACGGATGGACTTTATGAAAAGTTAAAAAAAGCTAATGTGAAATATGATGACTTGAATAATTTTTGGGTGAAGATTGTAAAAAACGAAATAATAACGGATCTTTTCATGGTTCCACGCTGGCAAAAATCCAAAGGAGCCATGGCAGAGTACAAAGAGGCAAAACGCTTGGGTATTAAAATACATTATTTATAGAAATTTAATCTATTAATTTAACTATTGACTCCGTGACTTTCTTAGCCTTTACTAAGTGTATAATCCGTTGCCGATATTGTAACTTTGAAAAGATCGCTAAAATCATGATGCTTTAAAAGTATTTCTACAAATTCGCGCTCAAGCCCTGTTACCATGGCCAATTTTGGTTTATCTTCAATATAACTAATATCCTTGAACTGAATGTTTCCTTTTTTGATTTTCTGAATAAAAGAAAGGGTGTCGCTGTAAAAATTTATCTTTTTTTTAAAAAAAAACCATCGTTGCCTCTATTTTTTGCCTGACAAATTGATCAATGTCAATATCCAAAAAAATGACTGCTTTGATATTTATCATGTAAACCTGTCCCAGAAACTTCTGTCTGTGAAACCCTTCAAGGTGGACCCGGAGGGAATTGTCCTAGAAGTATCTAGCCAAATCGAGAGATTTGGCATAGAACTTCGGGATCCAGCATCCCGCCAAAGGCGGGAGTGCGGGAAACCCCTTTGGTGGACCGTAGCAGACTTGAACTGCTGACCTTCTGCATGCCATGCAGACGCTCTATCCAACTGAGCTAACGGCCCGCTTCGCTTGTAAAAGCCCCGCAGGAAAGGCGTTTTTGGTAAGATTTCCTGTCAGGTGCAACGGGAAGACTCATCAAGTACCATATTGGCACCTGAAATCTGTCTCATTTCCCAATGTAACATCGGGATACCCTTATATAATGAACTTGTTAAGAAAAACTTCTCCAAAAACTTGTCCTTTGCCTACAGGGCAGGATAGAGTTTGCCACATTTTAAACTTTTTGTCAAGAAAAATCGATTTTCAGCTTGTTCTGAAGATATATTCCTGCGTAAGGATTTTGGTATTCTAATTTGGAGCTTATAATTTGCCAGTTTTGCTTTTTTTAGACATATAAATTAAATGTTTTTATTCAAGACGGAAAAATTTTTTTTTAGAAGAAAGATTGAGAATTCTGATTTTTTCGGCCGTAAATAATGAAAGCGGGATAAAAACCATGTTACCGATAAGATTTAGTTTAAGAAAGGGGATGCCGGCAATATAACAACTTATCAATCCAGTTAATGTTTTTGGGTACATCCCCCAGCTGTCCAGAAACCAGACGCCGAAATTGGTAAACAGATAAAACCACAAAGAAGAAACAAGTCCAAATGATAAACCCAAAGCAATTTTTTTAACTCCCGCTAAATTTTTAATCTTCCTTAATTTTTCAAAAATAATAGCCAAAACACCGATTATCAAAAATCCTGTCCAGGTAAAAAGGTAAATATTGCTGTTGCCGATAATTAAATCCGAGGCAACAATGCTTATAAAAGGGACTAAAACCGCGTACCTTTTCCCTAGATAAAAAGAAGCAAGAAGCGAGGCGGCGGTTACAAATTCCACGTTCGGAGCCAAATGCCAGAGAGTGCGGAAAAGGATGGAAAAACTTATCAAAATGGCCCCGTAAAATATTTTTTTCATGGGTCAAACAGGTGATTGGGTAGATGGGTAAGTAGGTTGTTAAGTATTATTTTTACCTATTCACCTATTTACCAACTCGCCTTTTTACCTGTATTTCTTTAATTTATCTTTTCGTATTTCCATTCAATTATGTCACCTGTATTAACTTCAAACTGGTCAGCCCCAACCTCTGCTGTCTGGCCGTTAACATAATATACCCAAGCTTTTTCTTTATCATTTGTCTTGCTGCCAATTGTTTCAACCAATGTACCAAAACTAAATTCTTTAAGAAAAAGAGGAATGTTGTTATCCTTTGCTGTTTGTTCCAATGCTTCAAGAACGGTTGCGGCATTTTTTGCAGAATAAGTTTCCGCTTTTCCCTCGCCAAAGTCTAAAATAACCGTTATTTCTTTTTGTTCGGTTGCTTCTCCGGCAACGGTTCCGGTTATTGATGGAGCAAAGGCAGTTTTTATGGTTTTAAAAGAAGAAGAGTTGATCCCCAAAACAACGATAAATAAAGCAACAAGACCGATGAATATTCTTTTCATAAAGCACTGTGATATAACATCTTAGGTAAGTTTTAACATTTATAAGGGGCTGTTGCATGGCATTTAGGACAGTGAATTTCACCATCGGCGATTTTTGCCTCTACTTCCTCTCCGCATGCACGGCAAGTACAGTGAAACGTTCTCTCGCTTTTTTCCGTTGAAATTTTAAAGGTTTGAGTTCTGAATAGGGAATTTGTAAATTGTTCAAGCGGATTTTCAGAAATAGTATCTTTTTCTCCGCCGGATGAGCCGCAGCTGCCGAAAACAGTTCTGGTCGGCTTATCGAATTGCTCGTACCATCGGAAAATATTTCCCTCTAAACCAGTCGGAACTTTTACGGCAGGTAAAATTTCATTTCCGGCTGTTATGTCTTGATGCAATAATTTGTTATCCGCAAGGTTGAGGATTATCCGCCATTTCTTTTCCAAGCTCGGAGTCATGCCGCTTATGTATTGCTTGGCAAATTCGTCTATTAAAATTGCTAATTCCGCATTTTCTTCTCTTCTTAAATTATCACCGTCAAACAAATATTTTTCAATTAAAGCAAGCGGAAACAGGATAAAATTTCTTTCTTTTTTGGCGTAAACTTTCTCAATTGCTTGCCAAACTTCTTCCAAACTGGAGTTTTTTCTTTTCTGGTTGCCGTAAATGCCGACTGGAGAAGTTAAAATCGACACCTCATCAGCACTGATTAAGTCTTCCCTAAAAAGAGTGTTTAATATTTCTGCAAAGTCAGCTTCACTGAAATCATTTTCCCAAGTCAAAGCTTTAACTAACCTTTCCTCTTTCTTTTCTCCGGGAAGAATGTAGTAAAAATAAGCCATGCTTTTTCCTCCATAACCGTATTTTTTCATTTCCAACTTAGGCGGAGGGGAGAAAAGCAAGACTGTCGAATAAAGAGGAAGACCAAGGAGTCTTTTTTTAACTTCTTCAAAACCTTTGTTCTCCAATTGGAAACGCGCCGCAATGTCTTGATTAACTTCTGCTTTTTTCAGGGAGTTTTGATAAGTATTTAATAAATCCCCCTGATGCTCAAACCCAACAGCAGTCGCAACCTGTTTTTTAGTGTTTAAATTAAGATCAAAAGGATTTAATGTCTCGGTTCGTTCAGCAACCAGAGCCCAAACCTGATTGGCAACAGAGGTTTCAACTCTTGAACTGGTTTCTAAAAAATATTTTCGATATGCCCTGATTCTTTCCTGCTCGTAAGCATGGTTAAAAGCTTCCATCAAAAAACCGCCTCCTTTCTTACCCGAGACGGCAAATAATCAATTTGCAAATATGTAAATTATGAATTAAAAATTCAGCTCTTCATTAATTTACAAATTCGTAATTGGTTTTCTCTCCTGCTCGGGATTTTCTTAAAGGCTGGTTCCTGGCTTAATCACAGTTGCGGCACAGCGGTAGATTTTCACTACTCTTCCCAGAACCCTTTAAGATTTATTAATATTAATTCTTTCTTCTTTTTGCGAATATTTTCTGGATAGCATAAATAAAAGGTCTGAAAGGCGATTAAGGTAAGAAATAACTTGTGACTTGTGACCTGCCCGTCCGGCAGGCGGGCTTGTAACTTGTAACTTTTCGTGGAAATATCTCATAACACTCCGTTCAGCTCTCCGGCAGACCGTTCTGGCAATATGGAACAAAACAGCAATCTCTCCTCCCTGCGGCAAGATAAAAGAAGTCAATTTAGGAAGTTTTTTTTCCAATTTCTCAATTTCGCCTTCAAAGATTTTAACCTGCTTGTCCAACAGCTTAAAATTTGTTTTGGGAAAATTGGCAAGACTGGCCATAATCTGATGCAGGTCTTTCTGGATACCGGTTAGGGAATCTTTTTCTTTTTGCAAGCTTAACTTTGCGTGGAGAAGACCTAAAAAACTGGAAAGCTCATCCACAGTTCCATAAGCCTCAACAGAGAGATCTGATTTGCGAACTCTAACTCCGCCAAAGAGGGAAGTGCTGCCGGTATCGCCGGTTTTAGTAACAATAGACATAATCACAAGACTTCACAAGCAACACAAGATTCACAAGTTTTAACAGCAATCTTTCTTATGTTTTTTTATGATTTCGTGATTCTTGTGCTACTTGTTTATTTCAACATTCCGAATATCCACAGCTATAGCATTTCTTGCAGCCTTCTTCGTAAGCCAAAGCAGCTTGTCCGCAGGAAGGGCAGATGTCGGCAAGGGAGTCTTCAGAAGCGTCAAGGGCAATTTGAGTTTGGGCTGAAATTTTTTCCACCTCGCCGTTTTTTTCCGTTTTCTGCATGCCGTTGCCATTGCCGTTTTTTATATCAAAGTGTTTGGCCAAAACCTTAGCAATCGCATCCGGCAGACTTCTTACTTTTTCTTTGCCGAAACCAACAGAACGGCTTCCGCCAATACCGGAAAGCTCATAAACCACTTGTTTTACCCGCTCGTTGGAGGATATATTTGAACGGAAGCGTAGATTTAAAGAAATCATTCTTCCTAAACCCTCTGCCATAGCAGTCACATCAGAGCCGGCTTTGCCAACATTCATAAAAAGTTCCAAAGGTTCATTTTTACCGTTTGTGTTTATGGTGATATAAGCTTTGCCAACCGGCGTCTGCACCTGATAAGTGGCTCCGGAAACAACAGCCGGTCTCGGCTTAACTTCGGGAATTTCCAACTTTTTCTCTTTCTCGCTTTCTTCTTTTCCTTTACTCTCCCTTGCTAAAACTCCGGGCCTGCTGCCGTCCCTCATATAAGCCACACCTTTGCAGCCAAGTTCGTAAGAGAGCGTATAGAGTTTTTTCACTTCCTCAACCGTATGAGCATTGGGAGCATTTACCGTTTTGGAAATTGAGGCATCAACATATTTTTGGATAAGGCCCTGCACCCGGACATGATCTTCAGGCGTCAAATCATTGGCGGAGACAAAATAAGAGGGTTTTTTGAGTTTTCCGCTTGCCAGCTCTTTTCCATGTTTCTGGTACCATTTGTCATAAAGATGATGCCTCATTTGCATCAAAAGAATGGAGTTTCTGATCCCGTGTTTCTTAATTCCGCTCCAAACATCTGCCGGCAAGGTTTTAATAAATTCTCCCTGAAGGTATTTTTCATTGTCAAATTTGGGAAACGCTCTTTTTTCGGCTGATAAAATAACGGATGATCTGTATGCCTCATCTCTTATAATCCGGTAGACTTTTTCAATAAATTTTAAAGATTCTTTCGAGCCGTAGCGCAGATGAAGCTTTATAAGAGCATCTCCCAAACCCATTGTCCCGAGTCCGATTCTTCTTTCTCCTTCAAGCTGTACTTTTCTGATCCCTTCAAAAATATAAGGATCCATATCCACCACATTGTCTTGAAAACGAACGGCAACTCTTACTATCTTTTTTAGTTTCTTAAAATCAAACTTGCCTTTTTTATCAATATTTGTACCAGTTGCAAAAGCAGAAAGATTAATAGAACCCAGATTGCAGACCCCCCAGGGCGGAAGCCCTTCTTCTCCGCAGGGATTTACACAATTTATCCTGTTCCAATAATAATTGTTATGTAGTTTATTGTAGCGCTCCATAAAAACTACTCCCGGCTCGGCACTTTTCCACGCGGCGTAAGCTATAAGATCCCAGATTTTTCTGGCCTTGACTGTTTTATAAACCTTGACTTTTTTCCCTAAACTTTTCCAAACTTCCAAATCGCCATCCCATTTTTTATCGTATTCACTATCATCAAGATCCGGAAAAACAAGATCCCAGTCTCTGTCTTTTTTAACTGCCTCCATAAAAGCGTCCGAGACGCAAAGAGAAAGATTGGCTCCGTTTATACGGGACAGATCTTGCTTAACTGTAATAAACTCTTCAATATCCGGATGCCAATCCCAAAGCATCAGCATTAAAGCGCCCCGTCTTGTACCGCCCTGCTGAATAATGTCTTTTGTTGCCAGCGAAAAAAGCTCCGCCCAGTTCATCGGCCCTGATGAGTGGCCGTTAACTTTTTTAACACGGGCCCCCTTCGGCCGAAGAGAGGAAAAATTTATGCCAACGCCTCCTCCGTGAGCCATAATTTCAACCATCTGTTTTAGAGTTTCCAAAATTCCGTCTCTTGAATCTTTCGGAGAGGGGATAACAAAACAATTGTAGAAAGTAACTCTATAACCAGTTCCGGCACCGGCCAGTATCCTTCCGCCGGGGACATATTTAAAATCCTCCATCGCCTGATAAAACTCTTTTTCCCATTTTTTTCTTTCCTCTTTTTTCTCAACACTGGAAACAGCCTGAGTAACTCTTTTCCACATTGTCTCAGATGTTTTTTCTGTCGGATTTCCTTTCTTGTCCTTGACCGAATACCGGTCAAGAAAAACTTGGCGTCTGATCCCATCTAGTTTCATAGGTTTAAAAAGTAATATTAATCAATATGGATAAAATTCATGTAAATGATGCGAGTTTTTTTATTTCAACAATTTAACCATTTGACAATTCTTCCCTTAATTTCTCAATCTTAATTTCTTGGCTGTTTAATCTCTTGCTTTTTACAACAGCTTTTTTACTTCTTTCTCAAACTCTTCAACATCAACAAACCTTTTAAAAACACTTGCAAATCGGATATAAGCAATTTTGTCAATCTTTTTTAACTGCTTGGCAACTAGGTTGCCGATTTTACGGCTTTCAACCTCTGTCCTGTCTTCAAGTCTTAACTCCCGTTCTACTTCATCAACTATTTTTTCAATATCGTTGGACTTAACAACTGTTTTTTCACATGCTTTATAAAGACCCAGCTTTAATTTGTCGCGGGAGAAAACTTCGCGTTTGCCGTCTTTTTTAACAACAGTAAGCGGCGAATTTTCAACTCTCTCGTATGTTGTAAATCTTTTTTCGCATTTTAAGCATTCCCGCCTTCTCCTGGTCGTCTCCCAGTCTTCACTGTCCCTTGTTTCCAATACTTTACTTTCGAGGTGAAAACAGAAAGGACATTTCATAATTCAATATTTAAATAGTTAACCACTATATATAGTGCCAGAAACGATCGTAATACATTACAGACAGTAAAGTCAAGATAACAGAAACAATCAAAATAGATCAGTTTTCACCTTAGGCATAGACATTTTTTTCCATTTTTTTATAGGCTTAAATAAAAAAGGAAAAAATAATTCAATGCGGTTAGGCTGTGTGAGATGTATAATTTATTTATACAAAATCGGAGTTTGGACTTTCAAATTAATCTTTTTCTACTTGCCTAATTCTTCAAGCTGCTTTCTTGCCGCAGCAATCGCCTCGAGCACTTTTTTATAACCTTCTTTTTTATCTTCTGGGATATTAGTTATTATCTTTGAAATCACTTCCTGATATTTTAGCGAGGCCTGTTCCAACTTATCCAAAATCTCGGAATTTAGTTCCCGTTGCTGTTCCTGAGCTTTTTTTACTTCCAGAACAGCTTTTTCATAAAACATTTCTGCCTCGCTGGCAATTTTTTCTGCGAGCTCGTCTTTGCCTTTTTCAGATAAAGAAAGAGCCATGTTCATTCTTTTATCAGACATTAAAAGATTAAATTCGACTCTTTTTAACGGATCTCTTATTAGAAAATCCATTATTTTGTCGCGTATATTTTTTAAAAAATACAGCGGATGGTCAGGAAGAATGCCGGGATAAGGAAGAGCATATTCTACTTTCTTTTCCGTCTCTAAATTATCCTCATTCAGTGTTTCCATCGTTGATAAGTCTTGGGTGTTAGAAATTGTCGGCTTGAGTGAAATGTTTTTTTGTTCCTCAAAGGAAAATGCAACGCTGATTGTAGAAACGGACAGAAAAAGAAAAAGGGAATAAGCGAAAAATGTCAGTAGGCTTTTTCTCATTATAATATTGAATTTATATAACACTTATTATGGTTTGTCAAGGTTGTCTATTTCAGTCTTAGACTTTTTTCAATAAGTGTAATTTCCCCGTCATTTTCATAACTGCCGTTTAGCTTTATTATGCTTAGATATAAAGGCCTGTCCTTATAATCTATCTTGGTTGTAAAACCCTTTATTTTTCCGCACCCTCCAGTATCTTCCATTTTAAGAGTTGCCCTGATTCCCTTAAATCCATCAACTGCTGCCTCTTTGCTGACATTGCAAAGATGCAGCTTCCAATTCCTTTGGGAATCAAAAGAAACGGACAACTCCTCCTCACTTGAGGAAAAAATTACTTCTTCAAAATCGTCTTTGGCAGGTTCATCTTTTTGGTAAATCTGCTTAAACCTGTTTGGATAGCAAATGGAGAAAAAATCGCCTTCAAAGAAATTGTAGTCAGCCGGACAGGAAAGGGTGTCTTGTCCCTCAATTGTTTGAGAGGAAGAAGTGGCAATAACTTCACCTTTATCCTCTTTGCTGTCTTGGGTCAAAGCTATGGAAACCGGAGCTGTTTTTTTTGCAAAGTAGCTTTCAATAAAAGGAAGGCTTAAATATGAGGAAAGGCCAATCCCAAAACCTGAAAAAAGCAAAACGACGGTTATGAGTTTCGCAATTAACCTTTGTTTCGCCTTTTTTCTTTTTTCTTTCTTTAAATCATTAACCGCCGCCAAAAAAGCTTTTGAGTACATGCCGCAATTATATATTTTTTTACTTGACTTAGGCAAGATGATGCTTTATTATTGAATGAAACATGGAATCACTTTCCAAACATTCAACCGCCAACAATTCTCTCCTTAAAATAATCACCGCTGTTTTATTTGTCGCTTTACCATTTGTAGGTTTTTACTTAGGAGTTTATTACCAAAAAAACTTGCAGCCGGAAGAAACTTCTTCCCAAGAATTGCCAGCAGTAAAACCAGCAAACCCAAATAACGGTGTGGTTTGTACACAAGATGCCAAACAATGTCCGGACGGAAATTATGTTTCCCGCATCCCGCCAGCTTGCGAGTTTGCACCGTGTCCGGGAGAAACAACTACATCTATTTCAGTCGTACCAACATCAACTGTTTCAAAGGATCATAAAACGGGATGGTTGATAGCAACAGATAATAATAATGGAATACGAATATCATTTCCGCCAAATTGGGAAGTAGGAGGCTGGTTTGAATTTCCATTAATTGGGATAGGTGATGTTTACACAAACGAGTATGGTGAAAAAATTATTGGGGAAAATGGCTATATTACAGTTGAAATTGACGATTCAAACTATCAAGACTCCTCACTTGCTCATTGGTTTAATAATAAATATATAAAATATGGGAATATAGAAAATGATGGATACGCTTTTGTAAATGAAACGACTGTTGGCGGTACACCTGCCGTTTTGGCAAAAGTTGAATCAGAACTTCCATATGAAAGTCAGTCTAGCTATTTTGTGCAACACAATAATAAAATCTTTCGGATAAGAGTTATGAAAAACAATAAAATAGGTCAACCACTAATAGACCAAATCCTCTCTACGTTTAAATTTACAGATCAGAAGAAATCAGCTTATTGCGAGCCGAAATTCAAAGTTGAACAAGGCCCGGAATTGACAGCCAGTGAAGCTTATGCGCAAAATTGTTACGAACAAGCAACCAAAGTAGGATGTGAAAAAGTAGATATTTATAGAGCATCCACCAATAATTTCGGCAATCCCGATGGTATTTACGACTGTCAATGGATAGAATAATATAAGTCTTTATTTAAAAACTCAACCCCGGAACTCTATCAATCTTTTCAATCTCTTTTACAAAATCACTTCTCTTAGCTTGAAAGTAAGCGCAAACTCCGATCATGCCGGCATTGTCAGTAAAGAGTTTTTTGGAATAGGGAAGACCTATCGGCAGATTTTTGACCGCTTTTCGAATCTGCTTTCTGATATACAAATTGGAAATGACCCCGCCGCCCATAAGAATGGCTTTTGGTTGATGTTGTTTAACGGCCAGTAACAACTTATCAACTAATGATTGAGCAGCGGCAGATTGAAATGAAGCGCAAATATCGCAAATTATTTGTTTTAAGAGTTTGCCCTGCTCTTTTTTTAAATCTTTAACCAAATACAAAACCGCGGTTTTAAGACCCGAAAAAGAAAAATTCAGGTCTTTGCGGTTTCTCATCGGAACCGGCAGGGGGTAGTTTTTTGGATTTCCCGTTTTTGCCAAACGCTCAATCATCGGCCCGCCCGGATAACCCAGTTCTAAAATCTTGGCGATTTTGTCATATGCTTCGCCCAAGGCATCATCAAGCGTTTCACCGATTAACTGATACCTGCCAAAATTTTTCATTAAAACAAGCTGGGTATGCCCGCCGGAAATCAACAACCCCAACAATGGAAATCCGACAACCCGCCTTGCAGTCGGACAGGCTGACAGCTGACTACTGACAACTAAATTTTTTCCCTTGCTGTTTTTTGCAAAACTTGACAGCAAATGCGCTTCCATGTGGTTAACCGCAATTAGAGACTTCTGAAATTTCAATGCCAATTCTTTGGCTTTGGCAATACCAACTTCCAAAGCCGGCGCCAACCCCGGACCAACGGTTACCGCAATCGCATCAACATTATTAATTGAAAATTTATTTGCACGATTGATTGTCTCTTCTATCACCGCATCAATCCGTTCCCGATGTGCCCGCTGGGCAAGAATCGGCACCACCCCTCCATATTTTTTATGAAGAGCAATTTGTGAGGAAACCACATTGGCAATAACACGATCGTCAACGGTTACCGCAACCGACGTTTCATCGCAGGAAGTATCTATTGCTAAAATGGTAAAGTTTTTCTTTAGCACACACATATTATATAATGTATCTATGCAAAATTGTATTTTTTGCCAAATTGTAAAAGGCAAAATACCATCTTATAAAGTTTATGAGGACGTTAATTTTTTTGCTTTTTTGGATATCAAACCTAGAGCCTACGGCCATACTCTTGTTATCCCTAAAAAACATTACCGCTGGGTATATGATTTGGAACAAGAAGATTTTAAAAAATATTGGGGAGTGGTTTTAAAAATCACCAAAGCCTTGCAGAAAGCGTTAAATCCGACTTTTATAACTTATGTTACCCACGGCCTGGAGATAGAACATGCCCACATTCACGTGGTCCCTAGAAAAAACGAAACCGCCTTTGTCCCGGAAATAAAAAGTTTTTCCAAAGAGGAAATGGAAGAGGCTGTAAAGAGGATAAAAATTGAAATTACGAAATAGAAAATAAAATCATTAACAATTCAATTTCTTGGCAATTTCCCAATATCTAACTCCTATTATCTAATACCGCTATTCTTCTTTTATTTTCACTTGAATACTCCATCTTCACCCAAACCAATTGAACATTTTTTCGGTTTTTAAATTGTTCAAGAATTTCTTTCACTTTTTCCAACCATTCAATGACGATAACATTCCCCGGCTTTATCATTTTTTCAAAACCCAAATCCATCAGCTCTTTTCCCTCCCTCATCCGCCAAGTGTCAATATGGTAAAATTTAAATTTATATTCGCAAACCAAAGTAAAAGTAGGAGATTTAATATTCTCTTTAATTCCAAGCGCTTTTCCCACTCCCTTTGCAAACTGGGTTTTACCAACCCCCAGCTCTCCCTGAAGGGCAAAAATAAGACATTTATCGTAAAAATTGAATTTGTCCATCAACTCTTGCGCAATCTCTTGCGTTTCTTCCTCAGATGAAGAAGTGAACGTTTTAATTTTTTTCTTTTTGGAAAAAGAGGATAAATCAACTTTTCCTTTTCGCAGAACATTTAAATCATTTAGCGTTGTGTCAACCACTGTTGACGGCGGATTGTGAGGAAGATCGCCGGCATCAATAATAAGGTCTATCAATCTTTTCTTTTTCTCTGAAACAGTATTTAAAATATCAGCAATTTTGTATGGTGTTTTCTGGCCGGAGGCATTGGCCGAGGTGGCGGTAATTGGTTTTCCAAACAGCTTGATAATCTCTCTTGCCAAAACATAATCCGGCATGCGCACGCCTAATGTCCCGTTTTCCGCTTCCAAATCTTTAACCGCCTTGCCTTTTGATTTGGAAACAACAGTAATCGGACCGGGTAGAAAATTGTTATAAATATTTTGTGCTGTTTGGTTAATATCAACATATTTCTTAGCCATTTTAAAACTAGACACGGCAATTGAAATTGCTTTTCCCTCCGGCCTTTCTTTGTATTGCAAAAGTTTCTCAACTGCTTTTTTGTTTGTGGCATCGACCCCAACCCCATAACAGGTTTCTGTCGGATAAATAATTGCTCCGCCGGAATTTAGAATTTTGACAGCCTTTTCAATAACTTTTCCCGTATTTTTTCCGGACAATTTGATAATCTCCATATTTATCAATTTTTCCTGCGCTTCATCTCTTTTTCCGCCGCCAAAATATAATCCCTTGCCAAAGGCATCAGCAACAGTTTACTTATTTCTTTTGGATAAATCCAGCGATAATCAGTATTTTCAACTCCGTCAAGTTTGATTTTCCCGCTTTTTATCCGACAAAGAAAACACAAAAGGAAAACCTGTTTTATCTTTTTCTTAGTTTTCCAAATTGAAGAATTCACATAGGGGATTAAAGTTAGAGCTTCTATTTCAACCCCCAACTCTTCTTTCATTTCCCGCTTTAAAGCATTAATTGGTTTCTCGCCAAACTCCACTCCACCTCCCGGAATCTGCCATTTTCTGTGCGCGCGCTTTTGCTCCGGCTCATTTCGCAAAGTTATTAAAACTTCTTTTTTGTCACTTACAATAAGACCCAAAACCGCGACCACCTGCTCTTTTACCATGGAGTAATTATATAACACAACACTATCCCCGAAAGAATTGGTAATAGATCCAACTTGTTAACTGGAAAAAACGTTCCGAGGAGCTTTAATCAAGATTTAATTTAGATCCAAAGGATTTGTTTATGACCCCGAACGGACTTTTTCTGAAAAAAACTTTATGTTTCCTTAAAACCGAGTTTATCAAGCATTGTCTTGATTAATTGCTTCTTGGTTGTTTTTGTGGTGTCAAAAACCAGATCGTATTTTTCCGGCTCCAAAAAATCATTCCTTTTATAAATTCTTGCCAAAGTCCCCAAAAGATTCTTTTCCCGCTCAACAACCTTTTTCTCCGCTTCTTTTAAATCCACTTTTTCCCTTTCGGCAAAACGCTGGATGCGGACCGCATCGTCGCAAACAAGCAGGATCTTGAAAATGCCCGGATAGTTATCAGCCATAATACCGGCCATCCATCCCTCAACCAGTAAGTTCCCTTTTTCTTTCAGCATTTTAGCAACCCTGAAATCTACTTTTTTGGTGATTTTGTCGTTTTGTTCTTCTGCTTTTTCCAGAAGAAATCTATGAGTCCTTGCATAATCGCGGAAATACTGGCTGGTGGAAAAAGTCGGCCAAACCAACTCTTCCTGCAAACCCCAGAAAAGGGAAGTTTTTCCCGTACAGATAAGGCCGGAGATGGTGATTTTGGAAAACCGTAAAGTTTTTTCCATTTTGCAATATTTTCTTCCTCTCTTTGCCTGATAAAATGCTTAGCTTCGTCAAGGCTGATGCCGTCGCGGTTCATCACCCGGTCAATACGAATAGCATCATCCGAACAAACAATAAGTATTTTAAAGACTCCGGAAATATCGCGTGCCATAAACCCGGAAAGCCAGGCTTCGTAAATGATGTCTTTTTCCCGGGAAAGCATTTTTTTAGTCATTTCATCTATTTCTTTTTCGTGGATATCGGGCCGGGAAAAAGCACCCTGTTTATTTTCATTGATGCCGTGCTCTCTATCGTATTGCCTTTGGATGTCGCCGGCGTTTATGTATTTCCAGTTTAAAATTTGTTTGAGGTTTTGAGCAAGCGTTGAGGTACCGACGGCGATTTTTCCGGAAATAGTAACTGCGTGGTATTTAAGAGAAGGTTTATCCATAGAAGAATTTTACAGAAAAGATACATTTATTGCAAGTATGTGTTCAGGTCACACACATATTAGACTTTTAATTCCATTCCAATAACTTGAGATGGTGTTTTTAATCCTAACGATTCGTGCACCCTTAAGTTATTGTAAAAATACAAATATTCCTTAAGTCTTTTGTTGAACTGTATTGTATCATCAATTTCGTTAAGGTAACCTTCCATCCATTCCTCCTGAATACTTCTGTTGTACCTTTCAACAACGGCATTAATTTTGGGACAATTGGGGTATGTCCAGAGATGTTTGATATGCTCTCTTGCAAGATACTGATCAAATAACCCCTCAAATTCACTGCCATTATCTGTTTGTACAGTATGGATAGTTGCCGGCAGCAGTTTCTTGAACTCCATAAATGTTTCCAGTGCATACTTTGATAATTTTCCTTTAAATGTCTTTGAGTAAGCCGCTTTTAGTTTTACATCAATGAAAGATGTCGTGTAACGTCTGGTTCCCAAAATTATTGTTTCTACCGTATCGGCCTGGATATATCCGCCAACATCCGGTTTGGGAGCATTCTTCACTCTTTGTTTTTTCATTCTAAAATACTTCTTTCTGGCCGGATCATGACACGAGATAGGTCGTTGGAAGAATAAGTTGTTTCGTTTGATAATCTTACCAATATGGGAAACTGAAGGAGATTTAATATTTTCTTTTCTGCAATACTCCTTAAGAAGTGGTCTAATTTTCAGTTTCCCCAATCGATATGTTCTTAAAACCCATTACAAAACTAGCATTATGTTGAAATAATAGCACATTAACCGCAACGGATGCTGACTTCACTCTTTGGACAACTATCTTCATTTCACAGGCGATGCAACAATTAACAATTTCATTTATCGATAAATCGATTTATCGATATATTTTCCGCCAAAGGCGGATCCGCCTCGGTTGACAGTTTGCTATTTACTTAAATTTTATAAGTATTATTCGTATCGCTCCATTATGTTAAAATTTACTCATGAAAGAAACAGGCATTAAAAAAATTAAACTGAAAATGAAAAGCCGCAAACAGAAGAAACATTTTCATATGAGATGGCAGTATTTTCTGGCTTTTTTTTTGCTCTTAATCTTTGTTTTTTATTTTCTGATTTTAAAAGATCTGCCCTCACCGTCAAAACTTGCCAAGTATGATATTCCTCTGGCAACAAAACTTTATGACAGGAACGGAAAACTCTTGTACGAAATTTTTGCTGAACAGAAAAGATCGCTTGTGACCCTTTCCGAAATTCCTCAAGATTTAAAAGACGCCACTATCGCAATCGAAGATAAAGATTTTTACCAGCATAAAGGGATAAATCCAATAGGCGGGATTTTACGGGCTGTCAAAAACATTATCGTCAAAAGACGGCTTGAGGGAGGCTCAACCATCACCCAGCAGCTTATCAAATCGGCGCTTCTGACACCGGAACGGACCATTCAGCGAAAAGTCAAGGAAATAATTCTTGCCACCTGGGCGGAAATTATTTACAGCAAGGATCAAATTTTGGAAATGTATTTTAATCAAGTCCCTTACGGCGGCACTGCCTGGGGAGTGGAAGCTGCCGCCAAAAAATATTTCGGAAAAGACGTCTGGGAATTAAATCTTGCCGAGTCAGCGCTTCTTGCCGGCCTTCCGGCCGCACCGACTTCTTTTTCCCCGTTTGGCTCTCACCCTGAACTGGCAGTTCAAAGACAGCACGAAGTTCTTCGAAGAATGGTTGAAGATGGATATATTACCCAAGAGGAAGCAGAAGAGGCCCAAAACGTAACGCTTGTTTATGCCGCCCGCGAAGAAAACATTAAAGCTCCTCATTTTGTGATGTATGTCAAGGACCAATTGGTGGAAAAATACGGAGAAAAAATAGTAGAACAGGGAGGGCTTAAAGTAACAACAACACTGGACCTTGATATTCAGGAAAGCGCTCAAAAAATAGTCAGAGAGGAAATCGAAAAGCTGAAAAATTACAAGGTCGGCAACGGCGCCGCCTTAGTCACCAGACCGCCAACCGGCGAAATTCTCTCCATGGTTGGAAGTTATGATTATTTTGCCGCCGGATCCGGCAACGTCAATGTCACTCTTTCCAAAAGACAGCCGGGCTCATCCATAAAGCCGGTAAACTATGCCATTGGTCTTGAGTTGGGGAATATAACTCCTGCTTCTGTTTTTTTGGATTACCCGACTTGTTTTCAGGTAACTGGACAGCCGCTTTACTGCCCGAAAAATTATGACGGCAATTTCCACGGACCGGTTCAGGTAAGATTTGCTCTTGCCAACTCCTACAATATTCCGGCGGTTAAGATGCTTTATAAAAATACCCTCGAAACTTTTGTTGCTTCAGCAAGCGCTTTTGGACTGGATACGATCAGGGATCCTTCCAAATACGGCTTATCGCTCACCCTCGGCGGCGGAGAAGTCACCATGCTTGATATGAGTAAGGCTTTTTCCACATTTGCCAACGCCGGAAAGAGAGTGGATTTAACCGCCGTTTTAAAAGTCGAGGATAAAAACGGTAAAATTTTGCAAGAGTTTAAAGATGACAATTTTATACCTGATGTTTCCAGGGAAATTTCCTACCCGACCAATTTATTAATTAACGGTCCGCAAGTTATCAGCCCGGAAACATCTTATTTAATCAGCCATATTCTTTTGGATAATAATGCCCGGTCCTCTGCTTTCGGTTCGTCTTCTGCACTAGTAGTTAAAGGGCATCAAGCTGTTTCGGTCAAAACCGGAACAACCGATGATCTGCATGACAACTGGACTATCGGCTTTACCCCAAATTTTTTAGCGGCTGTCTGGGTGGGGAATAATGACAATTCAGCGATGAATCCGGCTCTTGTTTCCGGAGTGACCGGAGCCGCTCCCATTTGGAACAAAATCATCACTAGAGTTTTAGAAAACCAGCCGGATCTTTGGCCCAAAACTCCGTCCGGAATAGAAGGAAAGAATATTTGCACCGTTTCAGGATTGCTTCCCGCCGGCGAAGGGGCCTGCCAAACGCGATATGAATATTTTAAATCCGGAACCGCTCCTTTTCAAACTGAAAACCTCAGACAGCAAGTTCTCGTAGATAAAACCAACGGCAACCTAGCATCACTGGATCAGACGGAGAATGTGGAAATGCAGGAGCGTCAGGTTTTAAAAGATGCCGCCGGAAGCGTCTATTGTCTTGACTGTCCCAATCCGGAAAATTACACCAGCTCGGTTTTGCGCGTTAAACCGAGTTGGGAAAGATAAGGTGTTTAGTTTCAATTTGAGAGCTCTCACAATGGAATTTTTTAAACCATCAAAAAGTAAACTAATTACTTTTTTCATTATCGTAATTCTTGCAAATATTCCTTTTATTGGGTATTTTATTTTAATGGCAAGCTGTCTTCCACCAGTAGCTTGTGTTAATTTCGTCCATAAATTTAATCCCATTTTAAATGGGATATTCTTTCTTTGGGGAGGAGAAGACGATATACCTCTAGCCACATATTCTCATTCAGGCACGGGAAATACCTACTATATTTTAATGGTTATAAATATCCTGTATTGGTATTTATTATCTTGTGTATTAGTTTTTATTTATAAAAAATTTAAAAAAAATAAAGCATGAACTATTAAACTTTGATTTTTTGCCTTCGGCGTCGTTGTATTTTGTTAACCTATATTGCGAATGCAACACCGCATACGCTGAAACGTTTGTGAAATATTCTTTTTTTGTTTTATCACCCTTTTTCAATCTTCCTCTTGACAAAATAATATTCCTATGATAAATTAGCACTTACTTGATGCGAGTGATTGCATCATTTAATATTTAAAACCTATGAATTTGAAAGCTTCAAAAATCAGACCGCTTTTTGACAATGTTTTAGTCAAGCCTCTTCATGCCGAGGAAAAAACTCCCTCAGGAATAGTTCTTCCGGATTCCGCCAAGGAAAAACCGCAAGTCGGCGTTGTGATGGCAGTTGGGAACGGCACCACCGATGACAAAGGCAAAAAAGTCCCGATGGTGGTTAAAAAGGGAGACAAGGTAATGTATAAAAAATGGGGGGGGAACGAAGTGAAAGTTGAAAATGAGGAATGGCAGATTTTGGAGCAGAAAGATATAATCGCAGTAATAAATTAAAATTGAAAATGGCTAAACAACTTAAATTTTCAGAAGACGCCAGACAGGCCCTTTTAAAAGGGATAAATGTGGTGGCGCAGGCCGTTATCACAACTCTTGGTCCAAAAGGAAGAAATGTTGCCTTGGATAAAAAATGGGGAGCGCCAAGCGTTGTCCATGACGGCGTGACTGTTGCCAAAGAAATCGAACTTCCCGATCCTTTTGAAAATATGGGCGCCCAGCTTTGCAAGGAAGCGGCCAGCAAAACCAATGACGATACCGGAGATGGGACAACCACGGCAACCGTTCTTACCCAAGCCATTGTTTCCGACGGATTGAAAAACATTACTGCCGGAGCCAACCCGATGATTTTAAAAAAAGGGATCGAAAAAGCGGTTGAGGAAGTAACAGCTGAACTTAAAAAAATCGCCAAAACCGTCAAAAGCCAGGAGGAAATAACCCAAGTAGCCACCATTTCCGCCTCCGATGGGCAAATCGGAAGCCTGATTGCCGAAGCTTTAAAAAAAGTCGGCAAAGACGGAGTGGTCACTGTTGAAGAAGGCAAAGGTCTGGCAATGACCATTGATTACAAAGAGGGGATGGAGTTTGACAAAGGCTATGTTTCTGCCTATTTTGTGACTGATGCGGGCAGAATGGAAGCGGAAATTGAGGATCCTTACATCCTCATAACCGATAAAAAGATTTCCTCGATTCAGGACCTTTTGCCGTTTTTGGAAAATTTCGTTAAGGTTTCCAAAAATCTGGTTATCATTGCCGATGAAATTGACGGTGAAGCTTTGGCAACTTTGGTTGTTAACAAACTCCGCGGAACTTTCAATATCCTGGCGGTCAAAGCACCCGGTTTTGGGGACAGAAGAAAAGAAATGCTTGAGGATATTGCTGTTCTTACCGGCGGGACTGTTGTTTCCGAAGATACGGGTAGAAAACTGGAAAATGTCAAAGTAGAAGATTGCGGCCGGGCTGACAAAGTCTGGACAGATAAAGATAACTGCCGCATTATCGGCGGAAAAGGCGTCAAAAAAGCAATTACCGCCAG
>Ga0075684_110_pt1 | contig 22735 bp, 26 predicted proteins | sample RifGroA2_FD_67686 | JGI IMG/M metagenome (GOLD analysis project Ga0075684, IMG submission 67686) | Microgenomates (Levybacteria) bacterium GW2011_GWA2_40_8 | reverse complement strand
GGCTTTGCGTGCTTATTGGCCTTTCTTAATCCTCTTGAAGTAAGCTAATCTTGCTCTGTTATGCAAGATTATTCTTGCCATAACCTGAATAAACTTGCTATGATATCTTGTCTTTCTTATAATTCCAAATACTCTCTTAAACGAAGAATGAAAACTCTCACAATGAACTCTTTGATAATACTCACCAAGCCATTCAATAACATCAATCATAAACTCGAAATACATTTCCTTCCATGAGTTATCTCCGTTCAAGATGTTAGTCTTCTTCGGATAAACATAAGGTATCAGTCCAAACTCAACAATTTTTCTCACTAATTCTCTGTCATTAAATCCAGAATCCAGTCTTAAACTTTCTCCATCAATTTCCTCAATCAATGAATGCATTGCTTTGCATTCATCTTTTCCAGAGAAATCAAATGCCTGAATGATTTCTCTTGAATCAATAATTGAAGTCAAAAATTCTTTCGTTGACGTATTATATTTTCCATAATTTTGCCTTCTTGATGTTTCTAATCCACTTCCATCACCAGACAATTTTCCATCAGAGGTCTTTGTCATCTCAAAGACTTGCCTTAAGATAAAAGCAACTTCTCTTTTTTCATAAGCGTTTCCAATTGTTCTATCATCTAATTTTTCTCTAATTCCAATAAATTTTCTTGCAAGCTCAAGAAAACCTTGAGCTTTTCTTTCTGTTAGTCCAAATAATTCACAAATAAGAACTGCTTTAGCCAATGATTTGGGATTTGTCAATGGCTTCCCAACTTTATTTGGAGGATTAATGCATTTATCAACAGCTTTTTTAATAAAAATTAATGCTTCTTTGGAATCATTAATTTGGGATTGATGGTAAGCAATCCAATCAATCTCTTTAATATCTTTATCTTCATAGATTTTCTTTGATTTGTCTTTTCTTGTTTCATTAATGAATTCAACAAGTTTTCTGAATTGTTTGTTAGGCAAATCTCTTTTCATACTTATATTGTGCCTAACTAATAGAAATACTTTGTTAAAGATAGATTCGCAACATTTATATATTGATTGTGCCTATAAATTATGTGATGGTTTACATAAGATCAAAGAAGATTAAAGGCAATATTTACTATTATCTTGTTGAAGGAAAACTAGATAAACGAGGTAAAGTAAAACAAAAAGTTCTTCTTTATCTAGGAAATGCTAATCATATTAAAGAAGTGTTTGAGTTTTATAACTTTCAAAACGATGACCTTCCACTCTGCTTCGATTTCTGCTCTGCCGAATCCCGCTATTTCCCATGCAGGGTTTCCAAGAGGGTGACAATCCGCTACCTCACAGACCACCAGAAGCTGGTCTGTTACGGTTTTTCTCTGAGGATCCTGTTGGGGATTTAAAATTGTTACAGGTTCTCTCCCCGCAAGCTTGAAAAAATATCTGTATGCATGGTCGGAATTGCCACCTGAAACCAAACCGAAATTGAAGGGCTTTTCTTCTGTTTTTGACAACACAAAACTTGTTGTAACTCTTGCCTGATTTACCTGATGGTTGGGCCCGCGGGAGAAAGGGTTCCTCTGAATATTCAGCAAAACAATAATGACGAGCAGAAAGATCCCTAAAGGTTTGGCGAAATTTTTTAGACCCCCAAACTTCTTAGCTGAGATGTAATAAAGTAAATTTCCTATCAATAAAAATGGTAAAGGAAAAATAATCCCCAGGTAGTAATCGTAAATGTCTTTCCGATAAAGTCCGAAAAGTATTAAAGGTACAAAAAGCCACAGAAGAAAAAATAAATTTTTACCTGATGTCAGATGTTTTCTTATCGAAAAAAGGAAAAAGGCAATCGAAGATAAACCAAGAAATATCGATAGCAAAAACCAAACAATTAGAAATTCTTCGCTATATACATGGTATTGAGAAGACAGTGGATAATTGAATACAAGGCCGGGAAAGGCTCTTTCGAGCACATGCCAGACTTGTGATAAAAGGGATAGCGAAAGTCCTGTCTCTTCAGAAGAGAATATAAAGCTTATTATATTTTTGGTATTTAAAAAATTGTGGCGCAGTTCAAAAACAAAGAAAGGCAAAAAACCCAAAAAGAAACCCGAAAAAACGATCAAAGAATCCTTAAAAAATATCTTAAAGCTTTTAATTTTTTCCTTTACTCCCGAAAGGCTTGAGAAAAAAATAAAAAGGAGCATTACCGCACCAATAAATGTTGCCAGATAATGAAGCTGCATCAAAACTCCAAATGTAAGACCAGATAAAAAAAGGAGGATTTTGTTATTTTTTTCCTTTCCTTTATACAAAAAGTAAAGTGTAACCACTGAGAAAAACGGTACAATGTTAGGATTCCATGAAGACTTGGAGTAGGTTATGGCCACCGGAGATATCGCATAGAGAAACGCTGCTACAAGGCCGGCTTTTTCCGAGAAAAATTCTTTTCCTAATTTATAGACCAAATAAACGGTCGCAATTCCAAAAAGCGCCACCATTACTGATGGTCCGACAGGATTATAGTTTGCTAGAAAAAGAAACGGAGCGGCAAAGTAATAATAGATCGGCCCCAGAAAAAAACCACCAACCGAAGAGGCTGGGCCCAAAAGAGTTAGATCTCCGTGCAGAATATTATAGATTGCTATCATATCTCTTCCCTCATCTCCCAGGAACGTCATGTAAGCTTCTATTTTGTAAAGTCTAAAAAATGACGCTATCAGTAAGATAAACGTAAGGAGAACGCTATCGGGTCTTATCCCAACCATTTTTGGAGTTTTGAAAGAGAAGAGACGTGCCACCTTTTCCATATGAATATATTATACATAGAATAGCTATACGGAATAACGAAAAATCCTATTGCTATAACTAAAAATATCTGTCTTGATTCTGGACCGAAAAAATGGGTTCCAATCCAAATTACTGTTGAAATTATTACCAAAGACCCTGCAGAGACAAGGTTAAACTGAGGAAATTTTAGAATCACTTTAAAAGGATTTGTTATTTTATATTTTCCAAAAGCCCAAAAATTGTTGAGTACGAAATTCCAAATAATTGAGAGCTCCGCTCCCAAACCTCCTGCTACAGCAGGGTGAAGCCCTTTCCTGTAAAAAATTTCAAGACTTATGGCGTTTATAAGATAGCCTACAAATCCGGTTATTGCGTACTTCATAAAAGGGGAGTGAACAAGCTCCCAGAACCTCGCGACGGTAACGTACTTTAAAAGATTGAAAATGTATTCGATGGGGGCAATTTTTGACCTTCCTAAAAACCTATCTGTTGCCTGGAATGGCACTTCAGCTATTTTAAATCCGTCTACAACTGCTTTATGTAGGAACGCTACCTGGAAAGTGTAGCCTCTATATTTTGACAATACTTCTTTTTCTTTAAGAAATACCTCCCTTTTCAAAGCTCGATACCCTCCGGTCCAATCATGAATCCAAAACCTCATGAGTATAGACTTAACCGTTAGGTTGCCTATTATTGACAGTATTTTTCGATGTATGCCCCAATTCTTAGGAATTCCGCCTCCTTTTATGTACCTTGAGCCCACGACAAAATCATAACCTTGGTCAATTTTTGAAAGAAACTCAGGTATTTTATTGGGATCATGAAAAAAGTCTGCATCCATCTCAAACATAACATCAGCCTTCATCTTGTCAACCGCATAGTTCATGGCCCTAACGTATGCTGCACCAAGTCCTTCTTTAGTGCCTTTGGAAATTTCGATATTGCTCCACTTTTTCATCATTTTTAAAACTTCTTCACCTGTTCCGTCGGGTGAGTTATCATCTGCTACCAAAATGCTCATATTGTGTTTTTTGATTTTCGGAAAAACCTCTTCCTCAAGAATTGGAATTAATTTTTCGATATTTCCCCTTTCGTTATATGTAGGAAGTATTACAACAATTCTCATGCTCCTTCGCTCCTTTTCTTTAATATTTTCATTTTATATCAAAACTAATAACTTCCTAAGCATTTCTGAGCTTCGGAAGCATGACCCATCCGAAATTTTAATGAAGGAGGGTCATAAATTCTTAAAGTATTCTATGGTTTTTTTTACTCCTTCTTCAAGGGAAACTTTAGGCTCCCATCCTAAAAGTCTTTTAGCGCGTGTTATGTCAGGCCTTCTCCGAACAGGATCGTCCTGCGGAAGTTCCTCGCTAAAGATAATTTCGCTTTTAGAATTCGTTAGTTTTTTAACAAGCTCGGCATATTCCAAAACCGTATGTTCTTCTTCTGATCCCAGGTTTACTACTTCTCCTTTTGTACCGTCCGTAAACATAAGCTTAAAAAGACCCTCTACCATATCATCTACAAAACACAGTGACCTAGTTTGTTTTCCATCTCCAAATACCGTAATAGGTGATCCCGCTAGAGCCTGGGTAGTAAAAGCAATAATCATCCTCATGTCTTCTTTTGCCATTCCCGGACCATACGTGTTAAATACTCTTGCAATTCGTGCGTCCAGTCCTTTCTGACGCCAAAAATACGAAACAAGAGTCTCGCCAAATCTCTTGGATTCATCATAGACCGAGCGAGGGCCTGTGGTAGATACGTTCCCCCTATATTCTTCTTTTTGAGGATGCTCCAGTGGCTCTCCGTAGACTTCGGAGGTCGATGCGAAAAGAAATTTTGCCTTGCATTTTTCCGAAAACTTCAAAAGCTCAAGCGTTCCCATCGTATTTACGAGCATCGTTTCTAACGGAAGTGCGTGATAGCTTAATTTACTATGATGATTCGGAGAGGCAGGAGATGCGAGATGAAAAACAAAATCCGCTCTCAGACTTTTAGACAGTGGTTTTGTTATGTCATAATTAATAAACTCAAAATTCCCGCCCTCTTTTAATTCCTGTATATTTTTTGAAGAACCGGTAAGGAGGTTGTCGACGCAGACAACTCCGAAGTCTTTCTCGATAAGGTTTTTACAAAGACGTGAACCTAAGAATCCTGCTCCTCCTGCCACCAAAGCATTCCCCATCATTTATCATTCCTCTTCTCAAGCTCCAAATCAGCCCTTACCATAAGCGTCACAAGCTCTGGGAATGAAGTCTTAGGCGTCCACCCTAATACTTTCTTTGCTTTACTAGCATCGCCAATGAGATAGTCTACTTCTGCAGGCCTCATGTGAGCTGAGACGTTTGAGGTAATATATTTTTCAAAGTCTTTTATCCCAACTGTTTCGAAGGCAATTTGGACAAACTCTTTAACAGAATGGTTCTCGCCTGTTGCTATTACATAATCATCCGGCTTGTTCTGCTGAAGCATGAGCCATATCGCTTCGACATAATCTCCGGCATACCCCCAATCTCTTTTGGGCTCAAGACTTCCGAGCTCTATTTTATCTTGTTTTCCCAGTTTAATTCTAGCGACCCCATTTGAGATTTTTCGAGTCACAAACTCAAGTCCGCGTCGGGGAGACTCGTGATTAAATAGCATACCTGAGCACGCGAATATATCATAACTTTCTCTGTAATTTACAGTTATATAATGACCATAAACCTTAGCTACTCCATAGGGGCTTCGAGGGTGAAATCTAGTTGTCTCTTTTTGCGGGGATTCAGTTACTTTTCCAAACATCTCGGATGAGGATGCTTGATAGAATTTTATTTTTTTATTTATTGTCCTAATGGCCTCAAGCATTCTTGTAACGCCGAGTCCCGTAAACTCTCCGGTTAAAACTGGTTGACTCCAAGAAGCCTTGACAAAAGATTGTGCCGCAAGATTATAAACCTCATCGGGTTCGGAGATCGTAAGAGCATCTGAAAGCGAACCCTGGTCCAAAAGGTCACCAGGAATAAGTTCGATTTTATCGGAAATGTGTCTTATGTTTGTAACGTTAGGCGAGCTAAGTCTTCTTACTAAACCGTAAACCTTATAGCCTTTTTTTAACAAAAACTCTGCAAGATACGATCCGTCCTGACCGGTGATACCGGTTATTAATGCTTTTTTCATTTAGACTATCCCTCTCCAATATTCTAAGGTATCTTCAAGTGTTTTATCAATATCAATCTCTGGACTCCAGCCTGTAAGCTTATTAAATTTTGAAAAGTCACAAACAAGTTCGGGATTATCTGAGGGCCGCATTAGGCTCTCCGAAGTCTCTATGCTAATTTTTGCAGAAGATTTTGAAATCATTTTGTCAAGTATATCTTTTATCTCGTAAGATTTACCAGATCCCAGATTATAGACATCTCCCAGTCTTCCTTTTTCCAAAGCCAAAAGATAGGCTTTCACCATGTCTCTAACGTCTGTGAAGTCTCTTTTTGATTTAAGATTTCCTACTTTCATAACTTTTTCCTTGCCCCCCTCTATTTCTGCGATCCTTTTTGCAAAGGAAGATACAACAAAGATAGGCGCCTGGCGCGGTCCCACATGATTAAAGGGTCTCACTCTAACGATTTTTAATTTGTGTGACAAAAAGTATTGTAAACCTAGGAAATCTTGTGCTAGCTTTGAGACAGCATAAGGATTGGTAGGATTAAGGGGGGTTTCTTCACTTATTGGCAGATCTTTCCTAGAAACTATTCCGTAGATCTCCGCCGATGAAACTATCAGAATTTTTGTTTCCGGACAGTGTTTTGCTACTGCCTCAAGAATTGCTATTTGGGCTGATATATTGTTAACAAAAGTAGCTTCGGGAGCATCAAAACTGTCTTTAGGTGAGGTCAGAGCCGCTAAGTGAAACAAGAGATCAGGTTTCGTAGAATCTACAAGAGCTTCTGTTGCTTCTTTTTCAAGGAGATTTAATTTGTGAAGATTAAGATTTTGGCTAGTTAGATTTTTAAGGCTGGACTCATCAAGGTATGTTCCTGAAATTTCATAATTTCCTAGACTCAATAGATAGTCTGCCAGATGGCTTCCCGCAAAGCCCGAGATGCCAGTGATTAGGACTTTAGTCATCTTCCAACGCCAAGGTACTCAAAACCGAGAGATCTTGCAGTTTTGGGGTCAAAAATATTTCGAGAGTCTATAATATTTGGACTTCTCATAAGTTTTTTAATCTTTTTAAGCTCGACCTCTTTGAATTCGTTCCACTCAGTAATCAGAACAAGAGCGTCTGTATCCTTTACTGCATCATAAATGTCTTTGCAGAAGGTCACATTTTGAAATATTTTTTTTGCATTTTCCATTGCTTGGGGATCAAATGCCGAAATATTGGCTCCTTCTTTTTGGAGGAGAGCAATAATATCAATTGAGGGAGCATCTCTCATATCGTCGGTGTTAGGCTTAAAAGAAAGACCTAAAACTGCTATTTTTTTGTCCCTGATGTCCCCAAGAATTCTTTTGACTTTTCTTACGATATCTCTTTTGGCTTGCTGATTTATTCCTTCTACTTCGTCGAGAAGGGTGAAGTCATAGCCGTGATCGCTTGCGATAGAAAGGAGGGCCTTCACATCCTTTGGAAGACAGCTGCCTCCGTATCCAGGCCCTGGATAAAGAAATTCTCTTCCTATTCTCTTGTCGTATCCTATCCCCTCAAGCACTGTTAATCCATCTGCATCCAAAAGTTCGGAGAGTTTGGCGATCGCATTAGCAAAGGAGATTTTCGTAGCAAGAAAGGAATTGGATGCATACTTAACTAACTCTGCTGTTTCTAAATTCGTTTCCAAAACGTTGGGGAAGGATTCCGAAAGCTCTCCAGCCAAAGGCTTGTGAAGATCTATCAACAATTTTCTTGCTTTATTGCTTTCGGTTCCTATAACTATTCGATCGGGCTTTAAAGTATCTTCAATGGCAGTACCTTCTCTAAGGAATTCGGGAACCGATGCGATATCAAATTCTGAGGCCTTGCTCTTTGATTCTTTAATGATTTGTGTAATTCTCCTATTGGTTCCAGGGGGAACAGTGCTTTTGGTTGCAACCACAGTGTAGCCATTCTTTAAGTTTTCTCCTATTTTTTTTGCTACCTCAAACACTGAATTTAGCTCTGCATCGCCTGTTTTCTGAGGCGGAGTCCCTACCGCTATGAAAACTATGTCTGAATCAGACACCGAAGGCTTATAATCAAGCGTAAAAATAAGTCTTTTTCTCTCAATATTTTTCTTAACCATTTCCGATAAGCCTGGTTCATAGAAGGGGATCAATCCTTTTTTAAGATCTTCAATTTTTTTTGGGGTATGACCAATCACGTAAACTTTATTTCCCAGATCTGCAAAAACCGAAGCAGTAACAAGTCCGACGTAACCGTGTCCTACGAAAGTAATTGTCATAAAAGGTTTAGGAGTTTAATTGCTTTCTTATTTCTGAAAGACCCTCCTTAAAGGGCCTCATTATTACACCTAATTTTTCTATTTTACCATTACTTAGTGATAAATTAAATGGCCTGAAGGCTCTGTCTTTAAAAAATTCTTCTCTTGTTGTTTTGGAAATAAGGGATCTATTCAAGTCAAAAACATCTGCTATTAAATTACATGCATCAAGAGGAGAAATCGATGAAGCACCAACCGCATGATATATCCCAGACAAATCATTTTCTATCGCTTTATCTATAACTCCTGCAAGATCATCTATAAATGTTGGACAGAAAATATGATTTGCAACAGTCTTTACCGGTTGATTATTTTCAAGTCTTTCTTTTATGCTTCTTGCAAAATCTTTTCTTATAGCGAATTTGGCTCTGTAGGGATAAGCTATTCTTAAAATTACGTAGTCTGCCCCTGACTTTTCAACAGCCTTTTCTCCTTCATATTTTGTTAAAGCATAGAAGTTTTGTGGATTCGGGATGTCTTCCTCTGTATACGATTGCCCTTCTTTTTTCTTTCCATCAAAGACAAAATCCGTTGAGATATAAATTATTTTTTTTCCTGTTTCCCTACAGATTTCCGAAACATTTGCAGTACCCCAGACATTTATTCTCCAGGCATCTGACTGTTCTCCTAGCTTTTTATCTTCTTCGCATCCGTCAACATCGGTTTTTGCTGCCAGATGCAATACGTAACTTGCTTCTTCATATTTTTTTACAACAGTCAAGCTATCGGGTCTTGAAATATCTATTCCCGATTCTTGCGTAAGACTAATAAAATCGTATTTGTCTGAAAGGAGCTCGGAAATCCTTGACCCCACAAGCCCTGAGAGTCCCAATGCTATAACTTGAGGCTTCATCTGGTTTTGTATTGCTGGTCGTAGTACTTCTGATAGTCTCCTGACTTAACTTTCCTCCACCAATCCTTATTATCCGTGTACCATTTGATCGTAATGTCTAAACCTTTGTCTAAATCATATTTCGGCCCCCAATTTAGCTTTGTTTTAATCTTTGACCAATCAATTGCATATCTTCTATCGTGTCCCGGTCTGTCTTTTACAAACTCTATATAATTTTCGTCTTTTCCCATTTTCTTAAGTATTTTTCGGAGTAGATCCAAATTATTTATTTCCTCAACAGTTGAACCAACACAATAAGTTTCGCCAACTTTTCCTTCAAGTAAAACTTTTTCTATTGCACTTAAATGATCTTCAACATAAAGCCAGTCCCTAACATAGAGTCCATCGCCATAAATTGGCACTTTTTTATCTTCCAATAAATTTGTAATAGCCAAAGAAATTAATTTTTCTGGAAATTGATAAGGACCGTAGTTATCTGCGCAATTGGTAATGGTAATCGGAAGCCCAAACGTTTGGTAGTATGCGCGGACGATATGGTCTGCTCCTGCTTTGGAAGCTGCGTACGGACTTCTTGGGTCATAGTTTGTATTTTCGTCAAACTTTTTCCCGTCCCCAAGCTCAAGGCTCCCAAACACTTCATCGGTTGAGATATGATGAAATCTTTTTACTTTATTTTTCAAAGCGGCTTCCAGCAAAACTTGCGTGCCTAAAACATTTGTTCTAACAAACAAAGACGGATCCATAATAGAACGATCTACGTGGCTTTCTGCGGCAAAATGAACTACAAAATCAATCCCCTCCGTCGTTTCTAAAACTGCATGTGTATCTGTAATATCACCTTTTATAAATTTATAGTTGGGGTTTTTCTCAATACTTTTAAGGTTCTCCAAATTCCCTGCATAAGTCAACGAGTCAAAATTTACGATTTCATCATCTGGATAGTTTTTCATCCAGTAAAGGATAAAATTGGACCCTATAAATCCAGCACCTCCTGTTACTAAAAGCTTCATAATTCGATTTTACTCATTATGACCCTGAGCGTTAGTCGAATGGGTCATATTTTTTTCTGCCTTCTGAGTTTTTCTATCATAAGAATCCCTACCATTGTAGCAGAGTCAGATATTTCTCCAGTTAAAACTTTGCTAACCGCATCTTTTAAAGAAAGCTTAACAACTTTTATTTTTTCATCGTCCATTAAGTTTTGTTTGGAAAATTCTAAATCTCTAGCTAAAAATAAAGACGTCGTGCCTTTTATTACGCTTGCCGCAAGTCTGTATCTTGAGATTTCTTCCCATTGAGAAGCTTGTAGTCCTGCTTCCTCCATAAGTTCTCTTTTTGCTGTATCTAAAATTGTTTCTCCTTTTTTGTCTACAAAACCTGCTACAGCATGCAGCATTCTCTCATCCCAAAGCTCCCGATATTCGGAGATGAGATAAATGTTTTGTCCATCGACTGGAAACACACAAACAGTAGGTTTTCTTATAACGTCCTCTCTAACTTTGATCTTTCCGTTGGGGAGTTTAAACTTGGTTTGCGTGACTTCAAAAAGCTCTGATGTTAAAAGAGTTTTTTTTGACAAAGTCTTCCATCTATCCATCAAGTTTTATTCTAATTCGCCTTGTCTTATTTTTTCCGCTGTTAAATTGTTTGCGCGTAAAAGTTCATCAAAAGAAGTTCCAGCGTCTATCCACCAATCTATAATCTGACACTCCATGGTGCCTTCTGAAACGTAAAAATTATTAAGATCTGTTACCTCAAGCTCTCCTTTGGAAGATGGCTTAAGTTTTTTAATAAAGGAAAAAACCCTTTTGTCGTACATATATATGCCTGTCTGAGCAATATTGGACTTAGGATTCTCCGGCTTTTCCTCAATTGAAATAACCTTATTGTCTTCTCCTGTCTCTATAACTCCGTACTGCTTGCTCTCCGTTGGCATTTCTATCCCAAACACCATTGCGCCTTTTTCTCTTTTCTCAAATTCCCTTGCTACCGAAGCTAAATCGAAGCCAAATATGTTGTCTCCCAAAAGCACCAGGAGTTTTTGATTGTCCGCAAAACTTTCACCCAAAGAAATTCCCTGAGCAATTCCTCCGGCTTCCTGTTGGATTTCGTATGTAAGTCTTAGTCCAAACTCCGATCCGTTTTTTAAGAGATTTAGAAAAGCGCCTGCATGCGAAGACCCAGTGACAAGCAATACGTCTTCAATCCCTACCTTTCTCATAGCTTCCAATGGATAAAAAATCATCGGCTTGTTATATATGGGTAGAAGGTGTTTATTGGTTACCCATGTCAGAGGCCTCAGTCTAGTGGCATTTCCGCCGGCCAAAATTATGCCTTTCATATTTCGATTCTACTCAATATGACCCTGAGCGAAGGACATTCGGCTGAGCTCAGTCGAAGCCTCGAATGGGTCAAATTCCAAATCCTCCTTTGAGAACAAAGAGCGCTATGGAAATACCCATGGCTCCTATGAGTATGTATTCTACCACAATCTTTGCCACTAGAATGTGGGATCGGCCGTGATGAATTATCCCCCAGACCGCATAAACGATGGACGTTGCTAAGATTCCCCAAAACTGCAAATATCTATTAGGCGAGACTTCATAAACGAACAAAAAACCTAGAGAAAGAATCACGATAAGGGATAGGTAGTACAGAGTATGGTCTTGTAATTTTTGCATCATATAATGACTCCTCTTGATATTATCGCTAATATTCCCAAAATCGAAAGAAGAAACAGAATGTGATCTAGGTTATGCCCGACAAATCTTATGATCTTTCTCCGCTCAACAAAAACCATATCTACGGCAAATACTCCGGAAAAGAATACCAATATTGCTCTTGAGGCATCAGATGTAAAATCTATACTGTTGATTAATGTTTTTTGCTCGATGTTAGCTTGAGGAAGCCTTCCCGCAACTTGTTTCGTGGGTGTTTCACTAACTTCTGAGCTCTGGGATGCCGCCACGGGTTTTTGAGCCAAAAACTCTCTTCTTCCCCCAAACTCCTGAACTACAAGAACTGTTTCTTCTCCGCCCAATTTCCCGGTTACAACAGCAAAACCTACATCCTCATAGTTTGCTGAAAGAAGATTAAGCCGATGCGTTGAGCTATCCATCCAAGCATTTACTGTTTCAGAGCCTGATGTAAATCCACGGGCTAAATTCTCTCCTGCGTAGATATAGTTATATCCTGCCTCCTTAATAAATTTCCACGGAGTCGTCCCCGAAGGACTGTTGTGGGCCCAATAGTCTTTAGCAAACATATCCTCGGCCTTCCTTTGGGCTGCTACCGAAAGTTCGGAGTTTAATTTGAGCGGAGGCAAATTATTTTCAAGTCTTTTTTGATTCGTGATTAGGAAAAGCTCATCTAGGGTAACGTTATGAGATATTCCAAGTATTTGAGGCGAAACAACCCGAATTTCAGATAGGACAAGGGAAGAAGCTATCAAAAGAAGGACAACTAAGAACAGGCTTTTTGGATGAAGGAGTTTTGCCCTGTGATTATTTGACTCACGAGGCAGGAATAGATGCCGAAGTGTATTTTTTAGCTTCCCGATCATTTTTTCTACTCATACTTAGGCTTTGCCTGTTCTCTGCCGTTCACTGGTACACCGAGTGCAAAACCTAAAGCATTCGCAATAGAAACGCCCACTTTTATTCCAGTGAATGAACCTGGACCCGATGATACTCTTATCTCATCGATTTCTGAGATCGACAGCTTATTTTGGCGCAGGAGAAAATCAATTAGCAAAAGTACCCTCTGGGAGCTTCTGTTTTCAATTTCCTCGACAACTCTGTCTTCTTTTTCTTTAATTTGAAGCCCTACTTCAATCTTTTTAGAATCTGTGGTATTTATCGAAATTACAGCCACAATTCTATTATATATCCACAACTCCGCCCAAACGCAATACCCTGAAAGGGAAGACGGTACAATCAATTACTGTGGATGGTTTTCTAAGTTTTGTCTCGCCCGCTAGAATATAATCTACCTTTGATATTAGATTTTTATCCAAATCTTCCAGCCTAAATGGAGCGGGTTCACCGTGAAAGTTCGCCGAAGGGCCTAGGATGGGTACTCCAACTCGCCTTATCATCTCAAGTGTAATTGAATGGTTAGGAATCCGAACGCCTATGGTTTGTCCTCCTCCTCTGACAAGACGAGGAATCTTGCGAGTTTTTGCAGATAGAATTATAGTAAGTGCTCCTGGCCAGTATTTTTCCATAAGAGAAAGGGCTTTGGGCGGAATTTGGGATACATACTCGGATACCTCTCCTATTGACTCAAAAAGAACTGGTGTTGCCTGAGACTCAGGTCTTTTTATCCTTACGGCTTGTTTTAGATCATTTTTCATTTATTTCAAGCTCTCGCACGTTCTCGTTTATGTACTTAAAATGAATGTCAATTCGTTTTTCCGGCAAAAGATTTTCTATTTTCTCCGCCCACTCAATAACCATCACAGCTTCTCTATCTGAAAAAATCTCCTGCAAGCCCAAATTCATAAAATCTTTATCGATTCTATAAAGATCTACGTGAAAGAGGGTTTTTAGTTTTGGGTTGGTAGTTTTCAGTTTGTGCTCTCGAATAATGAGAAATGTGGGAGAGATTATACGATCCTTTATCCCCAACTCCTTTGTCATTCCCTGAACAAAAGTTGTTTTGCCCGAACCGAGTTCGCCGAAAAGAGCGATAACGTCCCCAGGCTGAAGACTTGAAGCAATTTCACCTGCAATCTTTTTAGTTTCTTCGGGGCTTTTAGAGATTGTTCTTCGCATTTGAAGGCAAAATTATATCAGAAACCAGTTTCTTTTTTCTCTTTTATATAGTTTCTTACCAAAAATCCAGCTCCCGAAAGCAATAGAACAATCCCTATAATAACTAAGAATTTCGAAAGAAGCGAATAGGGATTAAAAGTTTTTTCAGCTAAAACTTCTGATTTAGCTTCGGTTGGGCTGCTATCGCTATCTGGCAAACTTGTGTCTGTTGATAAAACATTATTCGCTGAAGAGCCGGACTTGGAACTTTTTGAAGATTTCGGAGGAGTAGGGGTTTTGGTGGGAGAAGGCTTAACTGTCGGCGTAGGTGTTTTAGTCGGTGTAGGAGTTTTAGTAGGAGTCGGGGTCTTGGTGGGTGTAGCAGTGGGTTCTTGAGTGGGAGTGGGAGTCAAGAAAACTGATGAGGAATTGTTTGAAGAATTCTTTGATTGAACTGCAAAAATTACCCATTCGCTGTCACCATCTGTCTTTCTCCCTCCACTCTGATTCTCTTCCAGAGTAGCCAATCCTCCTTTATCTCCATATGAGACTTCATCTATGATCGATTCGCTAGATGCCAAAACAAGCTTTATAGTGTCTCCGCTGTTGTTTAGTTTATTGCTCCATTCAAAAGTAATAAATCCTCCGCCGTTAACAATCCCTGACAAATCAAGCTCATTTGTATCATTATAATCTCTTAATCGATAACCTGAAAGATCGATAGCTTCAGCTCCACTATTATAAATTTCTACCCAATCACTAGTTGTTGCCGAAGAAAATTCATTTATTAAAACGTCTGCGTAGGATTTTGAGGGGAAGAGAAGAAAAACTGCCAAACTTCCCAGCAAAAGTATATTTTGCTTTTTCATTTACTCCCGGCACTATGGAATATGCCAATAAAGCGTCACTGTTCCATTTTTATGATCCACAATTATTCCTTTCCCCAAAGATGAACCTCCTGGTATATTATAACTGCATGGAGCAGATGTAAAATATGCTTCGCCTCCGTCAATAGCTCTTATGGGTGTACCATATGGATTTGCTATATCTATGCCTGTATGAGTTCCTAAGAAATAAACTTCGCCATACCAAGTAGTTACATTCTGCGGATAGTTGGGTACAGGTCTTTCATACCGTCCGTCTTCAAGATAGGGTTTTGGATCAACTCTAGCGCCCACTATTCTACTTCCCTCGACCTTGGCGTTTGTAAATACTTCAAAATGGAGATGAGGACCCGTCGAGCATCCGGATGAGCCCACAGCTGCTATGACATCTCCTTTATTAACTGGACCGAGTTTCTCTCCTATGTTTCCAATTGCCCGGCTAATCGATGCCGCATCTGCCCGAAGCCTATTCAAAAGCTCCTGGAATTTTTTCTCATCGTTTTGAGTAGCTGCTAAAAGCTCCTGCTTTCCTCTTTTTTCTTGATCAAGTTGCGCCGTATAGGCCTCAAGTTCTGCTTCTAGAATCTGTACTTCTTTTTTCTTGTCCTCAAAAATTTCTTTTTGGTTTGAATAATCATTTTTTGCCTGAACCGTATCATAAATAAGACGCTTGTCGTGAGCCTGCGCGATACGCAAATAATTTGCTCTTTCTACAAAGTCTGAGACATTTGATGATGCAATAAGAATCTGAAAAGATGAGGCGCTGCCTGTAATATATGTAGCTTTTATTCTATTGATCAAAACTTTTGTCAGCTCATCAATTGATGTTTCAAGGCTTGTGATCTTTTTTGTCGTGGTATCGATATCTAAGGTTAGATCCGAAATCTGCTGTTTTACGGCGTTTATTCTAAGGGTTGTAAGAGCAATCTGATTGTCAACAACTGCGATTTGAGAGGAGAGAGTTTTCTCCTGACTCTTAAGACCTGCGATCTTTGCTTCGGTCTCAGTAATCTGCCTTTGAATTTCCTGCAGTCTTGAGGAAGTCGAAGGAGTAGGGGTAGGTGTCTCTGTTTGAGCGTAAGCAAAACCGAAAGTAAGAAGGAAAGTACCTAACAAAAGTCCTACGATAAAATTAGCCAGGCTCAGTTTCTTAAACATAGAATTATGTTTTTAAATAGCGAAGAACGGCCAAATAGCTTGAGAGGACTCCCAACAAAATAGCCAAAATCACCTCAAGAAGAAGGAGGACTAAAAGCGATACGAAAGACACCGGGAATAAAGGGATTCCCCGAAGGAATGTAGACAGAAAAGGAGTTGCATACCAAAGAGAGAGAGTCGCAAGCATCCATCCCATAAATGATCCCAGAACTCCATAAAACACTCCTTCTAAGAGATAGGGTTTTCTAATATACCAGTTGGTCGCTCCAATAAGTCTCATAATCTCTATATCCTGCCTTTTATGAGAAATTTTTATGCCAATGATTGTTGCCATGATAAAAATTGAAACTAAACTTAAAACTATGATCGATGCAATACCCACGCGTCTTAAGGCATTCGTCCAAGAAGTAAGGGTAGCTATCACGTCCCTCTGGTAAATTACTTCCTGAACTATCGGAGATTTCGAAAGTTCAGAAGAGATCAAAGATAAATCTTCTATCTCGTGCGTTGATATCTCCAAAGACGCAGGTAAAATTTCTGCTGTCACAAGTTCCAAAAGTAGGGGATCGTTTTTATTTTGTTCCTGATAAATTTTTAAAGCCTCGTCTTTTGAGACAAAGCGAATCTCAGATGCTCTGCCCGTAGCCTCGACGCCTGATCGCAAAGAATTTATCTCCTCCTGACTTGCTTCATCCTTAAAAAATGCTGTGACTTGAGGCTTTGATTCAAAATAACTTATGACCTTTGAGGATCCTACAAAAATAAAAACAAAAAAGGAAAAAACTAAAAAGGTCATCATCATAATAAATACTGCAGCAATTGCTTGATATGGCGACCTTCGTATATTTTTCCAAGCGCTACTTCTAGAGTTCATAGTTCGAGTACCTCACTATGATCCTGAGCATTAGTCGAACGGATCATCTTGAACCTTCCTTTGTGTCTCTAACAACCTTTCCTCTGTCAAGCTCTATTATTCTCTTCTTTAAATTTTTTACAATGTCAACATTGTGCGTTGCCATAATAACTGTTGTCCCCCTATCATTTATGTCTGAGAGAAGTTTTACAATTTCCCAAGAAGTCGCAGTATCTAAATTCCCAGTAGGTTCATCTGCAAGGAGGATGTCTGGATTTAAAACCAGTGCTCTTGCGATTGCCGCTCTCTGAAGTTCTCCTCCTGAAAGCTGAACAGGGAATTTATCTTTATGTTCTATTATTCCTGTCTGAGTTAAAACTTCCTCGACCCGCCTCTCAGCTTCTTTTCCTGAAGCCCCTGCCACCTCCATAGGAAGAAGAACATTTTCCAAAACTGTTCTGTCAGACAGAAGTTTCAAGTCCTGAAAAACTACTCCAATTTTTTTTCGAAGCTCCGGAATATTCTCCTGAGGCAATTTTGCAACTTCCCATTCCTCTACAACGATCGATCCTTTGGTAGGAAGAATCTCTCTGATAATAAGCTTAAAAATGGTGGTTTTCCCAGATCCTGTGGGGCCTACTAAAAAAACAAATTCCTTTTTATCTACTGAAAAAGAAACGTCGGAAATACCGTATGCACCGGTTCCAAATTTTTTAGAAACATTATCCAGGCTTATCATATTTCGACTCCGCTCAATATGACCCTGAGTGTAATCGAACGGGTCATTCAAGCACCTCGACTCTGCCTACGTCCATTAACCAACCGGCGTATTGAGCTTTTTGAGTTTCTCCCCAAACCTTTATTTTTCTTTCAAGGAAAAGCGAGAGATCTACTGTAGAGGACGTTAAGTAAACGTTTTGACTTTCTCCACCGGGGCGCACCAAATGATACTGCCCTTCGTCTTCTATGCCTCCTTCCGTAAGTTCCCCCTCGGCGGTGTCCTTAAATGTTTTCGTATCTTTTGATCCATAAGTTGCTCCTTCTGAAACCGAAGAAGAACTTGTAGGACTTGCGGATGGAGATTTACCGCCATTAGATAGAACAAAACCTGTTCCAATGCCAATTGCAATAATTATAAGATAAATGGCTAAAATCTTTGGTGACAAAGGAAAGCTTTTTTTTGTCTCGAAATCACGAACGATCGAAGAATTTTCTTCAGTTTTAGGATCCATAAAGAAATCACCCCCGAAGGATTGATTACTATCTAGTAAACCATATTTGGGAAGTTTTATCAAGGAAACTTTTTAGGAAAGCCTGCGTAACTCCTCTTCAATAAATCCGTCCAATTCTCCATCAAGGACTGTATCTGGATTTCCTGATTCAAAACCCGTTCGCAGGTCTTTTACCATCTTATAGGGATGAAGGACATAAGATCTTATCTGATTCCCCCAGCCGGGAGTTTTATATCCCCCCTTCAAGACTTCCTTCTCTTTTTTTCTTCTTTCTTCTTCTATAACCCAAAGTTTTCCGCGAAGTATCTTTAGGGCGTATTCTCTATTTTGCCCTTGATACCGCTCCGATTGCGCGGTAACTGTGATTCCCGTAGGTTTGTGGGTAAGCCGAACAGCTGAAGAAACCTTCTGGACGTTTTGTCCGCCCTTTGAAGAGGCTCTGAAAAAATCCCATTCCAGATCTCCTTCTTTAATCTCAAGCCCCAAATCTTCCTCAATTTCTGGTATGACTTCGAGCATTGCAAAAGAAGTTTGCCGAAGTTTATCTGCATTAAATGGAGATTGTCTAACCAGCCTGTGAACCCCTGCTTCGTGTTTTAAATGCCCGTAAGCATATTCACCCTCTACCAGAAAGGATATGCTTTTGATTCCAGCTTCTTCTCCGGGAGTTTGGTCTAAAATTTCAAGCTGCCACCCTTTTTTCTCACAGAACCTTGAGTACATTCTAAAAAGCATATTCGTCCAATCCATTGCCTCAACCCCTCCTTGGCCCGAATGAATCGATACAATAGCTGATTCTCTGTCAAACTCTGCGGAGAAATAAGTGTATTTTTCAAGTTCCAAAAGTAGTTTTTCCAGATCTTTCAAATTACCTGATGATAAAAGCGCTTCAAGTTTTTCTGCGTCTTCTATTTCTTTTTGAAGCGAGGCCATTTCTTTCATTCTTGAGGAGGCTTTTTCATTATCTTTCCAAAAGTCAGGATCCGAAGACTCCTTCTGAATCTCTGAAAGTCTTTCCTTTTTATCCGGAAGGTTAAGTTTCTGAAGAATGTTTTGAGCCCTAATCTTTATCTCACCCATAGTTTCTCTTATATTATACCTGAGAAACTAAGGATTAGAGCTAGAGAAGCTGCCGTCATTATAACCACTGTAGCAATACCCATCACATTAGATAAAGAAGAGTTTGTATAGTCGCCCATTATTTTTTTATTGTTGGAAACCTTCATGATTAGAATAAGAAGAGGTGGTGCACAAAGGCCATTTATTACCGCACTATAATAAAGCATTTTAAATGGTGGTACCGATAAAAGATTTATTAAGATACCAAACAGAGTGGCTATCACTATGATAAGGTAAAATTTGTGGGCTTTAGAAAATCTCATATTTAAGGAGGCCTTCCAGGAAAAAGCTTCCGAAAGAGCATAAGATGCAGAACCTGAAAGGATCGGCACTGCTAAAAAACCAACTCCTATAATACCCGCTACAAAAAGAAGAAAAGCGAAATTTCCGGCTACCGGCCTTAGAGCCTCCGCTGCCTGCTGCGCGGTTTCAATATTTCTTATTCCGGCTGAATAAAGAGTGGATCCCGTAAGTATAATTATAAAAAACATCACAAGATTTGAAAAAAACATTCCTACAATCGTATCTAGCCTCATCTCCCCAATCATCCTTCTGGAAAGGCGTGGAATTCCTTTACCCGTTGTTATAACTTTGTGCTTTATGTTTTCTTCCTCTGCTTCTTCGTCTGACTGCCAAAAAAAAAGATAAGGGGAAATGGTAGTGCCTAAAATGGCCACGATATTTAAAATATAGCCCTTTTCTAAAGAAAAGCTTGGAATGATAGTTGATTTAAAAACTTCTCCCCAGTTTTGCCGAACTACAAATGCTGCGATAACATACGAGAAAAGAGAGAATGTCAAAAATTTTAAGACCCTTGCGTAAGTTTTATATTTAAGAAATATCTCAAGAAAAATTATAAGTGCGCTAAAAAACAAGAGCCAAGCTATAAATGGGATTCCAAAAATAAGCTGGGCAGAGGCTGCCATAGCTCCTAAATCTGCACCGATATTTATAACATTTGCCAAGAAAAGAAGAGAAACTGCAAAATATAAGATTTTTTTACTGTAATGGTCTCTTATTACACCTGATAAGCCCTTTCCCGAAACTATACCTATTCTTCCACACATTTCCTGAATTGTCGCCATAAAAGGAAATGAAAAAGGAGCAGTCCAGAGCTGACCGTAGCCAAATTGCGCTCCGGCCTGAGAATATGTGGCAATTCCTGACGGGTCATCATCTGATGCGCCTGTTATAAAACCGGGGCCCAAAACTCTTAAAAATTTTTTAAATTTCTTCATCCCGTTAGAAAGCTTTCGTTACAATTTTGTTTTTGATTTAATAAAGCTATTCATTTCTAAACAAGTCTTTCTAACGGGATTCATTAGAGATTTTTGCAGATGTTCTCGCAGGTTTGTCTGGCTGTTGAGGCAGGATAATCTTTTATCGACTTTATATCCTGAATGATTTTTTGAATTTGAGGAGAGGAAGATGCGATTTCTGAAACGTCAATGTTTTCTATCTCCGACTTTATGTCTCCTATTTTCTCCTCAAGATCAACCGCAGGCCTTATGTTTTCAGAGCTTCCGAAAGAATCCACTACCGGATCTTCTATTCGTGTCCCTCTTACTGTCTTAGAGGAGCTTGAATCCTCTGAAGACTTGTCTAAAAATATCGATTTTGCAGTAATAAAAAGCAGGAGAAGTCCCAGTAAAAAAAGCAGGAGAAGCGCGATCTTTTTTTTATCCCATGGGAGACTTTCTTTGTCTTTCATATGCATCAATTGTAGGCCAAACCTCAAGATGTTTGCAAACCAAAGCTTAAGCCCTTACTATATTCTTATGCACTCCTCTGACCTTCTCTCGATTGGAAATGTTATTGTAGATATTTTTCTAAACATTTCAGATGCAGAAAAACATTTGAGGGTAAATGAGAAAAATGAGCTTGTTTTAAAACTTGGAGACAAGATTCATCTTGAGAAATACTCTTTTTCTCTGGGAGGAGATGCTTCAAACGTAGCAATTGGCGCCTCGCGTCTCGGACACTCATCTGCTCTTATGGCAGAGACAGGTTTTGACGAGTTTCTTTTGAAAATTACCAAAACTCTCGAGAAGGAGGGCGTTGATACATCACGGCTGACTAGAGGACAGGAAAAAGAATCTGCTTTTAGTGTTATCTTAAATTTTAAGGGGGATAGAATAATCTTTCAAGAGGACCGGAAAAGAGAGCACAATTTTGACTTCACAAATGTCGATGCAAAGGTCTTATACCTAACTAGTCTCGGATATGAGTGGAAAAAGGTTTACGAAAACGCCTTAAAATTCGCTCAAGAAAAAGGTACAGTACTTGTCTTAAATCCTGGCGTGTATCAGATCGAAAATATTAAACTTTTGGAAAACGTACTTAAAAGATGCGATTTGATTTTTCTCAACAAAGAAGAAGCAGAGGTCATCTTAGAAGTAAGCCAAGCTGATTTAGAATCGCTTTGCAAAGGAATCAAAAACCTTGGGCCTAAAGAAGTCGTAATAACAAACGGCAAAGAGGGCGCATGTTTGCTTGATGAAAATTCTAATTTTTTTAAGTCAGGGGTAATTCAAGGAGAAGTTGTTGAAAGAACAGGCGCAGGGGATGCTTTTGCATCAGGATTTGTCTCGGCAATGCTATATGAAATGAGCCCTGAACAAAAATTGTTCTGGGGAAGTGCTAACGCAGCATCAGCGGTAAGTAAACTTGGTGCAATAGAAGGTTTGCTCACGAAAGAGGAGATGGAGGAAAAGGAAAAAGAACTTACAGATTTTAAAGTGGAGAGGAGTTAATATGGACTTGTCAAAAATCACAACCTCAAACGGAAGAGCAATATATTTGGCCTACGATCAGGGAATGGAACACGGGCCCACAGACTTTAACGATGAGAACGTCGATCCAGAAGAGATACTTCAGATTGCCAAAGACGGGGGAGTAAACGCAATAATTCTTCAGAAAGGAATAGCCGAAAAATACTACACCGAGGAATTTAAGTCTGTCCCATTGATTGTTAAGCTTAACGGCAAGACAAATCTTGTGGCAAATAAAGATCCCTATTCTCCCCAAATTTGTAGCGTTGAGGAAGCGATTGATCTTGGTGCATTGGCTGTCGGCTATACCATTTATGTAGGCAGTTCCTACGAACCTGTTATGTTTTCGGAATTTTCAAAGATTGAGCGCGAAGCACATGAGAGAAATATTCCCGCTATTGCCTGGATGTATTTACATGGATCGGGAACAGAGGGGAAGGACATGAAAGAACTCTCTGCGTATGCGACGAGACTTGGTCTTGAGCTTGGCGCAGATATGGTGAAAATAAAATATCCCGGTGATCTTCCTTCTCTTTCTTGGGCTGTTGAGTCGGCAGGGCTAACGAAAGTGGTTGTATCGGGTGGTGAGAAAAAATCGGAGGATGAATTTTTGGAAATTGCAAAAATTGTTATGAAATCCGGCGCAATTGGTCTAGCGGTAGGGAGAAATATTTGGCAGAGCAAGAATCCCCTTGTAATTCTTGATAAACTAAAAGCAATCGTATACAAATGACCCATTCGACAAGCTCAGGGTCATAGTGAGTATAATCGAACCATGAAGATTTTTATCGGCGCAGACCATAGGGGATTTGAATTAAAAGGCAAGATTATTCTTGAGCTCCTTTCCTCAATGGGTAATGAATATATAGAAGATTGCGGAGCATTTGAGTTTTCT
>Ga0075684_118_pt1 | contig 23025 bp, 22 predicted proteins | sample RifGroA2_FD_67686 | JGI IMG/M metagenome (GOLD analysis project Ga0075684, IMG submission 67686) | Microgenomates (Levybacteria) bacterium GW2011_GWA2_40_8 | reverse complement strand
AATTCAATCGCTTCTGAAATGTTAGGAAATTTGTCGTAGGATGTTAGTTTTAAATCGTCACTGTTGAGGCTCCAAGTATTATTCTCTTTCTGATACAGCACATGTAAAGCAGTAACAAGAAAAATCTTTTTATCGGTCCTAAAATAGAAACCACTTCCACTTCCGTTAGGAGTTTCTAATAAGACTGGATAACTCAAATTATCGTCAGGTAGCGATCTCATGATAATGCAGCTCCGTGACTAGGACTCGAACCTAGAACCTTGTCGTTAACAGCGACCTGCTCTACCATTGAGCTATCACGGAATGTATTTTTTGATAAACTCTCTCCCTCTAAAGCTTTTTAGCTGCTTTTCTCTTATTATAGCTTCCCTTCGAGAATTAAGAGTCTCTTTATATATTAAAGTCCATTTTCCTTCAAGTTTTGCCGTAAAATGATTTCCTTGTTTTTTGTTGTGTCCCCTTACTCTTTTATCAAGGTTTCCCGTTTGGCCGATATATATTTTTCCGTTATCACTATTGTATAAAGCGTAAACGTAAAACATTTTACAGCGACCTGTCCGCCAACTGGCGGACTATCACGGAATGTTGAACAAAAACCCCGCAGTCTGCCTTTGGGGTGAACCTATTTTAGCACAGGAGGCAGGCTAAATCCACTCCTATTTGACTTTTGGAATGGAAAGAGAGATTATTTTCGTAAGAAGCTTTTGAGGGGGTGGTGAAACTTGGCTGACGAAGGAAAAAAAGAAGGAAAAAAAGTAGGAGTGGTGACCCATTACTACGACAAGATAGGCGTAGGGATAGTAAAATTTGATTCCGGAGTAAAAGTGGGAGACAAACTAAAATTTTCCGGACACAATCAGGAATTTGAGCAGACCATTTCCCAAATGCAGTTTGACCACAAAGACATAGAAGAAGCAAAAAAGGGTCAGGAAGTAGGAATCAAACTCGATAACAAGGTTAAAGAAGGAGATATCGTTTATCTTTCCTCGTAAATGAACGAAAAGAAATTTGACCTCTATCAATTTTTAAAGTGGCTCACTATTGGATTTGGGATATCAGGAATTGGGGTTTCGATAGCCATACTTCTCTACCTAACAACTCGCTAGTCCTCGAAAAATTCAGTCTCTTAAGCTATAATTCAGGGAATCAATGGAGCTTTTAATAATTCTTTTGACAGTTTTGGGGCTTTCGCTTTTTGAAGTTATAACTTCAATTGATAACGCGATCATAAATGCTGAGGTTTTATCCACGATGTCTCAGCGTGCTCGAAGATGGTTTCTTCTCTGGGGAATGCTTTTTGCCGTCTTTGTTATAAGGGGTGTTCTCCCTTTCGTAATCATCTGGGTGGCGCTTCCCGGAATGACACCGGTTGAAGTTTTCAAGGCTACGCTCTCATCAGGAGAAGATGTGCGCAAAACTATTGAACATGCTGCTCAAGTTCTTCTTTTGGGCGGAGGGGTTTTTCTAATTTTTGTATTCTTCCACTGGCTATTTTTGGAAACTAAGAATTTCGGACTTAGAGCTGAAGCGTTTTTCCACAAACAAGGTGCGTGGTTTTTTGCAGTCGCATCTATTATTCTTATGACAATTGTCTGGTTTGCTCTAAAGCAAAGTTCGATGCTAGCTTTCGGTGCAGTTGTTGGATCCACATCGTTTTTTATAATTCATGGATTTCGTCAATACGCAGAGGAGCAAGAAAAAAAGCTTTTGTCGGTAGGAGTTTCTGATGCTGCCAAAATTGCATATCTTGAGGTCTTGGATTCAACGTTTTCAGTTGATGGCGTAATAGGAGCATTTGCTTTCACTTTTTCTGTTCCTCTTATACTTTTAGGAAACGGGCTGGGTGCTGTTGTTCTTAGGAAAATTACTGTGTCGAATATAGAAAGAATTAAAAGATATAAGTATCTAAAAAACGGTGCTATGTATTCAATCTTTTTCCTGGGACTTATTATGATAATAGACGGATTTGGATATCACATTCCTGCCTGGATATCTCCTTTTATAATGTTTATAACAGTAGGCTATTTCTTTAACAAATCCGGAGCAAATCTTAAAGCCTTAGTCTTGTCTTTAAAAGATAGAGTATGACTGTAAAAACATCTAGAAAAGACGATGTCGTAGATATTACGGATAGAGTACAAAAGCTCGTTAATGAGGAAGAAATTGAAAGCGGAGTAGCAACTCTTTTTGTAAAACATACAACTTGTGCGATCACAACATCTGAGTTTGCAAACGATGTGGTAAACGACCTTTTAGATTTCCTTAGAGAAGTTTCCCCAGATTTAGATTATAAACATGATAGGAAACATGCTCCTGACCATATTCTTTCGTCAATAATCGGCCCCTCACTTAGTATCCCCATAGCTGAAGGTAAATTATCCTTAGGCACATGGCAGAAAATAGTTTTAGTGGAACTGGCCGGTCCAAGAGAAAGAGAAATAGAAGTTATTCTTCAGGAAGTTTAAGTTGCTATAATTTAAGGGAATGGAAATTATCAAATCTCGATTTTTTCCTTGGGTTCTTCTTTTTATACTTTCGCTTATCCCTCTTTTCGAATTTTTAAAACCTGGCCTTCCAATAACTCACGACGGAATAGACCATGTCGCAAGAATTGCTAATTTTTATCAGAACCTTGGAGAAGGAAATTTAATCCCGCGTTGGGCCGGAAATCTTAACTGGGGATATGGTCATCCTATCCTCATGTTTTTATACCCTCTTCCATCATACTTTGCGTCAATCTTTCATTTTTTAGGCGCATCGTTTATCGATTCTGTCAAGCTTGTTTTCGCTGTCTCATTTATCCTCTCGGGATTTACAATGTATCTTTGGGTCAGAGAATTTCTTGGAAAAGAAGCAGCAGTCGCAGCCTCAATTCTTTATCTTTTTGCACCCTATAGATTTGTTGATCTTTACGTGAGAGGTGCTATTGGAGAACACGTAGCATTTATTTTCCCGCCCCTAATTCTTTATTTTCTTTTAAAAATTTCCAAAAACAAACTAGATTTTTTTGACAAAAAATTTTTCCTACTTATCCTAGGCGGATCATTTTCGCTTGCTGGATTTATTCTTTCTCATAATGCGATCAGTCTTCTTTTTGCTCCTTTAATTTTTTTCTACGTTCTTTTCCTTCTTTGGCAAAATAGAAGTCTCAAGCTGACAAAAGCTTTTATTGCATTGTTCGCATTCGGCGGCATTCTTTCTTTTTTCTTCTGGTTTCCTGCATTTTTTGAAGGGAAATACACCTTGAGGGATATCGTAACTGCAGGGGAATATGCTAAAAGATTTGTGAATCTAAAGGATCTCATTTATTCTCCCTGGGGATTTGGAGGAACGGGGTTATTCAGCGTACAAATAGGAATTGTCCATCTTTTATCAGTTGCTTCACTGCCGTTTGTAATCTCAACGCTTAGAAAAAACAAAAAACTTCTGTATCTTTATCTATTTACTGTTTTATATTTTCTATTTTCTATTTTTCTTATGCTTCCCCAGTCTAATTTTCTATACAGCATTTTAACAACTCTTCAAAAGCTTCAGTTTCCCTGGAGATTTCTATCGGTTATTGTTTTTACGACCAGCGTTATGGGAGGATTTTTAATTTACACACTGCCAAACAGGACAAGGTTCGTAACTTTAACGTTAATTATGCTTGCTTCGATTTTATTAACTGCCAATTTTTGGAAAGCCAATGGTTTTATACAAAGAGACGATTTGTTTTTTCAAAAGGTTTATAAAGGCACAACAGACACAGGAGAGTCTTCTCCGGTTTGGTCTGTTCGTTTTATGGAAAGGGAAGCCGCAGACCAAATTGAAGTAATCGAAGGGGAAGGAAGCATTAAAAAACTTTCCAGAACAAGTACTTCGCATGTTTACGAGATTAATGCAAAGACTGATTCTGTAAGAATTAGAGAAAATACTCTTTATTTTCCCGGCTGGAAGATTTTCGATAGAAGGGGCAAGGCTTTAGACCTTGAGTTTCAGGACCCAAGACACAGAGGGCTTATGACTTTTTATTTACCCAAGGGGTCCCATAAAGTCTATGCGCAATTTAGCGAAACAAAACTTAGGCTTTTTGCAGACTATGCGTCATTTGCTTCCTTACTTGGCTTAGCCGCTTGGGGAGCAGTAATTTTAACAAGACGAAAACTAAGATGAAAATTCTAAGCTTTACTCGGAAATATTTTGTAATAATTATTTTTCTCTTAATTTGGGCTGTCTTTTCTTTTCCATTCTTCTTTCAAGGAAAAGTGCCTTATCCGTCAGACTATTTGGTTAATCATTTCTCGCCATGGAGCTCGTACGAAAAGTACTGGGGTCCTGTAAAAAATGACGCGATGCCTGATATCTTGGGACAAATTTATCCCTGGAGACACCTTTCAATTGAGGCTTTAAAAAACGGGGAGATTGCGCTTTGGAATCCATATAGTTTCTCAGGCACCACTCATTTGGCAAATTATCAATCAGCGGTTTTGTTTCCCCTTAATTTTCTTTTTTTTCTATTAAGTTTTGTAAACGCCTGGTCCATACTTGTCCTTTTGCAACCATTACTGGCCGGCATATTTACTTACCTGTTTCTTAGAGCTATAAAGGTAAGCCGTGAGGGTTCGCTCCTTGGTGCTGTTTCTTTTATGTTTTGCGGATTTATAACTACTTGGCTGGAGTACACAACCTTAGGATATGCAATTCTTTTTCTTCCTTTGGCTCTTTTTGGAGTTGAAAAATATAAAGAGGAAAGAAACCCGATTTATCTTGCTCTAATCTCCTTTTCAGTTCCGTTGTCATTTTTAAGCGGGCATTTTCAGACAAGTCTTTATTTCTTAATTTTTGTTATTGCCTATATGTTTTACTCGCATATTAAAAATCGGGACATTTCTTTTTTTCTAATGTCATTTTTTTCGGTAGTCTTTGGGCTAATGCTTTCTATGCCGCAAATTTTGCCTTCAATTGAAGCATATTCCTATTCCCTGCGCAGTGAGCTTTTCCAAAAAATTGAAACAATTCCTTTTAACTATCTTCCTACTTTTGTAGCTCCTGATTTTTTCGGAAATCCGGTTACCAGAAACGCATGGCTTGGACATTATGCCGAATGGAACGCATATGCAGGAATAATTCCATTCTTTCTTGCAATCTTTGCTTTGATTAAAGGAAAAAGGGAAATAGTATTTTTTGCAGGAGCTTCGGTAATTTCGGTTCTCCTAGCGTTTGATACTCCACTTTTGGATCTTTTGGTAAACCTTCGAATTCCCGTCCTGTCAACTGCAGCCGCGTCAAGAATTATTGTGATTTTTAGCTTTTCGGTTGCAATTTTAGCTGCATTCGGATTTGACGAAATTTCAAAACAACTAAAGGCTAGGAAGCTTTCAAAAGAACTTATTATTTGGGCAGTTTTATCTTTATCAATCATGGTCATCCTTTGGGTAATTGTTTTATTTGGAATTGGATTAAATCCGGATCACAAGCTTATCGCCCGAAACAACATGATCCTCCCGACACTTTTATTCCTATCTGGCGCTTTTGTCATAGGACTTTCTTTCTTAAACAAAAGACTTCTCGCTTTATTGGGAATTGCCCTTATTCTTCTCGTTTCTTTTGATATGCTCCGTTTTGCTAGAAAATGGGTCCCATTCGAGCCTAAAATTTTGGTACATCCCAAAGTGGCCATAACCGATTTTTATCCAAAAATCTCCTCTTTTGAAAGGGTTCACGGAAATTTTGGCGCGGAAAACACTGTTTATTACAGACTTGCAGGAGTTGAAGGATACGATGCTATTTACATAAAACGATATGGGGAATTTCTTAGTGCAATCGATAGCGGCATTCCTGCACCAGGACCGCGCTCAGGAGTAGTCTTGCCAAAACAAGGCAAGCACAGCGCAAAGGGTTTGGATCTTTTGGGTATTAAGTTTGTGGTGCATAAAGTTTCCGATGACGGAAAGGGCTGGTCTTATCCTTTTCACCTTTTTCCGGATAATAAATTCGAGGAGATATTTGACGATGGGGTATATAGAGTTTTTGAGATAAAAGATCACGTTCCTAGAGTATTTTTAACATCTGATTTTATAGTAGAGGCTGATGATCAAAAAATAATAGACACGCTCTTTTTAGAAAGCTTTGATAGAACAAGGGAGATTATTTTGGAGGAAGATCCAAAAATTGCAAAAGCTTCAAACAAAATAGGAAGCGCAAAAATTATACGTTACGGGCTGAACAATGTGAGCGTTGAGACAGAAAACGATGTTCCGTCGCTTCTTTTTCTAAGTGACGTCTGGTATCCGGGCTGGATAGCAAAGGTTGACGGAAAAGAAAGTAAAATTTATCGGGCAGACTATACATTTAGGGCTGTTGTAGTTCCGGCTGGCAAACATAAAGTCGAATTTATTTACAGCCCAGATAGCTTCAAATACGGGGTTTTACTTGCTATAGCAGGGGTAATCGGTATTCTCTCTATGTTATACTTTGGGAGACTAAAAAATTATGGGCGAAACTAAACCTAGTGGAGCAACAAGAACAATTCCTAAAGAACACAGAGGCACTCATGGAACAGCTACTCTTCCTAGGCCTTTGGTGTTCGGTGAGCCGCCTGAGAGAAAGCCGGGTCACTCCAAATACAGGGATCAAGTAAGAAGAACGGTCATATCGCTTGACTTAGTTGATTACGAGATACATGAACCACCTGAAATTTTACCTGAGGATTTAGTTGCCTCTGATATTTCAGCTGAAGAAACTCGAATAGGGATCAGAAGAAGATGGCTTGGAATGCATGTCGCTCATTTTGATAAACCGTTTAATGATCCTGAGACAAAATTGATTGGATACAGCACTTATCCCCATCAAGTAGATGTTGATACCGATAAAGACGTTAGACCCACGGGACCAAATGATGCTGGAGAGCTAATTCTTATGCCATCGTTTTATGCAAGTTTAATACCAAAAGATGTTGGTAAAGTTCCAACAGAGCCTACGTTTTGGTATGCTAAATCAGGAACAGGCACTGTAAGATACGATCCTGAAAGAAAGGTATTATATATAAAGTGAGCATTCTAATTAACTGGGTTGTTTCTGCGATGGCGGTTTTTGCCGCAGCATATTTTTTGCCCGGAGTTCACGTGGTATCTTTTACAGCAGCGCTTGTCACTGCATTAATTTTAGGAATATTTAATGCAATATTAAAACCTGTTTTAATTCTTCTTACCCTCCCTATCACCCTAATTACTCTAGGTCTTTTTACTTTTGTAATTCAGGCTTTTTTAGTAATGCTTACAGCAAGGATAGTTCCGGGCTTTGAAGTGGAGTCCTTTCTGTGGGCGTTAGTATTAAGTCTTATTCTGACAATAATAAACTCTTTTCTTCACTCAAACGAGAAGTTTAGCAAATTTTAACCTAGATAATCCTTGAGCTTATTCCCCCTGGAAGGGTGACGAAGTTTTCGAAGGGCTTTTGCCTCAATTTGTCTTATTCTTTCGCGAGTTACCGCAAACATTTTCCCAACTTCTTCCAAAGTCTTTGGCCGTCCGTCTTTAAGTCCAAATCTTTCCTCCAAAACCCTTCTTTCTCTATCGGAAAGTGTAGATAAAACTTGGTCTACTTGTTCTTTTAGAAGCTCCCTACTTGCCGAATCAAAAAGGGTCGGAGCTGCGGTATCGTGAATAAAGTCTCCCAACCTTGAGTCTTCCTCGTCTGAAACCGGTGCCTCAAGACTTGCTGGCTCTTGAGAAATTTTTATTATTTCAAGCGCTTTTTCGGGATCAATTCCTAAGACTTTTGCCACTTCCTCAGGGGTCGGCTCGCGTCCCAATTCCTGCATTAACTTTCTGGAAGCTCTTAAGAATCTATTGATATTTTCCACCATGTGAACAGGGATTCTTATGGTTCTTGCCTGATCTGCTATGGCACGAGTTATAGACTGACGAATCCACCAAGTGGCATAAGTTGAAAATTTAAATCCCCTTCTCCAGTCATATTTTTCAACAGCTCGAATCAACCCATTATTCCCCTCTTGAATTAGATCCAAAAGTGTCAGGCCTCTTCCTACATATTTTTTGGCGATTGATACAACAAGACGAAGGTTTGAATTTATCAAAACTTCTTTTGCGCTTTTGTCTGCCTTCTCTACCCTTTTGGCTAAAGAGATTTCCTGCTCGAAATTAAGAAGAGGAATTCTGCCGATTTCTTTAAGGTACATTCTCACGGGGTCTGAAACTGTCCCTTCGGTAAGAACCGTTAATGCTTCAAGCTCTTTCTCCAAATCCTCGATTGGCTTCTCACTGTCTTTATCCTCTGCCACAGACTCAAAAACATCAACTTCTGAGCGGAGAAGTTTGTCATAAAGTTCATCTAGTTCCACGAGATGCTCCTCAGGTTTTGGAAAAATAGAAAGAATTTCCTCCTGTGTTATGTATCCTCTTTTTTTCGCCGATGAAATTATATCTGTTAGGATATTGGGGTCCTTTTTCGCCATATAAAACCTGCCTTTATGAGGCTTTCCTTATTTTATCACGAAAGATAAAGTAATGAAATCTTCAAACCACAGAAAGAAGGGATGTGGTCTTAGAAATTTCCGATCTTAAAGTCTCCTCTTTTTTAGGATCTTTTTCTTCTTTGGCGTTTCTAAGTTTATCGGAAAGTTCCTTAATTTTTTCTTTTAAGAAGAGCCTCATAAGTTCTTTAGAAACGCTTTCTGTCTCTTTCCTAAATTTTTCTTTTTCATCAAACTTCGGAAGCGGATAAAGGAAAATTTTATCAAAAGACTCTGTTAGCTCGCTTGGAAGATTTTTAACAAAATTTTTGGACTCAAAATCTTCATTATTCTTAAAATAAATTGAAAGTTTTTCTGAAATTTTATTTAAGATTTCCTGTTTATATTTATAGTCTGAAAGGATTCCATACGACAACTCAAATAATTCCTTAGGATTTTCAGATTGAACTATGAGAGAAAGAAGATATTCTTCCAAAACTTCCCTTCTGTCTTTTTTCGCAGGGGCAGGAGAGCTTGGTTTTTTATCTTCTTTTCTTTCAACTTTTCCTATTTGACGCTTCAGACTCTCAATTGATGTATCAAGTTTTGTGCTTATTTTTTTAAGGTAGTGTTCTTTGACTACCTCATTTGAAATTCTGCCAATTGACGGTAAGACTCCGTCTGATATTTTTTTCTTTCCGTCAAAAGTTTTTGGATCAAATCGTAAGAAAGAGTCTTCGATTAGGAAATCGTAGGCTCCTATACTTTCCTTAAGATTATTTTTAAATTGATTGGGATTTTTGTTTAGTGCATCGTCCGGATCTTTATTATCAGGGATTTTCGCTACGTAGGATGTAAGATCTGTATCCTCAAGAATGGATAAAGATCTTTTTGTAGCCTCGATTCCTGCCTCGTCTTGATCCAGGCATAGGATTATTTTTTGACAAATTCTTGAGAGAAATGTGGATTGCTCAGAAGTTAAGGCTGTTCCTTTTATCGCCACTGCATTTTTTATTCCTTCTCTAAAAGCTGATATAACATCAAACTCTCCTTCCATTATTATCGCCTCTTCTTTTTCCTTGATTTCAGAAATCGCTTTATTTATTCCGAAAAATGTAGATCCTTTATGATAAACAATTGTTTCTTTTGTGTTTATATACTTAGGCGTGTCGGAATCCAAAAGCCCACGTCCTGAAAAACCTAGAATGTTTCCGCGTGTATCTGTAAGTGGGAAAATTATCCTTCCCCTGAAAAAGTCTACCAACTCACCTCTCGACTGAAATGAAAGTCCTGCCTCCAGTAAATCCTGCCTCTGCGATTTTTTCTTTCCCAAAAGGTAGCGGCTTAATGAATTATTTGAAGGAGCAAATCCAAGCCCAAAACTTTCTATTAAGCCTTTATTTAATTTTCTTTTTTTCAAAAGATAGTCCAGTGCCTTTTCCCCTGCCCTATGCTTGGTTAAAATGTAATGATAGAAATCCAGCGCCGTTTTATTAAGTTCATAAATTTTTTGTCTTTTTGAAGATTTGGCAAAGTCCCCTGTTTTAATTTCAATCCCGACTTTCTTCCCTAAAATTTTTAGGGCTTCTAAAAACTCGATTTTTTCGTACTCCATAAGAAAAGTGAAAGCATCTCCGCCTCTCCCGCAACCAAAACAATGCCAGATCTGCCGTTCAGGAGAAATCACGAAAGAGGGTGTTTTTTCGTTATGGAAAGGACAAAGCGTAGTAAAATTTCTTCCTGCCTTTTTAAGAGTTAGGTATTCTGAAATTAAGGAGACTAAATCTATTTTTTCTCGGACGCGCGCTGCCTGATCCATAAAGTATTGTTATTTTAGCACAGATGAAGGAAAAGGCAAAATAATCGATTACCTGGCAAAAGACTCAGATTTTGTAGTCAGATTCCACGGAGGTAACAACGCAGGCCACACCATAATAAATAAGTACGGAAAATTCGCACTCCATCTAATTCCCGGCGGAATTTTTAATCTCAACACAAAAGCAGTTATAGCAAACGGTGTTGTTTTGGATTTAGAAGTATTGCTAACTGAAATAAGTGACATAGAGAAAGCTGGAATCAGAATAAAAGACAGGCTTTTTATATCTCCTCGATGTAACATAATTATGCCCTATCACAAGCTTTTGGATAAATTGTATGAGGAGGCAAAAGGACCGGGAAAAATTGGGACGACCGGAAGGGGCATTGGACCAGTATACGCCGATAAAGTGAGTTATAACGGCATAAGAATCGCAGATCTCTTAGATAGCGAGGTTTTTTCAGAAAAACTTCAGACTCAGCTTAGGGTAAAAAATAAAATTTTAAAAGCCCTTGGTGCAAAACCTTTAAGTCAGTCCCAAATAGAGAGGGACTTTGCCAAATACAGAACGCGGATCAAACCTTTTGTTTCAGAAACATTTTCAATTCTTAATGATGCATATGACAAGAAAAAAAACATTTTGATGGAAGGGGCACAGGGAGTTTTTTTGGATAACGACTTTGGAACTTATCCCTATGTAACGGCATCTAACGTAATCTCAGGCAGTGCATCATCCGGCGCAGGTATAGCTCCCGCAAAAGTAAGAAGCGTAATAGGAGTTACAAAAGCATACACAACTCGCGTTGGAGCAGGTCCTTTCCCCACTGAACTTACTAACAAACTAGGAGATAAGCTTCAAACAGGAGGGTTAGAATTTGGAGCAACTACCGGACGGAAAAGAAGATGCGGTTGGCTGGACTTGGAACTTATAAGATTTGCGGCAAAAATTAACGGATTTACTGAAATTTGTATCACCAAGCTTGATGTTTTGGATAATTTTCCTAAGATTAAAATCTGTACTCATTATAGGCTGAATGGCCGGAGGATAAAGTATGAAGATTGCGACCTAAAGACTCTAGAAAAAGCAAAGCCTGTTTATAAAACTTATAAAGGCTGGATGAAATCTATAAAAGACGCCAAAAACTTTAGAGACCTTCCCAAAGAAGCACAAATTTATTTAAGAGATATTGAGAAAATGGTAGGAGTTGAGATAACCTATGTCTCGACAGGTGTTAAAAGAAATGAAATCATCAAAATTTAAAAAGAAATACAAGGCTATTATTTTTGACGTTGATGGAACGCTTATACCAAATAAAGAAGACGGGATGCCTTCTGAGAACGTAAAAAAAGCAATACTTAAAGCTTCAAAGAAAATAAAAATTTCTATTGCTACTTCTCGCTCGCTGCCCCACGCAATTCATATTATAGATTCTCTTTCCATTAATTCTCCTGTAATCCTTAATGGCGGAACGATGATATGGGATCCTCGAAAAAAGTCTATTATCTGGGAAAAGAATATATCAAACAAAAAATATAGAGAAATAGTCTCTATATTAAAAGATGAAAAAATTAAAGCTTTTGCTAATAGAGGGAACGATGATATAGAGATTGAGAAACTACCAGCTTCATATATTCCACAACAGATATGGATCGGAAAGATTACAAAGAGAAAAGCAGAAAAGCTTAGGTCCAGGCTAGAAGCAGTAAAAATGATAATTCCTCATTTTGTTCCTTCCTGGACGAATGGACTTGTCGACGTGATAATTACTCATTCTGAAGCTACTAAGCTACATGGAATACTTGAGATTTCTAAGTTTCTAAAAGTTAAGTCTGAGAACATTATCGGGGTCGGTGACGGTTATAATGACTTCCCCCTTCTAATGGCTTGTGGTCTTAAGATAGCTATGGGAAACGCAGTTCCGGACCTTAAAGCTATAGCAGACTATGTTGCGCCTTCTGTGGATGACGATGGTGTCGCGGATGTTATTGAAAAATTTGTTTTATGAGTAAACTCTTAGCAATAAGTCCTCTTGACGGAAGGTATAGAGATAAAGGGACATATAAAGAAAGAGCTGAAGAACTTTCAAAGCTTTCGGAATTTGTATCGGAATACGCCTTAATCAAAGCAAGGCTGGGGGTCGAGGCTAAATATCTTTTTGCCCTTTCAAAAATTGGGGTGGTAAGTTTGTCGCAAACTGAAAAGAGCAAACTTCTCAAGGTTCTTAAGGGCTTTGATCTAAAAGAAGCGGAAAAGATAAAAAAGATTGAAGATGAGTGCCGCCACGATGTTAAGGCAATAGAAATATATTTGAGTAAAGTTTTATCAAACAAAACTTCTGAAATGATCCACTTCGGACTTACCTCAGAAGACGTTAATAATTTAGCATATCGTATAACCCTTAGAAACGCATCGGATGAAATGATAATTCCATATTTTGAGAGCTTAATAGACAAGCTCTTCTTGTTTGCCAAAGATTATTCAAGCATTCCCATGCTCGCACGAACACACGGTCAAAGTGCAGTTCCGACAACTTTGGGAAAAGAGTTTGCGGTTTTTGCACAAAGAATTAGTTTACAAACTCAAAAACTAGGGGGGGTTGAACTAACGGGAAAATTAAACGGAGCCGTAGGCAACTATAACTCATTGCAGTTTGTTTATCCTAATATTAACTGGGTAAACTTTAGTAAAAATTTTGTAGAGAGTTTGGGCTTTAAGTTTACCTTACTTACAACCCAGATCCAAAGTCCTGAAGATATTATTGAATACTTCCAGATTCTTCGAAGAATAAACGGGATTTTACTTGACCTGTGCAATGACCTTTGGCGTTATATTTCAGACGGTTGGTTTATGCTTTCAAGCAGAAGAGGCCAAGTGGTCTCCTCCACCATGCCTCAAAAGGTAAATCCGATTGATTTTGAAAACTCGGAGGGAAATTTGGAAATTGCAAACGGACTTATCGAAGTTTTTGAGAGAAAACTGCCAATTTCCCGCCTTCAAAGAGATCTTTCCGGAAGCACAATCCTTCGAAATATGGGAGTTATACTCGCCCACTCTCTTTTTTCTTATAAGGGCATCTACGACGGACTTTCGAAAATTTCTCCAAACAAAGAAAAGATGAAACAGGATTTAGAAAGCGACTGGTCCATTCTTTCTGAAGCTTTGCAAACTTTTCTTAGGAAAGAAGGTAAAAAAGATTCGTATTTGAGGGTAATGGAAAAAACTAAAGGCAGACGAATGAGTGAGGCAGATTGGAAGAATTTACTTAAGGAACTTGGAATAAAAGATAAAAAGCTACTTACGCTTTCCCCAAAAAAATACATCGGGCTAGCAGATAAGCTCGCAAAATTTAAGTAATTAACCTTTTTTGGCCGGATTAACCATCCAGTCCCAAACAAAGCCGACTACGAGAAGCACTACTCCTCCCCACAAAAGATATGAACTCAAGACCGGCACAAAGTATAAGACCAGTAAAGCTAAGCCCGCACCGGACACAAAATGTGCTAATGAATGAGGTTTTGTGCATTCTTTCAACATCGCTTCCATTAACTTTCACCTCCCTTCAGAATTATCATTTCAAAAGGTAAATGTTTTGTCAAATTCCTTTATTTAATTCCCGAGCATTTACCGAACTATTCCCGACCTCTTAAAACAGCTCTATTTTGATGAAGTGATAATTCTGTAAATGAATCGATAATGAGAACTAGCTTCAATATCATATGCTCTTGACGCGGAATGTCTCAAAGCTGTTCATAGCCGGAATGATCGAGCACATCCCAAGCTAGAAGTGGTTCGGGTTTTGTAGCTCGTTCGCTCTCTTTGGACAGGCTATCGGTTATATATAATGGGAGCCTCTATGGACATAAGGAAGAAAATTATAACACATGCTATTATTAGGTTATGCTGTCCAAGGTAGTATCGGCTGCTGTTGTCGGGCTAAGTGCCACCCCTGTTGATGTTGAAGTAGATATTTCCTCCCAAGGACTTCCCTCCTTCACAATCGTTGGTCTTCCTGACAAGGCTGTTGAGGAAGCCAAGGAAAGAGTTCGCTCTGCCATTAAAAATACCGGCGCTGACTTTCCTGCAAGAAGAATTACGGTAAACTTGGCTCCAGCAGATCTTCCTAAAGAAGGCCCAAGCTATGATTTACCAATTGCGTTGGGAATTTTAATTGCAAGCGAACAGCTAAAAACCGACGACAAAAATTCGTTGTTTCTAGGAGAACTTTCTTTGGACGGAAACCTACGTCATATAAACGGCGTTTTATCCTGCGTTTTAATGGCAAGGGAGAAAAAAATAAAATCCGTTTTTGTTCCATCCATTAATGCCAAAGAAGCATCGGTAGTTAAAGGGGTTGATATTTATCCTATTTCTTCCCTTTTTGAATTATTTAATCATTTATCAGGCCGGTCTGAAGTTAAAAAACAAAAGCCAATGGCCTTAGACAGATTATCAGATGAAAATTTTGAATTTGACATGAAAGAAATACGAGGCCAGGAGCAAGCAAAAAGAGCTTTTGAAATAGCAGCCGCAGGATCACACAATATACTTTTGAAAGGTCCTCCGGGTGCCGGAAAAACTCTCTTAGCAAGAACTCTTCCGTCTATCCTTCCCCGGCCGACATTCGACGAAGCAATAGAGATCACCAAGATTTATTCTATTTCAGGACTTTTGGACGGTGAGAATCTTGTTCTCAAAAGACCTTTTAGAGCACCGCATCATACAACAAGTTATATTGGACTTATAGGAGGCGGGGCATTTCCTAAGCCCGGAGATATATCCCTGGCTCACAGAGGAGTGCTTTTCTTAGATGAATTTCCGGAATTCCCACGCCATGTTTTGGAAGCGCTTCGCCAGCCAATGGAGGATGGATTTGTAACTGTATCCAGGGCGCGCGGCCGGATTACTTTTCCTTCAAAGTTTATGCTTGTTGCTGCACAAAATCCGTGTCCTTGCGGATTTTTAGGAGATCCTCAAAACGAATGCACGTGCACACCTTCGCAAATCTTGCGCTACCAAAAAAGGGTTTCAGGCCCAATGCTTGATAGAATAGATATACATCTGGAAGTTCCCGCGGTTAAGCTTGAAAAACTTGTAGCTGAGGGTGGCGAAGGTCACGAAGAAGACTCCAAGACGGTTCGAAGGCATGTTCAGAAAGCAAGAGATATTCAGACTAAGAGGCTTTCGAAAGAAAGAAAAATATTAACAAACTCGGAAATGGGAAATAAAGAAATTAAAAAGTACTGTTCGCTTTCCAAAGAGTGTATGGATCTTTTAAAACTTGCGGTTTCCAGAATGAAACTTTCCGCAAGAAGCTACAATAGAGTTATTAAAATCTCCCGAACTATTGCAGATCTCGAAGGTGTTTCTGATATTAAGCCGAATCATATCGCAGAGGCCCTTCAGTACAGGCCAAGACTGGATTACGTTTGAAAGATGTATAGATATAGAAAATTAATTGGCGCAATAATTTTTGCAGTCTTTTTTATGATTCTGGGCAGAAACTTAGATTTTGTTCCAAGAGTCGGACTCCCCGGACAAACACCAACAGACACCGAGGGTTTGAGAAAGCAAGTTTCAGACTATACCGAGAAACAAAAGGGCTCCTATTCTATTTATTATAAAAGTTTAGGCAAAAATTCTTCTTTTGGTATTTCGGAAAATCAAATAGAAACCGGGGCATCTGTTAATAAGCTTCCCATAGTCGCTGCGCTTTATCGTTTAGATAAAGAGGGTAAGTTAAAGCTGGATGAGAAGATTACGATCCAAGAAAAAGATGTCCAAGATTACGGAACGGGCTCAATTCGTTATCAAAAAATGCCCCAAGTTTATTCCATGAGAAATTTAGCAAAGCTTTCTCTTAGGGAGTCTGATAATACCGCTGCCCATGTTTTAAGCGTTCGAATAGGAGTCGACAAAATTCAGGAATTAGTTGACTCTTGGGGAATGAGCCAGACTAATATGGGAAACAATAAAACAACAGTTTATGACATGGAGCTTCTTTTTGAAAAAATATATAAAGAAGAAGTTGCAACTTCTGCAAATACAAAAGAACTCTTGGAATTTTTAACAGAAGGCGAAACCGAGGATCGCCTCCCAAAGAATTTACCAAAAGGAACAAAAGTTTATCATAAAACCGGGGATGAGGAAGGATTTGTTCATGATGTTGGGATAATTGAAGTGAAAAAAGGCGCATATTATCTAGGAGTGATGACTTCTGATATCGGGGACGGGGAGGATGCAACAAAAAAAGCAATCGCTGAAATCTCAAAAATGATCTACGAGTTTGAGCAGAATCTATAAAATGGAGAATTTAAGTCTTAAAGGACTCACAACAAGCGAGGCGGAAGAAAAACTTAGAAAGCTTGGCAGAAATGTTTTGCCCGAAGGGAAAAGATTTAGGGCAGTTTCTATATTTTTCTCGCAACTGAAAAGCTTTATCAATCTTATTCTTTTCGCAGCGGCGATACTTTCTTTTCTTATTGGCGATCAAATAGATGCAATTTTAATTTGGACTATTCTTCTTCTTAATTCTGCTTTTGGATTTATTCAAGAATACAAAGCAGAGCGTTCCCTAGAAAAGCTTAAAAAGCTTACTTCATCATCTGTTAGAGTTATTCGAGATGGGGCAGAAGCCTCAATTGATTCATCACTGATTGTGCCGGGAGATATAGTTCTTCTCTCGGATGGTGAGAGAATTCCTGCGGATGGAAAAATAATAAAGGCTAATAGGATTGAGGTCGATGAGTCTGTTCTTACCGGAGAGTCTATACCGGTTTTAAAAAAGGATGGGGATTTACTTTTTTCAGGGACTTTAGTTTCTAAAGGTAAGGCATATTTTGAAGTTTCCGAAACTGGTGAAGAAACTAAGTTTGGGAAGATTGCAAAAACCTTGTCGAGCGTCCAAGCCGACAAAACTCCTCTTGAGAAAAAACTGATTGAGTTGGGGCGCTACATTACCTTAGGAGTAATCCTAATTTCTTCTCTTCTTATTCCGCTGGGCATCTATAAAGGGGAGGAACTTCTTCCTCTTTCAATTCTTGCAATTAGCGTCGCGGTCTCGGCAATTCCTGAAGGACTTCCTGCTGTGGTGACAATTGCTTTGGCTATTGGCGTAAGTAGGATGGCTAAGAAAAAGGCGATTGTTAGAAAAATGCCCGCTGTTGAAACCTTGGGCGCAGTTCAATTAATTATTACCGACAAAACAGGAACGCTTACCGAAAATAGGATGAAAGTCCGAAGGGATTGGTTTGTAAAAGATGGGGCTAAGGAAGATATTGTCTTAACAAGTGTTCTAAATAATTCTGCTTCGCTAGTTAAAAAGGTTGATGACGGATTTGATATCGCCGGGGACAAAACTGACGGAGCGCTTCTACTTTGGGCATCGACACAAAACCCTAAATATCTAAGTCTTAAAAAAAGCGCAGAGATTGTTGAGGAATATCTATTTGACACTGAAAGTAAAACTATAACCACAGTTCTGCGAGAGGGTAAGACTCTGAAGGTTCTCATGAGGGGAGCACCTGAGGAGATTTTAGACAGGAGTACTCTTAAAAACAGAGGGGAAGTTGAAAAAAAGATTGAGGAATTCGCTAAAGAAGGCCTTCGGGTTATTGGATTTGGTGTAAAAATCCTGAACGTTAAATCGCATAAAAAGGGCGATTTAGAAAATGGTATTGAGTTTTTGGGAATTTTGGGAATTTATGATCCACCACGTCCAGAGGCAAAGGAGTCGATAGAAAAGGCTAAAAATGCCGGCGTCCGAACAATTATGGTAACGGGCGATAACGAAGTGACTGCTCTTGCTATTGCCAAAGAAGTTGGCCTTGTAGAAAAAGATGAGGACGTAATTACAGGAGACGCTCTTTCTAAAATGTCCGATGGAGAATTAGACGGACAAATTTTAAAAAGCCACGTTTTCGCAAGAATTACACCTGAGCAGAAACTGCGAATTGTTGAAGCCGCAAAAAGAAATGGGCTTGTTGTAGGAGTCACGGGAGACGGAATAAATGATACTTTAGCTCTTAAAAGGGCCGACGTTGGAATCGCTATGGGAGAAGAGGGATCGGATGTAGCAAAGGAGGCATCCGACATTGTCCTATCAGATGACAACTATGCGACCATCGTCGGCGCGATTGAAGAAGGAAGAAAAATTTACGACAATATTTTAAAATCCATAACTTATCTTTTGACGAGCAATCTTTCAGAAATAACATTTATTGTTCTTGCCTTCTTGCTTAACTTTCCGCTCCCTCTTCTTCCTACACAAATTCTTTGGATAAACCTAGTAACAGACGGGCTCCCTGCTTTAGCTTTAGCAAGCGATAAGAAAGACCCCGATATTTTAAAGAAATCTCCTAGAGATCCCTTTTCTCCTATCTTTTCGAGAGAAAGATTCACCTTTATCTTATTCTTCGGGCTAGCGCTTGCTCTTATTCTTCTATCTGTTTTTGCGCTATCCCTTTCTCAGGGGACTGAGACTTTTGCGCGAACCGTAGTATTTAATCTTTTGGTTTTCTCCCATATGATACTTGCCTTTATCGTTAGAGGAAAACTTCTTTTCAGAGGGAATAATTTTCTCTTAGCATCAGTGCTCTTTACACTTCTTCTTCAGGTGATTATCACAGTTACTCCTGCGACTCAGGAAATTTTTAAGATAGGATTTTAGAGAAGCTTTTGCTGGGATTTTGCTTGTCCTGAGCCTGTCGAAGGGTGTTTCTTTTCTTCACCAAACTGTAAGCCGAAATGTTCGAAAGCTGCTTTTGTAGCAACTCTTCCTTTGGGGGTCTTTTTAATAAATCCGATTTGTAAAAGATAGGGTTCAACCACCTCTTCAATTGTTCCAATGTCTTCCGAGATAGTTGACGCTATTGTCTCAACCCCCACAGGTCCACCTCCGTGCTTATCAATGATTGAACGAAGGTATCTAACGTCTGAGGAATCAAGGCCTACTGAATCCACCTGAAGCATTCGAAGAGCCCGCTCCGTTATGCCTTTTGTAATTTCACCTGTTCCGTGAACCTGAGCATAGTCTCTTACCCTTTTTAAAATCTTCAGGGCAACTCGCGGAGTGCCTCTGGCTCTTTTTGCAATTTCAGAAATGGAGTCTTTATCAACTTTTGTCTTAAGCGTTCTTGCCCCCTTTTTTATGATTTCTGATAATTCCTGCGGGGCATAGAAACTCAGCCTGTGAACCACCCCAAATCTGTCTCTTAAAGGCCCTGATAAAAGACCGATTCTAGTCGTAGCACCAATTATTGTAAACTGAGGCAAATCAAGTCGTAAGGTCCTCGCAGAAGGACCTTTTCCAATGACGATATCTAAGGCATAATCCTCCATCGCAGGGTAAAGCGTTTCCTCAACCACCTTATTAAGCCTGTGCACCTCATCAATAAACAAAACGTCGCCTTTCTCAAGATTTGTCAGAATCGACGCCAAATCCCCTGCTCTCTCAATAGCAGGGCCTGATGTAACCCTTATATTGACGTTCATTTCTTTAGCAATTAGATGAGAGAGTGTCGTCTTGCCAAGGCCCGGTGGGCCATAAAGAAGAATATGTTCAATTGGTTCTTTTCTCTTTTTTGCAGCCGAAATCGCAACACTGATAGCCTCTTTAACCTCCTTTTGCCCGAAAAAATCCCTCCAGTCTTTAGCACGTAGCGAAGTGAATAAAACTTGATCTTCGGGGGTCTCCGACTCAATCTTTGTGTTTACTTTCTGAGCCATATACTATTTTCCAAGATATTTTAATGCTTCCTTAATTCTTTTCTCAGCGCTTTCTTCTCCGTTTCCGGTATTTCTAAGTGCTTCCGAAATTTCTTGGGAGGAAAAGCCGAAGCTTTTAAGAGCAGAGATAACTTCATTTGATCCCTCAGATGCCAAATCAAAATCTTTCGTGTCTCCGAATTTATTCTTAAGCTCGATTATAATGTCCGAGCCTCGGAACTGCAGTAAAAAAATCCACGTCTCCTTTTAAAACAGCATTTACTATTCCGTCTCTGTCGGAAAATGAAAAAACAGACATAGCGGTTTTTGGACCAATTCCTGCAACTGTTAGAAGATTTTCAAAAAGACGAAGGTCTTCTGGTTCTTCAAATCCTAATAACTCCAGAGCCTCTTCTTTTACATGGGTATATATATAGAGAAAGATTTGGTCTCCTACTTTACTTTTTGCCAAAACTTTTTGAGAGGCTAAAACCCTGTACCCAACTCCTGAAACATCTATTATCAAACGCGAGCCTTCTTTAAATAAAACTTTTCCCCGAAGTGATCCGATCATAACTGTAGTTTTCTCATTTTCATTGAAAATGCGTGGGTAAGGGCAATCGCCAAAGCGTCTGTAGTATCATCCATTTTGGGAATTTTATCAAGTTTTAAAATCGTTTTGACCATTTGAGCAATTTGAGGCTTTTGTGCTCCGCCAAAACCGGTGAGAGCAAGCTTTACCTGAAGAGGAGTATAGAATCCTATTTCAAGACCGGACTGTGCTGCTGTGAGAAGAACAATTCCCCGAGCCTCTCCTACAACAAAAGCAGTTTTGCTATTGTCCCCAAAAAATAATTCTTCAATTGATAGCGCTTCCGGCCTATACTTTTTAATTATTTTTGAAAGTTCTAGGAATATTTCTTGGAGCCTTTTTTCGCGAGACATTTTTGATGATGTTTCTATACAGCCAAAGCTTCTGCTCTCAACTTTTGATCTTTCTGCCTCGACAATCGCCCAACCAAGTCTCGCAATTCCAGGATCGACTCCCAATATAGTCATTCTTGAGGCTTATTATAGCATTATCAAGGGAGGAAACAGTTGTAAAAAATGGCAATTTAAGGTAAAATAATCCCTCACTATGAAAAGGTTTTCTCTAAAAGTTGAAAAGAGAAAGGTCTTGGGAAAGAAAGTAAAAAAACTTCGACGCGAGGGAATTATCCCGGGGAATATTTATGGCAAGGATATAAAGTCTCAGGCTGTTCAGGCTCCTTTAAAAGAATTCATGCAGGTTTTTAAAGAAGCTGGTGAGACAGGGCTCGTGGACGTTGCGCTTGATTCCCAGACAATTCCCGCTCTTATTCATAACGTAGCCACTGACTATAGAGATGATGTTTTGCATGCCGATTTCTTCAAAGTAAATCTTAAGGAAAAAGTCAAAACAATGGTGCCGATCGAATTTACTGGCGAGCCCAAAGCTGTGACTGACAAAACAGGTCTTCTCATGCATATTCTTTCGGAAGTGGAGTTCGAGGCGCTCCCAGCGGATCTGCCTGAAAAAATTGAGGTAGATGTCTCACGGTTGGCAAACGTTGATGAACAGATAGAAGTGGGGCAGCTTAAAGTTGCGGAAGGCGTTACGGTCTTAACAGACCCAACGCAAGTTGTGGCAAAAATTGGAGAATTAGTTACTAAAGAGGCAGCCGAACAGGCGGCCGAAGAAGCGGCAGCAGCAGAAGCAGCTGCGGCAGAATCTGCTGCAGAAGAGGGAGTAGCACCTGCTGAAGGAGAAGTTCCGGCAGAAGGAGAGGAGGTACCCACAGAGGAAGGGGCAAAACCGGAGGCTCCAGCGGAACAAGCCCCGCAGGCTCCCCAGGAAGAAAAACCCGAAGCTTAGTCCTTCGACAAACTCAGGACTTTAGTCTTTCAGAAGCTTCTCAAGTTCTTTTCCTTCCTCAAACGAAGGGTCAAGAAGAAAGACTCTGTTCAAATACGACTCGGATTTTCCAAAATTCCCCACTTCGTAATATAAAACCGCGAGTCTAAAATAAGCGTCTCTATACTCCGGATACTTAGAAAGATTTTCTTCCCAAAATTTTATTTCTTGAGTCTTTGACTCGTAAAGTTTTTGGCGCAAAGCTTTATCTTCCAAATTTTTATTTAGATCCAAACCAACCATAAAAATTGCGACAATTATAAAAGCCGACAAAACTACAAGAGGCGCATTTTCTTTATCGGTAATTGAGCGGTAAATGCTCGGGAATTTCCTATTTTGTTTTTTCATCATATGGCCATTTGCTCACAATTAATTGTTTCTCAAACATCTTAGGCAGTTTGCTCCATAATTCCTCTGTTATGAAGGGCATGTATGGATGTAAAAGCTTTAAGAGCATAATCCAAACGTGTCTTAAAACGCTGAGTGCTTCTTCGTCTCCGCTACTCAATCTTTCTTTTATTTGCTCAAGATAAACATCTGCCAATTTATGCCATGAGAATTCATAGACAGCATCAGCCCCATCGTGGAGCCTAAAACTATCAATCGATTTTGTTACTTTCTCAAGAATATTTTCTAATTCCTTAAGTATTTCTAAATCCTCTTTTTTAAGTTTTTTATTCATCTCTTCAGAGTAAAAAGGCAAACCTTTACCTTTGAACTGATCAGATTCAAACTGCATTTCAATAAACCTTCCTATATTCCATAACTTATTGCTGAAATTTCTGGCTGCTTGAAGCTTGGGATATGAAAGAGATTGATCATTTCCTGTCGCTGTTCCGTAAACGAGTGCGAAACGGACAGCATCTGCTCCGTACTGATCAACAAGCTCTAAGGGATTTACCACATTTCCTTTTGATTTGCTCATTTTTTTACCCAAGGGATCTTTGACAAGCCCGTGAAGCAAAATATTTACGAATGGGACTTTCTTTGTCTCATAAATTCCGAGCATTACCATTCTCGCTACCCACCAGCGCAAAATGTCATAACCCGTTTCCATAACAGATGTGGGATAGAAAGTTTTAAAATCCCCTTCCTTGTTTGTTTGAAGCGTTGCGAAAGGC
>Ga0075684_114_pt1 | contig 23675 bp, 28 predicted proteins | sample RifGroA2_FD_67686 | JGI IMG/M metagenome (GOLD analysis project Ga0075684, IMG submission 67686) | Microgenomates (Levybacteria) bacterium GW2011_GWA2_40_8 | reverse complement strand
CGCTGGCGAAGGTTAGCTCACGAAGTTTTTTTAGCTGTTTCAGATTTACTTTTGACATCTTTTTTAACCTACTTGTCCACCGCAGCTTTCTTGCCAGCCAAAGCTTTAGCGACGGCTGGAGCGGAGGCGGGCTTGGTTTTTTTAGTTTTTGTAACTTTTGGTTTAGATACTTTCTGTTTTTCTTCTGTTTTTTTCTCCTTTGGTTTTTCAGATTTCAAACTTTTTTCCGGTTCTTCTTTGACCTCTTTAACGGATTTATCCTGAGCCTGCCGAACGGACTTTCTTCCCTCAACCCATGCTTCCATTATATACCCAACTATTAACTCTATACTTCCTACGGCATCATCATTCGCCGGAATTGGGTAATCTACGTCTTTAGGGTCGGCATTCGTATCAACTATTGCAACCGTTGATACTCCCATCATTTGCGACTCTTTAACTGCCAAATCCTCAAGATGAGAATCCACGATAAACAAAAGGTCCGGTGTTCTTTGAATTTTAAAAACTCCACCGTATAATACTTCGAGCTTTTGGCGTTCTTTCTCCCAGCCTCCTACTTCTTTTTTTGTGAATTTCTCCCGCTCCTCTGGACTTTGGATCTTAGCGGTTAAATCAATAAGCTTCTTAAAGTTTTTGGAAACTTCTGAGAAATTGGTCAAAAGTCCGCCGATCCAGCGATTTGTTACGAAAAAAAGCCCATCTGTTTCGGGACTTCCTATTTTACCCTGAGCCTGTCGAAGGGCTTCCTTTGCTTTTTTGGCCTCTTCCTCAATAATTCCCTTTGCCTGCCTTTTTGTACCAACAACTACCATGACAGTGCCTTCTTTTGAGGCAGTCGATTTAACAAACCTCCCCGCTTCTTCAAGGCCTTCTTTTGTTTTTCCAAGATCAATGATATGGACTCCCTCCCTAGCCTCGAAAATAAAATCCCTAGCTTTAGGATTTGAGCGCGTTACCTGGTGGCCGAAATGACAACCAGCCTCTAGAAGTTCTTCAAGTGTGATATTTCGCATATATTGTCCTTAAACCGCCATTCAGATGAGGCTTTTATACCATCAGGACAAAAATCTGAATGTGAGTGATGGAAGGTATTATACTATTGGAGAGAAAAAAACTCAACTACACAAATCGTGGATCCACTTCTTTGCCTTTATTGAGCCATGTCCTGGCATATCTTCTAATTCTTTCGTAATTACGCTTCATAAAATCTACCCACGTGGGAGTTGCAGGTTTATCCCCTGATTCTAGAAGCGTGTTTATTACAACCGCTCTTCTCTCCGCTACTGTTGGCGGAGTACTCATGGGAACATCGTGACTAATTGGAAACCTGGCAATATGCCCTGTAACGGAAGGAATCGGTTCACCAAAGCTAAGACTTCGGTCATAAAGGGTGAATGGTCCTCTTGGATAATCTTCCAATTCTCGTCTGCTTTCCAAATCTGCTCTTTCTAACCTGTAAAGCTTCGGTACAAGATCTGATCTTCTGGGAATTTCATGCAGTGGCAACATAATCTTATTATGGAACAGGGAAATTATTTGTCAATTCCCTGACTTCTTTCGCGATTTTGATAAGATTTTTGTTTTTCCAGATATTTTTCTTAAAATCAAGCCAAAATGCTTTTCGCTCCTCTTTTATGGTGAGCTTGTCGAATCCATTGTTTGGAGGAAACTTTAAACCCGAAACTTCCCGAATTGCTCTGTCCATCCATTCAGCGATCTTTTTCATCTCTTTTTCCTTCATTCCGCGCGTTGTTATCGCAGGTGTTCCAAGCCTTATTCCGGATGGGTAAAATGGCGGCATCGTGTCATTTGGGACAGCATTTTTATTAACCACAATTCCTGCTACCTCTAGGGCCAAAGCTGCCGCCGCACCATTAACGTTTTTATTGCGAAGATCAATGACTAAAAGATGATTATCAGAGCCTCCCGAAACCATTTCAAAATTTCGTTTATCAAGTTCCTGAGCCAAGGCCTTACTGTTTGCGACTATTTGCGCTGCATATTTTTTGAAACCAGGTAAACCTGCTTCCTTAAGCGCTACTGCAATAGCTGCTGTTTGGTTATCATGAGGGCCTCCCTGCAAGCCCGGAAAAACAGCCTTATCAATTTTTTCTCCCAACTCTGGGTCTTTTTTTAGTCCTTTCTCAGTTACCATTATCATAGCGCCCCGGGGACCCCTAAGAGTTTTATGTGTCGTAGTCATAACAACGTGAACATACGGTACGGGACTCGGATGGACTCCGCCTACGACAAGGCCTGCGATGTGGGAAACATCAGCTAAAACATATGCTCCACACTTATCCGCAATCTCTCCGAATCTTTTGAAATCTATAATTCTGGGGTATGCGGTGTATCCGCAAATAATAAGTTTTGGCCTCTCTTTTAAGGCTGTTTTCTCAATTTCATCGTAGTCAAGCAAACCTTTATCGTCTAGGAAATACGGTACGACTTTAAAATATTTTCCGGAGAACGAAACCGGCGAACCGTGAGTAAGATGACCTCCGAATGCGAGCGACAAACCCATAATCTTATCTTTTCCCGGCTCCAAAAGAGCAAATTCTACTGCAGAATTTGCCGGAGATCCGGAATACGGCTGGACATTGACGTGTGGGACGCCGAACAATTTTTTTGCACGATCAATAGCGATTAGCTCGACATCATCGACTACTCTATTTCCCTGATAATATCTTTTTTTTGCGTATCCTTCCGAGTATTTGTTGGTAAGAACAGTGCCAAGTGCTTCCATTACCGCTGAGGATGTATAGTTTTCGGAGGCAATCATTTCGAGGACCTCGCTTTGCCTCTTCTCTTCTCTTTTTACCAAGCCATAAACTTGTGGGTCAGTCTTTTTTAGATTCTTCATTAATTGCTTCTGAGAGTATAGTAAAAGAGCTTTTTCTTTGCAACCCTTAAGCCTACTCCCACTCCATCGTGGCTGGGGGTTTGGTGGTGATGTCGTAAACTACGCGGGAGACTCCCGGCACTTCATTTGTGATTCTAGAGACAATTCTTTGAAGAAACTCGTACGGAAGCTTACTCCATGAAGCGCTCATGATGTCAGATGAGTCATATATCCGAAGCGCCACCACCTCCCCATTTCGGCTTTTTGCTGTTTTTCTAGCCTCTCCTGCGTTATTTCTCCGATAATCCTTATAGCTTGCCCAGGCCCAGGAAGAGGCTGCTTATAAATCACGCTGTCGGGCAAACCTAATTTTTTACCAATCATTCTTACTTCGTCTTTATAAAAATCCCTTACAGGCTCCAAAAGCGTGAGCCCCATTTCCTCAGGCAAACCGCCTACATTGTGATGGCTTTTTATTTTATCTGCGTGCTTGGAGCCTCGGGATTCAATAACGTCTGAGTAAATAGTCCCTTGGACCAAAAATTTCACTCCTTTTAGCATCTTTGCTTCCTTTTCAAAAAGCTCTATATAAAGCCTTCCGATAATTTTTCTTTTCTCCTCAGGATCGGTTATTCCTTTAAGAGCGGAGAGAAACTGCCTTTTGCAGTCAATAACTCTTAAGTTAAGGCGCAATTTTTTGCGAAAAATATCTTCTACGTCCTCCCGTGTTCCAAGTCGCATCAAGCCGTTATCCGCGTATATAACTGTCAATTTCTTTCCGATCGCTTTCCCGACCAGCGCCGCAGCTACGGTTGAGTCCACCCCGCCTGAAACAGCAGCCAATACTTTTTCCTTTCCCACGGTCTCTCGGATTGATGAAATAATACTTGCAACGGAAACAGTTCTTTTCTCCCCTTTTAGTTTGCAGACTTTCAGAGCGACGAATGTCCGACGAACTCAAATCCCAAAGGAGCCTTTACAACCGTGTCTCCATGGCTCATCCAGACTCGGGAATGGGGTGAAACTCCCTCAAACAAGACGCATGATTTATCAATAATTAAAGTCGCAGGCCCATCTTCTCGTACTTTATCTTTTACTGTTTTTCCGCCTTTTAATATATACGCTGTAAACTGCTGGCCATAGCAAATTCCAAGAATCGGAATTCCTAGCTCATATATCTTTTTGTCGATTGAGGGTGCACCCTTTTCATACACCGAGGCAGGTCCTCCTGAAAGAATGATGCCTTGGGGATTTGTTGCTAAACAAACTTTAAGAGCCTCGTCCGGATCTACCAGGGAAGACTCAATTCCCAAATCCTTCAGGCGGCGTGTAATAAGGTGGGCGGTTTGGCTTCCGAAATCGACTACTAAAATCTTAGGGGATTTTCCTCTCATTTACGTGTAATTCTCTCCGGGATTTGTTATCAAAACACTATGCGGATGGGATTCAGTAAGAGATGCTTGGGTGATGCGGGTGAATCTGGCATTTTTGGAAAGTTCTTTTAGATTTTTTGCACCAACATAATACATTCCGGATTTTATTCCTCCTATAGCTTGGTCTACTAGGCTTTTAACATCTCCCTTTACGGGCACTAAACCTTCCACTCCCTCGGAAACCAAGATTCTATCTTTATAGCTTTTTCCGTGAAACTCTCCTTCTGATTTTATCTTTGCACCATACTTCATAGCGCCAACTGATCCCATTCCTCTATATGATTTGAAAAGATAGGTTTTTTTATTTTTCTCAAAAATACTTCTGAATCTATGGGGTACTTGTTCGCGGGTTAGTCTAATTTTTTCACCCGGAGCTTCAATGCTTGATGCAAAAAAACTTCCCATCATCACAGTTTCGGCGCCCAGCGCCAAATCTTTTACTATATCTCCTGAGTATTTAATTCCTCCGTCTGCTATAACCGGAATTTTATATTTTCTAGCAACTTTTGCCGTCTCCAAAACTGCTGTGACCTGGGGGACACCCATGCCAGAAATTAGCCTTGTTGTGCAGATTGCTCCCGGACCCATTCCTACCCGAAGACCGTCCGCTCCTGCCTCAATTAACGCTTTTGCTCCCTCTCTTGTGGCAATATTTCCTGGGACAACTTCTGTTTTTAGGAAATTTTTCTTAATGTATTTTGTCGCATCAATTACCTGCTTTGAAAATCCGTGCGCGCTGTCAACGACAATAACCGGCGTTCCCGCCTTAGCAAGAGCTTCCACTCTCTCCTCAAATCCCGATCCCGCTCCCACTGCCGCTCCCACGAGCAAACCTTTTCTTAAAACTTTCTTAACTTCCGATACTTGATCTTCTATCGCCAGGTTTCTGTGAATTATTCCGATGCCTCCCATTCTTGCTAAAACTATCGCGAGATCAGCCTCAGTAACCGTGTCCATTGGAGCAGATACTAAAGGAAGCTTAAGTCTTATATTTTTGGTGAATTGGGAGGAAAGATCTATGACGGATCGGGAAAAACCTGCATAACCCGGGAGCAAAAGAATATCATCAAATGTAAGACTAATGGGAAAAGAGGAATTTGTGCGGTCCATAATTAATATTACAACCGAACGATTTTTTTGTCAACATAGGATAATCGTCCAGTCAAGATTTTTCAAGATCCAGGAATTTGTATTTATATTCCCCACTCCTTCCGCTTGTTTCCTTTAAAACTTTGTCAAACTGAGAATAGTCAGGGAAGAAGGTATCGGCTCCATAGTCGCCTTCGACTAAAGTTAAATACAAACTGTTAACAAGGTCTTTTTCCATCGCTTCTTTGAAGATTTGCCCACCTCCGAAAATAAAAATCTCCTCACTCCCGGGCGCATTTTTTGCCTTTTCCAATCCTTCTTCCAGGGAATCAACTACCACATTCGCGGAATATGGCAAACTTTCAAGATTTGATAGATTGCTTGTAATAACCACATGATATCTCCCTGGCAATTTCCTACCCAAAGACTCAAAAGTTTTCCGACCCATAACAAGTGGGTGTCCCATGGTAAGATTCTTCATTCTTTCAAAATCTTCAGGAATCCGAAAAAGAAGATCATTATCCTTCCCTATTCCCCTTTTTTCATCAAGCGCAGCAATAATCGAAATCATGAATTTGTTCTCTCTAAAAATCTCCTAGCGCTTTCAATTACTTCTGTAACGTTAGGCATTGTATGAAAAGTCAGATTTAAATCCTTTATAGGAACCCACTCTGGAATGCTCTTGTCCTGCGCTCTTCCTTCAGGCCTCAGTTCGCCCGTATATTTTGTGCAAAGAAATACAGTCCATTCGTTGTTTTCAGTCCTATCTCTCATCTCGACAGGAGCTTTAAAGTAGTTCCCCGGAAATTCTATTAAGTGATTTAGGTCTGTTTCAAGACCCGTCTCTTCTCTAAGTTCTCTCACGGCTGCCTCCTTAGCTGTTTCTCCTTCTTCTATTCTTCCTGAAGGCAAACCGTATATTCCCAGTTATAATTGAAATCATTTTTTTGGCTCGTAATATCCGCCTGCCACTACCAAATCTGCTTTAAGAGTTGGCTGAGGATTGTAGTCGAGCAAAGTTACCTTCTCAGGACTAAACGTTTCAAGACTCACCACGCTTTTATCTATTTTTACTTTCGGGAAAGCATTTGGCTTTCTTTTTATCTGCTCTTTTACCTGCTCTAGATGATTTTCGTAAATATGAATGTCACCATAAACGTGGATAAACCTTCCCGGCTTAAGTTTTAAGATTTTGGCCAAAACCATACATAAAAGCGAGTAACTGGCTATATTAAACGGAACTCCGAGGAAATAATCACAGCTCCTTTGATAAAGAATCAGATCAAGCTTTCCGTTCCTATTGGAAATTTGATACATGTTGTGACAAATCGGAAATCTCGCAGCCTCAGATTTATCAGCCATTGTATAGAGATATTCAGGATTCCAGGAATTTACAATCAAATTGTGGGCCGATGGATCAGCTCTTACTTCATCAATCACCCATTGAAGCTGATCAACTGTTTTTCCTTTCTTCTTCGTCGGCCATTTTCTCCACATTTCTCCGTAAATATGGGGCAACTCTCCCCATCGCCGAGCAAAATTATTATCGTTTTTGATTTTATCTATAAACTCTTCTTTACTAAGTGGTTGCTTTAATTTCTTTTTTCTTTGCTCGGAATTTAGAATTTCGAATTTCGAATTTCGAATTTTTTCTAAGTATATCTTATACGGGTAATCGTCCCAAATATGAACGCTATGATCTACCAAGTACTTAATATTTGTTTGTCCGGAAAGAAACCAGTAAAGTTCCTGAATCTGTTCTATTCCGTTTGCCAAAATTTCTTTTCCTAGCTCCAAATACTGGTATTCAGCGCTTCGACTTTGCTTAGTGCTTTTGAGATGTCTATTTTTCATACCTGTTTCTCCTTTTTTGTGGCTGAAACTCTTCCACCCTGCCACTGACCTCTATATTTCGATCCTCCGCCTGCTACTTCGTGAAACAGAACATGAACAAATCTCGCTCCCATTTCAATCTCCACTGTTATCGGCCCTTCGTTTTTGAGGCCAAATGTCAGCTCGCCTTCGTATCCCGGCTGGATTGGCCCCGTGCGAATGAACAAACCTGAGCGGAAGGTAGTAGTTCTGGGAATTATAACAGCCGATAAACTCAGCGGAAGGTTTATTTTCTCAACAGTTTTAACCAAATAAAAATCTCCGGGTTTTATTTTAATGCTCTGTTTCTTTTTGGGATTGAAAACTTTGACGCTTTTTACATCAGCAGTTTTTCTATGGGTTTCACCCAGGAAAGCGCCCCCTGATATGGCAAAAACTTCACCAAGCCTTAGATCAAACCCCGCGCCTTCGGGATTTGTCAGCTCCCGCTCGGACAAACCTTCAACGAGTTTTTTCTTTTTTACCAGCTCTAATAGCTTTTTCGGCCCTACTATCATATCCTGAAAATTTCTAATTGCTCTAATTATTCTAATTCCTAAACAAATCCCAATTTAAAAAATTTAGGTCAATTAGGTTAATTAAAAATTAGGTCAATTTACTAATTATTTCCTCAGTCACTTCCTCAATCGACTTCTCTCCGTCAACTTTTATAATTTCCTCTCTGAAGTTTTCCAAAAGCCAGTCGTATCCTTTTATAACCCTCTCAATTTTTTCTTTAGCCTCATACATCTCTTTGGGGTCATGGGCATGTTTTTTTTCTATTCGCTCAAGTGCTGTTTCAAGCGAAACATTTAAGAAAAATGTGTGGTCGGAAACAATAAACTGATGATACATGGAAAGAATTGAGTGAGCTATAAGAATTTGGTTTGCGGTATCAAAACCATATTCCTCTGATTTATCTAAAGTTCCATAAACCACAGCCGACCAAAAACAGCGGTCCGATATTACCACTTTGCCCTCTTTAAGCGACGGTTCTATAACTTCTTCATGGTGAAGCGCCCTATCTGTAGAAAAAAGGTACTGAAGAGCCTTCGGAGACATTTTCCGCTCCCCTCTTAGAATTTGGTGGACTAAATCGCCTATAACACCTTCTTTTCGGGGTTCTCGCGTTCTAATCACTTGCTTCCCTGTTTTCTCAAAATACTCGGTAAGCTTTTCGGCTTGAGTGGTTTTCCCCGAGCCGTCGACTCCCTCAAGAGCAACATAAATACCTCCGTAGGGATTTCTTCGAAGCTCCAGATCAAACTCTATATGGTATTTTTTATTCTTCATAAATCCTTGATTCTATGGGGGTTTTTTGAAATTTATATTTAGCAACCTTCTTTTTCGTGTATGGCACTTCTGCTTTTGACGACAATTCCTCAAATGTCATAGCACAAATTCTCATTCCGGGAACAAGTTCAACAGCCATTCTCCCAAGGTTTCCAAGCTCCAAAACACAATTTCCATCCCACCCCGGATCAAAAACAGATGCTGTGGAGTGAACCACGATTCCAAGTCTTCCTAAAGAAGAGCGGCCCTCCAGTCTGCCCATTAGATCCTCTGCGATTTTAACTTTCTCTAAAGTCACAGCCAAAACAAAGTCTCCAGGCTGCATTATAAAGGTTTCTCCATTTTTCACGGAAATTTCACGGGTTATTTCATTTGAATAATCTTTTTTTGAGGGGTCTATGTGAGAATATTTGCTATGTTCAAAAACCCTGAATGAATTCCCAAGCCGAAGGTCGATCGAGCAGGATCCAAGCTGCGTTTTTAAGTTCGGGGCCGGAGAAATAACAATTCTCTTCTCCTTTATTGCTTTCTTAATATCTTTATCTGAGAGGACCATCCGTGCTATGTTATCAATTAACTTATCAATTTTCAATTTGCATTTTTCAACGGTCAAAAGAAATTTGACAAGTTCCACCAGTTTCTACTATGCTAGTTTTAGGCCTTACTGTTGATGAAAATTCTAAGAAAACTCACTCTTCCTCTTACTTTAGTTTTTTTTGCACTAGTATTTCTCCTGACTGCCTCACCTAACGAAGCCGCCGCAGCCTGCACCGGCGGGACCGGATTTAATCAAAAATGTATCGTAAAAGGATTTGTTTTTGTTGATACGAACAGTGATGGAAAATCCACGGGAGATGTAGGCAAAAATAATGTAACTATTAAGCTTTGGCGGGAAAGAGCTAACGGAACCAAGTATCAACAGGAGAATAGTGCGTTTTCGGGCAAAGGTAATTTGGGAAAAGGTAATTATAGATACTTTAAAGAACCGGCAGGAAATAACTATCACATTCAGGCTGTAGTTCCTTCAGGCTGGGAATGTACTACAGGCAACTGTAGCGATAAAACGTTTACCTTCAATGCCCAAAACGAAACAAGAACTATCAACTTTGGAATGAGAGAAAAATCCGGCGATGGCGACAATAAAGGATGCCAAAAAGTCGCGCCGGAATTTGATCCTTCGGAGTTAAGCAAATCTCCGGGAGAAAACGGAAAAGTCCTCTTTAAATTTGATCTTAAAAACAAGAATAATAAAAAGTGCGGAAAAAGTACTTACAATTTATCCCCTAAGGATCTCCCGGACGGATGGAGTCCAGTTTTTAAAGGCAATATCAACGCTAACAATAAGGTTAAGGATTTAAGATACGGGAAAACAAGAAAAGACATTAAGCTTATCGTCACTCCCCCCTCGGATTTCTCAGGAAACGAAAGCTTTATGGTGGAAGCCCAAGACCCTGAAAATGCTAATCTCAAGGCCACAATCGCCTTAACTGCTACTGTCGGGGACGGCGGAGACAATGGTGATGATGGAGACGACGAAGAAGAAGGAGGAGGAGCTGTGCCTGGCGGAACTCTTCATTTTCAAATCGGTCTTGATGGGATCGGTAGCACAGGAGACAGGCAAAATCCAAGTTGTAAATTCTCAAATAAGGAGCCGGAAACGGCTTCAATAAATGTCGACGTTAGGCTATTTAAAGCATCGGACGGAACGCTTGTCAGGACTTTTGAAAACGTCCAAGCAGAATACGAGCCGTCACCGGAAGATGAAGACTGTAGTCAAATTCCCTCAGGAGATGAAGGAAGATATGTAGCAGATATTAATTTGCCCCAGGGATTTATAACCGGGGGCTACTTTATTGAAGTCGCATCCGATAAACCTTTTAGAGATCAAAGAAGTGGGCTTGTAAACCTAACAGCGGGAGCGACAAATAGCCCCGGCCCCATAAATTTGGCCGTAGGCGATATAAACGGAGACGATGTAATAAATGTAGCGGACTGGAGCCTTTTGAATGAGTGTCTAAAAAGAGGAAGAAGTCCTTCCTGTACGCAAAACAATACTACTTATAAGATAGACTTAAATGACGACGGAAAAATATTTAATGAAGTAGGTTTCTGGCTAAGAGAGTTTTTCCGCCTGGAATAAAGATATAATTAAAATATGAATTGGTCAACTTTAAAGCAAAACCTGATGCTTAATAAGACTCCCCTTCTTATAGTCTTTTTGGTTATTGCCACAGTTGCGCTCGTTGCCTTGGCGCTTTCTAGAGGCAACGTATCTTCTCCAACGCCCCAGAAACTTTCTGGGGAAGAAGTTGTCGCAGAAACCTCTCTTTCTTTTTCGGATCTTTACGAGATGGAAGACGAGGCAAGCAAGTCATCCAAGCAGTTTTTCTCAGACGCTAATATTGTGACAGGGGAAAACAAAGTAACAGCGGTCCAGCTTGAGATTAAATATAATCCCGATCTTCTTACAAATGTCGATATTTATCCCGGCGATTTTTTCCAAAATCCCAAAATACTTCTGGAAAGAATCGATACCGAAGAAGGAATTATATCTTATGCCTTAGGAACGGAGGCTGGAGGAGTATCGGGAGAAGGAATAGTAGCTGTGGTCTCCTTCAGCGAGAAAACAATTGCTCGCGGCGAAACTTCGCTTGAATTCTTATCTAAAACTGCTGTATCTGCCGAAGGAGCAGGAGAATCAGTTCTTCGGGAAATGGCAGGAGTGGAATTTACTCTATCCGGCGGGCCAGTCACCTCTCCATCGGCCCAAACAACCCTAGCGCCTACACCCTAAACACTAAAGCCTAGGCTAGAAGCTCTACTCCCCACTGTTTGGTACTTTTTACAACAAAAGCCGGGACAACCTCGATTCCCTCGGGGACAAATTGCCTGATAATTTCCGTGGCTTTTAATACGTCTTCCCTATGTTTCTCATCCGGCACCGGATTTCCCGCACAGTCCGTGTGTCCATGAACGATAACGCCTTTTGAATGATGCTTCTCTAAAGATATCAAAAGCTTTTTCTTTATACTTTCTAAAAGCTTTGAGTCGGTATTTTTCGCAAGTATTCCTACTATCCCTGCTTCTGTTATGGCATCGGCAAACAAGGCTTCAAACCTTTCCCTTCCTAAGTTAGCTACTGGATTCTGGACACGCCCGTCCATGCAGCCAATTGAAGTAAAAAACGTTTCAGATGTATCTGACATAAAAATAGATCTTACACTAAACTATAATATTGCTTCAAGTTCTTTTATAAAACTATCTGTTCTCTCGTAAGCATTTTGATCGTTCTCAAACCTTTCAGGCCCTTTGCTCTGAGACAAAGCAAAAAACCTTACTAATGGGTCTACTGCTGGCCTAATTCTTATACTTTCTTCAACAGTATCTTCTCCGGCAAGCAGAGGAAATTTTCCAATCTCAATATCTATGAAGACTAAGGAATGTCTGGTAATTACAAATCTCCATCTAGAACCATCTATTTCTCTTGTCAGAAATTTTCTGGAAGAGTCTGAGGGGTTTATTTTGGGTTTTAACAAATCTGCGGCGTAGGGTCGCGCAACCTTATTAATCCTTTTCAAATAATCTTCTGCTTTGGCAAAAATTTGTCTTTCTTCAAGACTAAGATGATATCTCCATCTATCGGGCGACATAGATTAGAGATTCTATCAGATTCGAAGCTAGATATCAACTATAGGATATTAGAAAATGAAGAAGAATATTCCGCCAAGTATAAGTAGCGCTGTTCCTACAAATGCTCCTATGGTAGTTAAAGTTTCGCCTGTGATAATCGGTGTGGGAGTTGGGGTGCTGGTCGGTGTGGGAGTCGGTGTTTTTGTAGGCGTGGGCGTCTTTGTAGGCGTCGGGGTATTGGTCGGTGTGACCGGTGGCGTTACCGGCGGTGTAACTGGCGGAGTTACTTCAGGCGCACAGGTAGCGCTGTCTTCGCCAGGACCGCCCTGTCCGCATTCATTTTTGGCAAAAACCTCGCATTTATAAGTTTTTCCGAGATCTGCATCAAATTCAATTTTGGTCTGGGTCCAATTATTTTCCTCTTTTATAACATCTCCGCTTTCCGTTTCTGTCACCTTAACAACATAACTATCGGCGTTTGGCGCAGCATCCCACGAACACTCCCCTTTTCCTTTTGCGGGACAAATTGCCTCTCCTTCTCCAATTACTACATCCGCATTAACAACATCTGGCCGAAAGTCATTTTTTACGCCTACAATCTGACTTTTTCCTCTGACAAATCTTACAGTTGTCTTATCTCCGCCGGTATCCGAAAGAGCGGTAAATGTCAAAGAACCCAATGTTTTTCGCTCCTTAATAAATTTAGTCGCATCGTCAGTTTCTAAGGTCACCTCTATTTTTCCTTCGATGAAATTATCGGTCACATCAAATCCTGACTGATTATCAAATTCTCCGCTTGAATCCAATTTTTCTGGGTCGTATTCGACCACAAATTTCACTTTCTTAATGTTTCTCTTTTGTCCCGGTCTTAGATCAACCGAAAGCTCTACCTCATCCCCCACTTTTGCATCCGAGACTAAAGCGGGAACAAATGAGAGTGTCGGGGCCGGGGCTGCCTGTCCCGTAAGGCTCTGCTGCTGACGAACCAGAAAGACTGTTAAAGGAAGTGCCAATACTAAGAGGAATAGGCTCCCAAACATTAAAATTTTTGCGCGCGTTAAGCTAATTCGAACTCTCATTTACCTCCTCTACGTTTTTGCACTCAGGACACGTCACTTTTACATTCGCCACATTTCCCGGCTTGGGGCATTCCTGAGACCTACAGTTGACATTTACATTCACTTCTTTCTTTTGCTCGTTGGTTCCACAGATATATTCTCCCTTAGTATTTGCCGAAAGCACTTTGCGTTTTTTATTTGTAACCTTAAAGCTGCATTCTGCCGTGTCTGTAAGAGGCTTAACTACCTTGACTTCTCTCCTTTTTTTATATCCGGTTATCTTATCTTCTATAGTAAGCTCTTTGCCGATTTTTAAACATCCTCCGCCTTCCACAAAGAAACACGAGCAGCGTCCCAAAGTAGCTGTTTCGTAGGGCTTAATTTTTACCAATCCTCCGGTACAGCCCGGCGGATTTAGTTTCTTTTTATTTTCTGGGATTGCTCCCTGTCCGTCGCAGCCAGCCATTATGTATCTTTTCTTTCCGTTTTCCCGCCACTGTGAACTTGCGTTGAATTTAACCTTAAACTTAAGACATCTTGAATCGCTTATGGGTTTTATATCTGTCTTGATATATTTAACCGCTTGCGCAATCAAGGAATCATTTCTTACGAAAAGTCCCAGGAGAATAACGAAAAATGTAGCGAGTATTATTTTTTTCATCCCGTTAGAAAATCCTCCTTTTCAAACTTTTTGTCTAAGCTGATATTTTTCTTCTTTAAACATTTTTTTCTAACGGGATTCATAGCGGAATTTCTTTAGTTACAAGAGAATCTCTCTGACTCTTTAGCCACTCTACATAACTTCCTGCTCCTGTATCGCTTTTCTCAACAATTTTATAAACCACTTCTCCTCCATTTGAGTCATTGGCCGGAATTTTTATAACTTGCCTTTCCGAAACATTTTGGGCAAAAAGAGCATTTCTGGTCGCATCGTCGAAATTGGAATCATTGTATTCATAAAATTCCGGATCCGAAAGCAAATCCTGCTCGTCCTCGGTAATACTATCCAGTTTATAACCGTTAACCGACAAAGAATCCGAAAGAGCGGGAGAATTTGAAACGATCGATCGGGCCAAAGTCAAAGGATTTTGATTTCTTTTCAAGCCGCTCTCTGCTTGATCTATAGCAGATGGTCCTGCATCCAGCTGCTCCTGAGACCTTTCTTTGTCTTCGGTCGTTTGCTCTGTTATGAAGCGGGGCGGAGGAACCCAATAGCCGATAGAGAAAGCTTTTATATACCTTACTTTCGCAAGAGCTACTTTCTCCCGAAGCAATTCATAATATGCTTCGTTTTCCGATAAACCGCTTGCCTCAACAAGAGCTGCTCTTTCTTCGGAGGACACCGATACTCCAAGCTCTGACCCTGTCAAGTCCAAGATCTCCCGCTCTATCAAAATATCTTTGGCAATTTTCTGCACCTCTTTAGTTCCTGCGTCTGTCTCGCTATATTGCTCTTTTGCAACCTCAATTATGTTTTGCAAACTGAATGGCTCGCCGTTTATCTCAAACATAATTGTCTCTGGTGTTAGCTGAGGCTCTTCTGCCTCTTGCTCAATTACCTGCTGCTGGCGAGAAACAAAAACCGTCAAAGGAAGGGCAATAGCCAGAATTAAAAGAAGACCTAGGGCAATTAATTTTTTATGAGACTTTGGTTTTTCGGGAGGCAGACTTGCGGGCGGACCTAGTCCTGAGTTTATCGAAGGATTTAGAGGAGATGACGGCGGAGGCGGAGAGAAACTGAGTGGATTTGGGGATGCAGGTGGCGTAACAGGAGGCGGACCGAGTCCTGAGCTTGTCGAAGGAGGTAGCGGAGCAACCGGTGTGGGCGGAGTGATTGGCGGTGGCACCGGATTTGGCGAAGGACTATTTTGAACAGGATTTACATCCACACATTTATAATAGTTATAAGCTCACTTTAATGTCAATACGAAACATAGTCCTTAATCCTTTAAAGTAGCCTCATTTTCTGCTATACTCTATCTACTTTCGGCGCGGTGGTGAAGTAGCTAACACAGCTGTTTGCAGAACAGTCATTCAGGGGTGCAAGTCCCCTTCGCGCCTCATCATGGGAGCAGAACAGAAACCGGGAAAATTGGAAAAATTAAGTTATATCTTAAGAAACGCAGAAGCCACAGCTGCTGCAGTTCTGGCAGCGCTAGGACATTTCGGTGCAGCAGGAGTTATGGCAATCGGCGCGATGCTGGATCACTTAACCGGCAAGTTTTTTGAAAAAAGACGCAAAAGAGCAGCCACGGCTGCATAAATTTGGGCATTTAGTTCAGCGGTAGAACGCTTCTCTGATAAAGAAGAGGTGGATGGTTCGACTCCATCAGTGCCCACTAGAAAGCAAGTTCGTCTAGGTCCACCTTGGTCCTTGAGGTTCCCGGAGGCACCAAACGCCTGTTGCTTAAACGATCCCCGTCTTCAATTCTGTGTCCGGTTTCTTCAATACGGCTTTGGAAACATATAACCAAATGGTCCCAATCTACTGCTTGCCGTCTAGTTAAGGAGAAATTACCATCTTCAAAAACTCTCTGCTGCTGTTTAAGTCTCTCATACGCCTGTAATAAGGTCACGCCATCGCGTCTAAATCCTTCCTCCAGAAGCCTTCTTGCTCCTGCCGGAGTTATTTGTCTACCAAACAGACGCCTAATAACAGGCTTTGGATCAAAACCCTCCCTAGCTGGGAGAAGTCCAAAAGCAGCGGGACTTTCTGAATCTACCCATCCGCATCTTCTTCCTCCATTTGGCCCCTGATATGTTATTAAAACTCTCTCTCCCATGTTGAGGGATTCTAGCAAAATTGTGACCAAAAAACCACCAAAAAACCCCTGCACCAAAAGTGGTGAGGGGTAGTGGCTATAGTCGCGGGAAATAAATCTCATCGACTAGGAAGTGGTAGGACTAAAATGGATGTTTCGTTTTCCTCTCAGTATAACGAGGAAAACCAAGCTCATTTCCAAACTTGTGACCTAAAGTTTCTCCCCAAATTCCAAACGCTGTTTCGGATTTCGAATTTCGGATTTAGAATTTCTTACATTTAAGTAAGGGTTAGCTTTCTTCCCCTGACCAAAAACGGATATGTCCTAAAATACATTCGACTTTGCTCAGTATTTTACGCTGAGTGCAATCGAAGTGTAAAACAAATTTTGTTTTTAGAAAGGAGGTGATCCATCCCCAGCTTCGGCTAGGGATACCTTGTTACGACTTAAGCTTCATCGCCGAATTTAGACTCCCACGAAAAAATCGTAGTTCGTCTACTCACGACTTTGCTGCCTTGACGGGCGGTGTGTACAAGACCCGAGAACGTATTCACCGCGGCATGCTGATCCGCGATTACTACCGATTCCGACTTCATGAGGGCGAGTTTCAGCCCCCAATCTGAACTGGGGCGAAATTTCAGTGATTAGCTTGCCGTTGCCGGCTTGCAACACGCTGTTTTTCGCCATTGTAGTGTGTGTGTGGCCCAGGGTATAAGGACCATGCTGACTTGACGTCTTCCGCTCCTTCCTCCCCAGTAAAACTGGGACAGTCCCAAATGAAAAATTTAACATTTGGCGCGGGTTGCGCTCGTTTCCCCACTTAAGGGAACACCTCACGGCACGAGCTGACGACAGCCATGCAGCACCTGTAATACCATCCTTACGGATTTCTCCCAGTTTCTTGGGAAATAAACGGTACTATGTCAAACCCTGGTGAGGTTCTTCGTTTTGTCTCGAATTGAACCACACGCTCCACCGGTTGTGCGGGTCCCCGTCAATTCCTTTGAGTTTTAGTCTTGCGACCGTACTCCCCAGGCGGTCCGCTTAACGCGTTAGCTTACGCCACAGCCCTTGCGGGCTATAGCTAGCGGACATCGTTTACGGCTAGGACTACACAGGTCTCTAATCTGTTTCGCTACCCTAGCTTTCGTGCCTCAGCGTCAGGGAAAACCCAGATGCTTGCCTTCGCCTTTGGTGTTCCAGTTAATATCAACGCATTTCACTGCTACACTAACTGTTCCAGCATCCCTGTCAACCCTCTAATCTTGAAAGTATCGTATCGATGTCCGAGGTTAAGCCTCAGCCTTTAAGATACGACTTTTCAAGAAGCCTACGCACACTTTACGCCCAATGAATCCGGATAACGCTTGCCCCCTACGTATTACCGAGACTTCTGGCCCCGTTAGAAATGTGTTCGTTAAATTGAACAAATTCTAAAAGAACATCAGCTCCGTCTGTAAAACCTGATTTTAAAACCAGATTTCTAAACGGGGCTGGCCCGGCCCGTTAGAAAAAACGTTCCGAACATGGACTATATCTTCACTCTTTCGAGTGTTTCACGTATAGTCTCTGAGGGTTTCCGCCAATTGACGGATCTTCCCTGCTGATTGTTTTGCAACCCTTATGTCAGTCTCAGACTTTTTAGGGTTTGGCTAATCATTTTCACCTTTCGGTAGATTAGTCTTTACAAAAGTTTCCAGCATATAGTGAAATTTATACTACGCGCCTAACCCGTTTTCTAACGGGCCACGTAGTTAGTAGGGGCTTATTCTCTAAGCTGTGAACGGCTTAGCAAAAGGAGTTTACAACCCATAGGCCTTCTTCCTCCACGCGGCGTCGCTGGATCAGACTTTCGTCCATTGTCCAATATTCCCGGTTGCTGCCACCCGTAGGTGTACTGCCCGTGTTTCAGTGCAGTTGTGGCTGATCGACCTCTCAGTCCAGCTACCCGTCATAGCCTTGGTAGGCTTTTACCCCACCAACAAGCTGATAGGACGCAGGCTCCTCCCTCGGTGGCCAGTTAAGACCTTTGCTCTTTCGAGATTATGGAGAATTACCCCTCCTTTCGGAGGGCTATGCTCCACCCAGGGGTAGATTCCCACGCGTTACTCACCCGTCTGCCGGTTGTCCGCCAGATGGCGGACCCCCTTGACTTGCATGCCTAAGGCACGCCGCCAGCGTTCATCCTGAGCCAGGATCAAACTCTCAAAAAAATGACGAAGTCAAATTGACTACGTCTAGTAGTTTCCTACCACTTCCCAATCGCTGAGAAGTGTGACTCTAGTATGTGCTGTTAAATTATTAACGTGCAAGAACTCGTAAAGACAAAAAATCCCGCCAGAGGCGGGTACATTTCCCAAACTCTTTGGCGAATGTCTTTACATACGTATCAACTATTATAGTGAAATATGAGAAGATGTCAAGGAGAAATTACTTTACTTTCTTAAGAAGGACTATTGTCCATGGAAAAGGGTGTTTTTTATCAATGACTTTTACTCCTTTTATGTTCACAAATTTCGCAAATGCGCCGGCAGACCAATTCTGGAGTTGATCTATTTCACCTCCCCGCCTGGATAAATTTTTTCCTCGTAAAAGGTTAACTAGCTTGAAAAAGGGCTCATTTGGCGCAGACAGTAATACGTATTTTTTCGACACTCTGACTAATTCTCGAAGAGCTTTTCTGGGATTTTCCAAATACTCTAAAACTTCTGTACAAACCACCAAATCAAAAGAATTAGCCCGATAAGGAAGTTTATAAATGTCTCCTTTTGTTATTTTAAGGTCGGGATGAATCTTTTTCCCTATTTCTATCACATTGTCCGAATATTCAATCCCCTCCCAGCTAACCCCTATTTTTGCTTTTTTTAGTCTTTTCATTATAAATCCTTCTCCGCATCCCACATCCAAAACCGTATTTATATTTGAGAAGCGTACTGTGTCAATGAATTTTTCAAAAAATTTCCCTAGGAGGTACTTTTGTAATGGATTTCGGCTGTTATGCTTCCTAAAGTTATCGGTCAATAGACTCTTATCTATTTTTGTCATGAGGAAGGATTATATAAAAAGAGTTTAGAAATTGCCAGTCCCATTAAGAAGGATTTTCCGGGGGCTTAACTAGATTTCCTTTCAGGGCCTGAAAGTCAATTGGAGAAGATGGCGCTCCCTCAGCGATTAGCGGAGTGTCGCATGTTCCGCAGACGATTGCACCGCCCGGACAAACTTCCTCAGCTCTTGCTGCGTCTCTTAAAACCAATGCTACTTGACCTTCAGATAGCGGAGTAAAAGTAGATTTTTCCCCAAGCATCCCAGAATCTTGCCTGCAGGACCAGAGGTGATCTGCTTGGCTGCATTTCTCATTTTTCACGCTTTTATTATATCATACTTAAGGATATAATATTTTTATGCTGGAGGTTAGCGGTCCCCCACGAGCTCCTGATATAAGAGAGGCTCTGAGAACAAGCCAATCAATAACAGAAGCAAATTCCTACAGGACTAGAGAAGTTGTTGACATTACAGTTAATGGAAGTGTGGGAAAATGGCATTCTCTCAAGGGCGGGGTAACACCTCACCGCAAAGAAAGCAGCACAGAATCAGGAAATGTAAGTTATGAGATATTTTTTAATCCAACTACAAATTCCTGGCTAAAAATAGTAAGACCAGAGGCAAAAAAATCAGGACTTTACGAAAGGTTTGAGACAAGACTAAGAAAAAGTGCGCAGCAGCAAAGAACCGCTTTGGAAGTCGCAGGGCTACCAAAGCTTGCTTCTCAAATAAAAGACACAGAGGTGGAAATAAAAGGACAAAAAGTATATGGCTTTACTTCTCCCCATATCGGTCCAACTCTTGAGTTTATTCTTTATAAAATAACAGGCCATAGAAAGGGACGAAAACTGCCCACAGATGCCGTGGATTTTTTTTCCTATGTTTACTCAATAGCTTCTGATCAGGCAGAAAAGTTATATTTGGATTTCGGCGTATGGACATCTGATCCAAATCCAGGGAACATACTTCTTCATCAAGCAGAAGACGGAATTCATGTGGTTTTAATTGATTTTTCAAACAGCGAACAGGAGCAGGATAATATATTTTCTCATGTGCCAAAAGACAGATTTGAACCCGAGGCATATCTTTCTAAAATTAAAGACATGCTTATGAGAAGAGTCAAAAGACTACATAGAAGACTTGAAGAACACTGTAATGAAAGGGGTGTTCCATTCATAAGAAATCCCCAGGAAGTGGAGGCGAATATCCAGAGATCCCCAGCTTATATCAGCGCCTCAAAAAAATAAAGAAACCTATCTTAATAAAGCTGTTACCCTTGAAGAATCCCTGCCGGTTTCTGCCAAAAAACTATTAAACCACTGAATTGTATCCTCCCTATTCGCCCAAGATTTTTCACTGAGTCCCGACAAAAAGGAGCTGACCCATTCCCTGAGCAAAGCCGCATCTTGATCTAATTCTTCCTCGCTTCCGCTTTCCATTGAATCAAGAGCAAGTCTTAAGGCATCCGGATTTATAAAAGAAAGGACAAGATTTCTGATAAATGTTTCAGACTCAATGTTATGCATAAGCATGGGCATTGGTCTTCTTCCATTAACGTGGGACGGATAGTCCACCAGCTGATGATTTAAATAGATTTGGTTGTCCATATGAAAAAGCTGGGCGTTAACAACAGCCGCACGAAACCCCGGCTTAGCATTGGAAATTAAGGTCTTGTAGCCTCTCGCCCTTTTCCTCTCAATTCCACCGTCTGTAGTGTCTTGAACAGCGACAATATATATCGGAACGTTAATGCCTGCCTGACGAAGCTCAAGCAATAGATATTGCGATGCGACTTTAATAGTCCCTCCAAGCTGCACCTCATCTATTAGCATTGGTCTTTGAATCTGCGGAACCTCAGATCTTGCGATTTGGATACCTCTTCTTATATTCATTCTTTTTACTGGCTTTGTCTGTCCATGCTGGTTATCGCCCTCCACTTCTGTCTCTGTCCCAATCATAAGAGGAACTTTATAGAAAAATCTACCATCTCTTTCCTCTAATACCTCAACAGCCCAACGGAAAGGAGCGGCTCCCCTTTCGGGGAAAAATATTACGTCTGGGTTAACTAAGGCAACAGCATTGTAAATTTCCAAGCTTCCTCTTACGAAGTCCGCAGCGTCTCGAGGGTCAAGCTTGGATACCGCTGTTTCTAGAGGACGTGGAGGATTTGCCTCAGTTGTATGCCAAAAATTTTCTCTTTCCATCATAGAAGAAAAATTATATCAAAAAAGGTTGGAATTAACAACTATAGGATACTAGGGTTATCTCATCAGCTGGTAGAGCTGACTATCGGTTAGCTTTTTCTAAAGCCTCAAATAAAACTATCCCCAAGGAAACCATCACATTAAGCGATTTATTTACGCCAAACATCGGAATCTCTACGACCGCGTCTGCTAAATCTAAAACCTCTTTTGAAACACCATCCGTCTCGTGTCCTACTACCAAAACCAGGGGAAATTTATAGTCGTATTTATCATAGGGCAAACTTTTGGGACTCTGCTCTATCGCAATAATTTTAAGATTTGAGATTTGAGATTTGAGATTTGAGATTGCGGAAACCGCAGTTTCCGCATGTTCCCATTTTACCCACTCAGTCGTATTAATGCTCGCTTTTTTAATCCTCGTATGGGGAGGGGTCTCAGAAGCGCCGCACAAAATAACTTTTTCTGCTGCTGCAGCATCCGAAAGACGAAAAATTGCGCCGATGTTATATGTATCCATGACGTTATCCAAAATTATGTAGATCGGATTTTTCTTAATTTTCAAAAACTCCGAAGGTGTGGGTTTTGTAGTCCTCAGTTCCCTTGCCCCAAGTTTCATCCCGTTATTATAATTTTCGTTTTGATCTTTTGCAATCCAAGAAAAAAGACTGCGAGCGTTGGAACTTTTGAGAAAAAAGCAAACAAGCGAGGGGTGACGCGCGGGAAAGGTGTCTGACAGCGCGCAGATTTTCGTTCGCGTCCCAACTGGAAAAGACTAGAAAATCGAGCACTGGCGGGAGGAGAGTCCGAGCGGCAGGACCCCGAGCGAAACTACTCCGCGGTTTGGAGATTTTTTTCTTCTTGTCTTGTCTCTATAAATCCTTTTGCCGCTTCCCTTGCTCTTTTTAAAGCTTCCCTAGTTTCCGAGAGTTTTTTCTTCCTTTTTTCCAAAAGATCTCTCCTTCTTTGCAAAAGCTGTCTTCTTTTTTCTCTCAGAGTTCTTTCTTGCGTATTACTTTCTTCTCTCCCCAGTCTTTCTTGTTCAAGCTCTGCTTCCCTATTGGTCTTTCTTTCAAAAGCGGAAAGTCTTTTCTCAAGCCTTTCTGTTCTTGCCTGTACTCCCAAAACAGCAGTCTGGCCTTCATCATCTATGTCATCCTGAATGGCGCTTGCCAAATCTTCCTCTCTTAAGAAGTCTTCAATTACTGTTTTTGAGGCAAAAAGAGACTCTCTGCCGAATTCAAGGGCTAGCGATACATCGTAATCAGAGGATAAAGAAGCCTCAGATAAGACCTTCCTGTAAAACCTTAGGGAGTCACTTGTTGTCTTAGCTATTGCTGAAACATCTGCGCCCGAAGCCCTTGCCTCTTTCAAATCCGCTTCTATTTTCCTAGCTTCTTCTGTAAGTTCCAAAAGGGCAAGCCCCATTGCTGTTTTATCTCCTCGATCATATGCAATTTTAATCTCAGCCATTCTTTCCCCTATTATGCTGTTTCTTACTTCCGCTCGTCTCGCAGGTGTTTGAGCAAGTAAAAGCTTACCTTTCTGATAAAGTTTGTCCAGAACATAAAGCGGACTGTCGGAAAGTATTAGGCCCGGACCGCCTGTTACCGAAGGAAAGGATGCGTAGGATGAGGCGGGGTGAGAGATAAAAACTATTAGAAGGATTGTGAAAAATAAATTTCTTTTCACAACTTTATTGTTGTACCTTTTTCTGCAAAAAGTCAAGAGGATTGTTTTTGCTATTTGCTATAATCAAACCATGACACGTTCGACTATCGCTCAGTGTCATAGTGAGGCTCTCGAACTATGACCGCCACAGGACACGCTGTTATAGGAACTGTAATCGCAGCCAAAGTCGCAGATCCCGCCCTCGCAATTCCTCTCGCAATCCTTTCTCACATCGTAGCAGACTATTTCCCCCATTGGGACATTGGAATTGCAAGAGCTAAGAAAACACAAAGAGAATTTTTTGCAATGGGTTTTTATGATGTGTCGATAGGATTTGTCCTTTCCTATCTTCTGATTCAGTTCTTTTTCCCAAAAACCGATCTTTCCTACGCTTTCATAATGATAATCGCAGCCCAATTTTTTGACTGGATTACCGCCCCCTATCTTTTTTTCAACTGGAATTTTCCTCCGTTTATCTGGTTTTATAAGTTCCAAAAAAAGTTTGACAGACCCTTGGATATGCCTTGGGGCATGATAGGCCAAGTTGCAGTTTTGGCGGCCTTAGTTCTCCTCGCAATTAATCTTTAGTGAAAAATTTAAATGATCGGTCTATTGTTTATTTGGCAATTTTTACTGCGGTTATAGTAGGCGGAGCAGCTCCAGTATTTGCCAAAATTGCTCTTAAGGAAACTTCTCCTGCGCTTTTCACATTCCTAAGAGCCTGCCTATCGACGCTAGTTGTTTTGCCTTTTTTAATAAAGTACAGAATAAAGCTTGATAAA
>Ga0075684_111_pt1 | contig 24400 bp, 26 predicted proteins | sample RifGroA2_FD_67686 | JGI IMG/M metagenome (GOLD analysis project Ga0075684, IMG submission 67686) | Microgenomates (Levybacteria) bacterium GW2011_GWA2_40_8 | reverse complement strand
TAAAGTGCTCGAGCTTGCCACAATCGGCGCGCAAGACCCGCAGACCCTGGTGATAACTCCTTTTGACGGGTCAATAATTGAAGAGATAAGAAAGGGAATTAACGAAGCAAACGTAGGATTAAATCCTGTGGCAGATGGACAATTGATTCGAATTTCTATTCCGCCTCTTTCTCAAGAAAGACGAGAGGAGCTAATCCATCTAATGCGCCAAAAGCTTGAAGCAGGACGAATAATGATTCGTCAAATAAGGCATGAGGCGATGGAGAATATCAAAAAAGCAAATTTGCCGGAAGATGAAACCTCGCGTTTGGAAAAAGAAGTGCAAAAGACAACAGATGAGTTTATCGCAGAAATAGACGCATTGGGTAAGAAAAAAGAAGAAGACCTCCTCCAAATCTAGGACTAATTTCTTGACTGCGAGCTACCTTTCCCTTAGACTAGGGCTTATTCCTAAATGTTAACTTTAATAGCATTCCTTCTTATTCTTTCCGTTTTGGTACTGGTTCATGAATTAGGCCATTTTTTTGTGGCAAAGCTCTTCAAAATAAAAGTTGAGGAGTTTGGCTTTGGATTTCCTCCGAGAGTTTGGGGTAAAAAAATAGGCGAAACGTTATATTCTCTAAATCTTTTGCCAATCGGCGGATTTGTAAAGCTATACGGAGAAGATGAAGCGGGCGGAGGAAAGATTGGAGTGGGCAAGAAAATTACGAAAGATTTGAGCAGGGCTTTTTTCTCAAGACCCATATGGCAGCGTCTTTTGGTAGTTGTCGCCGGAGTTTTTATGAACTTTGCTTTGGCAGTAGTTATTATTTCTTTTATTTTCGCGACAATCGGTGCGCCTACGCCTGTTAATGAAGTGATCGTAACTTCGATCGTGAAGGATTCTCCTGCGGACACAGCCGGGCTTAGGCCAGGCGATGTCGTACAGAGCATAAACGGAAAAAAGATAATACAGAGTTCCGAGCTTATTTCAATTACGCGGGAAAACTTGGGAGAGGCCATAACTCTAGAAGTTAAAGATCAAAAATCAAATGTTAGGCTTGTAAAGGTCACGCCAAGAGAGAAATATCCCTCAGATCAGGGACCAATGGGAGTCTCTATTGGGCAAAAAGTTGTTGTTAAAAAATACTCTTGGTATCAGGCCCCATTCGCCGGAACTAAAGAGGCAATTAAAACTTCATTTTTAATCGTCGCAGGAGTGGGATCTTTAGTTGGTGAAATCGTAAGGACAGGATCTGTTCCTCAGGGAGTTGCGGGTCCTATCGGAATTGCTCAACTCACAGGAGAATTTGTTCATAGCGGAATCTATGCTGTTTTATCATTCCTTGCGCTTCTCTCGCTTAATCTTGCGATTTTAAATGTTTTACCGATTCCTGCGCTCGATGGGGGAAGGCTGTTTTTTATCTTAATCGAAGCAGTTACCAGAAGAAAAGTGCCGGCCAAGTTTGAATCCTATGCGCATGCTGTGGGAATTGCGCTTCTCTTGGCGCTTATTGCACTAATTACAATTCATGATGTAGGCCGACTTGTAAGTGGACAGCCGATTTTGCCCGAGATAGAGTAAGAATATGAAAAAATTCACAGACGAGAGTCTTCGGAAAAAATTAACTAGAGAAAGTTACCACATAACTCAGGAAAAGGGAACCGAAGCGCCCTTTACCGGGAAATATGTAAATATGAAGGATAAAGGAATGTATAACTGCATTGTTTGCGGCGCAGAACTTTTTCCGTCAGATACGAAGTTTGAGTCTGGAACCGGCTGGCCCTCGTTTTATGATGTGGCAAATAAGGGCAATGTGATATTGGAAAATGATCCAAGTCTTGGAATGAATAGAGTAGAGGTTATGTGCGCAAATTGTGGTGCTCATCTGGGACATGTTTTTAATGACGGGCCAAAAGATAAAACCGGACTTCGTTACTGTATCAACTCCTGCGCCTTGGATTTTAAGAAAAGGTAGAGTTTAAGAAGGCTCAGGGAGTTCTCCCCTGATTTCTATGATTGCTTTAATCCGACGGTGTTGAGGGATTAAAGGTGGAATGATTTCTGCATCTTCCAGTACCTTCGCGGTGCTTGTCATTGCGGATTCTAACTGTTCATCCTCTTCACGATCGCTGAACGTAGCAAGTAGTTTACCGCCTATTCTTACATATACATTTGCTCGGCTTTCTCCATTCTCGTCATATTCTATTGCCATATGAGCAATATCGTCTCCAGAACGCATGTCATATGTGAAACCTGAGCCTAGAGTGCCATCCACTTTTGCTCCGTAGACTAGCTTTAGTTCCTGCTTAACATCTGTTGTATTGGGGGACAAGTTAACGTCAATATTGAAAGGTTTCTTTTTTGCTCGGCGAGCTCTTACGTTAGGGAAATATGCTTCAAAGACTCTATCGACCAGTGGCCGAATTAATACTGTTCTTCTTTCTCTTCTTTCGTTCCATGCAAGCTCTTCTATTGTTTTGAACTGAGCATCCGTTGGTCCTGCGCCGCCGCCTGGTCTTCTATCTTGGACTGACATAGGACGGAGATAATACACCCGAGTATTTTATTTGTCAAGACCCTTCTTTCCAATCTCATAGTTTAAAATTGTTGACAAGTTTGGGATTGGGCAATATAGTAGTTTGGTGAAATTTCGCATCATACTATTTGTAGCTTTTCTACTCCTAATTCCCTCAGCCCTTCTTATATACGAAAAAGTTAGTCAAAAGTCGCCCCCTAAAGAAACATTGTCTGCGAAGGCTGAATCTACGCCAACATTAACTCCCACGCCCACTGTTAAAAAACTTACTCCGACTCCCGCTCTCTCCAAAAATTTCTACACTATAGCAGCTTTTGGAGACTCGATGATAGATACCATGGGGGAGGACTTGGATTATCTTTCCCTAGCTCTTAAGAAAAAGTATCCGGGAGTGAATTTTAAATTCCTAAACTTCGGAATTGGCGCGGAAAATGTTGAAAAAGGACTGTCTAGATGGAACAGCCCCTTAGCTTATAAAGAAAGAAACTACCCTCCGATAACACAGATAAATGCGGACATTATAATTTTGGGATCTTTTTCCTATAACACTTTTGATCCTCACGATAGAGAAAGACACAGGATGGGGCTTGAAAAACTTATCGAGGAGGCAAGAAAAACAGACTCAGATATTTACCTTCTTGTGGAAATTGCGCCGCTAGGCGAGGGTTTCGGACAAGGGAAGAACGGCCCTAATATGCTGCCTGTGGATGCGATAGCTCAGTCTAACCGAATAATAGAGCAGCTGGATGATTCGCTTGCGCTCGCAAGACAATTAAATATCCCCCTAATCGATGTTTATACTCCAAGCCAGCTTAACGGCAAATATGGGGAAAGATCAAATGTTAATCCTGATGACGGGATACACCCATCAACCGAAGGACATAAACTTACAGCATCGATAATAGTTTCAGGTATTGATATAAGATAGCTGAAGGTATTACTAGGACATCTTTTTCTAGCCGAGGATTCTTTTTAGGGCTACAAGATAGGAGGCCTCTTTTAAATCTGTTTTTCTATTAATCGACTTATTCCAAACATTTTCAAAGGTCTCTTTCATCATTTTGGAAAGTCTTTCTAAAACTTTATTTTTTTCATATGTTTCTCCTTTAAGGTTTTGCTCCCATTCGATAAAACTTGCCGCAACCCCTCCTGAATTTGCCAAAATGTCAGGTACGATAGTAACTCCTTTTCTCGAAAGGTAATTGTATGCTTTCGGGCTGACCGGGCCGTTAGCCATTTCAATAATTATTTTTGCCTTGATATTTTGCATATTATTTTCTGTTATCACATTCTCCAAAGCCGCAGGGACTAAAATGTCTACAGGAAGCTCCAAAAGCTCATCATTTGTAATGAGCTGGCCGCCGCGAGTGTCGCAAACGCCACCCGCACAATAACATCCGGCCAGACTTCCTTTTTCGTTTTTACACTCAAAAACTAGCGGGATATCCAGAGCCAGGAATTTGCCATTGGCTCTTTTTATAATTCCGCCTTTTGAATCAGATACAGCGATGACATTGAATCCTTCTTTAGTTGCTAAATCCGCAAAATGATATCCTACATTTCCAAATCCCATTACAGCTAAGCTTAATTTTTCAGGGGACAGTTTTAATTTTTTCACAAGTTCTCTAAGAACCGTAACTCCTCCAAAACCTGTGGCTTCCGTCCTTCCGGAAAGACCTTTTTTACCCTTGCCGGTAAAAGTTGCGTAAAGCTCATTTATTCTTTGGGTTTTTCCATTTTTCTTACTTAACTTCACGTATTCATCAACCATCCAGTCAATTATTTTAGGATTAGTATTAACATCAGGAGCAGGGACGTCCTTTTGGGGACCCAAAATTTCAAAAGTTCGTCTTACGTATTCTCGGGAGAGATTCTCTAATTCTTTTTCTGTGAGCTCCTTCGGATTAACCGAAATTCCGCCTTTTCCTCCTCCAAAAGGAAGACCTACGAGCGCGCATTTGAGGCTCATCCATAAAGACAGGGCTATTATCTCGTCTTTGTTGACGTCCGGATGGAACCTAAGTCCTCCCTTATATGGGCCTAGGGTATTGCTGTGTTGGCTTCGATATCCCCTGAAGGTTACTGTTTCAGAACCTATTTTGACTGGAATTTTAACCTCCAAAACTCTGTCGGGTTCTAAAAATTCTTCTATCTTTTCATCGGAGAATCCATGCTTGCCTGCTATTTCGAGGATTTCGTTAGCGGATTTTTGGAAAAGAGAGTTATCTTGCATGCTTTAGGCAAAAACCTAGTATACACCCAAGATTTTTTAAAAAACAATAAGAAAACTAGATTTCTCTTCCTAAAGCTACGATTTGGGATTCAAACAAAATGAAAGACCAACTGCCTAAGAAATCTCTTCTTTGTCTTCTGTCGAAGTTTCTGGCCGTCAACAGAGTATATTTGTCTAGCTTGGCTTCTCTGCCCAGGCTATCGATCATTGCAAAACAAGCTGGACTTTCAGAAAACATTTGGAATCTCAATATTTCTCTCCAAGCCGGTTGCGATATTCTAAACGGGTCACTGAAGGTTACTGCAAGAGCATCGGCTCCTCCTCGCCCTCTAGTCCTTACCCCTTTGACCTCCATTGTTTTATCTACTTGCTGTTCTCTTTCCACAAGGTTGGAATTATACAGCAAGAAATAAAGTTATGCTATACTCGGTTTTATGATCCATTCGACTAGCGCTCAGGATCATACTGAGTTAAAATCGAACGTATGAGATACTCTAACCTTTTTGGCAAGACAAAAAAAGAGGCTCCGAAGGATGAGGTTTCTATAAATGCCAAACTTTTAATTAGGGCTGGATTTATTGAAAAACTAGCAGCCGGTGTTTATAATTTTCTTCCTTTAGGATGGAGGGTTCATGAAAAAATCGGGCAAATAATTAGGGAAGAGATGAACGTGATTGGAGGTCAAGAGCTAAATCTCGCTGCACTTCATCCAAAGTCTGTTTGGGAAAAGTCCGGCAGATGGGATAAGTTTGGCGCGCTTTACAAGCTCAAAAATCAAAGTGGAGAAGATTTAGCTTTGGGCGCGACGCATGAAGAAGTTTTAACTCCCATAATAAGCCATTACATTTCTTCTTATAAAGATTTACCTTTGTATCTTTACCAAATTCAGGTCAAATTCAGAGACGAGCCCAGAGCAAAGTCCGGAATATTGCGTTGCCGGGAATTTGTGATGAAAGATCTTTACTCATTTCATGCCACGGAGGAGGATAGGGCTTCGTATTACGAAAGGGTAAGGAAAACATATGAGAAAATCTTCAAAAGATTCGGTCTTCAGGCTATTTATACGAAAGCATCGGGCGGATCATTCTCCGAGTTTTCCCATGAATTCCAGGTGATAACCGATGCCGGAGAAGATGAAATAATTTATTGTCCGGAAGGAGACTTTTCGGAAAACGTAGATATTACAAAAGTTAAGGAAGGAAAAGAGTGCGACATGGGGCACGGTCCGCTGAAGCGTGCAAAAGTTATTGAAGTGGGAAATATTTTTCCCTTAGGTACCAGGTTTTCAGAAGCCTTCGGAGCATATTTCACAGATGAGAAGGGAGATAAAAAACCAATTGTTATGGGAAGCTATGGAATAGGGCTGGGAAGAAATATGGGAACGATAGTGGAGGTCCATCATGATGATAAGGGAATCATCTGGCCTGAAAGTGTAGCGCCATATGAGGTTCATTTAGTAGGGTTATCCGAAAAAGCTGACGAAGTTTACAAACAGCTTAAGGATACGGGCATTGATGTTTTATATGATGATCGAGATGTTTCTGCAGGAGAGAAATTTGCCACAGCAGATTTGATAGGAATTCCGTATCGTTTGGTAGTTTCTCAGAAAACAGGAAATAAAATAGAAGTCAAAAAAAGAGATAGCGAAAAAACAGAAGATTTGGAATTCGATAGCTTACTAGGGCTTCTTAAGGAAGAAAGGGAAGACTAACCCCAAGAACTCGAACCCAAATAAGAGTATAAGCCACGAGGAAAACTGCGGCTAGTAATATCCAAAGAATTGTCGGGACGCTTCCGCCTCTGTGTGCTTTCAGGGTGCCGGCTTTATATGCCGGAAACTTAGAAGCTATTGGTCCTGGGGTTTGCGTAACTTCAACATGATCAGAAGCTGGTTTTGAAACAGGGCTTGGCGCAATATCGGGCGGAGGAGTATTTTGTAAAAAGGGTCTGGTAGCGTTTGAAGCAGGCGGTGGCGGTGGAGGAACCGCGGGAGAAGGCGATGTTTGCGCAGTTTGAGAAGGAGGAGGCGGAGGCGGCGTAGCCGCTGCATTCATGACTCTGTCATATGCTTCTTTTAGCTTCGGATCAAGCTGGCCTAATTTATTGGGGTCCATATAAGTCTAGTTTGCTATTTTACTGTTTTTTTGTCAAGCTCGTCATCTAGTATAATTGAAGAATGCAGATCGTAGTCTCGGAAATTTTAACAAGCTATGAAGAGCTTGGTAATGGTAAAGATACTATTCTAATTTTGCCGGGATGGAAAAGGCTTGCTCAAGAGTGGGTTCCTGTCGCTAAGGAACTCTCTAAAAAATATAGAGTAGTCCTTTTAAATCTTCCTGGCTTCGGAGCTACCCAAAATTTTAAAAAGATTGCGGGAGTTTATGAATACGCTAATTTTGTTCGGGATTTTCTTTCAAAGGTTAAAATAAAAAAATGTATAGTCTTAGGACATTCCTTTGGAGGACGATTGGGGCTAATTCTTGCATCAGAGAACGACTTGGCTGAAAAACTTATTCTAGTAGACAGCGCCGGAATAGAGAAGAAAGGCTTCATCGCAAAGACAATTAGAATTTTTAAAAAAATATTTCATCCGATGTTTGTTTTATCACCACAGCAAATAAAAACTAAAGTTGGAAACACAATTGGTTCTGAGGATTACAAGAATTCTGGCGAAATGCGCGAGACTTTTAAAAAAATCGTAAACCAGAATTTAACTGGACTTTTTCACAGAGTAAAAATTCCCACCCTCATAATATGGGGCGAAGAAGATAAGTCTCTGCCTGTTTCACAGGCTAGAATTTTCAAGAACGGTATAAAAAAAAGCACAGTTAGAATTGCGTGGGGTGCTGGACACGATCCACATTTGGACGATTCAGAGCAATTTCTTGCTATTTTATCTGAAATTTTATGATTTCAAAGATTTTCCCATTTAGATTGCATCTACAAATTCTTCAGCTTGGAGAATATAGAATCGTAAATTTTCTTAAGTGGATAGCAAAGAATCTTCTTAAAAGAAGCACTGAGAACAAAAAGAAACTTGTTTTCTCAGCAAAAGCAAAACTAGTTTTAGTCCTTGCATTAACCCTCTTTCTACTTACCGTTTCAGCTTTGACATTTATCTTTGGAATTACGGGCTTGGTTCTCGGCGTTATTCTTGGAACTCAGCCCTATCTTTTTCTTGCGATCTCGACGTTTTTACTTAAGCTACCTGAAAACATAGCAAGGACTTGGATTAAGCAAAAAACAGCTAAAAAGGTCGCATCCTATAAAAATCTGAAAGTAATTGGTATTACTGGTTCTTATGGCAAAACGAGCGTCAAAGAGTTCTTGTACCAAATTCTAAAAACCCAGTTTAAAACTCTTAAGACCCCTAAAAGTTATAATACCGTTCTTGGAATTTCTAAAGTCGTGGATTTAGAACTTGACGAAACCTACGAGTATTTTATTTGTGAATTAGCAGCTTATAAGAGAGGAGAAGTAAGAGAGCTTTGCGAAATGCTTAGCCCTAGCTATGGAATTTTAACAGGCATAAACGAGCAACACTTAGAAATGTTTGGATCAATTCAAAACACTACGAAAGCCAAATTTGAGCTGATCGAAGCAATATCTGAAAATGGTTTTGCTCTGGTGAATGTGGACAATGAGATAGTCCCCAAAAGTTATAAAAAATATAAAAAGAATTTAATCCCATACGGGTTCAGCGGTAAAAAATTTAGTGCGAAAAATATAAAAAGCGTTAATAACGGAACTCAATTTGAGCTTATCCTTGATGGTAAAAAACTTCAGGCAAAAACCAAGCTTATAGGGAAGTCACAAATACAAAATATTATTGCGGCCGCCTCTATAGCCTTTAAGTTAGGGGTAAGTCCGGCGAAAATTATTTCGGCAATCGAAGAATTGATGCCCGTTCCTCATAGGCTCGATATAAAAAAAATTAATGGATTCCAGGTAATTGATGATGCCTACAACAGCAATGTAACAGGTTTCTCCGAAGCGCTAAATCTTCTTGGCGAGTTTAAAAGCTCTACAAAGGTGATTGTTACGCCTGGAATAGTTGATCTAGGATCTGAAACAAGATCAATTCACTCCAGATTAGGTAAGCTTTGCGATCAAGTCTGCGACTATGTAATTTTGGTCGGAAAAAGCGACAGAACAGATGGTTTGGGATCAGGAATATCTAATAAGAGGAAGGTAATTTATATTGATTCAGTTTTCGATATTTGGGAAAGATTGAGGGAGCTAAATTTAAAAGATCCTATTATTCTAATCGAGAATGATCTTCCAGACAACTATTAATTTTTAGATGCTTTTACCCCAGGATTAAAGTTCTCTAAAATATTACTAGGAAATGATTTCGTATTTTTTGATTCATCTTCCTGTCTTTGGATTGCCAATTCAATTAGCTTAGTTAATAGATCTCTGTAGGGGAGACCGCTTGCTTCCCAAAGGTAGAAAGACAGACTTCCGGGAACAGTATTAACTTCAAGAAGAACCATCTTATTCGTTTTCTCATTAACTATAAAATCTATCCTAGCTAGACCAAAACAATCAAGAGACTCATATGCGTGCCTAGCTACACTTTCGATCTTTTTTTGAATTTCTTTGTCTACTTTTGCCGGAACTTGTCGATTGCTTCCCGCCATACCTTGGGATCTTGAGCCTTTCTGGACATACTTGTCCTCGTAGCTCAATAGATTTTTCGACGGAAAAACCTCTTCGCAAACGGAAGTCTGAAGGGTTGATCCACTATTCCCAAGAACAGAAATATTGATTTCGCGCCCTTCAAAACCCTCCTCAATAATGATTTTTCTGTCAAAAATCGAAGCTAGCTCGATTGCGTTTTCAAGTTCTTTTAGATCTTTTGCTTTGCTAACTCCGATACTCGACCCTGTGTTAGCTGGCTTTACAAAAAGAGGATATGAGAGTTTTTCTATTCTCTCCAGAATATTTTTTTTGTTTTTTACCCAATCGTTTCGGTAGAACCAGATATGGTTGACAATTGGCATGTCGTTATTCTTAAAAATAGATTTGGCGGTAACCTTATCCATTCCAAGAGATGATCCCAAAATGCCTGAGCCCGTGTATGGAACCCCCATAGCCTCAAAAAGAGACTGATATCCTCCGTTTTCTCCCAGTCCTCCATGAAAACAAACAAGAAAAACGTCTATCTCAATAAGCTTTGAACGTCCAAAGCTGAAATATTTGAAGCCCTTCTCGTTTTCGTCTAAAACGGGCTGTACTTTTTGAGCTTTTGAGGCAAAATCGGAAAGATCACGATAGCTTTCAATTTTTCTAAGGCCGTCTCCTACGAAAAACTCTCCCTGCTTAGATACATAAATAGGTATTGAGTCGAACTTATCAGTATCTATATTTTCAAGAGCCTGAAGTCCCGTGATGACTGAAACCTCATGTTCGGTTGAGTTCCCGCCGAAGATGACAGCGACTTTTGTTTTAGTCACGCTCCAATTATAGCAAAAGGCGATTACTTCTGTGTTATACTTAAAAATCATTATGAAAGTAATTGTAGGCCATAATGCACCGGATCTGGATGTTATAACATCTGTCTGGCTAATTAGAAAGTTTCTTCCGGGATGGGAAAATGCGACTCTTAAATTTGTACCCGCAGGAAACCGTCTGGAGGGAAGTTTGCCCGGCGAAAAGATCAAAGATCCGATCGAAAGAATTGAGGGGGACGAGGTAATTCATGTCGATACGGGACTTGGTCCGCTGGATCATCATCAGACCCCCGATACAAATGTTTGTGCCGCTTCTCTTGTTTGGGATTATGTTAGATCGAAAAATCCCGCATTTGACGAATCCGGCAATAAAGAGTCGGAAAGAACGGAACATAAAGAGGAAGCGATAAATAGAATGGTAGCTGTAGTTATTGAGGACGACCATTTTAAAGAAGTTTTTTATCCTGATTCTAAAGCGGATTACTTCGAATTTTTACTTCATGGAATAGTTGACGGCCTAAAGCTTCAAAAACCCGGAGACGATGAATTTGTCGTAAATTTTGCCTCAGAATGTCTGGATGCAATTCTCCATAACTTTGAGAACAGGGTTTGGGCAGAGGAAGAAATAAAAAAAGTGGGGAGAGAATTTGATACAACCTGGGGGAAAGGGCTGGGGCTTGAAACTATAAATGACGATACAATAAAGCTTGCACAAAAAATGGGCTATAAAGTGGTAGTTCGCCGCGATCCGCGAAAGGGATACGTCAGGATTAAGGCGGTTCCCGGATCAGACGTTGACTTGACACCAGTGTATGAGCTTCTTAAAAAGAAAGACCCAAACGCCACTTGGTTTCTTCATGTGTCTAAAAAAATGCTTCTTAACGGAACTTTAAAAAATCCCAAAATGAAGCCTACAGTTTTGAGTCTTAGTGATATAATAGATGTACTAAAATCCATTTGATATGGAATGTGTTTTTTGTAAAATTAGAGACGGAGAGATTCCTAAGAAGTTTGATTATAATGACGAAGATGTCATGGTTTTTGCAGATATAAATCCCGTAAGGCCAACCCATATTCTAGTAGTTCCGAAAGAGCATATCTCTGATTTTCCTAAGCTGTCAGATGATACTATGAATAAATTGAAAAAAATTTTATTAAAGATGACAGAGGAAAAAGGCTTGGCAGGGAAAGGATACAGGGTAGTTCTTAACGGCGGAGGAGCCCAAGTCATTGATCATTTGCATTTCCATTTAATGGGACCAATGGGTCTCAAAGTTGGATGGTAGGGATAAAAGGAGAAACCTTCACTTGCCCGCAAGCAAAAAGCGGAGGATGCTAGACGCGCCAAAAAAACTTGGATTTAATATGGCAAGTGTAAATGTCTCCATTTTTGTTGAGTCCCGCTATAAGGTGAATCGGAAAAGAATAAAAGCGACAATTTCCAATATGCTGGATAAGCAGGAGATAGAGTCTCCCATCGAGGTTTCAGTCGCAGTTGTAGGCGATCGGAAAATGAGAGAACTTTCCAGGAAATATAAAGATGAGGACAAAACGCGAAATGTTTTATCCTTCTCTTTATCCGAAGGGGAGAAAGCTTATGATCCCTCATCGGTTTTAAGACTTGGGGATATCGTAATCTCATACCCCGAGGTTATAAGAGAAGCTTCAAGAGATGAGGTTTTGGTCGATGATAAGGTGGATGAATTGGTAGTTCACGGACTTGGCCATCTTTTGGGCCTAAACCATGAATAGGAATGCGCTGAGGTCGCTTACGAAAATTTTCTTACTGCCTGCGGGAAAAAGTTTGTTCGTATCCATGAGCTCTTCGTCCCTGACGTACGTGCGAAAATTTTGTAAGCTCCCCGCGCTTTTGTTTAGAAATTAGGATTTAGGATTTAGAATTTTTGATGTATGGTTTTTTATTTAAAGTATCGGCCGCAAAAAGTTTCGGAACTAGATAGCGAAGAGGTTAGAGAAAAATTAAGTTCTGTTTTGTCATCTAAGCGCACCTTTGCCCATGCGTTTTTGTTCACCGGTCCTAAGGGTCTTGGAAAAACATCAGCCGCAAGAATAGTCGCAAGGGTAGTTAACTGTACAAACCGCAAGCCGGGCGAGATAGAACCATGCAACAGATGTCTCCAGTGTAAATCCATAATCGAAGGAACAAATCTTGACGTTTTGGAAATTGACGCAGCATCAAACAGGGGAATTGATGAGATAAGAGACCTTAGGGAAAAAATAAGACTTTCTCCAGTTAGTGCTACGAAAAAAGTTTACATAGTGGATGAGGTGCACATGCTTACCACTGAGGCATTTAACGCGCTTTTAAAAACTTTGGAAGAGCCCCCAGGTCATGTAGTATTTATTCTTTGTACTACAGAAATCCATAAAGTTCCTCCGACAATTGTTTCAAGATGTTTCCAGATACGTTTCCCACAGGCCTCTATTCAGGAGCTTGTAAGATCCCTAAAAAGGATTGCCAGAGGAGACGATCTGAAAATTGACGATGAGGCCCTAGTCTCCATAGCAAACCTTTCAGATGGAAGCTTCAGAGACGGCTCAAAGATTTTAGAAGAGTTAGTAAGAACTGTAGGATCAAAAAAAATAACAAAAGCTTTAGTTGAGAAGAGTTATAAGATCACCTCAGTCGATAAAAACCTTGAAGACTTTGTAAGTTTTCTTTCCCGAAAAGATTTGAAGGAGGCGATTTTATTAATAAATTCGCTGGAGCATTCTGGAGCCGATGCAAGATTTTTTACCGAAAGATTAATTTCGCATCTTCACAAGATTCTAATGTCAAACCTGCAAACAGAAGAGTCAGAAAAAATGACAGAAGGGAAGCTGAGTGTTTCTGAAATTAAAAAACTTTTCGAAGTCATATCAGAAAGTTATGGGAAAATTAAATTTTCTATTTACCCCTTTTTGCCGCTTGAAGTCGCTGTTATAGATTGGTGTCAGGCGGAGAGTTTGGCAGAAAGCATTGAATCCAAAACCCCAGGAGAAAGCCTTAGTCCTGAGCCAAAACATGATAAGATGTTACTAGAGCTAATAGAAGATGTTAAGAAAATTAACCACTCGGTTGCGGGAGTTTTAAGAGCTTGTAGCCTTAGCTTTAAAAATGGAGTTGCGGTTTTGGAAACTCCATATACATTCCATAAAGAGAGGCTAGACAATAAGAAAACTAAAGAAATCTTGGAGAAAACACTTAAGGAAATGACTGGCCGAAAAACAAGTTTGCAGGTAAAATTAAAAGAATAAAGAAACCCGCCTTCACCAGTTTGCAAACTGGTTTCGGCGGGGCAAGGGAGGTGAATTTTTATGCAGAATCCATTTTCGCAACTTTCGGAGCTTAAGAAAATGAGAGATCAGGCAATGCAAATACAGCGGGAGCTTCAAGCAGAAGAAGTAGAAGTAGAAAAAAACGGAGTGAAGATAAAAATAACTGGTGACCAAAAAATTCAAAATCTTGAAACGAACGGAAGGTCGGATGGCGACATAAGAGATGCTGTAAATGAAGCAATAAAAAAGTCTCAAGAAGTAGCAGCTAAGAAACTTTCCCAAATGCAAGGCGGCTTATCCGGGCTTTTAGGAGGAGGAAGCTAAATCTTGAAACTTTTCGCAGGATCCACGAATGAACCTTTAGCAAGAGATATTGCAAAGATCGGAAAAATCGTCCTTGGGAGGCTTGAGATACATAAGTTTCCCGACGGTGAAACGAGAATAAGAATTCTGGACGATGTGATGGATGAGAAGGTTTGGGTTTTGCAAAGCCGCGGAGATAATCCCGACTCAGCCTATATGGAGCTATTCTTTATAGTTGATGGCCTGAGAAGGTCCGGAGCAAAATCTGTGGGCTGTATTATTCCGTATCTTCCTTATCAGCGTCAGGACCATATGTTCCGATCGGGCGAGGCAGTTTCCATGGGTGTAATCGTAAAAACTCTTGAGTCGACCGGCGCAGAAAAGATAATAACTTTCGATCTCCACACTATTAAAATCCCTGAGCTCTTTGGAATTTCGGTAATTCATCTTTCGGCACTTTCGCTTTTTGCAAAGACGATAAAAGATAAATTTAAAGACTCGAAAGACTTGGTTTTAGTCTCTCCTGATATGGGGGGAGTAAGAAGAATAAAAATTCTTTCAGATGAACTTTCTGCCCCATACGCAGTTATAGAAAAAGACAGAGATTTGGCAACGGGTGAAATAAAATCATTAGATTTTAAAGGAGAAATTAAAAAGAATGCAATTATAGTCGATGACATGATATCTACCGGCAGAACTATAGTTGCGGCATCAGACTTGCTGTTTAAAAAAGGAGCTGACAAAGTTTATGTATTTGCAACACATCCGATATTCTCAGACGATACAGCGTCAAACTTTCGAGGCTCTAGGATTTCGGAAATTTATGTCACAGATTCAATATATTGCTCCGAAGGGAAAAGATTTGAGAAGCTTAAGATTCTTTCGCTTGCAGAAATGATTTCCAAAGAAATACTAAAAAATGACACTTCGACGAGCTCAGTGTCATAATGAGTAAAATCGAATTATGAAAATTCCTAAAGCAGTACAGAATCTTGTCGAGTCTTTCGAGAGGCTTCCGGGAATCGGACAAAAAACCGCACAGCGTCTAACGTTTTATCTTTTGCATGTTCCCCAGTCAGAACTTGATGATTTTGCTAAATCAATCGGGAACCTAAAGAAAGGTACGTCTGTTTGTTCGATTTGTTTTAACGTCGGAGAAAACGATCCGTGCGAGGTTTGTTCCGATCCCAAAAGAGATAAAAGTATAATTTGTGTCGTAGAGCATCCGTTGGATGTTTTGGCTTTGGAAAAATCAGGAAAATATGAAGGGGTCTATCATGTACTTCATGGAAGAATTGATCCTCTCAACAATATCGGACCGGATGAAATCTACATTCGGCAGCTTTTGGAAAGAATTAGTGTTTCAAAAAACGGCAACTCTATCTCAGAAATCGTTATCGCGACGAATCCTACCATGGAAGGGGAGGCCACTGCGATGTATATTGGAAAGCAAATCAAAAATCTCCATTCGAGACATTCGGCTGAGCTCAGTCGAAGCCCAAGCTCAGGACAAGAAAATCCAAACATCAAAATAACCAGAATCGGTAGAGGTCTTCCGATTGGCTCTGATCTTGAATACGCCGACGAAATAACTCTTCAGCGTGCGATGGAAGGACGCAGCGAGATGTAATGAAAAAGCTGGGCATGTTTGAAGAAATTATTGAGACGGGGGGATCAACTGTTAAAAAAGCGGGGAAAACTGTCGTTTCGGATTTTGCGAAAACAGCAAAAGCACAGGTCGCTGGAAGTTCTTCTTCAAATGTTTCGGATCAGGGAACAAATGAACAGGCAGCCTCCACGCAGATGACCGACGATCAGAGAAAACAGTTTTTAAGAGACTTGTACGGGAAGACCGACAAATCGGATGATAAAGATAAAAGTAAAGATGAGGGAAAAGCAGATAAACCGATCCCGCAAAACGCTACGCAAAAAGCTTTGGGAATGACTCCGCCCGATCCAAACGAAGGAAAAACCCCTGAAGAGATTAAGGAGCTTGCATCGCTCAGAAGTAGTCTCCATGGGCAGTACTATGAGAATTTGACGAATCCACCCAAGCCCCCTGAAGAACCAGTAACAGAGAAATTAGAGAGAGAAGAAAAAGAAGACAGATGGGAACTTGAACAAAAGGAAAAAGAGAAGCCGCCTCCATTGGCAGTCCAAAACGCACAGAAAACTGAAAGAAATCCGGGAGTATCAGGATGAGCTTTAGAATTTACAACAGCCTAGGCAGAAAAGTTGAGGATTTTTCAATTCCACAAGGGGGAGATGTTAAACTATACGCCTGCGGTCCTACGGTTTACGACTTCCAGCATATCGGCCATATGCGCCGTTATGTTGGGGACGACCTTTTGATAAGAGTCCTAAAGCTTAATGGTTACAAGGTGAGACACGTTATGAATATAACTGATGTCGGACACCTAACATCTGATGCTGATACGGGTGAGGATAAGATGGAAAAAGGAGCCAAAAAATTGGGGCTCTCTGTTTGGGAAATCGCAAAAAAGTTTGAACAGCAGTTTAAAGATTCATGTCAGGATCTAAACATTACTCTCCCGAAAGATCTTATGCATGCGACAGACTACATTACCGAGCAAACAGAGCTTATAAAAGTTTTGGAGACTAAAGGTTTTACTTACAAAACAACAGATGGGATTTATTTTGACTCATCCAAATTCCCCGATTATTTTAAGCTTTCCCGCCAAAACCCCGATGACCTCCTAGCCGGTGCAAGAATTGAAGTGGGTGAAAAGAAAAATATTTCTGATTTTGCTCTGTGGAAATTTTCTCCAACGGATTCTAAAAGACAAATGGAGTGGGATAGCCCTTGGGGAAAAGGTTTTCCCGGATGGCATATAGAATGCTCGGCTATGTCAATGAAGGCTTTGGGAGAAAAGATCGATATTCACACAGGAGGAGTCGATCATATTAATATTCATCATACGAATGAGATAGCCCAGTCCGAAGCAGCTACGGGAAAACCTTTTGTAAGATTTTGGGTGCATCACGCATTCTTACAGGTAGAGGGCGAAAAGATGAGTAAAAGCCTAGGTAACACCTATACTGTTTCAGACGTTTCGGATAGGGGATTTGACCCCTTAGCTCTTCGCTATCTTTATTTACAAACCCACTATAGACAGGAGATGAATTTTACTTGGGATGCGCTTGAGGGAGCGCAAAACGCGCTCAACAATTTAAGAGATGAATTTCTTTCTTGGGAAGAAGCCAAAATAGGTTGCGCAGAGTTTGAACAAAACTTTTTGGGTGCAGTAAATGATGATCTAAATATACCAAAGGCTTTATCTATTGTCTGGGACATGGTTAAATCGGGCTATCCTTCCTCTGCCAAAAAGCAAAGTATTTTAAAATTCGATGAGGTTTTAGGCCTGAATCTTAAAAATTATCAACAGGAAGAAGTAGAAATTCCGGAGGAAATTACAAAACTTTCGGAGAAAAGAGAAAATCTTAGAAAAGAAGGAAAATTTGACGAAGCGGATAAAATAAGAAAAGAGATCGAAGAAAAAGGATTTTTAGTCCAAGATACCCCTCAAGGGGCTGTTATTAAGAAAAGGTAGTCTTTTTTCTCCCTGATAGGACTGGGCTTGACACATTTTTAAAAATGCTTTAGTCTAGTATTAGATGGGAATCAAGTTCGCATCGGTTTTTTTTATCCTTTTTTTAGTTTTCGCGCAAACCCCGGCTCTCGCCCAGGAAGATTCATCGCCTACGCCCACCGTTAAACCTACCATAAATAGACTTCAAAACGCCAAAGCGAAAGCTTCCGAAGCTGCAGAGCGCCGAGCGCAAAAATTATCCGAAGCAAGACTTAGGGTTTGCAAGGGAAGGTCGATAAGTCTTCACAATAGAGTAAAAAATACAGTTTCAAGAGGCGGGAAAATGCATCAAAGACTGGAGCATCTGGTCGCAGCCGTAGATAAGTTTTATACAAATAGACTTGTTCCCCAGGGGTTAACTTTAGATAATCACGACGAACTCTTAGCAGATATAGATGCTAAGGAAGCAAATGTCGCATTGCTTTTAGACCAAGCAAAAGCTACGGGAGAGGAGTTTGATTGTGAATCAGACGATCCAAAAGGACAGTTGGAAAGCTTTAAGGGAGACATGAAAGCGGTAATCGAAGCGTTCAAAGAATACAAGCTGTCAGTAAGAGCTTTTGTAAAAGCCGTTAAAGATTTGGCAGCTGAAAGTAGAGATAATTCAGAAGAAAGTGAGGCGCAAATATAATGGATCCAAAAACCCCGGTTCCAAATCAACCACCGGTTCAGCCCGCAGCACCTCCTCAGCCTGTTCCTTCGGTTTCGGAACCGGAGCCCGTCATAACCCCGGAAACTCAAGAAACACCACCAGATGGAGCAGGGAATAAAAAACTTCTTTATGGGCTATTGATAATTTTACTAGTTTTACTTCTTTTCGGAGCATTGTATTTTGCATACCTTTACTCGACCAGAACGACTGTTGAAGAGAAGGTTGAGACAGAAAGAATTGAAGTTATTGTAACACCAACTCCCGAACCTACGCCGTCAGTAGAATCTGATTCGGATTTGGACGGAATTATAGATGAGCTGGATCAGGAAGATTCCTCGCTTGATTCGGAGCTCAACTCTTTAGAAAAAGAGTCCAATTTCTAGCTTTCTACTTCAAAGTTTTCCCGGGTTAATTTTTATTATTTTATCGTCTCCTAATCTTGCGACGCCTCTTCCATCGCGATTGCTTGTCGAGATATATAAAAATCCGTCAGGAGAGGAGATAACGTCACGAATTCTTCCCAACTCTCCTTCGAAGCGTTTGACAAGGCTTAAATTGCCATTTTGGATTTTTACTTGGAAGAGCGCTTGTCCTCTAAGACCCGCAAAAAAAAGTGAGCCATTAAGATACGCCATTCCCGCAGGCGCCCATGTTTCAGATCCGGATTGAATAACAGGCGATACAACGCCATCTCTTGTTTGTTCGCCTCTTACATCGGGCCAGCCGAAATTCCCGCCTATTTGTACTCTGTTTAACTCGTCTGTAGCAGTTGAACCGTGTTCGGTTTCCCAGAGAGTTCCGGATTCATCCCATGCCAAGCCTTGCGGATTTCTGTGTCCATAAGAATAAACAGCATTTCCGAAAGGATTATCGGGTACGTTTTTACCTTCGTCGGTTAGTCTTAAGATTTTTCCTGCCAAGGAATTCTTATCTTGAGAAAATGAAGGATTTGCAGCGTCTCCCGTGGTTATATACAAAAATCCATCGGGTCCGAATTTTATTCTTCCTCCGTCATGAATTGCCGCAGCGGGAATTTCGTCTAGAATAATTTTTCTGTCCGAAAGATTGTTGTTTTGAAATTTATATCTAGCAACTCTATTAAGGTTTTTTCCGGATTCGGACGAATAAGTATTATAGATATAAATATACTGGTTTACGCTAAATTCAGGATGCACAGCTATTCCGTGGAGTCCTGATTCCGAAATTTGTGCGACATCAGAAATCCTAGCTATTTGGGAAATTTGTCCATTTTTGTCCAATATTTTTATTCGTCCAATTCTCTCGGTTATCAAAAGACGTCCGTCTGGAAGGAAAGCCATTGCCCAAGGAACTTCAAGGTTATCCACAACCACCTCAGTCCTTGACGATTTTTCTAGATTTTCCGAAGTCTGACGATAACTTTTGGGGCTTGAGACTTCAGTTCCTCTGCTTTTATAGAACAGCAAACCGAAAAGGATTAAAATCGCAACAAATAAAACTAAAAGTTTGGACATTTTAAAAAGATTATACATCAAAGCCTCAAGCGCTTTCTTAATAAAAAGAAATATGCTACTCTAATATTCATGGCAGATAAAAAAGAAAAAGCTAAAAAAGAAGATAAAGTACCTGGGGAAAAAGTAGAAAGTGATATAGAGGAAGCGCCACGGGACGATAAGGCAGAGGAAAAAAATGAGGAATCGGAGACCCCCGAAGAAAAGGTTTTAAAAGAGCCTCAAGAGCCCCAGGGAGAGCTAATAGTTGACGTTTCGGAGAAAAAAAGTTACGGATGGCTTTTGATTGTCGGGGCAATCCTTGCAGTAATAATTTTACTAGGTGGGCTCCTTTTTTATTACAAAGGAATTCAGAACTCAAATATTGCTCCGACTCCAACACCTTCTCCTACGCCAGTTATTACGGGAGAACCCGCTCCCACCGCAAGTCCGGAGGCAAAGCTGGATCGGATGGAATACGGTATAGAAGTTCTCAACGGTAGCGGGAAAAGCGGGCAAGCAGCTTTAATGCAGGAAGTATTGGAAGAAGCAGGTTTTAAAGTTAATTCTATAGGAAATGCCGATGATTCAAGCTACACAGATTCCGAAATTTCTGCAAAAGAGGGGGTAAAGAAAGACTTTCTTTCGGAGCTCGTTGGGGAGCTTTCAAAAACCTATGTAGTCTCTAAAAAAATAGGGGATCTTGAAGACAGCGAGGATTCAGATATTACTATAGTAGTCGGAAGCAGTAGGGTAGAGTGAGGATTATTCTGCATTGACATATTGAGGGCGTGAAAAAATTTTTCCTTTTGTTCACCGTAATTTTTCTACTTTCCTCAAAGCCTGCATATGCTGAGATTATTCGATCTTTTGACACGCAAATAGTTGCCAATAAAGACGGCACAATGGGAATCGAAGAAACTGTTGTCTATGATTTCGAAGATGAAGCACGGCACGGAATCTATAGATACATGCCGACTTTTACAAAGGTCGGAAATTTGTACAGAATAATTAAAATCGAAAATGCCAAAGTCCAAAGAGACGGAAAAGAAGAAGAGTTTGATGAATCAAAAGATTCAGAAAGAGTAAGCTTTAAAATCGGGGATCCCGACAAGACAATAACCGGTCCACATACGTATAAAATTTCTTACGTTGTAGAAAATGGAATAGGCAGTAATTTTCCAGAGCACGATGAGATTTACTGGAACACAACTGGGAACGATTGGCCTGTCATTATTGAAAAGGCATCTGCCAAAGTTTTAACCTCTTTTGATATTAAATCTTTGGAAAGCAGTTGCTTTACCGGCTTCTCAGGCGAAAATACACATAACTGTACGGGAGCTGAAGGACAGTATGATGCAACACTTCCCCTAAGCCCAGGGGAGGGGATGACGATTGTAGAAGTTTATCCCAAAGACTCTTTTCCTCCTAGCATTTTATCCAAAGAGCCACCCACAAGTTTTGGTCAAAAAGTTTTAAATTTATTTCTGAAAAATATTTTTACAATCTATCTTTTGTTAAATGTTATATTGCCGGGAGCCCTACTTTTTTGGTATCAGAAGAGAAAGAACAAAAAAAGATTCGGACCGCCGGTAGTAAATTTTGATACTCCAGAAGACTTGTCAGGAAAAAGGATTACGCCAGCGGAAGCAGGAACGATTGATACGGCAGTGCTAGAAAGAGATGATGTAGTCGGGACAATCTTTGACCTGGCGATCAGGAAATATATTAAACTTGAAGAATTCAAAAAAGAAAGAACACTTGCTAAAGACAAAAAGGACCAAAGAATCATAAAACTTAGACAGCCTGACGAAAAGCTTAATGATTTCGAAAAAGTTCTTATGGCAAAACTTTTTACCACGGGAGACACGGTGGAGGCATCGAGTATAAAGAAAAATTTTTATCAAACATTTCAGGATCTTGAAAAAGAAATGTTTGAAGACCTGGTATTAAAGAAATATTATATAAAAAACCCCAAGAACCAAAAGGGAGGCTTGCTCGTTTTGACAATAATTGCCTTAGGAAGTCTAAATCTTATTTTAGCTCTTACTTTTTTCTTTCTCTCAAGAAAACTTAACGGCAGAACACAGCTAGGGGATGAGATAGATTTTAAAATAGATGGGCTTAAGCTCTTTCTTAAATCGGTTGATCGAAATTTTAAATGGCAGGCTGAAAAATTTTATACCGTAGAGCAGATGATTCCTTACGCAATGGCTTTAGGCTATATAGATAAGTTTATGGAGCAGATAAAAATTATAAAACCTGACTATAATCCTACTTGGTATAGCGGTTACTCCGGAAGCTTTTACAGTTCATACTCCGGTTTTTATTCCGGTATGTCTTCAAGCTTTACAACTTCCGCTCCGTCCTCGTCAAGCGGTTTTTCAGGTGGGTCCTCTGGCGGCGGAGGAGGAGGCGGTGGGGGAGGAAGTTGGTAAGATACCATGAATAAAAAAGTTTTAGCTCTCTTTCTCTTAACAATAGTAATTTCCTTTTCCCTAGCCCTTTTTATTGAAAATAATAAATCGTCAATTCCTTCCGTTTCACAAACAGATTTTTTTGATAACGACATGGGAGGAAACCTAACTTCCCAACCTTACAGTTTGTCAATTGAGACTCTCAGATCGGGCGACTATCCAGGATCTGATTTGATAATCGAACAGACTCTAAGTCCCGGGAGTAATTACGATCGATACATCGTTTCATATAAATCCGAAGGTCTAAAAATCTACGCGCTTTTGACTGTTCCGCAAGGGGATATACCAACCGATGGTTTCCCTGCTATAGTTTTTAATCACGGATATATTCCTCCTAGCCAATACCGAACCACAGAGAGGTACGTTGCCTACGCAGATGCATTTTCAAGAAACGGCTATGTTCTTCTTAGGCCCGATTACAGGGGGCACGGAAATTCTGAGGGGACAGCCTCGGGAGCCTATGGGTCAAACGGATATGCCATAGATGTTTTAAATGCTCTCTCCTCTCTTAAGAGATACCCTGATGTTAATTCCGAGAGAATTGGGATGTGGGGACATTCTCTCGGAGGATTCTTAACTCTTAGGACTATGGTCGTTTCAGAAGACATAAAGGCAGGAGTAATTTGGGCCGGGGTTGTAGGAAGTTACGAGGATTTGTTTGAGAGATGGAGGAGAAGAAATACTCCGACAGGGACTCCATCCACAAGAGGGGGGAGCTGGAGGCAATCCTTATCCGAACAATTTGGAGCTCCGTCTGAAAATCCTGAGTTTTGGAATAGTCTTTCGGCAAACTCTTATCTTCCCGATATTTCAGGACCAATCCAGCTTCATCACGGAACTGCTGATTCGTCGGTACCGATCGAATTCTCTAAGAATTTAGCAGAACAAATGGAAAAAGCCGGCAAAACGGTTGAAATCTTTACTTACGACGGAGACGATCACAACTTGGCAAACAATTTCGCAATGGCAGCACAGCGATCTGTTGAATTTTTTGACAAATATTTAAAATAACATTTGGGGATTGACAAAGGTAGGGAATTAAATAGAATCAAAGCATGATTTACCCCGCTACGATTGGCATTGTCGGAGGGGGCCAATTGGGAAAAATGCTAGTCCTTGCTGCCAAGAAGATGGGGTTTATGGTAATAGTCACTGATCCTACCCCCCAAAGCCCCGCAGGACAAGTGGCAGATCGAGAGTTGACAGGAGACTACAAAGACGAGAAAGTTACCAGAAAACTCGCAAAATTATCGGATGTAATAACAATTGATGCAGAATTCGTAAACGATAAAGTTCTCTCAAGCATTGAAAAATCGGGGAAACCTGTGCATCCCTCTTCTAAAACGATCTCGATAATAAAAGATAAATTAAAACAAAAAACATTCCTTAGAAAAAATAGAATTCCGACAGCAGATTTCATTCAGGTAAAAACTAAAAAAGATGTTGAAAAGGCAATAAAGAAATTTGGTCTTCCAGTTGTTCTAAAAGCGAGATTCGATGCCTACGACGGAAAGGGAAACTTTGTCATAAATAGGGAGTCCGATATAGACTCAGGATTGGAAAAGCTAGAAGGAAGGAAGCTTTATGTAGAAAAGTTTGTTCCTTTCGTTAAAGAACTCGCCATTATGGTGGCAAGAACACCGAAGGGAAATATAGCATCCTATCCTGTGGTTGAGACAATTCACGTTGATAATGTTTGTGACACGGTCATATCTCCGGCAAAAATTTCCTCAAAGGCTTCTAAAAATTCGACTCTTTTAGCAAAGAAAACAATGAGGAAGTTAAAAGGAGCCGGTGTTTTTGGACTGGAAATGTTTCTTACGAAAGGGGATAAGGTTTTGATAAATGAAATCGCCCCCAGAGTTCATAATTCGGGTCATTATACGATTGAGGCTGCGGTTACTTCACAGTTTGAGCAGCACATTAGAGCAATTACGGGACTTCCTTTGGGCTCAACTGCACAAATCCCAAAAGTTGCAGTTATGAAAAATATACTAGGAACTGCCCAAGGGTCAGGATTTCCAAAAGGACTGGAAAATGCGCTTAAAATTCCTGAAGTTTCTTACCATCTTTATGGTAAAAAGGAAACGAGAACGGGAAGAAAAATGGGGCACATAACTGTGGTAGGAGACAGCGTTGAGGCCTGTTTGACTAAAGCTAATAATGCCCGCAGGCTTTTAAAGATTTAGCTTTGAATTTTATATTTGATATGAACAAACCGCAAGTTGCAATCATTATGGGATCGGATTCGGATTTGCCGGTTATGAAAGACGCCGCGGAAATTCTTGATCTTTTTGGTATATCTTATGAAACAACGATAGTGTCGGCACACAGAACTCCTAAGAGAATGTTTGATTTTGCAACGCACGCAAGAGAGAAGGGAATAAGAGTAATAATTGCC
>Ga0075684_105_pt1 | contig 25729 bp, 26 predicted proteins | sample RifGroA2_FD_67686 | JGI IMG/M metagenome (GOLD analysis project Ga0075684, IMG submission 67686) | Microgenomates (Levybacteria) bacterium GW2011_GWA2_40_8 | reverse complement strand
TGGCCTCTTCAAAAGTTCTCCTTGCACCCTCAATATATTGTCTAACTTCATCCATTGAAAGCTTGATTTCGTATAAATCTGGTCTTTCCGCAGTCATGCGCAGAATTTTAACACTAAATAGTTTAAAGTCAAGTGTTTAGCCTTGAAGCTAATACTTAGTTCTGGTATACTCTACAGACATTATGCCTGCAATTCAGAGAAGTGAGTTCGCATTAGCTTTAAATCAGGTAGCAAATGAAAGGGGGATTGACCCCCAAATTGTAGTGGAAACAGTAAAAAATGCGATCATCGCAGCTTTCCGAAAGGATCACCCCGATATTGACCCTGAAGAATATTCGGTGACCTTGGATGAAAACACCGGCGAGGCCCGCGTTTTTCATAAAAAAGATGACGTAACGCCTCCTGGATTTGGAAGAATTGCCGCTCAAACAGCCAAACAGGTAATCCTTCAAAAAATTAGAGAAAAAGAAAAAGAAGCCATAATCTCAGACTACAAAGTAAGGATGGGAACCATAGTCAATGGAATGGTTCTTCGTTTTGCAGGCCCTAATATTATTGTGGACATCGGAAAAACAGAAGGTATTATGCCTGCGGAGGAACAAATTCCAAATGAAAAATACCATCTTAACCAGCGTATCGCCGTTTATCTCTCCGAAATTCGGGAAGGACTTAAAGGCGAGGAGATTATAGTTTCCAGAGCCTCAAATGGTTTGCTTGAAGGTTTGCTCAAACGTGAAGTTCCTGAAGTAGCCCAGGGATCGGTAGAAATAAAAGAAATCGTAAGAGAGCCGGGAAATAGGGCAAAAATCGCAGTGGTATCTACACAAGCAGGAATTGATCCAGTCGGAAGTTGCGTGGGACAAAAAGGAGTAAGGGTTCAAGCTGTAATCCAGGAATTCCAAGGCCTTGAAAAGATAGACATAATTCAATGGACGGAAAGCATCCGCGACTACATAATCCAGGCTTTATCTCCTGCCAAAAACATAAACGTTGAAGTAAACGAAGAGGAAAAAACCGCCAAAGTTAAGGTTCCGCAGGATGATTTATCGCTAGCAATTGGAAAAGACGGACAGAACGTGAGACTTGCCTCAAAGCTTACGGGATATAAGATCGAAATCGAAGGCGAGGAAATGCCTGAGACAGCGATTCCTGCTCCGGCAGCCGAAGAAGTTTCAAAAACCGAGAAGACTGCTGTGGAGATTGAACCTGAAAAACCAGCTACTAAAACTCCGGCAAAAGCAAAAGCTCCGAAGCCAAAAGTTTCAGAAGCAGTTGAAAAAATCAAAACCACAGGAGATAAGATTGAAAGCCAAGGTGAAGAAAATCCAAAGAATGAATAAATCCGAAATTCGAAGCACGAAATACGAGACCTATGCTTAATGTTTCTAAACATTTGAATTTTGGTATTGTTTCGGATTTCGAAATTAGATTTTTGTTATTAAATACTTTATGGAAGATAAGAAAATTACAAAACATTTCCCTCCTGTTGTTACAGTCCTAGGCCACGTTGACCACGGTAAGACAACTCTTCTTGACACAATACGAAAAACCGGAGTTGCCGAGCGTGAACATGGTGGAATTACCCAGAGAATCGGTGCATCAAGCGTTGAAGTGGAATCCTTCGACAGTGCTCAGGGCAAGCATGAAAATCTGAAACGCAGAATTACTTTCATTGACACGCCGGGACACGAAGCCTTCATTTCGATGAGAAGCCATGGCGCAAAAGCAGCGGACATAGCGCTTTTGGTCGTTTCCTCAGTTGACGGAGTTATGCCCCAAACTCAGGAAAGCATAAAGCTTTTGAAAGCTACCAAAACACCATTTATTGTGGTTCTTACAAAATCCGACGATCTTCATAAAAATCCTGAAAAAGTTAAAAAACAATTGGCCAAAGAAGAAGTTTTGCTTGAGGGATATGGAGGGGATGTGCCTTCGATTGAGGTTTCGGCAAGAGAGGGCGTACAAATAAAAGAATTATTGGATCTTATTCTTTTGGTTTTTGACTTAAATCCTCCAAAAGTCTCTGGGGAGTCAGAATTTGAAGGAGTGGCAATAGAATCTCGTTTGGACGAAAAAGCCGGAGCCAAAGCCACGTTAGTCATTAAAAACGGAACTTTGAAAGTTCGGGACGAGATCTCATCCGAATCTGCAAAGTGCAGGGTCAGGACAATAATAGATACAGAGGGAAAGCACATAAATCAAGTAAGCGTTGGAGAAGCTGTGGAAATCTTAGGTTTTGATAAAGTTCCCTCTGTGGGAAGCGTCTTTACGAAAGGTTTGGCAAAGCCTCCGAAAACAGAGATTATACAAGCCCCGAAAGAGGCCCAAGAGGGAATAATTTCTTTAGTTTTAAGCGCAGAAACCGAAGGCGCACTTGAGGCTGTTATTAGCTCTCTGCCGACCGGATCAAAAGTGGTTCTTAAAAAAACCGGCGAGATAACTTCGGCAGATGTATTGTTTGCCAAATCCACCGGAGCGTTGGTTTTAGGATTTAACGTAAAGATCCGTCCCGACGTTTTAAAGCTAGCACAGACAGAGAAAGTGTTAGTAAAAAATTACAACCTAATTTATGAGATGCTCTCGGAGATAAAGGACGCAATTGAAGGCAAGGAGCTTTCTATGCAAGAGGAAATCTACGGCGTAGCAAAAGTCTTAGCCCGTTTTCCATACGAAAAAACTGAGGTTTTGGGAATTGTGGTAGAAGACGGAAGGGTGGCAAAAGGTGATAAGGTGCGACTTGTCAGAAATGATGAGATTCTGGGCGAATCAAGGATTACATCTTTAAGACAAGGTAAAGAGCAAATATCAAAAGTAGAAAAAGGCGGAGAAGCCGGAATTATAATTTCCCCTTTCCTTGACTTTACTATAGGAGATATGGTAATATGCCACGGTTAAAAGAGAAAAGCTTCTTTTATGAATAATTTAGATAGAATTATCGAGCTTTTAAATAAAAATGAGCCAATCGGAATTACCCTAGGTCAAAACTATGGGATCGATGAAATGGCTGCAGCCCTAGGTTTGTATTTAAGTCTCCAAGACTCAGGAAAACAGGTAAGTATTGCTTCTCCCCAAAGTCCTCTTGTTGAAGTTTCAAATCTTGTAGGAATTGACAAGGTAAAGCCAAATTTTGAAGGAAGAGCAGGCGGCGACCTTATTGTATCCTTTCCTTATAAAGATGATGAAATAGATAAGGTCTCATATACTCTTGAGCAGGGATTTTTAAACATTATTGTAAAAGGAAAAGACGGAGTCCTATCTTTTGGAGAAAAAGACGTAATCTATAAAAATACTCAAAGCGCCCCGTCTGCGGTTTTTGTAATAGGAACGCCAAGGCTTTCTGATTTAGGAAGACTTTTCGATCCGGAAAGCATGAAAGATACGACAGTAATAAACATAGACAACAAGGCCGATAATCAAGGATTCGGAGACATTGTTATGGTCCAGCCAACCGCTTCATCTGTTTCGGAACTCGTAGGAGATCTTCTGTTAGGCCTAGGTCTTAGATTTGATCCGGATTCTTCACAAAACCTTTTTGATGGAATATCCTATGCGACGAATGATTTCTCAAGCTCCAAAACGTCAGCTTTAGCTTTTGAAATGGCATCGATCTTTATGAGACAGGGTGCAAAAAGAAAAGGCGGAGAAAGAATTATTTCTGAGGAAAAGCCAGTTGTTGAAAGTATTGCAGGAGAGAGAACGATTGATATAAAAAGAGTCGAGAGAAAAGTGCAAACTCCTCCCAAGGAATGGCTAGCGTCTCCTAAGGTCTACAAAGGCTCCACCAATGTCGAGTAAAATAAATCCATTGTCTAAAGTTTAGAATATTGGTATAATACAAACCGTATGCCGCTTAGTCCTTTGCAAAAGAAAGCAGTTATAAAAGAATTTCAAACAGCGGATGGAGACACCGGAAGCCCAGAGGTCCAAATCGCACTTCTGTCAAAAAGAATAGAAAAGCTGACGGATCATCTGAAGGCTCACAATCACGACGTGCATTCTAGACGTGGACTTTTATCGATGATCGCAAAAAGAAGAAGACTCGTAAATTTTTTAGAGAAAGTCGATAAAATTAGAGCCTCCGATATTGTTAAGAAAGTAGGACTTAAGAACTAAAAGCTTTTGATTACTTCTTTTTTTAGGAGTGCCTCGTAAAGATAGTAAATGAATAAAAAAACTTCCGCAAGTCTAGAGCTTGCAGACAAGACATTAACACTTGAAACAGGAGAGTTAGCGAAACTCGCAACATCTTCTGTTCTGGCTCGGCTTGGAGACACTATGGTTTTGGTAACAGTAGTTATGGGAGGGGAAAGAGAAGATCTCGATTACTTTCCTCTCACTATTGAATATGTTGAGCGTCTTTATGCCGGTGGAAGAATTAAAGGAAGCCGGTGGGTGAAAAGAGAGGGCAGACCCTCAGATGACGCCATCCTTTCGGGAAGATTAATCGATAGATCAATAAGGCCTCTTTTCCCTAAGAATTTTAAAAGGGAAGTTCAAATTGTAATTACTGTTTTGTCGGTAGACAACATAAATGATCCAGACACACTTTCGATAATTGCTACATCAGCTGCTTTAGCCCTATCTCCTATCCCATGGAATGGTCCAATTGGCGCGGTAAGAGTAGGACTTATTAGGGAGCAAGGAAATGGGGACGCTGAGTTTATTATAAATCCCGAAACAGAAGAAATGACTCTTTCTCATCTGGACCTGGTCGTTACCCAGACAAAAGATAAGACGGTCATGATAGAAGGTGCGTCCTCTGAGGTTTCTGAGGATAAAATTTTGGAGGCAATTGAGAAAGCACAGATTGAAAACAAAAAGATCATTGAGTTTATGGAAAAATTGGCAAAAGATGCAGGTGTTAAAAAAATTGAAGTGCCCCAAGATCCAATATTTTCAGAATTACTCTTAAAGATCGAAAAATCTTACAAGGAGGATGTCGAAGCTTTAGTAAAACTTCGCGTAGATAAAGAATCCGGAAGAGATGATGCAACGGGAGCTTTAGTTGACAGAATTTATGAAGACGAAAAGACAAAAGATCCGCAGAATCCCCCTGATAAAAAAACGATAGCGAAGGCAATAGAGACGATTCTTTACAAGATAATAAGATCAAATACGCTTAAGGGGAAAAGACCCGACGGACGAGGCATGGATGAGGTAAGAGAAATTTCTTCACAAGTTGGAGTCCTGCCAAGGACTCACGGATCAGCGATCTTCCAAAGAGGGGACACACAGGTTTTAACAGTTGTAACGTTAGGATCTCCACGTCTTGAGCAGCTTATTGAATCAGCCGAAGGCGAAGAGGCAAAAAAGTATATTCATCACTATTCTTTTCCTCCTTACTCTGTCGGGGAGACCGGGAGGATGGGAGTTCCATCAAGGCGTGAAATCGGACACGGTGCATTGGCTGAGAGAGCGCTTGAGCCTGTTATACCCAGTCAGGATACCTTCCCTTATACCATAAGAGTAGTTTCAGAGGTACTCTCCTCCAACGGCTCAACAAGTATGGCTTCAACTTGCGGTTCAACTTTGGCTCTTATGGACGCAGGAGTTCCGATCAAAAATCCGGTATCGGGAATTGCAATGGGAATGATGAGTGAGGGAGAAAAATACGAAATTCTAACCGATATTTTAGGACTTGAAGATTTCTCAGGCGATATGGACTTTAAGATTACTGGAACCAAGGAGGGCTTAACCGCGATGCAGCTTGATGTAAAAATTCCCGGCTTAACTCTATCTCAAATCAAAGAAACATTTGAAAAAGCCAAGGTCGCAAGAGAGTCTATACTTGAAAAGATGCTTTCCGTAATTCCTAAATCCCGCCAGGAAGTCTCAGAGTATGCCCCGAAGATAGAACTCCTCCATATCCCGGTAGATAAGATAGGCGAGGTTATAGGGCCCGGAGGCAGAATGATAAAATCGATTATCGCACAGACCGGTGCGACAGTTGACGTTGAAGATGACGGAACAGTGGCTGTTTCTGGACAGTCCGAGGAAATGGTAAAAATGGCAGCAGAATGGGTATCCGGTCTGACCAGGGAAGTAAAAGTAGGCGAGCAGTTTGAAGGTGAAGTAAAAAGAATCCTTCCTTTCGGAGCTTTTGTTGAGATACTCCCGGGAAAAGAAGGAATGGTTCATGTATCTCAAATGGCTTCGGAATTTGTAAAAAATCCTAATGATGTTGTGTCGATTGGAGACAAGGTAAAAGTAAGGGTTATAGAGATTGATGAGCAAGGCAGAATCAATCTTTCAATGAAATCTTCAGAGCCGGAAGAAGGTCATGGAGAAAGACCACCTCAGGGCCCGCCAGGTCAACCCACCCCCGCGCCCCAGGGACAAAGCTTCTCGAAAAAAAGAAGAGAGCCACATCCTTTAGCGCTACAGTTTGAGCGCGAGAGACGTGAAAGAGAGGGAAGTTTTAGAAGAGCAAATCCTAGACGATCCACTTTTAGAAAAAACACTTACTAGACTCCAAAGGTTAACTTCCCCTATTATTAATGTATGGATATCCCAAAGCCCGCACTAGAGTCTTTGCGCGAAAAGTTAAAAAAAACAGAGCAACAGCTCCCCCCGGACTTATTAGAGAAGGCAGAAAGTCTTCTTTCAGTTTCAGACGCCGCAAGTCTTGAAAGTTTAAGCCGCTATATCGAAATTTTAACTCTTATTCCTTTTGACAACGCAACGGAGGATACCCTAGATATTAATAGAGCAAAGCAAGTTTTAGATAAAAATCACTATGCGCTTTCTGAAGTTAAAGATAGAATTTTGGAATATCTCTCATCTCTTATCTTAAACCTTGAGAAGGGCAGAAATTCCTCGGAGACTCCGATACTTTGTTTGGTAGGACTAGCTGGCACTGGCAAAACAACGCTGGCCTCATCAATGGCCGAGTCTTTGGGGAGAATCTTTGAACGAATTCCATTTGGAGGCATAGGAGATGTGACGTCTGTTCGGGGCCAGTCCAGAAGCCTTCCTAATGCAGAGCCCGGACTTATTGTCAAAAAGCTGATTCATGCAAAATCAAAAAATCCGGTGATTTTACTTGATGAGATAGATAGAGTGGTCGATGTAAGTCGGGCAGATATTATGGGAGTTTTCCTTGAAGTTTTGGACCCAGCCCAAAACATGGCTTTTCTAGATCATTACGTAGATTACCCGATCGATCTTTCGAAAGTCCTCTTTGTAGCGACAGCCAATAATACCACCAATATTTCAACTGCTGTTCTGGATAGACTTGAAGTGATCCAAATGCCTTCTTATTCAGATGAAGAAAAAATGAGCATTGGGAAAAATTATCTTTTTCCAAAAATTGTTGAAAGATGCGGCCTTGATAAAGGCCAGATAGTGTTTGATGAAACTGCCTGGCAGACTATTATAAGGCCTTTGGGTTTTGACTCAGGTATTAGAAGTTTGGAGAGAACGCTTGAGGGCATAGCTCGGAAAGTAGCAAGAAAAATTGTCGAGGGAAGTCTAAATAAAAATGCTATAATCCGTATTGATTCTACGAATGTAAAAGAATTTATTGCCTAAATTTATGAATAAAAAAATATCATTTATCCCTCTGGGTGGCATAACAGACGTCACCAAAAATATGTATCTTTACGAATATGAGGATTCAATTCTCATAGTTGACTGCGGCTTGGGTTTTCCCAATGAAACAATGCTTGGCGTTGACCTTCTTCTTCCTGATATTTCATATCTCAAAAGCACTAAGAAAAAAATAGTTGGAATGGTGCTGACACACGGACACGAAGATCATATAGGAGCTCTTCCATACATTCTTCCCCAGCTTCCCAATTTCCCAATCTATGGGACTACGCTTACCGCTGCGCTCTCCAATGAGAAGCTTAAAGAATTTGGTGTATCCAATAAGGTTCAGACTGCATCGTTTGATGCGGATGTAAACATAGGCCCCTTTGGCATCTCCTTTATCAGAGTTACTCATTCTGTTCCCGATACGTCAAACATTTTTATCAAAACACCGGCAGGGAATTTTTATCACGGGTCGGATTTCAAATTCGACATGACACCGTTTGATGGAAAGAAAACAGACTTTACAAAGATAGCCAGGCTTTCTTCCCAAGGCGTATTGTGTCTAATGTCAGATGCCTTGGGAGCAGAAAGACCGGGAGCCTCACCTACTGAGATGGACATTTTACCCATTCTCATCGAAGAAATGAGAACATGTAAAGGCAAAATTATTCTGACCACCTATTCGTCCAATATTTCAAGACTTAATCAGGCAATTTTAGCCGCGAGGCTGTCTGGAAGGAAAGTTTGCTTTATAGGTAGATCACTTCTGAAAGCCAAGGATATTGGCCAGAGACTAGGGTACATAAAGATAGATAAGGGAATTGAAGTAGAGCAAAAGGAACTCAGGAGCTTCAAGGATCAAAATCTTTTGCTTTTCGTTGCCGGTAGCCAGGGACAAGAAGGGTCCGCCCTATCAAGGCTTGTTAATGGCGATATCAGGGAGACATCAATTAAACCCACAGACACTGTTATATTTTCATCGGACATTATTCCGGGGAACGAAGTTTCGGTAAATACACTGATTGACGAAATTTCTAAAATTGGGGCTAAAGTGCTACATTCAGAGATTGCCGAGGATATACACGTATCAGGTCATGGTAAACAATACGATTTAATGCTAATGATGTCTTTAGTTAAGGGGGAAAATGTTATGCCAATAGGGTCTACCTATAGACATGCTGCGGCATACAGGCAGCTTGCCAGAAACATGGGGTACCTAGATAAAAATATACTTGTTCTCGAAGACGGACAAGAAATAATTTTTGAAAATGGAACGACTAGGTTTGGACAAAAGATTCAAGTTAGAAATGTTTATGTTGATCAATTGTCAGGAGAAGAGGTAGAAAGTTTTGTTCTAAGGGATAGGGAAAAAATATCAAGAGAAGGGGTCGTGGTTTTAATGCTTGAGCTTGATTCAAATACAGGGCAAATTGTGGGATTGCCTAATATAATTGCCAGGGGCCTTTCTCCCTCGGAAAATAAGGAGTTAAATAAATCCTTAGTGATAGAGCTCCGACAAAACCTTTCAAAGAAAAAAGGAAGAGTGACAGACTGGGCATACACAAGACGTTTTATAGGAGGAATTGCCGAGAAGTTTATATCCCAAAAGTTCAGGAGAAGGCCTTTGGTCCTTCCTGTAGTTATTGAAGTCTGATATCCGAAATCTTCTGCTACAATATCTACTCCGTTATGGATAGTGATAAATTCCAAAAATTAGTTGGGGAGGCCCTGGGCTCTTTGCCTTCGGAGTTTGCCAAAAGACTAAGCAATGTAGCCGTAATCGTAGAAGACTTTCCGACACAATACCAATTACGGAAGCTTGGACTTCCGTCATGGTCTCTTCTATTCGGACTTTATGAGGGAGTGCCTCAGACAAAAAGAGGAAATTATTCCGCAGTCCTTCCCGATAAAATAACAATTTTTAAAAACTCAATACTTAGAGTTTCGCGAAACGAAGAGGAAATTAAGGCTCAAGTTAGAGCCACTGTAATTCATGAAATAGGGCATCACTTTGGACTCTCGGATAAAGAATTAAAGTGAATGCTGAGGTCGCTTGCGAAAGTTTTGTAAGCTCCCCGCTTTGACGCAATATTGACACCAAAAAATTTTAGGAGTATATAGAAAGCAAATGGCAGGAAGGGTAGGTTTCAGGAAAAATTATCGCCAAGGAGGAGAACTTTTTTGGCAAAAAGGATATAAAAGAGATGGAAAATTTGTCACAGGACATTTTAAAACCAAACCAGACAATAATCCCTTCAACAACAGAAAATACATCCTCGGATATTAAAAATTAGTCTGAAAAGGTAAGGCGTTTGTAGATTTTTCTGGTTAATTCAACATCTTTTTCGCAGTATTCACAGATTTCTCTAATTCTTCCCTCCTCATAAGCTTGAGCCACATCCTTTCCTTCGATTGATCCACCCTTTGATGACTCAAGCCCTAAAGCTTTTGCCAGGGTATCAAGTTTTGCTGTAGGTTTTTTCCACTTAGTCCATTCCCACATCACATCAAAAACAGGATTATTTCTATAGTAAGCGAGTGAAATTTCGCTGGTTTTTACTCCGACTATCACAGATCTTTGATATATAAATCGTAGATCAAAATCGAGCAAGTTAAAACCTATGAAAAGATCTGTATTTCTTGAAAGTTCCCAGAATTTCTCGAGAATCTTTTTTTCATCACCCGACATGGATTGTATTTTTTCATCGTTTACTGCCCATCCAAGACAGATTATTCTCCCAAATGCGCCGTCAAACGAAGTTTGTAAAACATACTCCTCAAAAGTTCCCGGCTTTTTTCCGTCGCTCAAAGCTCTGTCATAAACCTCTTTTAATACGGGATGCTTTTCTTTTTCAACGGGGATAGTTTCTATGTCCAAAAAAAGTTTACTCATAAACATCAATTATAACAGAATGATTGGATTTACTTGACAAGCCATTTTTAAACCCTATAATACTCATGTTAAGTTTATGACTGGATCAGCGGAGAGACCACTTACTGCCTTAGAGCAATACACTTCTCGAAATCAAGGGAGAGTTTTAAGAGAACCAAGAGCTGCGCTTGTAGAGGATATAAGAGAATACATTAGGAGACAGAGGGCACTCTGGAATCAAATACCGAATCTGGCTCTAGAAGCAAACGGTCGGGACGGATATTTAGATCATTATTCTTACGCCTATCACTATAAACTTTGGGACATTGACGACGGAAGGATGGCTATAGATTTAAAAACAGGAGAAATTTTAGGCCTTCCCTTTGATCAACCCGATGGAGAGCCTGATGTGTTAGCGGGAGATGATCAGGTAATCACTCTGGCGGATGAGATAGAAAACTATGACGCGGGAAAAATAGTGGCTCGTCTTAAGAAACAAGCACAAGAAGAATATTATGGAAGCTATAATCCTAGGAAAATCGCACAGTGGAGAGCAGATTTAAGAGCCAAAGATCCCTTTTTACAGGAGACACTAGACCCAAAACTTTCTCTAGAGGGACAAGCGGAAACCCTTCGGCAAACTATAGCTGTTATTGAAGAACTAGCTCAGCAGCCAACTTCTGAGCTTACACCCGAACAAGTTAGGAATACCATAGGACATGTCTTAAGAGCCTCGGACTTTGACGACAGACCTGATGGAACAGAGCCAATAGAAGTCGAGTTTGATGACCCACTTCTTAATGAAGTGTCCAGAGAGCTCCCATATCCCATAAGGATTTTCCCTCCGCCTCTCATAGAAATAAGAGGCGCTCAGGAAATTATGCAATGCGTTTCTTTCTACATTGCACCCAGAAACTCCCAATTTGCTCCGCTTTTTGCGGATCTTTCAGATGTGATCTGGCATACTGCAGTAAATGCTACTGCAAAAGTAAGACATGAAAGAGGAATGAGACATTATGTAAGCCCGGAATGGATTTACCCTACCTTAGGAGAAGAATATGTAAGGAGAGCAGACGGAAATGAACATATGCATGCAGAGCCGCCAAAAGAGCCTTTAAAACCAGATGCCGAAATTGGTAAAAGAGGAATAATGACGGTAGAAGGAGTAGCTGATTGGTTTCTTAATACTCCAGTTGAAGAAAATTAGCCAGTCAACTTGTAGCCTCTCGTTTTTACGGTTACTATTTCTTTGCCGCTTTCTTGATTTTTTAGCTTTACACGAAGACGAGCGACTAATCTGTCTATTGCCCAGTCTGTGACTCCCAGCTCTTCAGCTTCAGGCCACACAGCCTCTATTATCTGCTCTCTTTCGCAAACCTGATCTTTGTTTTTTTCCAGAAAATTAAGAAGAGCCAACTCTTTTTTAGTAAGATCCAAAGAAACGGACTCTTTTCTCTCTCCCTTTTTGGACTTAAGATATTCTTCAAACAGAGCGGAAAATATTTTATGTTCCTCTGTAAGAAATCCAGTATTGACAAGATAGCCCACATCTTCAAGGTCTTTCTTCGATAGCTTTTCATCCAAAGACTTAAGGAGTGTTTTTTGTTCGCTCTCTTTAAGACTTTCCCAGAGTTCTTCTGATTGCATCGCCATTCTTTCATCTTTGGTTAGAAATTCAAAAAGCTCATTTTTGGTTTTTGGAACAGTTTCTGTCTCGCCTAGAGAAATCATCGCAAACTGCAAATATTGAATATACCCATCAACAAGAGAAAGAAGATCGTTTCTTGTCTCCTCAGAAAGTTTAAGAGGATGAGTTTTGAGATTGGTATCAAAGACTACCTTTGTATTAGAGGAGCTTGCCGGTTTTATGTAAAGTGTATCTGCAAATACCGACACTGTCTGCTTGTTAAAAACATTCGGAGATAGATCATGAAGAGGTCTCAGGCTTGTAAATACAAAGCACACTTTTTGGTGGGATGCATCTATTAATCCTTCAAGATTTGCTAAGAACTCAGGGCTTAATGAATCCTTCATTCTGTCAAATCTTAAGAAAAATATTGAAGGCAAAAATCCAGCGTCCGCAAGAGCTAAAAGACTTTTCCTTACGCAATCAATTGTAAGGAATAAATCCTGAGACTGAATGCTATCTAAGAAATAATCCGAAATCTTCTTCTTTATAGAAGGCGATAGTCCTGATGTTTCCGTGGCGTCTGCTATTCGTTTTAAGGTCAGGACCCAAAAAGGAAAAGTTTCCCTCTCGACCAGATCATTTAAATCAACGGATATGAAGAAATGCTTATCGCCTCTAAGATAAGTTTTAGCGATATCTTTATGATATAGAAAAAAGCGAAGGAAATTGCTGATTCCAACCCTTTTCATTCCCACAAGCGCCACAGACCTTCTGTTGGAAAGCAAGATTCCCAATTTTTCCGCGTCAGTTGATCGGAAATCCAAAGGGTAATTAATCTCTATGATTTGATTTCCATTTGTCATGAACTATATTTTAGCTTGAAAGATGCTCTTTTAGCAATTACATCTTTGTCAGGATTTTGACAGAAATAAATCAAGCACGTAAATCTCAAGAGATTAATAATTTGTTCATGCGGAATTTTGAAACATCGGAGGATAGCCAAAGCCACAGACCTGAAGAGTCTTTTTACGGAGAGATAAACGATCACAACGGAAAGATTGTTAACAAGCTTATACCTTTTAATAAATTGCATTTAAGCAAAGCTGAAAACCGGGAGGTGATCCGTAATGTCTGAGAGCCAGAGAGATTTAGATAGGAGTATGGCTGTGGCAGCCTCTCAAGGAGCGGGAAATACAGCAGACGCAAGAGCGGATTTAGGTTTTTATGACCCGGCATATGGCGACTTTGCTAGGGATTTAGGATCTGTACCGGGAAAACTTGAAGACCACGGATTTAAACGTGTTTCTCCCCCAATGAACGGAAATAGTTCAGGAGGGGGTTTTAGCTAATGTCATCTGAGCAAGAAGACAAATTAAGAATTCTTGCTGTTATTTCAAATGGGCAAACATTCGTTCCGGGGCCTGACGGCAAGCTAATTCTTGCTTCAAAGACAGTTCAGGCGGCTGAAAGACCTTCTGGGATTTCATTATCCTCTCGGCGCCAGAGAATCAGGCGTTAACTTTAGGTTTTCTTGTAGTAGCTTCACTTTGCGTATATAATAATCCATATGCCCAGAAGATCCCGCAGGCCCAGACTAAAGCTTAGACTCAGAAAAAATACGGTTTACTCAATTTTTGCTTTTGGCTTAATACTTTGCGGAATTTTCGTCCTTCTTTCTTTCACAAGAAGCGGTCCAACCCTTGCTTTTCTAAATGATTTCTCGGTTCGTCTTTTTGGAGGAATGGCCCTATTTTTACCCATCGTTTTGGTACTTTTCGGACTTCTTTTTCTTCGGCTTAAATTATTCATTTCACGCCCGCACACTGCTGTAGGGTTTTCTATTTTCTTTATTTCACTTTCGGCTCTTTTTAGATCGGGTACGATAGGAGACCTTTTATATCTAAATATCTCGTCAGTTGTTTCTCCGATCGGTGCTTTCTTTATTTTTATAGCGGGAATTTTTGTAGGAACTATCGTATTTTTCGACACGTCCATGGATGAAATCTTACGAATTATGGGAGCGGTTTATGAAACCATAGGCCGTCTTTTTCCCAAAAGCGTCTTATCGTTTCTTAAGAAAAAACCGGATTCTTTTGATGCTAAAAAACTCACTATAAAAGGAGAGGTCGGAAAGCCAAGCCTCGCAAAAGACGCATCAGTGGCAGCTCCGGCAAGCGAGTTTTTCCCCGGAGATAAATTGGTAAGCAATAAAATGAGATCAGGTCTTATCTGGCAGTATCCTCCGCTTTCTATTCTCGAAGATTCTGAAGGAAGAAAAGCCGATCGGGGAGATATTAAAAAAACCGCGTCAATTATCGAGCAGACCTTGGATAGTTTTGGAATTAAGGCCAATGTTGTGGAAGTTAACCTGGGTCCTGCCGTCACGCAATATGCAGTTCAATTGACAATTGGCACAAGGGTGGCAAAAATAACTTCACTTGCTAACGATCTGGCTTTGGCGACTGAAGCACCCACAGGCCAAATTAGAATTGAAGCGCCGATTCCCGGAAGAAATTTAGTGGGAATTGAAATCCCCAATAGGTCTTTGGAGATTGTGTCTCTTCGAAGAATGCTTACTTCAGACACAATGATGAAGTCTAAATCCAAACTCACCATATCTATGGGGCTTGACGTCTCCGGAAATCCGATCGTGGCAGACGTTTCTAAAATGCCCCATGTTTTAATAGCGGGAACCACAGGGTCTGGAAAATCAGTTATGATAAACTCCGTTATTGCGTCTCTTTTGTTCAGAGCATCTCCTGAAGAGCTAAAGTTTATTTTAATCGACCCCAAAAGAGTTGAGCTAACAGGGTATAACGGAATTCCCCATCTTATGACACCCGTGATTGTTGATACCGACAAAATTCTTTCAGCTTTGCGTTGGGCGATGAAAACAATGGATGAAAGATATAAGATTTTTGCCGAAAAAGGAGTTAGAAATATTGAAGCATTCAATGAGATGGCAGGATTTCAGTCCCTCCCTTATATAGTGATTATCGTTGATGAACTCGCAGATCTTATGGCGTATGCTCCGGTTGAAGTAGAAGATGCAATAGCGCGTCTTGCCCAAATGGCCCGAGCCACAGGAATACATTTAATAGTTTCTACTCAGCGTCCTTCCGTGGATGTTATAACAGGACTTATTAAGGCAAATATTCCGGCTCGAATCGCATTTAACGTATCCTCAATGATAGACTCGCGCGTTATCCTTGATACGCCAGGCGCAGAAAAGCTACTCGGACGCGGAGACATGCTCTACATTCCTCCGGACCAAGCAAAGCCGTCAAGAATTCAGGGAGCATTCGTTTCGGATAAAGAGATAAAAAAATTAGTGGACTTCCTAAGAGAGAAAAGGCCTGAGGTAGAATACACCTCCGAGATTACCGAAATGACCTCTGGACGACGCGGAGTAGGACCGGGAGGAATAGGGCCCAACATCTCAGATCCCAAATTTGAACAGGCAGTAAGGATCGTAATAGAATATGATAAAGCATCCGCATCTTTTCTCCAAAGAAAATTATCAATTGGGTACTCAAAAGCCGCGAGTTTCATCGATGCTATGGAAGAAGCAGGGGTAGTAGGGCCTGCGGACGGAGCAAAACCAAGAGACATTTTGGTTAAAAATCCAGACGATGCATTAAGCATTCTCCATGGCTCAACCCAGCGTGAGTAATACCCTTTATGATTAAGGTAGGAGACAAGCTTAGACAAAAACGTTTGGAAAAAGATCTAAGCTTAAAAGAAATTTCAGACGCCACTAAAATAAGAGAAGAGTTCTTAGAGGCCATCGAGGAGGGACAGTATGAAAGGCTGCCGTCACCTGCGTACGCGCATGGGTTTGTCAGAAACTACGCAAAATATTTAGGACTTGCGGAGGAGGAAACGCTTGCGATCTTTCGAAGAGAATTTGATGTTGATAAAGCGTACGATGTTTTACCAAAGGGCCTTTTGGGAAAACGCGAATTTTCTGTAAAAACCTTCCGGCCCAACAGGAGTTTTATCTTAGCAGCCCTTGCAATACTTATCCTGTTTATTTTTATTGTCTATCAATATAGATTTGCATTTTTAAATCCGCCGCTTGAAGTTTTTGAGCCCAAAGAAGAAACAGTTATTAAATCTTTGGAGGTTAAAGTTTCAGGGAGAACAAATCCAGACTCGACCGTATTTATAGGAAATGAAGCGGTGTCTTTGGAGAAAGATGGTTCATTTGAAAAAACTATGACCTTTTTCCCGGGGAGAACGACACTAACCATTAAAGCTATCAACAGATTCGGAAAAGAAACTCTCCGAGAAATCCCCGTTACTATAAAACCTGGCTCTTGACACCTAAGACTTATTGATATAATTTAGGAACATGTCTGATCCTGCCCAAATAATTCTTCTCTTGGTGATAATAATATTATCTATTCTTCTTGTGGTTTTGGGGGTCCAAGTTTTTTTCATTTTAAGAGATCTTAGATCTACAATTACCAAGGCAAATAAAGTTTTGGACGATGCCGGACAGATCACGGAATCAGTCTCTCAGCCCGTTTCATCCCTGGCGTCAATCCTTATGGGAGTGAAAACAGGGCTTATTGCGTCAAAGGTTTGGGGAGGAAAGAAAGATAGAAAGGAAAAATAAATGGGAGGAGGAAGATTTTCAGACGGATTTTTACTTGGCCTTATAATTGGCGGAGGACTTACTCTTCTTTTTACTACAAAAAAGGGAAATAAAATTCTAAAGGTTGTTTCTGAAGAAGGACTTGAAGGGCTTAATAAGTTTATAGAGGAAGCCTCCGAATCAGTTGATGAGTATGTTGAGAAAAAGGAAGCCTCGCCGGCTGAAGAAAGTGTCGGATTCTCAGATCAAGATGTAGGGGTTGAAGAGAAAAATGGAGATGCAAAGACGGAAGAAGTAAAACCTCACAGAAGATTCTTCAGAAGAAATAAATAGGAGATACTCGTATTGAAATTGTTTGCTCGGGGTCCTGCCACTCGTTTCCCTCCCGCCGGTGCTCGTTCACGACAGGCACTGACTTGCGCGCCGTCGGGAAACCCTTCCACTCATGTCACCCCTAGCATTCTTATGAGTAAAATTAGTTAGAGGAGAGGCCGTATTTTTTGATGTTTGCGTTATGTTCGGAAATAGTCGAAGCATATCGGTTGATTCCGTTTTTGTCGGTTATGTAATAGACATAATCCGTATCCGAAGGACTTATCGCGGCTTTTAAGCTTTCAAGTCCCGGATTTGCTATTGGACCGGGGGGAAGCCCTGAATAAAGATAGGTGTTGTAGTTTGACTCTAGAGATCTGTATTCAGATTGCAACACTGGTGTCCACCAGCCATCCGAAGGATTTCCCTTTGCGTATTGGATAGTAGCATCTACCTGAAGAGCCATCCCCGAGAATAATCTGTTATGCAAAACGGAGGAAGTAAGAGGCCGATCTTGCGCGTGTCTTGCTTCCCTTTCAATAAGAGACGCCAATATTACTACCTCTTCTTTAGAAAGTGTGCTTATATTGTCAAGCGTATTATATTTTCTCTCAAAGTTGTTGCCCAGCATTTCGATTATAAAATCAATATCCGCATCTTTGGGAATAAGATAAGTGTCGGGGAAAAGGTATCCCTCGTAGTTTGATAAACTTTGAATCCAGCTGTCTTCGTAAGTGGGAATATTTTTCTCAAGAATTTCTGCGACCTCTTCCGCTCTTTTTCCTTCGGGAATTGTTACCCAAACATCCAGCGTTCCATGCGTTAATTCTTCTGCTATTTCGTAAGCGTTCATAGAAGGATAAAGCCTGTAATCTCCGGCCTCAATTCTTTTGTCCACTCCCAATCGTTTGGTCAAAAGGAAAAAAACCACCTGGTTTCTTATTAATCCTTCGTTTTTTAAATTTTTGGCAATTTGTTTGACGCCCTGACCCTTTTCTATTACAAAAATTTTCGGGGTGTTACTGCCTGAATCTACGGGTGAGGCTGACCATCTCCAAAAAAATACCAAAGAGATGAAAAAAAGGAATAATAATATAAAAGCTATCAAAAGCCTCTTCATTTTGTTATTGGAACAAGGGCAGGTGAATAAGTGTCTCTTTTGCTTCCTCCAAATTATACAACTTTTCGCAATAAAGTGTAATTACTTCTTCTCCGGCGACGTATTTCTCACCAATTTTTTTATTAAGATAAATTCCCGACTTTTTCATTTTTGGACTTCCTAGGATTCGGGCTACTGCAGTGAGATTTTTAACGTCGAATGATTTTAACGCTCCATTTTTTTTCGCTTTTATCTTATGAGTATACTTTCCCGGCTTAAGATCATCTGATGTAACGGCGGGGTCTCCGCCCTGGGCCTTTATTATCTCTCTCATTTTTGACAGAGCAAGGCCGGATTCAAGAATGGAAGTTGCCCAATTGAAACAATTTTTGTAATGTTTTTTAACAAAATCTTTTTGCTCCTTTGGACAGTCCTCAAGACAAAGTTCTAAAAGATTTCCCGAAAGATTTATGCTTCTTGCTTCTAAATCCAGCGCCCTTTCTTCTTTTTGCTCCAAAACCATAAGAGATTCTCTAGTTTCCAAAACAGGTCCTATTCCTCGTCCTGCAGGCTCCTCTGTTTTATGGATTAAAACCTCAATTTTAATTCCAAATCTTTTTGCGAGACTCTCAAATTTCCTTTTAAGGACCTGCGCATCTGAGACCTTACTTATTTTTGACTGCTCTCCCCATGGAATATCTATAACCACATGGTTTGATCCAAAAGCAATTTTTTTTGCCATTACAGAAATTAGGATCTTATCGTATGACTCAAAAAGAAGTACCTCTTCAACTTTAATTATTACGTCATCGGCAGGTGCGATATTAAAACTTCCTCCCCATACAATACAACCGTTAGTTTTTTCAATTACCGAATAAATCTTATCTTTTGAGAGCATAACCGGAGCTAAAATTTCCATATCATCTGCAGTTCCGGAAGGGGTGGTAATAGCCCTACTTGAGCTCTTAGGAATTTTAAATCCGGCAGCGGCAATAATGGGCACGACAATTAGCGTCGTTCGGGTTCCGGGCATTCCTCCAATCGAATGTTTGTCTGCGATAATTCCCTTAAAATGAAGCCTCTCTCCGGTTTCGACCATAGCACGCGTTAAATAATAAAGCTCCGAATCCGTAAAGCCTTTAGAAAAACCGGAAGCGGCAAAATATGTAGTTAAAACATCACCCAGTTTATTTTGGGAAATCTGATCCATTATCGAGTAAATTTCCTTGTAAGTGAGTCTTTTTCCGATGAGCTTTCTTCTTATGGCCTCCATCGCCAGGTGTCTTTCATCCATTTTACTTAATACCCTCCTTTTATTTGTCTTATTGCAAGATTAATAAAGTTTTTAAAAACCCGAATGATAAAAGCGTATGCGTTGTTTATTATTCTATAAACTCCGGGCCAGAATTGTCTTAGTGTTCTCATGTAAGTTTTGCTTTAATGATAAGGCGTTTCCAAACAGTTCCGGGAGGCGTACACGTAATAAGAGTTATAAAACTGTCAGATAAATCTTGAGCCAAAACAGAGGTGTCATTTGGCTCAACCACCGTCACCGTCTGGACTTTATAAGTGTATTTTTGTCCCTCTAGTGTCACAATAATCTCATCTCCTACGCCTATCTTATAAGCATTGGCAAGAATTGTTTTGTAATCGTTTGGATTAAACAGCTGGGGAAGGGTAGAGTGGCCAAAAATTATCGTGTTTCCTACTTTTCCCGGGGCAGTATCTTTATTAAACTGAACCATGTGGCGCGTTAGATCATAGTCCGCAGAAGAGACTTTCGCCGAATCGATATTTATTTTTGGGATAGAAATAGAATAGTTTAGATTATTAAACCCTTCAAAGTTAAGGCTGGGATACCAATTTCTGGCATTTGTATAGTCAACGGTTAAAGATCCGGCAGCATTTGACAGAAGACTTCCTACATTTCCCGATCCACCATAAACGGATTTGGGGATAGGGATTTCAATTTTTTGCTGACTAAAGGCCGGTGCGAAATAAAGTTGCCAGGAAAGTAGCGGAAATGCTACGTATAAAAAAATTATGACTCCAAGGGTTGACGTAAGAAGGCTTAAAATCCTAATATAGGACCTTCGGTCAAGCAGAGAAGTTTTATAGTAGTACTTAGTCATTGAACCGAAATCTCAAATTTTATGTTCTTGCCGTTTCTCGGCAAAAATTTGGGCAAAAGAGGAATTGGGGGAGACTGCTTTATTGAAACGGATCTGACGTTGGGAAGATCAGAGAGAATCCTTTGTGCATCCCCAAATGACTTTCCCGAAAGAGTCTTTATAAGGTCTCCCTCTGAGACTTTTGGAATAAGATTTGCCGAAACTACAAGACTTGCAGAGACTTCTCCTTTTCCTTCGTTTTCGATATCCTTAACATCAAGTTCTATGTCGCCCTCGTTTATAGTCAAGTTTTCTTCAATATCTTCTTCCAGGTTTTTCTTTGCAAAATCTATGAGATCAGACTCTTTATATGAAATTCCCTGAAACTCTATCACTGCTGTGAGGGCCACCTGAGTTGCCTCATCGTCAAGCTTTCTTGAGAAATCCCGTCTTATGAATTCCTGCCCTATGAAAACAGGAAGCAGTTTCTCATCGGGCGCCATTTCCGTTGTTAAGTCCTCTCTTGCCTTCCTTTCAAGCTGGGCGGGCAAATCCTTTAAAAGCTTGTCTATGTCTTTTTGCGAAACAACCGTAATCTCTTTGGTCGTTCCTCCTGAAAAGGCATTGTCGTTTTTGGCGGCTATAGAAGAGTTATCACTAACAGTAAACTTGCTATTGGATGGAAGATTATAGTTAGTTCCAAATTTTTCGGCAGTAACAGCTACATCTGCTTTTCCCGGCTGAGTTCCCGAGAACACGTCTCCTGAAGCAGATGCTACCGTAACAGATTTATCCAGGCTAAATTTAAGACTATCCTTCTCCGAAGTTATTACGGTTCCTTCCGCAAGAGTCCTTGTTGACGCGGAATTGTTAAATATAGTAACTGTGCCTTTTGCTTTATCTCCTGTTTCTTTTTTGCCGGTTGAGGGAATGGAGAGTTTTCCTTCCTCTTCTTTCGTAACAAAATTTCCCTTAATTATATTTTTGGATGGATCTGTCTGGCCTTCTGCTGTAAATGTTATGTTCTCGCTTTGAGAAACAGTTTTTTTCTCAACGTTTAGTAAGACGTGCGCTTTTGTCCCAAAAAGATAAAAGAAGAAAAATGCGAAAACAAAGAAAGCCAAAACTGCGGGAATAAGTAGTCTTCTTTTCCCGGAAGAACCTTTTGAAAAGTACTTTGCGGCCAGGGGTTTTACATTTTTTATAAGAGACTCAAGAACCTTTCTTCCCCCCGCTACAATTTCCAAAGCTTTTGTTGGCATCTCGCGTCTTGCCTCGGAAGCGGTTAACTCCTGCGTGATGTCCTCGATACTTTCGGGAAGATCTTCAAAAGCTTTCTCAGTTTTCGGTTTTGCAATATCTTTGTCACTTTGAAATCCAAAATCCGAAGACAGATTATCTGAGGGAACTGTTTGATTCTTCTCTTTTGGTATCGCGTCCTTTCCTTCCGTGAACTGTCCAAATCCCAAATCCGATACAGGGGCTAAAGACTCTGCACCTTCGATATTTTTGAGAGATTCTTCCGAAAGGGAAAAATTCATTTGAGCTGCTGCTGCAGAAACGACTGCTCTTGAATCATAGTTTTTAGGGAGCGCTTTTATTTGGGGAGGGTGCAGAAAGGGAAGTGATTTGCTCCAGGAAAAACCTATGAATTCCTGTTCCATTTTTTCATCAGCGTCATAAACAATAATTTTTGAAGGAAGAATCTCGGGAGTTGTCAGATGTTTAAGGAGTGCGTTTACGGTAAATGCTGCAGATTCGTGAATTTCCGAAGATTTTGTTTCAACTACCCGTCCTGCTCTGACCAAAGATACTATTACGGATCTGGGACTTGCTTCAACAATTACTGCGGAAACAGGAGCGCCCTCTTCTTTTTGCAGAAGGTGGAGGAGCGCTTCTGTAGTCACCAAAAATCCTACGGGTTTTAAGTCAAGTTCTTGGCTTGCTTTCTTAAGTTTTTCGAGATATTCGGGCTTAATTTTTCCGCCTTCCACCCAGGATTCCTTAACGGCAAAAATAGTTTTTTGGGTTTCTACGTTTTCGGGAAGATCCTCCTCCGAAGCTCCGATGGCTCGATCCAATACGTTTAAGAATTCGTTAAAGTCTGCATTATCTACCCCATCCTTAAAACTTTCATCTCCAAACCCCACAACACGCGCGCGTCTTTCGGACACCTCTAGAATTGCAGCCGTTGCCTTGCCGAAGCGAAGAGTAAGGGCAAGAAAGAAGTCCGAAGAGGACTCGCTTTTTCCAATAGGCAGATTTGGTAGTCTCATAGATTCGATTTTAAACTCACTATGACCCTGAGCTTGGACATTCGGCTGAGCTCAGTCGAAGCCTCGAACGGGTCATCTTTATCCGACCTTTGCGTAGAGACGCTTAGATCCTTTACCTAGATTCTCCTGCTTTATTATCTTAAAACTTTTGATCTTCGAAGTAAAATCAACATGAGGTCCTCCGCAGAATTCAATTGAATACGGCAACGTATGAGATTGTCCTGAGCGAACAGAGTGAGTCGAAGGGCTTTTGGGACCAATAAAGTACACTTTTACCGTATCTTGATATTTCTCGTCAAATAGTCCTATTGCACCGATTTTTTTAGCTTCAGAAAGCGCAAGCATTTCGAAATGAACGGGAAGGTTTTCTTTGATCTTTTCGCTTACTGTCTGTTCCAGTTTGGAAATCTCCTCGGGCGTCAAAAGCTTATCGTAGTTAAAGTCAAAGCGAACCCGCTCGGAGGTAATATTTGATCCCACCTGATGAACTTTTTCTCCCAATAAATCTCTTATTGCTTGATGAAGAAGGTGAGTCGCGGTATGTCCTCTTATTGTTAGTTCGCTATGGTCTGCAAGCCCACCCCTAAACATTCCGGCTGAAGCTGTTCTTGATTTCTTCTGATGGTTTTCCATGAGCTCCGCAAATTTTTGTTCGTCAAAATTGTATCCAAGACTTTTTATTTGTGTTGGAGAAAGTCCGTGGGTCGAGTACATTTTAAAAGCCTCCTCGGCGGTTATCTCACGCACAACCTGTGTTGAATCGTCACCTTTTCCTTTTCCTAAAATTGAAACTGCCTCATCGACAGTTTTTTTGTAGCCTTGTTTTTCTTCCAAAATCGCATTTTTTATTTCTTCAAAATTTTCCAAAAGTTCAGTGTCTGTTTTCGAACACTCCTCAACAATTGCCGAAAGAACGGGCTCAATTTCAGCCTGTCCTAAGTTATCAAGAGCTCTTCGAATCAGTCTTCTTAAAATATAGCCTCGGTCTTTGTTTGAGGGAGCTATCTTCGCAGAGAGAAGATATACAGATGCTCTTAAATGGTCCGTGACAATACGCATTTGCTTTTCATTGTCTTTGTAGATCTTTCCTGTTTGCTCTTCAACCGCTTTAATAATTGGAGTAAAAAGGGAAGTCATAAAAATATCCGATTTGTCCTCAACTGCAGCCAAAAGTCTTTCAACTCCTCCTCCAAAATCAACATTGGGTTTTGGCAAAAGTTTAATAGATCCATCACTTTCTTTTTTGTACTGCATGAAAACGGAGTTTGAAATTTCCAAGAATTTTCCGCAAACACAATCAACGGGATTATCTTTACACTCGCTTCTATGCTCAATGTCGTCAAACCTAAAATATACTTCGGTGTCTGGTCCCCCAGGCTCGCCCGGCGGCATGTTGTCGGGAATTCCGGATCGACTCCACCAGTTTGTATTATCCGCGAAGATCCTACTGTCCTGAGCGGAGCCGAAGGATTTGGCCAACACCTCTTTCCAAATCTCTTCCGATTCTTGATCGTATGGAACGTTTTTATATCCATCAAAAACCGTAATATAGAGTTTTTCTTTTGGTAGTCCGAGTTCCTTGGTCAAAAATTCCCAGAGCCAGGGAATTTCTTCTTTCTTGAAATAGTCTCCGAGGCTCCAATTGCCAAGCATTCTAAAGAATGTCGTATGTCGGTTATCTCCGACTTCATCAATGTCAACAGCTCTGAAGCAGTTTTGAACATTAACTAGCCGTTTTCCCGAAGGATGAGGTTCGCCAAGTAAATAGGGAATTAGAGGCTGCATGCCACTGGAGGTAAAAAGGGTGGTGGGATCGTTTTCGGGAACAAGAGGGGAATTTAAAATTCTTTTATGTCCTCTTTTCTCAAAAAACTTTATATATTTATCAATTATATCGTTCGCTTTCATTAGAAATTAGTAATTAGAAATTAGAAATTGACATAGTCTATTATACCAGTCTCAAGATCATTAATCCTTAATCCTTGATCATTAATCATCGGGCAAACCTGCCCCAAATCTGCTATAATAGAGGGGAATTAATTTTTAGAAGAAAATCTAAAACCCCCAATTTTTTACTTTTCCTCTAAGTTTTAGTTACATTTTCAAAAGAAAGGAGATATATGGCAAAAAATTTATTCGTAGCAGGACTTTCATACGACACCACATCCGATGCTCTTAACAAACATTTTTCAGAAATTGGAACTGTTGTTTCAGCCCAAGTAATCATGGACAAATTTTCAAATCAAAGCAAAGGCTTTGGTTTTGTAGAAATGTCTACAGAAGAAGAAGGAAAAATGGCAATGGACAAACTCAACGGCACAAAGCTTAATGATAGAAATATCGTAGTTAAAGAGGCTCGTCCCAGAGAAAATTTCGGAAACAGAGGATAAATCCTCAAGAAAAGACTAAGCACTATGCCAAAAATAGGAAATCATATAGAGCCTGAGAGGATCCCGTGTGATAGATGCGGGAGCAAAAGAAGGGTTTCAAAAACCTGGATCGAAAGAATAAAAAACGACCATGGTGAAATGGTGCTTTATCACTCAAAGATCGTCTGCACCAACAGGAAATGTCAGGCCGAGTTTGAGCAAAGAATCGTTGAGGATAAGGAAAAAAGAACCAAAATAAGAGAGGCCAAGATGGAAAACGACGCCAAAAGACTTGCGATAAAACAAAAACTGGCCCAAAAAAAAGCCGCCTTCAGCTCCCTCAAAACCTAACCCCATACTTTACCCTGCTTGCCCTGAGTTTTACCGAAGGGAGCAAATTACAATCCTGAGTAAAATCGAAGGAGTCGAATGGATTAAAAATGGTGAGCTAACGAAGTCTGTCGAATCCACTCGCATTTTTGCCGTCCCCGCAGTATAATCCGCTCGTATGAATACCAGAGAAAGAGAAGCGGCTGCAAATTCAAAATTTCATCTTCAGCTGGCAGAATCGATGAGTCCTGATAACGGCGGACCCACTACGCTAGCTTTAGTCCTCGCTTGCGTAAGAGACGGAGCGCCGGAAGGAATAACGCCTCTGTTAGAAGGCGAAAGAGCGTCTTTTTATGCTCAAAATCCACACGTTAGGAGAAGACAGGTTTTACCCTCCGATCTTCTTGGGAGAGTTGGAGTTCATTGAGAGCCCATTCGATGAAGGCACGCGGCATTCGTGCTTCCATGACCCGCTCAAAGAGTTCTTCCTCCAATTTTTTCAAGTGCCACCGTGTCTCTTGTGAACAGGACGTATCTTTCTTCCGCTTCGAGCAGACTGTTCTGTGCTTCACGGAGTTCAATCCCCGACAAATCACC
>Ga0075684_108_pt1 | contig 31051 bp, 21 predicted proteins | sample RifGroA2_FD_67686 | JGI IMG/M metagenome (GOLD analysis project Ga0075684, IMG submission 67686) | Microgenomates (Levybacteria) bacterium GW2011_GWA2_40_8 | reverse complement strand
ATAGCTGATGAAATAGAAGGGCTTAATGCATCCCCATCAGCTATCACAAATAATTACATAACCAATCTATATGCATCATCTTCTGCCAAGGCTTCTACATCAGGAACGCTGTTAGGTAGCCTCGCTATCGGCGATTTGTCAGTCGATAACTTGGCTATCAACACGGGAATTACATCTTTTGGCACTTCAACCTTTTATGATCTTTCGGTGGCTTCAAACATATTTATAGGCGCGCAGTTTTCAATTTCAAACACTTCTATAAATGTCTTGGGCGATGATCTAAAACTTCAACCCCTCAAGCAGGGCGGAATAGCATTTGTCGGAGGAGAAGTTTATATTGATCCCCAAGGGAATCTGACAGTCCAAGGAAATGCCAGATTTGCAAAAGATGTCGAAATACAGGGAAGACTCCTTACAAGTTTAATATCTCCCCTACCTGGCGGCGATCTTGTTTTCCAATTGGATAACGAGGACGGATCGGAGTCTTCCCAAATTCGAAATTCGAAATTCGAAATTCGAAATTCCACCGAGTCTGCCTTGCTCTCGTTAAACGAGAGAGGCGACTTGGTGGCATCCGGCGCTGCTACATTTGGCAAGCTTAACTTGGGCCTAGTCTCACCTGCTCTGGCACTTTCAGATACCGAACTTATAGCCACCGGCTCTGCCGGAGTGGCATTTATAAAGCCTTACAAAACAGAGGTTACGGTAGTAAATTCTTTGGTTACTGAAAATTCACTCATTTACATAACACCTGTAGGAATAACACTTCAAGCGCCCTATCTTGTAAGACAAAAGGAGGACGAAAGCTTTACTGTAGGAGTACCGACTGCTACAACGTCTGAAATCAAATTCAACTGGCTGATAATAAACTAATTAAGATTTAAACTATTACCGTACTTGATATTCAAGATACCTGAATCCTCGATATTATTTAGTATTAAATTATACTCTGTTATTTTAGAAGGGTTTAGAGCTTTAGCTTTAGATATGAATTTTAAAGCTTTTTCTTTATTACCTAATTTGTATTCCGTTAAGCCCATTATGAAATTAAGTTCGTAACTTTCCGGAAAATGCTTTAAAGACTCAAGCAGAAATAGTTTTGCTTTACTCGGGTCTATACTTAGAAGTAAATATGCATAATTTATTCTAGTTTTTATATTTTTTTTGTCCGAATTTCTTAGAATTTCCTCAGCCTCTTTAATATTTCCTTTATGCAGCTCTAGTGAAAAAAGGGCATTATCGAGACTTTCATTTCTGGGAATCATCTTTGATAGGCTAGAATATACCTCCTCTGATTTAGAATACTGCTTTGAAAAAAGATAATAGTCAGCCAATAAATAGTAAACTCCCGGATTTTCTCTGTTAATTACGAAGTCGTGTAGCACAAGATTGTTATGGTCTTTCCAGTCAAAAGATCTTATAAAAGTTCTGGCAGAAAGAAGAAGAATTATTACTGCTGAAACTAAATATAGAATTCTTAGCCTCCTCTTATTTATTTCAATTCTATTTAATATATAGCCTAATGCTCCTAAAATACCTATTAAAGGTAAATAAAACCATCTTTCAGCCAATGTCATATCTAGTGCAATGATCTGACTATGAAGCAAAAACCCTATAACTATTAGTGATATAAAGAAAAAATATGGGAAAGATTCTTTTTTTACTTTTGAAAAGATTCTGAAACCGTAGAAAAAAATAATTAGAAAAACGCTCAATACTATTAATAATGGGAGATAAAAGTCTAAAAAATTAATTGTTCTAACCCACCATAACTGGAATATTTGAAGTTTATCAGGCCATACAAACAAGGTAAGATAGCTGAAAATAATTTTAGGTATGCTTAGGATTCTTGTTGGAAGAATTACATCATATGTCCATATAGACTGGAATTCCGGTTTAAAAAAGGAAATATTTAAGATCCCGAATCTAAGAATAGAATAAAGAGTAATAAGAATTCCAGAATATATAAGATATTTTTTTAAAGCAAACTTGTCAAACAAGAGTTTATAAATTACTGCCAAAATTAAGAATGCAATACCTGTTTCTTTTGAAAGAATAGATAGTGCCAAAAAAAGAAATACAGCTATTTTATGTTTGCGATTCCTCTCTACAATAGCCAAGTTTAAAGCAATAAGGCCGAAAAATGGATAAAGTACATCTTGGAGAGCAGATATATACAAAACGGCTTCAGAAATTGCAGGATGAACGAGAAAAACTAAGGCTAAAATAAAGCTTATATTCTTTTTAAAAAATCTCGAAAATAGAATAAAAATAAGTATCGAATTTGCAATATGAATAATAAGCTGGACTAAATGGAATGGGAAAGGATTTGGACCAAAGATGGTAAGTAAAAAGTTTAAGGCAAGATAGAATAATGGTTTGTAATACGGGCTCCAGTGATAGAAAAGAATAGAAGGAATTTTATCAAATCCATAAAGAGACTGATTATTAACGACTTGCCCCGCAATATCATCCCAAACAAAATCATTAAAAAGGCTTTGTATATAAACTAAAAATCCAATGCCTACAAAAGTCAAAATCAGTTTCTTCATAAAACTCAACTATTAATATAGCACAACTAAATGTTATCCTTGACCCATTCGATCCATTCGATTTCACTCAGGATCTTCGACTTTGCTCAGAGTCTGCGGATAAAAATGCAAAAGCATTGTTATCCTTCCTGGATCCTGAGGCTCCAAGGCCTCGCCTTGGAGCCTTGAATTGCAAAAACGAATATGCTAATATAAAAAAATGCCCGCCCGAAATTCAATAAAACAATATCTGGAAAACGGCTATTACCATCTCTACAATAGAGGCGTTGAGAAAAGAAAAATATTTCTCGACCAACAGGACTATTCTGTTTTTCTTTCTTACCTAAAAGAATATTTGTTGCCTAAAGATTATGAGGGATTAGATAAAAGGCTTTCGGAACCGGCATTGTCTCCAAGAGAAAGAGATAAAATAATCAAAACCCTCCGCATGAATAATTTCTATGGTGAGATAACTCTACTCGCCTACTGCCTAATGCCCAACCACTTCCACTTTTTTATCAAGCAAAAAAACGCCTCCTCGATGGATAAATTTATTAATTCATTAGGAACAAGATATAGTATGTTTTTTAATAAAAAATATGACCGCGTCGGTTCTTTATATCAAGGCGTTTACAAGGCTGTGCAAATAACAGGGGAGCCACAGTTTATATACCTAAGTAAATATATCCATAAACAAGCTCTTTCGAGCCTCCAAGGCGAGGCCTTGGAGGCACAGCCGTCGTCGTTTGGAGAATATGTCGGAGAGAGAAAAACGGAGTGGATTTATCCGGAAGAGATTTTATCTTATTTTTCAAAAACAAACCCTTACCTCTCCTATCAGTCCTTTGTAACAGAAAATTCTACACAGGATGAAGAAATTATTTTGGACAAGCTAAAACTTGAAGCCTGAAAATTATAAACTCAGCAAATGCTAAATACTAAATACGAGATACGAAATACTACTTTTGCCTTTGGCAAAAGTTATCCTTGACCCCGCTAGATTTTTTACTTTCTCCCGAGGGCTACGTCCTCGCGTCGAAAGAGCGAATCTACGAGGGTCTGCGGATAACAATTTGCAAAGCAAATTGTTATCCTTGACATTATACTTTTGACTCTGGAAGATAGAATATAGAGCATAGAAAATAGATAATAGATATTAGTTAATAGCCGTTGACAAATCGAAATAATCGCTTTAGTATCTAGTAATCAGTAAACTTATGGATGACAAAAGTTTGCAAAAAATAGGAAAGCTCATAGATCAGAAAATTTCTGAGGCTCTAAGACCGGTTAACCAACGCTTGAGTGCTTTGGAAAAACGCTTGAGTGCTTTGGAAAAGAAGCTTGAAGTTTTAGAATTAAAGATCGAAGCAATAAATCATAAGATTGATAAGTCTCAGGAGGAGACAATTGAGGCAATAAGCAATTTGATTCAAACAGGCTACCAGAATCACGAACAAAGAATTCAAAGATCGCTAGTTGCTAGTGGCTAATAGCTAATTTATGGACAGAACTAATTCATTATCGCTTGAGAATCTGGGAGTTTTCGTTCTTGGATTTTTCCTTCTCGCATTCCCTCTCTTTTTCTTAAGTATCACGACTGATGCTTTTGTACTGCCAAAACAAGCCTTACTTGGTATTGCCGGAGGATTGAGTCTTTTTATCGTAGCTCTCAGAGCAGTATCGCTTGGTTCTTTAAGACTCAGAAGAACTCCGTTTGATTTTCCTCTCATTCTTTTCGGCGCAGCTTTACTTCTCTCTAGCTTTTTCTCTGTCAACAGAATGGATTCGCTGATAGCATTTGTTCCGTTATTATTTGCTTTGATGCTTTTCTTCGGCGTGGTGAATTTGGTAAAAAATGAGAGAGCGGCAAGCTTTCTATCTTTCTCTTTCCTTGGGAGCGCGGTACTTCTTTCGGCTTTCAGCCTTCTTTCATATCTTAAAGTCTATATTCTTCCTTTTGACTTTTCCAAAGCACAGGTCTTCTCGCCTTTCGGCTCGATTTTTGACGAGCTGATTTTCCTGATTTTGGTAGGAAGTTTTGGACTTTATCTTTCTCTTCCCTATCTTAGGAAATTGCAAGGGGGAAACCTGCCTGCCGGCAGGCAAGGTTTATCTTTTCCAAAGGAAGGGATTTTCCCGATTGTTTCCTCTGTCTTGATTCTTACCGGAGTGGCAATTAGTGCTTTAGTAGCCTGGACTTTGCAAAAACCGAATATTCTGCCTTTTGAAACAGGATTCCAGACTGCTTTTGCTGCAATTTCCCAAGATACAGGACGGGTAGTCCAGGGATTTTTATTCGGATCGGGATTTGGAACATATCTTACCGATTTCACAAGATTCAAGCAGGCAGCTTTTAATTTAAATCCTGCTCTTTGGAATTTATATTTCTTCCGCTCTTCAAGTTTTGTCCTTGAACTTTTGGCCACCACCGGAGTCTTAGGTCTTTTGTCTTTCGGATTTCTTTTATTCAAAATGCTAAGAATGCGACCTTTGGTATTGCCTTTCCTCGTGGCTTCGGTTTTGGTTCTTATCCTTCCCTTTTCATTTCTGAATCTGGTCAGCTTTGTAATAATACTTGCTCTTGTCTCTTCCTTTGAGGCGGCAAGAGGGAAGCCGGGATTCTCTGAAACCGAGATTCAGTTAGTCGCTTTCCAAAAAGGAGTTCTTGCACTCGGAAGTCCGGGTGAAAGTCGACGCGAAGCAGGAAAAGCTTTGCCCTATGGCTTTATGACGGTTGTTTTGGTTTTGTTTTTAGTTCTGGCTTTCTTTTCGGGAAGATATGTTTATTCAGACTTTGTTTTCCAAAAAGCGCTGGTGGCTGCATCTCAAAATCAAGGCTCGGCTACATATGATCTTCAGCGGCAGGCTATCAGACTTTTTCCGCAAAGAGAGGCATATCATCGAATTTTCTCCCAAACCAATTTAAATCTGGCAAACAATCTCGCAGCCTCAGTCCCTCAAGGCTCTTCCCCTTCTGCACAGCAGCAACAAACGATAGTGACTTTGGTCCAGCAGTCTATTAATAGCGCAAGGCTCGCCGCTCAGCTTTCTCCTGCTTCATCAATTTCATGGCAGAACATGGCAGGAATTTATAGAAGCCTTATAGGATTTGGTCAAAATGCCGAAAATTTCGCAATTGTCGCAACTCAAAGGGCAATTGCTTTGGATCCTAATAACCCTCAGCTTTATGTCTCTTTGGGTGGAATTTTCTATCAACTTCAAAGCTTCGATGATGCAATAGCTCAATTTCAGATAGCTATCAGGCTTAAGCCTGATTTTGCTAATGCTTACTACAATTTAGGCCATGCCCTTGAGCAAAAAGGAGAACTGGAACTCGCCTTACAGCAATATCAAACAGTAAAAAACTTAGTCTCAAACAATAAAGAGAGCCTTGACCAAATAAATAAGGAGATCGAAGCGCTGCAAACTAAGATCGGTCAGGCGCCGACTGCGGCAGAAGATCTAGGAGAAGCCCAGAATCAACCTCCTTTGGAAGTGAATCAGCCCGGGACAACACTTCCCGAGCAGAAACCGCCTGTTGAAATTCCCGGCCCTCAGAGTAGCCCAACTCCTACAAAGACTCCGACACCCACCCCACGAAGGTAGACTTTATTACAGTATTTAGTATATTGTATTTTGTATATAGCAAATGAAAATTCAATCCTTTACAGACTTAGAAGTTTGGAAACAGGCTCATAAACTGGTTATTGAAATTTATAGAGTAACTAAAAAGTTTCCTAAAGAAGAGAGGTACTCTCTGGTTGATCAGATGAGGAGGGCCGCAATTTCGATTACGAGCAACATCGCCGAAGGATTTTCGCGGCAAGGTAAAAAAGAAAAGCTACAATTCTATTTTATGGCTAGAGGTTCATTGACAGAGCTTCAAAATCAGCTTTTGGTTGCAAGAAACCGTCGTAAACGAAGAAAAAGGATACTCGCAATTTCTTTCTCTAAAATGCTCTGCGCAAAAAACCGGTCTATCGCCTCTAGGCTTAAACGGAACCATGTCCTTTTTTCCACAAACAGAACAGGTAATTTCAAACATTTCCCTAGGACCTCCTCCGCGTCCTGCGTCTCCCATTCGGGCTTTTTTGGCCGCTCTGTCTTCGGGACATCGAACGGGTGCATTCTGGAATCCTTTTGATGCGTAAAATTCTTGTTCTGATGCTGTCCAAACGAATTCTCGTCCGCAGTCTTTACAAGTTAAATTTTGATCTTGAAATGCCATGACTTAATGTCAACTGCTAACTGCTGACTTCTAACTGCTAACATTTTTAGTTGTTAGAGTAAGCGTCTTAGAAGTTAGTAGTTAAATTTTGTTTTTCACCTCCTTCACGAAAAAAAATACCATAAATAGATGTCTTTGGGTTTGGGCTTTTGTGTCATTGAAGATTTCTCTGGTCCTATTGTCTTGCCCCTTTCTCTATAACAAACCAGAGAACGAGGATAGTTTTACTAGGCTGGGGCCAGTATATATGAAGGAAAAGACAATATCAAGAGGTAATTTGTTGCGCTACTCTGTATCATCTACGTCTATGGGGTCTGTTATCTCTACGTCTGATGTGCTAACTGTTTGGTCCATTGCGCCTTTTCCAAGAGCTTTGAGCTCCTTAACTTTGTCAGGATTTGAGGAAGCCACGTTATTCCTCTCCCATGGATCATTTGGTAAATAATATAAGGCTTCTCCTCTCCATTTGGGCCATTCTACTAAATGCCACCCATCGGAAGTTCGTACTCCCCACCATGACCCGGACCTGCTGGTGGGCCCCGCTGAATAGCCACCGAGAGGGTGATCTTCAAGCATCCAATCTCTGGATGCTGAAGCTTGACCCGTTAGAATAGAGGAAAAACTTGTCCCGTCAGCTTTTGGCATGGTAGTTCCGGCAAGTTCAGCTATCGTCGGTCCAAAATCAATTTCAGAGACTAACGCCTGTGTAGCACCGGGAGTAATTCCGGGTCCTGCAAAGTAAAGCTGGATTTTACCTGCTTGGGGTATATTTTTAAGCGGGAATCCATCCCTACCCCAGGCCATTCCATTGTCGGATGTGAAAATCCAAATCGGATTTCTACCCTGTGACGTAGCTTGTGCACCGCAGCGGCTATCAGACGCGTACTTAGGCTCCACGTTTGGAATCCATGGTTGACTTACGCTTGGACCCCAATGTGGAGCATGCGGGTTAATCCACATAAAAAGCGGTTTTCCCGCAGGCACTTGACTTAACCAAGTTAGACTTTTGTCAGAAACAAAACGATCCGAATATCCTTGACGGATGTTTCTTCCTTGGATAGACCAGTAACTTGGCTTTGCATCGGTTCTATCCATGGACATTAACATAGCCACTCTGTCCCATCCCGGAGGAGTTTTATCGGAGAGCCTGTCTGCGTGATTTAAGTATTTGCCTGCCTGTATCGTGAAGTAGCCTGCATCATGAAGCGCGGTAGCAATAGTATATTTGGGTTTAAGAAGTCGCGCGTCATTTCTAGTTACGCCATGATTTCTTGTATGCTGGCCTGTTAAAAAACTTGCTCTTCCGGGGCAACAAAGAGGAGTCTCCGAATAAGCGTTGTCAAACCTAAGTCCTCCGTCGAGCCAAAGAGATTTTATATTTGGAAGTCTTTGGAGAACGCGCTCATCAATCGCTCCAAGATCATCGACCATTACAACAATAATGTCGGGCTTAGACGCTCCGGTCCCATCTCCGGGACTTTGAGCAGCGCGAGTAATAGTATTTGTCTGTATTTTTACAAGTGCGACTGTTATGGGAAGGGCGACTAGAATTAAGATAATCGGAAAAATGCGAAGTTTTTCAGGCGGAATGGCTCTGATCTTTGCTTTAACCTTTTCCTTCAGGTTTAGAAGTTTTAGTTTGGAATTGCCAAGCACTAATTTTAGTTTAAAATTTTTTCACAAGCGTTGTCAATCTTTTCTAGTATCTGGTATTTAGTAGCTTGTATTTAGTATAATATTTTTACTTTTCGGGCCCGTGGTATACCGGTAACACGCTTCTATGGCATAGAAGAGTAGGCGGTTCGATTCCGCTCGGGTCCACCCATTCGACTCGCCCTGTCCTTCGACAGTGAGCTCAGGACAGTCGAACTGCTCGCTCAGGGTAAGCACAAGGGGGGGCTTATAGGTAAATGGTATACCGGTACATTCGCATTGTACAGTTCCGAGTTCGATTCTCGGTAAGTCCACAAGTCTAACAGGGCAAGTTGCGGAGACGGGGGTTCGATTCCCCCATGGTCCACACATCTCTTCAAATCCGAAATTCTAATTTCGAAATCCTAAACAAGCACAAAATTTAAAATCCGAATTGTTAGAATGTTTATGTTTGGAAGATTGGAATTTGTTTCGAGTTTAGTGCTTAGTGCTTTGAGTTTATTTTTGCTTACTGCAAAAACCCGAGAGGATTGACAAAAACCCCATTCTGAGTGATTTCAAAGTGAACATGCGGGCCGGTGGTTCTTCCAGTTAATCCTACTGTCCCAATAACAGTTTTACCGGCAGTAACTGATTGGCCGGGAGAAACATAGATAGCTCCCATGTGAGCATAGTGAGTTTTATGTCCGTCTCCCATATCAATATAGACGCTATTTCCATATCCCCCATCCCAAGTGCCTGAGCTTATGCTTGAGACAATACCAGTTGTTGCCGAAACAATTGGTGTTCCAAAATCTGCTGTTATATCAATTCCCGGATGATACCAGGAGAAATATTGGGAAAGTCCTCCCCGAAGAGGCCATGTGAACCCGGCAGATGAAACACTTGTCGGACCCTGAACCAAAATCGTAGGCCTCGGCCTTGTGTAGGTAGGCTGGCTTGGTGGAGGCACTCCGTCAGGAACAATAAGTATCTGCCCTGAAACTAAAGAAAAGGTTTCGGGATTAGCAAAGTCATTAAAAGTAAAGTCTACAATTTTTTGTGGATTTGTGTCGTACTTTTTAGCTATGGTATAAACTGTCTCGCCAGATGAGACTTTATGCGAAACACCTGCAACGGGAAGTATTTTTAGCTCATCCGCTACTGTAATAGTATCGGAGGTTAGATTATTCTCCCATTTTATGGTGTCCTCATCGATTCCAAACCTTTTGGCTATAGTTGAGAGGGTATCTCCTTTTTGAACGGTGTATGTAATTATCTTATCTCTGGGTTTTTGGGAAATATCGGTTCTAAAAATATCGTCTCCTACTACAATAGATTGCTTTGTCCCAGGAGATGAGATGTCTAAAACGTTCTCTCCTCTCTCGGAAAAAACCGGAAAGGTTCCGGCAATTATTGGAGAAAAAATAATTCCCAGCCCTATTGCCGAAACTGCTGAAAAATGTAAAAAGGGACGATTATATCGTCCTCTTTTCATTATAAAAAACTTGACCAAAATATTTTTATATTTCTCAAACGAAATGCTTGCAATGACAATCTTTTTCTTAATATAAAAGGAGAAGAAAGCAGAAAACTTTGAGAACTCTATTATGAATTTTTCGAAAGGATTTTTGGCAAAAAAGGAATGCTTTTTAAGCATGGGATGTAATCAAAAATACTAACAAAATATGGGGCTTTAGTCAAATTTACCTAATTGCTCTAATTGATCTAAATTTTTAAATAAATCCTAAATTCAAAGCACCAAACTCTAAATAATTCCAAAATTCAAATAAGAAAAACTTGGGACATTTGGATTTAGAGAATTTGAATTTGTTTAGAAATTAGAAATTAGGATTTAGAAATTTCAAGCGAAGCTTGACCTATCCTTTTCCTAATGAATCGAGAAACTGATCGTTGGTCTCTGTTTTGGTAAGGCGCTCGATCAAAATTGCTGTTCTCTCCGAAGGGTCGAGCATATCAAGCATTCTTCTCATAGTAACGACTTTTTTAAGTTTTTCCTCGGAAAGAAGTAGCTCTTCCTGTCTCGTACCAGAACGCTCCACATCAATTGATGGGAAAATCCTTCTGTCTGCGAGTTTTCTGTCCAAATGCAGTTCCAAATTTCCGGTACCTTTAAACTCTTCGTAGATCAAATCATCCATTCTGGAGCCTGTATCAACAAGCGCAGTTCCTATGATTGTCAAACTTCCTCCGTCCTGGCAATTTCGGGCTGCTCCGAAAAACCTTTTTGCAGGCCAAAGCGCCGCCGGATCAAATCCTCCTGAAAGAGTTCTGCCGGATGGTGCCACAGACAAGTTATACGCCCGAGCAAGACGGGTAATAGAATCCAAAAGTATTATTACGTCAATTCCCTGCTCTACCAATCTTTTCGCCCGCTCAAGAGTAATTTCTGCAACTCTAGTCTGATTTTCAGGTGGTTCGTCAAAGTTTGATGCTACTACATCCCCCTTTACAGAGGAGGAGATGTCGGTCACTTCCTCGGGGCGCTCGCCAATGAGCGCTGCCATAAGATGTGCTTTGGGAAAATTTTGAGAGATTCCCGATGCCAATTCCTTAAGAATTGTAGTTTTCCCGGCTTTTGGAGGAGAAACTATCATTCCTCTTTGTCCGAAACCTATTGGCGAAATAAGATCAATCATTCTGGTAGAAAGGGGGAGCTTCCCCGTGGCCAGATTTATCTGCGTTTTTGGGTAAATTGGGGTCAGATCATCAAAATAAGGACGCTGAATTGACTCATCAGCAGGCATTCCATTCACTTTTTCTACCTTAAGCAAGCCGAAATACCTCTCTGTATCCTTGGGGGGCCTTCCCAAACCTTCAACTTTATCGCCTCCTCTTAAAAGAAATCTTCGAATTTGAGACTGGGAAATATAAATATCCCTTCCCGATGGGATAAACTTGGGCCTTAGAAACCCATGTCCTTCGGGCATTATATCTAGGATTCTTTGCTTCTTCTTTTGGTTCTCCATCGGGTTTTTTGGTCTCTTTTGCTTCCTCCTTGTCCTGAGCCTGTCGAACGGATTCCACAGGCTTGCCCGCCAAAGCCCCGCCTGCCGGACTGGCAGGTTTCTCGTCGGCGGAAGGCTCATCCGGTTTTATTTCGGAAGGTTCACCAATAATGTCAGAGACAGTTGGGGGTTTTCTTTTATAAGGCATATTGTTAGTTAATAGATATTAGTTATCAAACTAATAGAGAATTCATCAAGACAGAAAAATTAAAAATGGGAATTGCTGGATCCGCTGAATTGCGGAGAAGCAAGAGTATTACACCACAAACTATTGACAATGTCAATAGTAATTTCTAAATCCTAATTCCTAATTTCTAAACAAATCAAATTTTTAATTCTGGGGAATGCGAGTCTTTGGAATTTTCGAGACAGATATTTGAGCTCGGCTCTAGCCGCGGTGCTTACTAAAGAAAGGCATGGAGGCCATAAAAAGATATTTACAAACAAGAAAAACGCCGCGAACTAGCTGCGAGAAAATTTCAAAGCGAGCAGTCTTAAAATTCTCCTATAGTTTTTCCGCTATAAGATAGAAAGTTTTTCCTCTTGACAAGACCTATAATCTGATGTTAGAATCGCTTTTGCTTTAACGATACTCTTCCTATTATGGAGTATCGTTTTTTTACGGAAATGACCCGTTCGATAAACTCAGGGTCATAGTGAGTTAAATCGAATCTATGAGGAAAATATTCTTTCTTTTAACTTCTGTCCTTACAGTACTTCTTTTTGTAAACACTGCGAGTGCTTCGGTAACGTGCTCTCCAATTTATGGGGGCGGAGAAACATGTGTAACTAAAGGCGAACTAGATATTGAAAAGAAAATAAATCACCCGGACGCTTCGAAGGGCGGAATAGAGAACTTTGTCGATAATCTCTCAATTACAGACCCAAGATTTCACTCTGGAGATCAAATAACTTTTAAGCTTACCGTCACCAATACAGGAGACGCAATGCTTAATACGGTTGAAGTTAAAGACATCCTCCCCTCTTATGTGACTTTTGTCGCAGGGCCGGGAAATTTTGATTCAAATTCAAAAACTCTTACCTACACTCTTAAGGATTTAAAAGCAAAAGAATCAAGAACGAATATTTTGACTGTCAAAGTAGTAGACGATGCAAGCCTACCCGAAGGTACGGCATGCAGCGTTAACCAGTCTTTCGTTTCTTCTGAGGGCATGAGCGATCAAGACAATTCACAGTTTTGTGTCGAGAAGAAAGCACAAGTTACAAAAGGCGGACTTCCGGTAAAACCCGCTCCCCCTGTAACCCAAGCTCCTCCAACAGGACCTGAAATGTGGGCTTTGGTAGGACTTATACCTGCGGGACTCGGAGGGCTTTTGCTTCGAAGAAAATCAATGAAATTGAAATTTGGAGGAGATAAATAATGCCAAGAGAAATAGTTGACGGAAGACATCCAATTGCTCAGGGACACGCGGCCAAATACTGGAATAGGATTACATCTGAAGCCAGCGCTCGAAGAAGCATGGGATCCCTTCAGCTTCCACCTGAAGCATTACTAGAAGCAATACAAGCTAGAGAAATGGCCCATGAAGGATGGCTTGATTTTTACTATCAAACTCCTGAGGCTCAGGAAACCATTAGGGAAGAAGCTAAGGCTAGGGTGGGCTGGGCCAGAAAAATGTTTGAAGCCACTTTGGATTTTGCAAAACATCCAAGACTTCGACCAATCGCAATGCCCGCTCTAGGTGTTTTTTTAGCTGCTTGTCAGGCAAATCCAGGTCCAAGCGGATCACCCATGTCGCCAGCTCCTAGCGCAACTGCAGCACAAGAAACAGCTGTTCCTCCAACGCAGACAGCTGCACCAGAGGCAACACAGAGTCCAAATCCTGACAGTTCTGGATGGGTCGAATTAGCACATCAATACGAAAGCGCCAGAGAAGCTGCGGAAAGACACGGAGCAGACGAATGGTCTAGAAATCCTGACCATTGGTTTGTTAACGAATATGGTGGCGCAGGACTTATGCCTCGCCCGGATGGCCTATCTATCCGAGTAAGAGCAGGTGGAGCAGTTGTTGATGGCTGGGAAGATATTAATAGACCAGGTAGACCACAGCGAGACAATGGGGTTACCAGAAATGCTGACGCAATAGGAATAGTCGTTCATCCGAATTATGAGCTGGAATTTGACATAAGAGCCGGAACATGGTGGGATTTTGGTCTTGAAAATGCCACTGCGGGCTGGGAACAAGTTCTTCTCCAGCAAAGAGAAAGAGAAGCTATTGAGCAACCGGGAGTAGTTACCATACCCGTAAACGAATGTCCCCCCATGCAGGCAGAAGGTTTTATAAATCTAGCACATGAGTATGAAAGCGCCAGAGAAGCTGCGGAAAGACACGGCGGAAACGACCCATGGGCTAGTGACGAAAGGAATTGGTTTATTAACGAATATGGTGGAGCGACTCTAAGGCCGCGCCCAGACGGCGTGATCGCTCGAGTAACACTTGCAGGAGCAGTTCTTGACGGCTGGCTAAGGATAGAGCGTCCTGGACACCAAAGAGTTGAGAACGGAGTTACAATTAATGCTGATGCAATCGGAGTCGTAGCGCATCCAAATGTTATGGAGATAGATATTCAGGGTGCAACGTTCTGGGACTTTGGTGATAACGCAGATGCTGGCTGGAGACAAGTTTTTATCCAGCAAAGAGAAAGAGAAGCAATTGAGCAACCGGGAGTAGTTACATTACCGGGAAATGAATGTCCAACAGACCCCTCCTAAGTTAAGTAGGCTAAATATAGATATTTTTCTATATGTGCTGGCTCTTAACCAGAGGGGTTCTTTTTTTAGGAGACTATGAAAAAAAATCTTTTGTCAAAATACAACAAGAAAGGATCGCTCTTGGTAATCTCAGGTTATCCGAAGAGGGAAGAAATCTACAGCAGCGGCGTTTGCGCAGTATCCTCTTTTACCAAAAATACACTTCTAGCACTGGGAAAAGAGGCTTCGGAGAGAAAAATAATTGTTTTGACCATGGAGGTAGATAGAAAAGAGATCTATGAAGAGAATGGAATTTTAGTTATTCGCTGTTTTAAAAGAAATAATCCCCTAACCTACCTCTCCCTTCTAAAATACATATTGAGATTTTACCGAGTACGGAATGTTCTTTTGGAATTTGAGTTCGCGTCTTTCGGAAATACTCTTACAACATCTCTTCTGGCTCCCTTAATCTGGCTTCTTAAGTTATTTGGAAAGAATATATACATTGTGGCTCATCAAGTAGTAACCGACATAAAAAGTTTGTCGGGTCATATTGGAGTTTCGCCCGAAGGCCTAACAATACGATTCCTAAACGTTTGTTTTAAGCTATTTTATATCCTGATTACATTACCTGCCAAGAAAGTAATCGTACTTGAGGAAGAATTCAAAAAAAGACTTAGCAGGCTTACAGACGGCCAAAAAATTGTCGTAATTCCGCATGGAGTGGATACAAATATTCAATCTCTATCCAAAAATAAAGCGAAAAAGTTGATGGGGATAAAAAATGACGAATTTACTATTCTTTATTTTGGCTATCTGGGTTGGTATAAAGGCGTAGATTTTCTAATAAGGTCTCTGGGGAATACGAAAGAAATTGATGGAAGAAAAATCAAGTTAGTAATTGCAGGCGGACCCAGTTTCACCCAAAAAGACAAGCCTCATTATCAAAAGTTTTTGAAAAAACTTGATGAAATAATTAAAAAAGCAAACAACATAACCGTAACCGGATTTATTGAAGAGGACAAGATTGCTACGGTTTTTGGAGTTTCCGATCTCGTCGTATTCCCCTACCGGACTCTTATGTCCTCTTCAGGCCCTATGTCCCTGGCAATCTCACACAAGAAACCTTTTATCGTATCTGAGAACATGAGGCCACTTCTAAATACATTTGATATCCAAGAAGCTCTTTTGGATTTAAACCTTAGTGACGAAATAGTTTTTAAACTGACCAAAAAAAGTTTGTTAAAAACTCTTCGAGCATCTATGGATCAAGCAAATAGCGCAAAAATGGAGGAATTTAGCAAAAGATTGAATCAGAAGAGATCTTTCGAAGTTCTCGCTAGAAAATACGGCGAAATTATATGGCCAAATTATGCCAAACAGGAACTAAAGTATTACTCAACTCTTCTTAAAAAAATTCCCCAGCTGATCGGATACTAAGTTTATAGTATAAAATGTTCGTATATGGGAAAAAACTTCAAAGAAGCAGTATTTATCTTTATAGTAGCAGTTGTATTAAGTCTCGTTTTCACTTATCCCGCGGTTTTTAACCTCACAAACAAATATTTAGGCGACGGAGGAGACAACTACGAATATGTTTCCTACTCCAAGCTAGTTGCGCATCAAGTTTCGGAGGGCAATTTTCCTTATTCTCGCACCAACTTTTGGAGATACCCGGAGGGATTTAGCTTCTATTTAGGCTCGGATTCAAAATTAGTAACTTTCACAGGGGGTCTTATTAGTCTTTTTACCGGCTCGGTTGCGGGCTATAACTTAACAATCCTTCTTATCTTCACTTTAAATGGAATCCTAAGTTATCTTTTCTTCAGATCTCTTTCCGGATCAAAGCTAATTGGAATAGTAGGAATGCTCATTTACGGATTTTCATTCAACGCCCTTGCCAAAGGGGCATCGCATGCAAATCTGCTTTTTAACGGCGGTTTTTCGCTTTTTGCCTTTTCTATTCTTGGGCTTTTAAGATCATCTCAAAATACGGATATTAAGCTGGCAAGACGATATTTTGTTCTTCTTTTGACGTCCGTAATTCTAACTTCGCTCGGATCTTCGGAATACCTATTTATGCTAGTTTTATTTGCTCCAATTTTCTTTTTGGCCGGCGTATTGTTATTTAGAGACAGAGTAAAACAGGTTTTAGCGACGCTTTGGGCAGATAAAAAGAGGGTAGGTATTTATTGCTTAGTTTTTTTTGTCATTTTGTTCTTCCTTTACTTGCCTCACTTACTCGCATGGATAAAACACGAGATTATATTTCCTGACCGAGGATCAATACTCTATGTTTCTACGCCTAGTTTAGCCGACTATGTTTTACCCAACTCATATTTAAGGCTTTGGGTAGGCGAAGTTTTTAAAAATCCAAGCTTTTCTTCTATTGAAAGGTCGGTATTTTTCGGCTTTATAGAACTTTTGCTCTTCTTAATTTTTTTCTTTACTAAAATCCCAAGAAAAATTAAGATTTTTTTGCTCCTTTGTTTTTTAATCCCACTTCTTCTGTCATTTGGATACGGAAAAGATAATCAGTTTCCATTGCTTCCTTATCGTTTCCTCTCCGATATTTTTCCTTTTTCAACTGTTGTTCAAACAGGAAGATATGTGGTGGTAGCTTACTTTTTTTCAGCTATCGGAATAGCTTTCCTTTTAAAATCTGTTCCTCAGAAAATTGCACGTTTCCTTTTAATTATTATAATTCTTTTGCTTTTTGCAGAAAGAATACCGAGCAATACCTATCTATCAGATACTTTTGAAGGCAGGGGTTATTATAAATATGTAGCAAACGAGGACTCCCAGGCAGTACTTGATCTACCCTTAAATATTGACCAAAGGCAATATAATATTGCTTCGTTTTACTACGAAAAACCCATTGTTAACGGGTATATTCATTATTTTGGCGACGGAAAAAGAGAACTCGATTTTATATTACGCGACGGCTTAATTTCGCGGTATACCTGCAGTCTTTTGGATCCTGTCTCAAAAGAAGGTATTAATGTTGCAAGTGAAAAATTCGCCGATAAAAAGATGATTAGTCTTCTTAAGAACCACAGTATCAAAACTATAGTTTTGCATAAAGACGATAAGTATAATCACCCGGTCTGCCAAAACGTAAGAGCAAAAGCTGACAGATTGTTTAATTCCGAGACAATTATAGAAGAGTCTACGGATGAGAAAAAAATAACCTTAGAGCTGGAGAAGACCTCGCCTAATTTCACCTTCATTTTCCCCAAGGACGGAGTTTTTTTTATTAACGGGGTCGTTCTTTTCCCAGCCGATAATACAAATTTCAACATTTTGCACGATGGGAACGAACCCAGCTTTGATTATAGTTTTTTGAGGAATGATGATTATAAAACCTGGGAGCTAAGACCAAAATATCAAATCCAAACCGAAGTAAACGCAGGTTCGAAAGTCACTATCCAATCTGACGGACCCGTCGATTATACCCGTCTTGATCTTTGGTATAAATATCTTCCCGCTCGGGAATCTCAAGGCAAATACCCACAGATTCCTACATTTACAAAAGTTTATGAGGATGACACGACTTCTGTATATAGAATAAACTAATCTTATGAACTTATTTGAAGGTATAAAAAAGAGCTGGGCACTTATTACTCTCGCAGCTGTTCTGGTAATTATCTTCGCAGCCAATATTAGCTCAACAAATTTTCTTATGGGCTGGGATAATCTAATGCCCGAATTCAATACTATCCTTAATATAAAAAGGTCTCTTTTCTCGGTATGGCAGGAGTCACACGGATTAGGAGTTTTGGGTGGAAATGCTTATTCCTCAGATCTACCCCATCAAATCGCAGCATTCTTACTTGGCATAATTCTCCCCATAAATCTTATTAGATGGATCTATACCTTCACAATGCTTGCATTAGGCACTTTTGGTTCTTATTTTCTCATAAGGAGTCTGCTTGCAGATAAAAACGGAGGTCAAATTCCCCCACTTATAGGAAGCCTTTTTTATCTTCTGAATTTAGCGACAATCCAAAACTTCTTTATTCCTTTTGAGCCCTTTATAACTTTTTTTGGATTCCTGCCTCTTCTGCTTCTTAGCACAATTAACTTCGTAAGGTCTCCAGGTAAAAAAACATTTCTTATCTTTCTTTTGGTAAATTTGTTTTCTTTACCGCTTGCTCAGGTTCCAACAATGTTTGGCGTTTACCTTCTTACGCTTGCATCCGCAGCAATAGGACTTTATCTTGAGAACAAAAAAACATTCAAACCAATAATAAAACTTGGCCTTACTACTCTTTTTCTTAACCTTTTTTGGCTTATTCCCTTTTTCTATTTCGTGGCGACTAATTCAAACGTCGCATTTGAAGCCAAGATCAATCAGATGTCTACGGAAACTGTTTACCAGCAAAATAAGGAATTTGGAAATATAACAGATGTTATGCTCCTTAAAGGCTTTTGGTTTAATAACGTGGACTTAACACGAAGCGGATACTTTGAACACATGTTTGACTCATGGCGTGGACACTTGGAAAATCCCCTAATTAGTCTTATTGGTTATTCGTTTTTCTTTCTGGCTCTTTTAGGAGTATTCATAGCGATAAGATCTAGAAACAAAATTTATTTTGGATTTGTTTTCTTATTCATAACTTGTCTTATTTTGTTAACGATTGAAACCCCTCCTTTCTCCTATATTAACTCCGTTCTCAGAGATGCGCCTATCTTTAATCAGGTGTTTCGCTCTCCTTTCACAAAATTTTCAACAGTCTTTAGTCTGACAATTGCCCTGTTCCTTGGACTAAGTACTCAAACCCTCTTGTCCTTTTTATCGGAGAGGAAAATCCTGGCATTTTTAAGAAACTATGCTTTCGGAGCAATACTTATTTCTCTTTTGTTTATCTATTCCTTCCCTATTTTTCAGGGAAACCTTTTCTACGAAAGGGTAAAAACTAATCCTCCAAAAGATTATTTTGAGCTTTTTAAATACTTTCAAAGTCAAAATCCAAACACTCGTATTGCTATTTTCCCCCAGTATACTTTTTGGGGATGGAATTTCTACGAATGGGGCTATGGAGGATCCGGATTCTTATGGTTTGGGCTTCCCCAGCCTACTCTGGATCGTTTGTTTGACGTCTGGGGAAGAGAAAACGAAAACTACTACTGGGAGATTTCCCAGGCTCTCTACTCTAGAAATTCACAAGCTTTCACTAAAGTTTTGAATAAATATCAAGCAAATTGGCTCATTGTTGATAAAAACGTAATGCCGGCTGCTCCCCAAAAAATTTTATTTGTCGAGGAGCTTGAGGAAATGATTAAAGATACTCCCGAAATTAAAAAAGATAAAAGCTTTGGCAATATTGATGTATATAGGCTTGATTTGGTGGATAATCCCCAAAATTTTGTCTTCATCGATAAGAAATTACCTAAAATAAATGGCTTTAGGTGGGGAAGCGACGACGTAGCATATCAATCTTACGGGAACTACATCTCAGGCACAAATAATTCTTTAAATTATTTTTATCCTTACAGAACTTTATTCTCTAATAAAAATCTCTCCGATCAGGAATTCAAAGTGAGGGAAAGTGAGGATTCTTTAGATTTCGTAGCGAATTTATACAATGCTAGCCCTTCAACGAAGATTACCATTCCTTCTTTCAATCAAATGGAAAACCTTTTACCTGTAGACATTATGCAAAAAAAGGAAATTGACGGCTCAGTCGCGATTAGCATTGCCGTCAGATCGCCTGAGGTTTTAATAGATGACGGATCGGAAGTAAAAATCTGGGAAGAAAAAAGAGAAAATCCAATCTTTAATATACCCTCTGACACCACATATCCTCTTAACTTAAGCGTTAATGGAATCTTAAATTTTAGAATTGACAGTCAGGAGGATAGTAAAACGCTGGGCTCAACTTTTTTTGTTAATGGGGAAGAAAATACGATTATTTTAACTGACTCAAGCGGCGTAATTTCCTCAAAAATAATCTCGACAGACTCGCTTGAATATGAGTCAGGACATATTGAGATTAACCTTCCTTATATAAAGACGTCAACAAAAATTATCGTGAGGCTGGGTAAGATTAAGGATAATTATCAAGGCTTATCCCATACCGCAGAGTCTATTTCCAAGCAGGATTTTAAAAACTGTGATTTGTTCAGAAAAGGAGAATTTTCTAAAGATTTAATTAATGTAGACGAGGATAAAGTATTAAGGTTTAATTCTAAAAATGCTACTGCTTGCACTTCTTTCTACTCTCCCAAGCTCCTTCATAGCGAAGCATACGCTATTCTAATAAGAAGTGCTAATCTCGAGGGACGGCCTCTTCATTTCTGGGTCTTAAACGAAGACCAGGACTTCGCGCCAATTGATATTTATTTAGAAAAAAATAAAAACTTATCTGACCATTTTGTGATTCTTCCGCCTCAGGAAAAGTTCGGTCTTTCTTATTCTTTCCATTTTGAGAACCCGTCGGTAGCAGACAGAACAATTAACTATCTGGATAGGGTAGCTATATATCCCATCCCCTATAAATTCCTTACCTCAATTGAACTGTCAAGCGGCGGATTTGATTTAAAAGCGGATAAAGAAATAGCACCTAAAGTCTCCCATCCAAACGAATCTTTCTATTCCGTCGAAATAGACTCACCCTTAGATAAGGATAAAACTTTAATCCTCTCACAGTCTTTTGACGATGGTTGGAAAGCATACAAAATGGCTGACAGTAAAGGATCTCTTATAAATGATTTCTTACCTTTTGTCTTCGGGAAAGAAATTAACGACCATATTTTAGTAAATAACTGGGAGAACGGCTGGATCCTTCATCCTGCCGATTTTGGAAGCAAAACAAAAGTTACAATAGTTTATCTCCCCCAGTACTTGCAGCTTCTCGGGTTTATCTTGGCAATTTCCGGTATTCCAGCTATTTTTAGAAAGTTATGAGAAAAGTAATTCTACGGCTGTTAAAAACGACTTCAAAGCCTTTCATCGGAAAGGGATTCATAGATAAACATTTCCATTTTCTAATACCTGTTTTTGAGTTTTTCTATACGCTCCTGCAAAAAAGAGAGAAGATCATTGTTAAGCTTCCTCTCGATCTTAGGTTAAAAGTTTTCTCCGATGATCCGGGTGTGGGAATGAGTCTAATATCTCGTGGAAGCTTTGAACCCGCACTCACGAATATCTTTCTAAAAACGCTAAGATCCGATCAAGTTTTCCTAGATATTGGCGCAAATTACGGCTATTATACTATTTTGGCGTCAAAACTAGTTGGAAAAAGCGGCAGAGTTTTTGCGTTTGAACCCGACCCAGAAAATATCGAATTATTGCAAGAGAATATAGACTTAAATAACTGTACTAATGTAGCTATTGAACAAAAAGCTGTATCAGAGAAAAACGGTAAGATTTTCTTTGAATCACAGAAGTTTAACAAAGGAGAATCCGCTATTTCAAGGGGTTCTTCGGGCATAAGCGTTGAGTCCATAGCCTTAGACTCGTTCGGGACGAAAAGAGATATTAGAAGAGTTGACGTCTTAAAAATTGATGTCGAAGGGGCAGAAATTGGGGTTTTAAAGGGAGCAAAAAAGTTAATCTCAGAAAGTCGTGAGCTAACCTTATTCATTGAGTACAACCCTTCAAGAATTGAATATTACGGAGGAAAACCTCAAGAGCTGATGACTCTTCTGTCAGAGCTTGGATTTCAAATATTGAATATAGCCGATGAGTCTAAGGGCATAAAACTATCCTTTAGCCTCTCTAATCTTGAGGAAACATTGAAGCATACAACATATTGCAACCTCATCTGCTTCAAAGTTTGACTTTTGAGGCCGTCTTTGATAGCATACAAAGTGCCTCTGTCCCTTTAAAGAATAAAATCCTAATATGAAAAACAAACCATTAATTTCTATTGTATTGCCTGTTTGCGACGCGGAAAAATATCTTCGGGATTGCGTCCGAACAATAAAGCGCCAAAGTTATAAAAACTTCGAGGTGATTGCTGTGGATGACGCTTCAAAAGACCGCTCCTACCATATGCTTAAGCAAACAAGGAAAAGAGACAAAAGATTTAGGGTGTATAAGAACAAAAACCGCTATGGCCTTTCAATCACACTAAATCGTGCATTGAGACGCGCCAAGGGAGACTACATTGCCTTTATGGATCCGAATTCAAAGAATTATTATCACAGGCTTAAGTCCCAGCTTTCATATCTTTTGGAAAATCCAAAAGTTGGGGCTGTGGGAGCCCAAAGAAAGCTTATTAAAAGCAAAAGTAGAGTAGTTTCGGAAAGCAATTTTCCAACTGAGCACGAAGATATTCAAAAAAATCTCTTATCTTCTGAGACTATTCAGCCTGAAACTTTAATGATTAATAAAACTCTTTTGCCCCGCGACCTCCTAAAATTTGACAGCGAACCTTATCCCTTTCTCTACACAAATCTCCTAATGAAAATTGGTAATTACGCCAAGGTAGAAAATCTGGAACGGCCTCTTCTATATCTAAGGAAATATCGAAAAAACTACCATATAGACATCGAAAACGTGGGAAAAACAGTGGAATTTGTGAAGCTCTGGTTTAAAACCAGAGCTACTCATGATCAAAAACCTCCGATTAAATCTCTCTTTACTCAGGTGTTAGGTGCTAGGTAATACTCGCGAGGGGTGGTGTTGGTGGAAGGGCTTCCCGACGGCGCGCAAGTCAGTGCTAGTCGTGAACGAGCACCGACGGGAGGGAAACCGACGACAGGACCCCGAACGAAACCTCAAACAATTTTCCCAAAGTTATCCACATTTTTTGAGTAAAAAAATTCGGCCCGTCAAATCAACCCAAACATCACTAGAAATACTTCAGGCCTATCATTTTTTCACTATTTTTTTGCTATAGGTTTGACAGACTTGACAAGCTATGGTAGAATCGAAATTGATATGCTTTTAGACCTTTTAAGACTAAGAAAGAGAACAAGGAAATCTACTTCTGACTACAAACAAGAGGTCCTTATAAAACAGGGCCGGGAACAATTTCGAAAGCTCGTTGAAAGAGGAACGGATTTACCCGTGTTTTTGCTTTAATTTATCCTTCGACTTCGCTCAGGATAAAAAGAGCATCGCTTTCGTTACATAGATTTGTATAAATTCAGGTACGAAAAGCAATGCTCTTAAGTTAAGGCAGTTAGTTTTTCAGGCAGGAATAAAACTAATTGCCATTAACAAGATAATAAACACAAAGTATTTTAATTGTCAAGAAAAATACTCGAGGCTAAAATTAGACGATTTAATTGATATAGTTTGATAATTTAACAACCAGATTTTCTCGAAGTTTGGTATGGAGATACGGGTATTGGGCAGGTACTCGTATCTCTTTACCAGTATTGTCGAAAAGATTTTGTCCGCCATATAAGTGGCGGATTTTTTTGTGGTTTCAAAGCTTTACCAGTTCCCCTTGTGGCTTTCTAGAATTGTCTAGAAGCCGTTATATCTTCTTTGCGAAGAGGATTCGTCCTGCTGTGGTTTGAATAACGCGCGAGACCATAGCATCTATGTGATGACCTACCTCTTTTGCTGCTTTTTCGACAACTATCATAGTTCCGTCATCCAAATACCCTACTCCCTGGGAGGGATCTTTCCCTAAATGCAAAAGTTTTATGTAAAGAGTTTCTCCGGGAACTGCCTTAACTTTTAAGAAATTTGCCAGCGTATTAACGTTTATTGCCACAACTCCTCCAATCGCAGCTTTTTTTTCAAGATTATAATCACAGGTCAGAATTTTTCCTTTTGAGGCTTTAGCCATGGAAATAAGTCTTTCGTCTACTTCCTGATCTCCAAACTTTCCATTTTCTTCCACTAAATTTACCTTTACCCCTTTTGTCTTTTTAAGCTTTTCCAAAAGCGCGAGTCCTTTCCTGCCCCGCTCTCTTTTCACGCTGTCTTGGGAATCAGCAATATGTTTTAACTCAAGCAAAATACTTTCGGGCACCGCTATATTTCCCGAGGTCAAACCAAGATGAATTACGTCAAAAACACGCCCGTCTATTATTGCCGAAGTGTCTAGAAAGTACGCATTTTCAACTTTTTTTGCCTTCTTTCCGTTCCTTCTTGGGACGTGGGGCATAGAAACGTGAGGAAGCTCCCGAGGCAGACTTGAAAGCACGGTTTTTGCCACCTCGTCTGCAATTTGAGCGATAACTTTTGGACTAAATGTATGGCGCTCTGACTTTTTTTGCCTAGTTTTCTTATTAGTGTTTGCCATAGTTTTTAAAATTCGAATATCGAAATTCTAAGCTCGAAACAAATTGAAAGTTCCAAAAATTCAAAACGTTTCGGATTTCGTGCTTCGGATTTCGTGCTTTGTCAAACTCGCTATTGCATCATTGAGCGATCTGAATCTATCTGCTCCAATTATATTCCTAAATCCAAGTTTTTTCGCTTCTTTACTCCTTTTTTCAAAATCCGATACAAGGCGCAGCTCCCCCAAAAGACCCACCTCTGCAATAGCGACGGTTTTTTCCAAAGCTAGATTCCTAAAGCTTGAGAAAACCGAGAGACAAATCCCTAAGTCAGCTGCAGGGTCCGTTAGTCTAAGCCCTCCTGCGACGTTTACGTAAACGTCAGTCGTATCAATTGGAACTCTGACATGTTTTTGTAAGACTGCCAAGAGCAGTTCGAGCCTTCTTCCGTCGATTCCTGATGACACCCGACGGGGCATGGGAAGTTTTGAAAAAATAGTTAGAGCCTGGATTTCTACCAGAAATGCTCTAGTCCCCTCAAGCGTTACGACTAAAACGCTTCCCGGAGTGTTTTTTTTCTTTGTTTCTAAGAATGTTTGCTCAGGATGTTTTACTTCCGTCATCCCCCGCGCGTCCAATACAAAAACTCCTACCTCATCCACCGGACCGAAGCGGTTCTTAAGAGAACGTAGAATTCGGAAACGGGTAAATTTCTCGCCTTCAAGAAATAAAACAGTGTCCACCATATGGGACAGAATCATTGGTCCCGCCACCATTCCCTCTTTTGTTACATGACCAACAATAATTATCGGGATATTAAGTCTTTTAGCAACTCTTATAAGTTCGGCAGTCGCATAACGCACCTGTCCTATGCTTCCTGACAGACCTGAGAGATTTTCAGATTCCATCGTTTGGATCGAGTCGATAATTACAAGGGAAGGTTTGGTATTTTCAATTACTTCTAAAGCTGCGTCGGTATTGCTTAAAGATATCAAAAGTAGATTATCGTTATCGGAATGTATCAGTCTTTTGGCTCGCATTTTTATCTGCTGTTCTGATTCCTCCCCCGATATATATAAAGAAACTCCTTTTGTTCTCATAGCAAGCTGAAGAAGAAGTGTGGATTTTCCGATTCCAGGGTCTCCTGCCAGAAGTATCACAGAGCCTTTAACAATACCACCGCCCAATACTCCATCCATCTCGGAAAATCCGGTCTCAATTCTGTTTTTTACCTCAAATTTAACCTCTGAGAGCTTTTTTACTTTGAGGTCTTTTACTTCCAAACCTGCACTCCGAGCTATTGAGGAAGTCTCACTTGAGGTTTTAATTTCCTTAAAGGTGTTCCAGAGGCCGCATTCAGGACATTTTCCAAGCCACTGGGGGCTATCATAACCACACTCCTGACAGACAAATGAAATCGAAGATTTCATAAATAATAAATAAAATCTAAAATCTAAAATCTAGATATTAGATATGATTTTTGATCTATAATTTATCGCTTAGCGATAGCCGATTGGCTTTGCTTTAAGGACCGGTACGAATTCCACTCTTCTTCTCCTTTTATCGACTCCTGAAACAATAATCTCAATTGTTTGTCCTTCTTTTGCTTCAAATCCGGGAGGAAGCTTTTCTTTCTTGATAATTCCTGTTATTTCGTTTCCAAGATCAACCGTTATGCCTGTATCGGAAATTTTCAAAACCGGCAAAGAGAATTTTTTATCCAGGGAGTATTCCTTCGTCATTTCATCAAACGGATCTTTCGTCAGTCGTTTTATTGAAAGATTAAGTCTTTTCTCCCGAAGATCGATGTCGATGATTTGTGCATCTACGATGTCTCGGAGCTTAAAATGTTTCGACAAATCGTCTATTTTATCCCAGGAAACTTCAGAAACGTGAATCAGTCCTTCCAAGAAGCCGTCTCCCGAAGGAATTGATACAAAAAGACCGAATGGGGCAATGTTTGTTACAGTAGCTTTAACTGTCTGTCCGGCCTTTATGGATGCCGCAATTTTTTCAAAATCCGACTCATTTACTGCTTCTTTCTGGGAAAAAATTATTTTATGAGTATCTCTTTGGGCTTCAAGGATTATTGCTTTTATCCTCGAGCCTACCAAACTTTCCAGCTCTTCGACAAAAACTGTCTGAGAGTTGGGCAAAAAGCCTCCGATTTCATCATCTGTACGAGCTAAAAACCCGCCCTTTGTGATACCTGTTATTGTGATTTCCAAATCCGCCTTGCCACTCACCAGTTTTTCAATTTTCTCCCAAACCCTATTTTCCATAAACCGACGTAATGACACCACGGGATAACCCAAGTCTGACTCTGGATTTAAAACGCTGACTGTTATCTTATCTCCCACTCTTAGTTTGTCCAAAAGGTTTTTAAGTAAAGCCTTATCTTTTTCCAAAACTACAGCTTCTGTTTTGGCTCCAATATCAACGAGGATTTCTACGGATGTAAGCTTGGTTATAGTTCCCTCAATAATTTCGCCTTTTTTAAAAGCTCGTGGAGGAGTTTTGGCTTTGGCCATTAGTTCAGCCATTGAAGTCGCAGATCCTGAGCTTGTCGAACGGGAAGCCTGTCCGCCCTTCATTCCTTGGAGTTTAGATTTGGGATTTGTGATTTGGGATTTGTGATTTGAATTCGCCACTCATTTATTCCGCCTTTCTTTTTAGGTAATGTTTAGTATACCACCGTAAAACAGCTGGAGCAACTAGAGATACTGGTATTTCTTTCTTATTTTTGAGGACCAGAAAAGAAATATGGGATAAAGAAGTATTACACAACCTAGAAAAATGAATATGAAGAATGGTTCCTTCTCGTAAAGAAAACTTATCAAGACAAATATTAGTCCAAGAAATCTTCCCAGCGCCAAGACAAGTTCCCTGCCAGGAATGGAAACACCTAAATTGGGGCTTGTATCTATTACTATTGCTGTCGAAAAATTCCAAAAAAGGGGGATTATAAAAGAAATTAGGCCTGACAGAATCACCCATAAAGTAAAATTCTGTGTCGCAAATGGAAAAAGCAGACTTACAACTGCCATAGTAATTGTTACCGGATAAAGAAATATAATTCTCTTTTGAAGTTTGTCTGAAAGTCTTCCTATAAGAAGCGTTGCAAAAACAGAAAGTAAAGATAGGTAAGCTAAAAACGATCCGTATCCTAAGGTGGTTTTAATAAAATAGAGTGTATAAATCGGTATCAAAGCCATAGCTAATGTATCCCATATTCCGGCAATAAAGATAAGCACACGTGTTGAAACAATTTCTTTTAAGGAAGTGGTAATATTAAGCGAGATAGTAAAATTTCTCTGCATTTTGATCAAAACCATAGTTATCCCCAAAGATATAAATGAAAGAGACCAGGCAAGCCAAAGATTTATTCCCCCTAAAAATCCTGCTATTAACGGTGCGACAATTCCGATAATCGAAGGAACCCCGAACATAAACCCAGAAGAAACCCCGATTCTCTCCTTAGGTGTATGTTCAAAATGGGCAATGTTATAAAAAATCCAAAAGAAAAATAGATTAAAACCATTAAAAAAAGCTGACAGATAATATTGCACTTCAGACTTTACATCTATTACCAAAAGTATTGACGCAAAAAATCCAAACATTGCGATCGCCCACGACGTTTTGGCAGAAAGCGTCTTTTTGTTAAATAACAGAAAAAACAATATTTGCGTTCCGAAAGCTACCAAAAGGCCTATTGCCATAGCTATAAAACCTATTCCTTGAGAAAAAACGTGAGGCGGGACTATTGCTCGGAGAAAAGACCATGTCCAAAGAAAGAAAACGTAGAAAATGATGAGTCTTACAAAAGGTCTTCGCACTTCCTAAATTCTAGCACAATGGACTTGAGTTAAGCCGCCCGAAGAACCGGTAATGGAGTGTCGATTCGCTGTGCTATTTGGATTATTTCGGCAGTGTTTCTTGGATTTTTAGCTTCGGGGTAAAACTTTCCATATGCTTTTATAGCCGTTGTTAAAATAAATGCTGAAAAAAATAAGTCAGCTTGCATTAAATCTTTTGATTTCTTTAGATACAATCCTGCTGTTGAAGACTCTACTCCCAAATGATAACCAATTTCTCCTTGGCTGTAACAGGTTAGAGTCCTGAAGACAAGAGCTGCGGCTCTTCTCGCCCTAACTTCATCCTTAATCTTTAATCCATCCAGCATCATTTCTTTTGATATATCGAATACTTCCTCTGTGGCTTCCCATATGCACTTATCTAGTCTTTTTCTATCCACAAACGAGAAGGTTAGGGGCCGATCCTCCATAATATTCTCTAAATATCTATAGTTTCTTTCTAAAATAGCTATTTGTTCAAGTTCAGGTCCAAGATGTTCCATTAGGGTCAGATTATATTAAAAACCGAGGCTAGAATCAAGCTATAGGGTATTCTGCCAACAAAAATATATTCGATACGTTCGATTAACTCAGTATCGCACTGAGCTTTGCCGAATGTGCGACTCTGCTCAGTATTTTTGTGCTGAGTGAAATCGAATGCACAAAAAACCGCCTTTCGGCGGCCTTTTGCGACTTAATAAAAACTAGATAGGATTTCCTGTTCCACCATGAACATCGTAAGGCCGCAGCTTCGGTCTTTCTCCTACAGCCGGCTCTCGTCTCCAATCTATTATGTCGGGTCTTACGATAAGTACTTCTCGCTTTGATATACGCTGAGCACCCATGCCGTGATTGAGAGCGATTGTTCTGGACTCTTTTCTTCGCCACCAGTGTTTTTTGGGGGTCCCTCGCATAGCTTCTCCTTCAAGTTTTATCTTTTTAGGGAGTCCATGGAGATCCCACTCAAGAATTTCAACCGCGATATCTCCCATAGCTGTGGTCGCCCAACGTCCGTTTTCATCCGGAACATTATCGGCGATCCGCTCAACTATTCTTCCCCTATTCTCTCTTTGGATTTCTAAATTCGACATATCTCTCACCTCCTTTCAAACCACAAAAAAACCTCCCTTACGGGAGGTTGTCCACAACAGAGACTACAACCTCCCGTTAAGAGAAGTTGTAAAAGTATCCGCTGTTAATAATTATGGTTTTCATAAATACTGTTTGTGCTAACGATCCCGGCTTTGACTTATTGTCCCGGGGACGAACCCCAGTATCGTAGGCGCTGATGCGTTTCACTTCTCTGTTCGGAATGGGAAGAGGTGGTGCCGCATCGCTCAAAAAACCGAGAGCCTTAGCACAAACTATATATTAGTATGTCAAAACTGCTCTTATCCGCCTGAACTTACTTTTCGCCTTTTCATCCGCCAGCTGGCGGAACGGCTCAAAGAGCATTTCGTTGGCGGATTTCGTCGCAAAAACTTCGTTTTTGCTCCTTAAATACAAAGAGAAGAAAAGTGTCTTAAATTAAAAACTACTTTATCGATCATTAGTACGGGTAGGCTAAAATACTTGCGTATCTTACACCGCCCGCCTATCAACCTCCTGGTCTAGAAGGGATCTCATCCGTCTTACGACGGAACGATATCTAATCTTGGAGTCTGCTTCCCACTTAGATGCTTTCAGCGGTTATCAGTTGGGAATCTAGCTACCCAGCGCTGCCCCCACTCTTTCTTCAAACTCAAAGTTGGGTGATTTAACCAAACATTAAAGCTTGAGACTCTGCTTAATTTGCAAAGCCACAAGAAAGGGTGGGGACAACTGGCACACCAGGGATTCCCCCATCCCAGTCCTCTCGTACTAGGGACGGCTCTCCTCAAATATCAACGGTTGTCCTGGATAGAGACCGAACTGTCTTACGACGTTCTGAACCCAGCTCGCGTACCGCTTTAATGGGCGAACAGCCCAACCCTTGGGAGCTTCTCCACCCCCAGGATGCGATGAGCCGACATCGCGATTCGCCAATCGGCGAACGCATTCTTGTGTTACCACAAGACTTGACTATACCTTCATCCTTTGCATCATTTCAAAGGAGCTAGTCTAATTATGGTAGCTATAAATTTATCCGCCAACTGGCGGATAGAGCATCCCATCTGTGTTCGTTTGAAACCAAACACAAGTCGATACGGGTCCTGAGCAAAAAATTAATTTTGCGTCGAAGGATTCCCTCGGTATTGCCCTGAGCGACTGTTCGAGTCGAAGGGGTCCACCGATATTAACTAGTAAATTTATTATTAGCACGCGTTCTCTAACCGCGTTTATGAATAACCAGGCTTATGTGTTACCACATAGGCGCCCCAATGTTTATTAAGGTGCCAAACCGCATCGTCGCTATGAACGCTTGGATGCGATCAGCCTGTTATCCCCGGGGTAGCTTTTATCCGTTAAGCTCCGTGGGTACCACTACCCAATCGGAGGATCACTAAGACCGACTTTCGTCTCTGCTCGACTTGTAGGTCTCGCAGTTAAGCTGGCTTATGCCTTTGCACTATCACTACGATTTCCATCCGTAGTTAGCCAACCTTTGTACAACTCCGTTACGATTTAGGAGTCAACCTCCCCAGTTAAACTGCCCACCAGACACTGTTCCTTAGCCGGATTTTTGTGCGGCAATAAGGTAATGATTGCATATCTCAAAGAGAGGTATTTCATATTTCGCGATAAATCGCTCCCTCTTATTCTAAACAGTCAAAATATACTTTCAAATGCCAAGATACAGTAAAGCTCCCGGGGTCTTTTTGTCCAAGGACAACTAGGCCGCGTCTTCACAGCCATCTCAATTTCGCCGGGTAGATGATCAAGACAGTTACTCA